>ENA-ORCS01000170-ORCS01000170.1-marine-metagenome-genome-assembly--contig:-NODE-170-length-66851-cov-8.376119_pt1 | contig 66851 bp, 73 predicted proteins | sample MGYA00237781_ERZ508513 | MGnify/ENA primary metagenome ERZ508513 (study PRJEB26184, sample SAMN06268793) | marine metagenome | isolation source: Eden Landing Ponds, San Francisco, CA, USA | place...
GAGCGAGGGGTGGGAGGCGCGAAGCGCCTCGAATGCGAGCGGCTCTGCCGCGAGCACGAGTGAAGCGCGCAGCGAGCCCCTCGACCGGAGCACTCGGGGGCTTTCACGCTGTTCGTGGTCGTTTCCGTCGACCCTGCGCTAAAGTAAACACCACCGACGGCGGAGCCCACACCGTTTAGTCCACTCGCGTATCACCCAGGGTATGGACTGTCCCGAGTGCGGGAGCGAGACGGTGTCGTTCGCGGTTCCAGCGGACCTGCGCGAGTACCTGCCGGGCGAGGAGCGCGGGGCGGCGCTGTGTACGGTCTGTCTGGCGCTCCGCCCCGTCGCGGACCCGCCCGGCGATCCGCCCGATTTCGATCGCGTCAGCGATGGCTTCCCGTCGAACGCCGAGGCGGCCGTCCCGCTGGCGCTGCTCGTGGGCCTGCTCCCGTCGCTGGTGACCAACCGGGCGGAGATATCGGCGCTGCTGGAGCGCGTCGAGCGCGCGGGCACGGACCCGTTGCTCGCGCTCGACCGCCTGGCCGACGACCCCGCGGTCGACGCGGGCGTCGACCTGCGGAGTCGCCGGCACCAGCTCGAACAACTCCTCTGAGCGACTCCGATGGCCGTCGGTACCACTGCGATCGACCCTGGGATACCAGGCAGCCTCTCGTCGAAAACTGACCCGATCCGACCGTCATTCGACGGATCTCGTCGGTACCTACGCTGTTAGGCATACAGGATTTACACTCCCGGGTCGTACATTCGGATGCGGCATCCGAACCAGGTGCCGCCGCGACGACACTTAGGACCCGTCGTCGTCTCCCCCCAATCCCCCACTTTACCACCAGCACCCGTTTGCCGTCGCCCGGGGCCGACCACTCTCCCCCAACTTTCGGCCCGGGGCGACACTCCCCCTACTCTCGACCGGTGAGCAGTTGCTCTACGGCGTGAACACGCGAAAATCGAACGAGCGGTCTCCGGTGAGACGGCGCTCAGACGCCGGTCGAATAGCGGAGGATGCCGGCGACGCCCCCGAACGCGGAGAGGAGCTGTTCGCCCTTCTCGAAGTCCGTGGAGACGAAGTGGGTCTCGGTGCCGCGCTGTTCGGCGATCTCCATCAGGTCGTCGATGACGTCGACGCGTTCGCCCTCGGCGGTCTCGCCACAGCGCGAACAGTCGTGCTCGGAGAGGCTCTCGCCGGGGTCGAGCAGTTCCCGCTCCTCGTGGCCATTTGAACACTCGAAGACGCCGACGTCCTGGCGCAGGTCCTCGCTCAGCAGCAGGGTCTCGACGGCGCCCATGACGAGGTTCTCGCGGGTCGGGCCGAACCCGTAGGTCGCGAGGTTGCCGTCGTGGAGCTCCTCGAAGAAGCGCTCCATGAGCTTCTTGTCCTGCATCATCTCGTGCTCGTCGAGGACGTCCTGTGCGGCGTCGACGAGGTCGTGCAGGCCGGACTCGTCGGTGTAGGAGACGTCGAACTTCCCGAGGACCATGTCCCCGAGCTCGTGGTGGAGGTAGTCGCCGTCGAGGAACTCCTCTTTCGTGGGCGAGGGGCCGCCGACGAGGATGCCGTTCATGTCGTGGCGCTCGGGGACGAAGAGATCGTTCGCCATCCCGGCGACCTCCTGGTAGAAGTTGTCGATGGCCTCCAGGCGCAGGCGGGCGAACCGCTGTGCGGACTGGCCCCCTTTGCGCTGTTTGCCGGGGACGAGCGACTCGGCGGACTTGACGGGTTCGACGCGCTTGCCCCGGAGCCAGCCGACGTTGGCCTCGCGTCGGTCGAGGACGACGAGGCCGAACAGCCCCTCGTCGGCCAGCATGTTCGCCAGCGGTTCGGTCAGAAACTCCGAATCGCAGTGATAGCGGAAGGACTCGATGGGCTGGGGCGGGCTCTCGAGGGTCTCGGTGATCATGTCGCTGCGACCGCCGCCGGTCGAGATCGCGCCCGAGAAGATCACCATGCCGTTTTCGGGCGGGTAGGTGTCGTAGTAGCGCAGGCGGTCCTTGATCGATTTGAGGGCGTCCTGGACGTTCGTCCGGGTCTCCTTCGATTTGATGTTCGCGGCCTCGCTGTGTTCCTGGGTGACGTGGGCGACGACGTCGCTGACCTGCTTGTCCTCGGGGATGTAGATAGAGACGAGCTGGGTCCCCGAGCCGCGGTAGTCCTCGAGTTTCTCGATGACTCGCTGGAACTCGTATTTCTGTTTGTCCGACTGTCCTTCTTGCTCGCTCATTGTACTCGTTTCGGGCCGAGGCCGGTAAGTAAGTGTTGACCTGCCGCGGGGGAGTCCGCGGTCGGCGGTGACCTGCCGCGTGGGATCACGCGGTGGGAGCACCGCAGCGCGAGCGTGGCGAGAACGGGCGGCGGGTTTATGTGCGCTCCGTCACTTGGAACGAGGTAATGGCGGGATACGTCTGCACCGTCGCCGGCGGGAAAGGGGGAGTCGGGAAGACGACGACGGCCGTCAACGTCGCCGCGGCTCTGGAAGACCGGGGCTACGACACCGTCGTCGTCGACGCGGACCTGGGCATGGCGAACCTCGGCGCCATGCTCGGGATCGACCCCGACGCGAGCATCCACGAGATCCTCGCCGGCGGCCGTGCAGTCAGCGAGGCGCTCATGGACGTCCAGGGCGGGATCACCATCGTCCCCGGCGAGCAGACCCTGGAAGCGTTCGCCGACGCCGACCCCTCGAAGCTGAAGAAGGTCATCAACACTCTCAAAAACGCCTACGACGTCGTCCTCATCGACACCGGTGCGGGCCTCTCACACGAGACGACCGTCCCGCTCGGCCTCGCGGACGGCATCCTCCTCATCACCACCCCCGACGACGTCGCCGTCGGTGACGCCGTCAAGACGGCCGAACTCGCAGACCGCGTCGGTGGCGAGGTGCTCGGGACCGTCCTCAACCGGACGACGACCGAGACGGACGTCGAGGAAATCGCCGAGCGGTTCGACTCGAAACTGTTCGCGGTCGTCCCCGACGACATCGAGGCCACGGAGGACGAACCGCTCGTCCTCAACGCCCCCGACAGCCCCGCGGCCGAGGCCTACCGACAGCTCACCGAGCGTCTGGTCGGCGTTTTCTTCGAAGGGCTGGCCATCGACGACGTCGAGACGGCGCTGGACCCGGCGTGGTTCGATGCGGACGGCGACGACGACGACGAGGACGACGAGGACGATTCCGGCGGCCGGTTCGGCCTGTTCGGCTGACCCCGCGGTCGCTGCGCGACGATTCCCGACGGTCAGGACGGGAGCGTGAAATGTGGTCACGACAAGAGCGTGAGCGCGATGCGGTCACGACAAGAGCGTGAGCGCGTTGCTCGCGACGACGACCACCGAGACGACCGCAAAGCCCGAGAGGACGGCGCTCCCGTAGCGCTCGGGGAGCAGACCCCACGAGACCACGACGACGAGGAGCGCGGCGAACTTCAGGAGGCCGATCCCCGGCGACCCGTAGGTCTCGATGAACGCCCGCGCGACCGCGTTGCCCTCGCCGAAGCCCCGCTCGATCCCCACCATCGTCGTCACGACGTCGAACACCGACGCGAGGACGACCACCGACCACAGCACCGCGTCCGACTCCGAGAGCGGCCGCTTCTCGTCGAGCCACGAGCGTATCGGACGATCCGCGTCCGCCGACATCGACCGAAACACGGGTCGGAGGGGGAAAGTACTACCTCCGGGCGAGAGGACCCGGAGAGGAACGTACTGCCCCCGAGCGACGGTGTGCGAGAGGCCGCTCGCTCACCCTCGTGTGAGGTACCTCAGTATTTTGGTGCCATCTACTTGTTTCCGTATCACGAATCGTCACGACAGCGGGTGTAACTCGGATATGGGTGACATACTCGAGCCGACCACCGAGGCTGAACTGAGAACAGCACTGAGAGAGATATTTCGTGAGGCCTCCTCGAACGGGGTACACATCTCCGAGAACAGGTGGGTGATCAACAACGAGGAAACCGACATCCAGGGGTGGGAAGTCGAGTTCGTGCCGCTCGCGGATTCACAGAGCGCCGAGTAGCCCATCCCCTCTGCCCGATCGACTGGTCACACACCGGACCCGAGGGTCGCCAGACGGAGGCGGCGCGAAAGCGCGGTGCGGTTCTCGGACGGTTCAGACGCCGAAGGCGCGCAGCATGAGGACGAGGAAGCCAAAGAGCGCGCCGAAGGCGATGACGGTTCGGGGGTCGATGCGGATGGCGTTGCGGTCCTCGGCGTCGAAATAGCGGACCAGCCCCGCACTCGACATCAGTCCGCCGCTGTCGCTGCTACTCATACCCGCCTCTGTGAGCGGCGTCGGCCTAAGCCTTTCGTCCTCGGCTCGTCCGTGCCGCGACCCTGTCGCCGTTCGGCTGGCGCCGCGACGACCGCTGTGTTCGGGCTCGTGCGCCGGTCGCGCCGACAGTGGAAACCCTTATCCCGACCGCTTCGCAACCTTCGACAGTATCCATGACGGTCACGCTCAAGGACTTCTACGCCGACTGGTGCGGCCCCTGCAAGACGCAGGACCCCATCCTCGACGAACTCGCCGAGGAGTGGGGCGACGTCGAGTTCGAGAAGGTCAACGTCGACGAAGAGCAGGACGTCGCCAACGAGTACCAGGTCCGCTCGCTCCCGACGCTGGTCATCGAGAACGACGACGGCATCGTCGAGCGGTTCGTCGGCGTCACGCAGGCCGACGACATCGAGAGCGCGCTCGAGAAAGCGTCCGCGGCCTGATTTTCCGGCCCCGTTCCCGGTTCGGAACCGTTCCGGTTCGACCCGGTTCGTGGTCAGAGTCCGAGGCTGTCCTCGACCAGGCGGATGAACACGCCGGCGAAGCGACTGTCGGCGCTCCAGACGGCCATCTCGTCGCCGTCGCCTTCCAGCACCGACAGGAGCAGCGTGTCGTCGTCGACGAACAGCAGCCGCCCGCTCGACCCGTTGCCGGCGACGGCCGCCGGCGGGTCGCAGGCGGTCACGCCGCCGTCGAAGCGCTCGCGAACGTCTGCGTGGTCGCTGACGACCGCCACCTCGATGCCGGCCTCGACCGCCGCGGCGACCGCCTCGGCGACCCCGTCCGTCACCAGTTCCGGCGTCGGCAGGCCGACGACGATTCGCTCCTCGGCCGTACCGATCAGTTCGACGACGCGGTCGGTGACAGCGTCCCGGCCGCGGATCGTCCAGATCTCCTCGCGCTCGCGCTCTTCGCCCTCGGTCTGGACCTGCTCGACGTAGGCAAAGGCCCGGTCGGACTCGCGCTCGAAGCGGTCGCGCAGCGTCGAGCGCGCGGCCTCGACGCTCACCGGCCGGAAGCGCTTGGGGTTGGACTGCTGGACGCTCACCAGGCCGCGGTCGGCCAGCGAGTCCGTCACGCTGTACACCTGTGAGCGGGGCACGTCGGTCACCTCGGAGACTTCGCGCGCGGTGCCGGTGCCGACCCGCTGGAGCGCGATGAACACCTTGGCCTCGTAGCTCGTCAGCCCGAGGCGCTCGAAGGCCGCGACGGCCTCGTTCTCGGCGGTGACGGCGCCCGCAGCGTCGGCGTCGGTCCCGCCGTCCGTGACCGACCGCTCGCGGTCGTTCGCCATCGCTTACTCGTCACCTCCGGCCGGGCGTCCGCCGGGCTCTTCGTCGCCGGACGGCACCTCCGTCTTGCTGACGTAGCGCGTCCAGAGCACGAGCAGGCTCGGGAGGACGAGCACGCTCGCGAGGAACGCGTAGATGATCGTCAGCCCGGTGATGATGCCGAACTGGCGCAGCGGCGGGAGGATGGCGATGGCCAGCGTCCCGAACCCGCCGACGGTGGTCGCGGCGCTGCCGAGTAACGCACCGCCCGTCCCGGTGACAGCGGTGTTCATCGCGTCCCAGACGTCGCCCTGGCGCTCGAGTTCGATCTTGTAGCGCTCGCTGACGTGGATGCTGTAGGCGACCCCCAGCCCGATCGTCAGGGAGGTGATCGTCCCCGTCAGGACGTTGAACGGGACGCCGACGGCGTACATCGTGCCGAGGATCCACGCGACCGAGAGCGCGACGGGCATGAGCGTCACCGCCCCGAGACTGAAGCTCCCCTCCGTGATCCGGTAGGCGACCATCAGGAAGAGGAAGACGGCCACCAGCGAGATGGCGAGGCTCTCGATGACGCTGTCGAAGAGGTCGGCGGTGACGACCTGATTGACGACGGTAGAGCCGGTGGCGATGGCCGTCACGCCCGCACCGCCCGCACCGGCGCTCGCGATGGCGCGGGTCTCGTCGGTCACGTCGCTGGGCGAGGCGGTGCCCTTCGTCGCGACGACGACTCGCGCGGCCTCGTAGCTGTCGCCCTCGCTGTAGAGAACGTTCTGTGCCGCCTGCGGCGCGGTCGCGTTGAACGCGTCGAGCACGGCCGTCACGTTCTCGTCCGGCGCAGGGTCGGAATCGGTGTTGCTCGACGCGTACAGCCGTGCGAACGTGGAGTTCGGCTGTGCCGCGGCGACGGCTTGCATCGTACCGACGGGGCCGGTCACGTCCGCCTGCCCGTTCGGCAGAACGTAGGTGACGTCGCTTTCCGCGGCCGCCTGCTCGATAGCGTGGATCCGGTCGAGCCCGGCGGCCGTGGCGACGTCGCCGCGTATCAGCACCTGTGACTGGCTGTCCTCGCGCTGGAAGTTCTCGTTGACGTACCCGAGGTTCTCCTTCGCGCTGTAGTCGCTGGGCGCCAGCGGCTCGGGCAGGTCTTTCATCCAGTCCGGCGGGTCGTCCGCGAGGAAGTCCTCCTGTTCGAAGGAGGTACTGACCTGGCTGCCGGCGGCGCCGGCGGTGATAGTGAGCAAGAGCGCGACGACGACCACGGCGACCGGCGCGCGCTTTGCGGCTTTGGACCCGACCGCGAGGACGCTACTCAGCCGGCCGCCGCCGGTCCCGAAGGCGGGCTTTCGCCGGTCGAAGCCGAAGCGCTCGAGCAGTTCGTCCGTCTCGACTTTCAGCGCGGGGATGAGCGCGCCGAAGATCGCCAGCGCGGCGAGGATGCCGAACGCGGAGACGATCCCGAAGTCCTGGATCGGCGGGAGCGCGCTCGCCAGATTCGAGAGGAAGCCGATGACGCTCGTGGCAGTCACCCAGATCAGCGCGACGCCGACGCCGGCCAGCGCCGTCGCCATGGCCTTCCTGGTGCCGCTACTGTCCTCGTCCCGCTGTTCGCGGTGGCGCATGAAGATGTGTATCGCGTAGTCGATCGACAGCCCGATCAACAGGACCGGCACCGCGATCATCACCTGGTTGAACTGGATGTCCATCCAGCCCATGAACCCGAACGTCCAGACGAGCACGAGCAGGATACCGATCGCGCCGAGCAGGATGTCGAGCAGGTCGCGGTAGGCGACCGCGAGCGCGATGATGACGAACAGCAGTGCGAGCGGGCCGACCAGCGTGAGGCTGTCGGACTGCGAGCGGTTGATCTCGTCGCTGATGATCCCGAACCCGAAGGTGACGTACTCGTCGCCGGCCTGGGCCTCGCCGATGTCCTGCATCTCGAGCTGGGCGTCGGTGACGGTGTCGCCGAGACCGCCCGGCGCCTGCTCCGTTCCGGTGCTATCCTGGGTGATGAGCATCGACCGCGCCTCCGCCGTGACGGGCATCGACGTCGGTTCGAAGCCGGTCGGCATCAGGCGCAGGGCGATGTTCGAACTCCCGCCGTCACCGTTCCCGAACAGCGCCGCGACGGTCCGGTCGACCTGCTCCGGGCTCATCTCCTCGAGCACGGCGATCTGGCGAGCGAGCGACGGCTGTGTGGCCATCGCCGCGCCCTGCTGACCGCTCGCCTGTCCGTCCTGCTGGCTGCCGGCCTGTTGACCGTCGGCCTGTCCGTCCTGCTGTCCGCCCGCGGACGCGTTCTCCCCGCCGGCAGCGGCCTGTTGTTGCTGGAGCGCCGCTAACGCGACGAGGTTCGAGACTCCCGTGATGGGGTTGTCCTCGGCCAGCGTCTGATTGATCGCGGGCGAGTCCACCAGTTCCTGCTGATACTGCAACGACCGCAGCAGCGACGGCTTCGAGAGGACGTTCCCGCTGGTGTTGCGGACGATGACCTGTACCGATGTGACGTTCTCGTCGGCCGCGGTGAAGTTGTTCGTTATGTACTCGTTGGCCTGGAACTCCGGCGAGTCGCTCTGGAACTGCGAGAACGACGACGACGACGAAACCTCCGTCGCGCCGTAGCCGATGACGGCCGTCGTCACCAGTAAGAGAACGATGACGACCTTGCTGTACCGCGTGATCCGCTCCATGTGGGCCTGCTGGAGGTTCACTCGGCGACCCTCCGTTCAGGGCGTGCTGGTGATCGCATGGTGTTGGGACTATCCTACTAACAGCAGAGCTGGCAGGTAAGTGTATCGTTGTTCGGTCGGCGTCGTGGCGGGCCAGCGGTCGACCGGGATCGGAAACTGACGGCCCGAACGGGCGCACAGCAGTCGCTCACGGGCCGACCGTGACGCGGGAAACGGTGCGAACGAACGGTCAGTGGAATTTGACGCCGACGTCGTGCATGCCGTCGTTGTTCATCGCGATGTTGATCACGAGCGGGGTGACCGCCTCGACCTCGGCGGCGTTGGCGATGCCGCCAGCCGAGACCGCGCGCAGACCCTCGATGGCCTCGGCGAGCGCGGAGACGGTCTCGACGGCGTCGTCGTCGTCGCCGACGATCAGCGTGTCGACGTCCAGGTCGGCGTCGAGGTTGGCCAGACGGTCCGCCGCGAGGTTGTGAAAGGCGCCGACGACGGGGACGCCCTCGGGCGCCGCGCCGGCGGCGAGTGCCGTGACGCTGCCCGCGCCCGGCTTGTTGTAGTGCATGCCGTCCTCGTCGCGTTTCATCCCGACCGCGGGCGAGACGAGCACGTCGCCCTCGTCGAGGTCGTCCGCGACGGCCTCGATGGTGTCGGTGAGGTGGTAGGCGGGCACGGCGGTGACGACGACGTTCGCGCGCGCCGCGGCCTCGCTGTTCTCGTAGCCCGAGACCGACGCCTCGACGCCGCGACTGTCGAGTTCGGTCCGGTACTCCCCGGCCTTGTTCTCGGCCTTTTCGGCTTTCCGCGAGCCGATGATGACCTCGTGGTCGGTGTCGTAGGCCCAGCGCAGCGCCAGTCCCTCGCCGATGTCGCCGGTGCCGCCCAGCAGTGCGATCTCCATATCCGGGGCGTAGGACGATGTCAGGATAAGCGTTGCCGATCCGGCCGCGAACCGTCCGCTTCGCGGACTCTCGCACCGTTCTGTACTCGGATTCGAGTGAAATCTTCGACGAACCGATCGCGGGGTGGCCGTCAGTTTCCGGCGGTCGCCTCGCGTTCGCCGTCGAGCAGGTCGGGCAGGTCGTTGACGGAGTCGAGCACCGCGGCCGCGCCCGCCCGCTCGAACTTCTCGCGGCCCGCCCCGCCCGTGAGCCCGCCGGTCTGGACGCCGACGCCGCGGTAGGTCCTGTCCGGGTCGGCTTCGGCCGCGTTGACTGCGGTCCGGACGTCGTCGAGGGTGTCGCCGACGAAGACGACGCTCGCGGCGTCGAACCGCTCTGCGAGCGTCACCAGCGCGTCCGGGTGAGGTTTCCCTTCGGCCCAGTCGTCCATCGTGAACCGGTGTTCGTCGGGCACGTCCAGACCCACCCGGTCGAGGGCGATGTCGGCTTCGGCGGCGGGGCGACCGGTGAGCACGCCCACGTCGAAGCGCTCCTGCAATCGGTCGCGCGTCTCGGCCGTCAGGACGACCGGTTCGTCGTGGATGTAGCCGGCGGTGTCCATGTCCGGCTCGCCCCCTTCGAGGTCGCGATAGAGTTCGCTCCCGAGGTACAGTTGCTGGAACACCTCGCGGAGGCGGTCGGGGTCCCACTCGCTCATGACGCGCTCGCGTTCGGCCGGGTCGAGCGCGTCGAGAACGACCGTCTCGGCCGCGGCGCGCCCGCCGCCGGTCGCGGCCACGCGGTCGGTGAAGCCGGCCACGTCGACGGCCAGGCCCTCGCGGCGCGCGAGGACGTAGAGCGCGGCCGCGTCGGTGAGTTCCCAGTCGTTGTTGAATCCGCCGGCGTCCTTGAACTGCTGGATATCCCCTTTCTCGATGGTCTCGCCGTAGACGGTGGCGACGGATTCGACGATAGCGCGTCGGTAGGAGTCGGCCACGTCGACGAGCACGCCGTCGACGTCGAGCACGACCGCGTCCGCGTTCATCGGTGTCACCGCCAATGCACTCGACGCAAAAGGCCGTTGTGAATCGCCCCGTCTCCTCGTCGACCCCTCCCACTTCGCTTTCCGATCGCTCGGTCACCGTTCACAGCGCGTCTCGAGGTAGATATCGAGCAGGCGGATGATGACGGCCGCGAAGCCGGTCCCGGCGCTCCAGATAGCAGTCTCGTCGTCGCCGCCGGTCGCGGACGACGCACCGTCGATGCTCAACAGGAGCGTTTCGCCATCGACGACCAGCACGCGCCCGGTCTCCGGGTCGTCCGCGACTCGCTCGGACGGGAACTGCACCGTTCGCACCGGCCGGTTCCCGAACGCGGCGAGGACGTCGTCGTCCGCGCTCACGACTGTCACCGAGACGCCGCGCTCGGCGGCCGCGACCAGCTCGTCGCCGACGGCGCCGTCGGTCGGTTCCCCGCCGACGAGATACCGGACGCTGTCGGTCGCCTCGCCGACCAGTCGCGTCGCGCGCGACGTGACCGACTCGCGCCCGGTGACAGTCCAGACGTGTTCCTGCTGTTCGTCGGGGTTGTGTTCCGTGCGGACGGATTCGAGCTGTTCGAAGGCCGCTTCCTCCCGACGTTCGTACCGGTCGCGGAGCCGTCGGCGCGCTTCCTCGAGGTCGACGGGACAGAACTGGATCGGGTTCGACTGCTGGACGTCGACCAGTCCCCGTCCCTCGAGTTTCTCGGCGGTGCCGTACACCTGCGATCGAGGAACTTCACAGGCCTCGGCGATGTCGCTGGCCGACCCGACACCGAGTCTCTGGAGCGCGACGAACACCCGGGCCTCGTAGCTCGTGAGGCCGAGACGTTCCAGCGCCGTGACGGCCTCGGCGTCGGACATGGGTCTCAGTCGTCCTCGCCGGGGACTGTCTCGGTTGTGTTGACCGTGCTACTCGACTCGACGACCGCGTCCTCCGGCCCGAAGTACCGGGTCCAGACGACCAGGAGGCTCGGGAGGACGAGCACGCTCGCGAGGAACGCGTAGATGATCGTCAGGCCGGTGATGATGCCGAACTGCTGGAGCGGCGGGAGGATGGCGAACGCCAGCGTGCCGAACCCGCCGACGGTGGTCGCGGCGCTGCCCAAAAGCGCCCCGCCCGTGCCGGTGACGGCACGCTCCATCGCGGTCCAGACCGACCCGGTCCGCTCGAGTTCCTGGTTGTACCGCTCGCTGAGGTGGATGCTGTAGGCCACCCCGAGTCCGACCGTCAGGCTGGTGATCATCCCCGTGAGGATGTTGAACGGGATGTCGACCAGGTACATCGTCCCGAGGATCCAGGAGACGCTCAGGACGACGGGCAGCAGCGTCACCGCGCCCAGCGTTGCGCTCCCCTCGGTGATCCGGTAGGTGACCATCAGGAACGCGAACACGGCGACGAGCGTGATCAGGAGGCTCTGGATGACCGTCTCCAGGAGTTGGTCCTGGACGATGTTGAACAGGACGGTCTGTCCGGTCGCTGTCGCCTCGAACCCGCTCGCGGAGACGCCGTCGGCGACGGCTCGCATCTCGCTCGTGACCGCCGACTGCGAGGCGCCGCCTCGCGTCGAGACGACCATCCGGAGCGCTTCGTAGTCGCCACCCTCCGTGCGGTGGACGACGCCGGCCGCCTGCGGGCCGGCGACGGCGAACAGCTGGTCGTACACTGCCGAGACGTTCTCTTCGGGGATCCCGTCACCGTCGGTATCCGCGCCGGCGAGCGTCCGGGCGAACGTTTCGTTGTCCGCTGCGACCTGTTGCATCACCGACAGCGGGCTCTGGATGCTCGCCTCGCCGCCCGCGAGCTTCTTCGTGACGTCGCTGGCCGCGGCCTCTTCGGAGGCGTTCGCGACGGCCCGTAACGCCGCTGGGTCGGTTACGTCTCCCTCGACGAGGATCTGTGCCTGTGAGTCCTCGCGGAGGAAGTTCCGGTTGACGTACTCCAGGTTCGCTTTCGCAGTGTACTCGCCGGGCGAGAACGGCTCGGGGAGATTCTCCATCCACCCCGGCGGCTCTTCGGCGAGGAAGTCCTCCTGATTGAAGCTGGTGTCGACCTGCGAGGCGCCGTAGGCGCCGCCGGCACTGATTATCAACGCTGCGAGGATGACGACGAGCGGTGCGGCTTTCGCCGTTCGCGACCCGAGCGAGAGCACCGCGCTGAACCGCCCGCCACCCGTCCCGAAGGCGCGCTTCTGGCGGTCCCAGCCCCGGCCCTCGAAGAAGCTGTCGACTTCGATTTTCAGCGCCGGAACGAGCAGTCCGAACACGAGCAACGCGGCCGTGATCCCGACGGCGCTGACGACGCCGAACTCCTGGATCGGCGGGACAGGGCTCGTGAGATTCGAGAGGAAGCCGATCACTGTCGTCGCGGTGACCCAGACGAGCGCGACGCCGACGCCGCTGAGAGCGACCGCCATCGACTTGCGGGGTCCGTTCTGGAGTTCGCCGCGCTCCTCGCGGTGGCGCATGAAGATGTGGATCGCGTAGTCGATAGACAGCCCGATCAACAGGACCGGGACGGCGATGAACAGCTGGTTGAACGCGATGTCCGCCCAGCCCATGAACCCGAAGGTCCACACGAGCACGGCCGCGATGCCGACGAGGCCGAGCAGGATGTCGAGCAGGTCGCGGTAGGCCACCGCGAGCGCGACGACGACGAACAGCAGGGCGAGCGGTCCGACGATCGCGAGGCTGTCCCCCATCGAGGAGTTGATCTCCTCGCTGATGACGCCCGTCCCGAAGACGATGAGTTCGGCGTCGGCGAGGCCGCCGTCCGCGGGCCGGATATCCTGCATCGCGAGCTGTGCGTCCATGACTGTGTCAGAGAGCTGGGCGCCCGCACCGGCCTCACCCTCGGTCCGCTGGGTGACGCTCAGCATCGTCGCGTTCGCGGTCCCCGATCCCGGCTCATAGCTGGTGGGCATGAACGCCAGTGCGCTCCCGCCTGCGCTCGCGTTCGCGCTCAGGACTCCCCGGACGAGTCGCTCGACCTGGCCGGGCTCCATCGCTTCCAGCGCGGCGATCTGCTGGTCGAGCGAGACTGCCGTCGCGTTCGGGTCCTGCTGTCTGACGGCGGCGGTGGCAACCGCGTTCGAGACGCCGACGACCGCCGACTCCCCGGTCAGTGTCGGCCCGACCGTCTCGTTCTCGTAGTAGGACCGCTGGAGTCGCAACATCGAGACCAGCGACGGTTTGTCGAGAACGTTCTCCTCGCGGACGATCACCTGGGCCCGCGTGACGTTCTCCGGGCCCGTCGAGAAGTTCTGCTCGATGTAGTCGAGTTTCTGTGCCTCGGTGGTGTCGCTCTGGAACTGGTCCAGCGACGAGGACTGGCTGACCATACCCGCGCCCGTCCCGACGACGAGCGTCACGACCAGCATCCCGACGATGACGGCCTTGCTGTGCTCGACCAGCAGGTCGGCGGCTCTGTCCGGGAGGCTCACTGACGTTCGCCCCCGTATGCTGTTGTAGTAATCATACCAACAATCTTCGTTCGTCACTGGCGACTGCCTCGATAAAAGTCTGCCGATCCTGACTGAATATTCATTCAGTAACGGTTCGCTCTGGCGGCGACGCCGTAATGGGTCATCGGTCGGCACGGACTGTCAGCGGTTTCGCGGAGTGGCTCCGCGATTCAGAGCAGTCGCTCGGACGCCGCGTCCCGGGAGTCGAACTGCGACACGCTCGCCTGGTGGCCGGTCACGCGTAACTCAGCAGTTGCGACGCCACGTACTCCCGGATGATCGCCCGGTTTTGCTCGATGACGTCGGGGTCCTCGAGGGTCACGCCGCGCTCGATCGCGCCGTACGCCGCCGAGTAGATGAATTCCGCAGCCTCCTCGGCGTTGACCGCACGGAACTGTCCCTCCTCGATGCCGCGCTCGATCACGGCGACGAATTCCGCGAGAAAGAGTTCGTCGGACCGCTCGAACTGTGCGCGATAGGTCCCGTGATAAGGCGCTTGCGACCGGATCTCCAGGATCGCCCGCCGGAACTGGAACGCCTCGTCGTCCATCTCCGAGGGAAGCAGTCGGTCGACGAGCGCGAGCAGGTGTTCGCGGGGGTCGTCGTGGTCCACCTCGTCGAGTTCCGCTTCGAGCCGGTCGAGGAGAAAGGCGAGGAAGTCCTCCAGCAAGTCCTCCTTGTCGTCATAGTGGTAGTACAGCAGGGACTTGCTCTTCTCGAACTCGTCGGCGATCTTCGCGATGCTCGTGTTCGGATAGCCGTGTGTACAGAGCGCTCGATAGGTCGCCAGCATTATTTCGTCGGTCGCGCTTTCGGCGTCCGTCGAGTCGCTCATCGTCTGGACGTTCGGCCAGGACCAATTAAGCGCTTCCGTGCGACGGCGACGCGTCTCGCTCGCGAGTCTCCGAAAGCCCGCCAGTCCGGCGAGTCGAGGTCACCTGTCATCAGTCGGTCGCGTGCCGGTCCACGAACGCCGCCAGTTCCGTCCGCAGGCGCGTGTCCTCGAGGGAACCGACGACGCGCCGCACGGCTTCCCACTCCCTGGACGGTCGGTCGCGGCGGCTACCGCCACTCGCCATCGCCGCTCCGATCGCTCGACCACACCGTCGATGCTGTTTCCGTCTGCGCTCCCGAGCACCACCGAGTACCGACCCGAGTTCCGCCGCGAATTCCGCGACGATCGCATCGAACACGTCCCCACGCCGCTCGCGCGCCGACTCTCTCGCGGCCAGTGCGGTCACTTCGAAACACTCCGCGACGACGGGCGGCCCGACGGACAGCGTCCCGATCGTCTCGAACGCGAGTGCCAGCAGGGAATCGCCCGCGAGGAGGAGTCGCCGCTTGCGCTCCGGCGAGGGCGCGCTTGCTTCGTCCGCCACAAACGGGTTCCGGGTGCGTCGGTGTCCGACGAGCAACTCGACGGCTTTCGCCGCTTTCAACGCCTCCCGCCGGGTGGCAGGCGGGTCCCGACACGCGTCGAAGACCGCCAGTAGCAGCTCTCGCTCCCAGCGCTGTTCGTCCGCGTCGACGACGCCACTCGCCACGCCGGCGATGCCGTCCGGGCAGTCCGTCGCCGCCAGCACCGCGCTGTCCGGCGTCTCAGTCGTTCGGGACCTGGCATCATTCATGGCCCTTCGCCCCCCCACCATCCGCGGTCCCTCCGTCCCAGTTCGCGTCCCCGAACGGTTCTCCGCACCAGTGACAGAACGCCAGATCCTCGTCGACCGACCGTCCGCAGGACTCGCATCGAGCGGTCGGCCCGTCGTCCGCCGCCGAGTCCCCCGCGAACAGCGCCGTCCGGTAGGTGTCGACGACGCTCGCGACGACGACGAGGCCGACGACCACTGCCGAGGCGGTCCGCTGGGTCGCGCCTACCGCCGTCACCAGAGACTCCGGCAGGCCGGTCGACCCGGCCAGTACGGCCAATCCGAACCAGTAGACCGCTCGCAGCCACTGTCTGAGGTAGGCGAGCCCGAGACCCGGGACGAGCGCGCTCATGACCGCAGGCACCCACGGCCGACCGCGACCGATACGCGTCATTGCTAACTGAACGTTTGGTCAGCATCGGGAAAACATTTGTGCCGTCCGGACCGACCGTCGTCGGTGTTCAGGGGGGTCGGCGTTCAGGGCCCGTGCACGGCCACGAACAGCGTCTCGCCGGGCAGGGTTTCGCGCTCGACGGGCACCGTCGCGGGGTCGCCCCCGAGCGTGGTGAACAAGAAGGCGGCGTCGACCGCGCGGGCGATCTCGCGAGTCGGCCGGTGGAGTTCCGGCGGGCAGTTCAGCGCGTACACCGCGTCGGCACCGCGGTAGACGTCGAGGTCGGGGTCGGTGACGTCGTCGCGGACGAATGCGACACTTTCGGGCGTCTCGCGCTCACGGATATCCGTGGCGACGACGGTACAGCCGGCGTCGGCGAGCGCGGCGGCGAGGGCGAGTCGTCGGCCGATCCCGACCTCGACGAGCGAGTCGAAGGCGGAGAGCCGGTCGCGCAGCGCGGCGAGCGTGCGGGGGTCCACGTCGGGGTATTTATGAGCCCGGCACGCATACCATTGCCGCATGCACGTCGACATCGTGCCGGTGGGCGAGCTCCCCGCACGGGTCAAGCGGGAGGCCTCCTCCAGCCTGCGTGCCGTCTACGATAGCGACGTCACGATGCACGACACGCAGTCGATCCCCTCCGGCGCGTACGACCGCAGCCGCGACCAGTACAGCGCGGAGGCGTTCATCAAACTCGCGACCCGCGTCGGAACCGGCGACAAGAACATCGCCATCACCGCGAAGGACCTGTTCTACCACCGCCGCAACTACGTCTTCGGCCTCGCCTACCTCGACGGCAAGGGCTCGGTCATCTCCACCTATCGGCTCAACACCTCCTCGGACGGCGGCGTCTCCCGGCGGTCGGACGAGGACGTCTTCTCCGACCGCGTCCGCAAGGAGGTCATCCACGAGATCGGTCACACCCTCGGCCTCGAACACTGCGACAACAAACGCTGCGTGATGAGTTTCTCCCCCACCGTCCGCGAAGTCGACATCAAGGACGAGGCCCTCTGTGGCTCCTGCCAGCGCAGCGTGATGTGAGTCCGGCCGGCCCACCACCGCCCCGTGTTCGCGACACTGCCGTCGCGTATCGCGCCCCGTGTTCGCGACACTGCCGTCGCGCACCGCCATCGTCGCCCGCTGTGACACCGATCCAGCCGCGGTCTCTCGGTTCCGTGGTGTCACTCACTGGCTACCAACCTAGTTAGGTACTATACATATGCTCGGGGCAGTGGTGGTATCGGGTATGAGCAAGAGTCAAGACTGCGACCGCGCGCGCGAACTGGGTGAACTGTTCGTCTCGGTGACCGGCGACGACACCGTGACCGAGTCCCAGGAGGGCGGCGGCGAGAAGCAGCCCGTGACGGCCGAGGAGGCCGACGAGGAGTTCCCGGGCGTCGACGACGACGGTCTCGGCGACGCCATCGACGCCGACCTCGACGCGTAACCCCCTCCCCCCAGCCGCGCGTTTCTCCAGCCATCTCCCCCGATAGCTCCGGCCCCGCCTACAGCGACAGCTCGACCGTCTCGACGGGCGCCGACTCGAGTCGCCGCTCCAGTTGCGGGATCCGCTCGCGGAGCGCGTCCGGCGAGTGGGAGTCCGACCCGACGGTCACGCCGATATCGTACTCGCCGAGCACCTCGAGGAACGGCGGGTTCGGGTGAAACTCGCCGTACTCGCGGTCGATCCGGCCGGCGTTGACCTCGGGGACGGTCCGCGAATCGGCCAGCGCCGCGGCCACGTCGCGGTAGTGCTCGGCGGTCGCGTACCCCCGGAGCGCGGGGTTGCGCTCGACGATGTCGACGTGGGCGGCGATGTCGAACAGTTCGGACTCGACCAGCGAGACCACCCGGTCGAAGTACTCGTCGACGGCGGCGCGTTGCTCGCGCTCCGAGCGGTCGGCGAAGTAGTCCCAGTGGACGTTGGCCTCCTCGATCTCGTGGACGCTCCCGACCGCGTAATCGAAATCTGCCTCGGCGAGAAACGCCCGGATCTCGGCTTCGTCGGCCTCGTGGTAGTCCATCTCGACCGCGTCGAAGATTTCGATGTCGGCCTCGCGGCGCAGGTCCTCGATGGCCTCGCGGCGGCGCTCGTAGGTCACGTCGAGGTTGAAGGCGAAGCGCTTCTTGTAGCGCCGGAGGTGCTCGCGCTCGGAGACGTTGCCGTGGTCGGCGAAGCCCACCCCGTCGAGGTCGGCGTCCGCGGCCGCCCGGAGCATCCGCGTGAGGAACTCCCCGTCCGAGTACGAGGAGTGGACGTGGTAGTCGTACACGGTGGCTCTCGGCCCGGCGCCCCAATGGGTGTTACGGCGGTTCTGGATGTTTCGCCGGTTCTGGGTATCACGGCAGTTTCGGATGTCACGACGCCATTCGTTCTCACCGAGTGAGAAGTCTCCCACCAATCGATACTGTCGGCGCGCGTAGCGTCGGCCGATGACCGATGTCCACCGAACCGTCACCCAGAGCCCGCGAGGAGCCGCCGACTGACCGCCGCCGCTGGGACTGGCTGCGCGTCCTGCTCGGGGCCGTCTACCTGCTCGGCGGCCTCGCGCACGTCGCGCTGGGCGTGCTGTCGCCGGAGGTGTACGAGCGATTCGCCGACCAGGCGCTCGTCGACGCGTACGCCGACGCCTGGAACTCGCTCGTTGCTCCCAACACCGCAGTGCTGGTCCCGCTCGTCGCGACTTTCGAATTCGCCGTCGGCGCGGCGTTGCTCTGGCGGGGGCGCGCCGTCCGGACCGGCCACGCCGCTGCCGGTCTCTTCCAGGCCGCGCTGATCCTCTCCGGTCCGTGGGGGCCGGTCAACGCCGTCCTCGCCGCGGTTCACGCCGCCGCTGCCCGCCGGACGTATCCGGACCCGGTCGTCGACTTCGGACGACTTCGAAACCGGCTGACCGACCCGTTCTGAGGCTGGCCGACTCGCGCGGAGTCTGGTCGCGCTCGGGAAACCGGAAATTCGGAGGGGTACCCGAACCCCCTAACCCGCATACTCCTAACCCCGAGCTATGTCTCCGTCGCCACCAATCGACGAGCTACACTTCGACGACGCGCCGGCCGTCGACGAGGTGCCCGGTCCGCGCTCGCGGCGCCTGCGCGAGCGCCAGCGCGACGCGGAGAGTTCGGCCGTCCTCTACCCCACCGAGATGCCCATCGCCCTCCGGGAGGGCCGCGGCGCTACCGTCGAGGACGTCGACGGCAACCGCTATCTCGATTTCTTCGCCGGGATCTGCGTCCTCAACGTCGGCCACGCCAACCCCTACGTCACCGAGGCCGTCGCCGAGCAGTCCGAGCGCCTCCCGCACTCGCTCGATTTCCCGACCGAGCCGCGCCTCGACCTGATCGAGAAACTCGACGACATCGCGCCCGGCGGCCTCGCCGGGTCGAGTCGCGTCGTCTTCGGCGGCCCCACGGGTAGCGACGCCGTCGAGGGGTCGATCAAACTCGCCAAGCAGTACACCGGCAACCACGGGATGGTCGCCTTCTACGGCGGGTTCCACGGTGAGACCGCCGGCGCGTTCTCGCTGTCGGCCGACGGCAAGTACAAGCGCGACTACACGCCCCTCCTGGCAGAGGTCGAACACGCGCCCTACCCCTACCCGTTCCGGCAGGGCGTCGACCCCGACGAGGCCACCGAGCGCGCGCTCGAATCCGTCAAGACGCTGCTTGGCGACCGCTACGGCGCGATGCCCAACCCCGCCGGCGTCTGGGTCGAACCCATCCAGGGCGAGGGCGGCGTCGTCGTCCCGCCCGCGGGCTTTCTCGCCGGGCTCCGGGACCTCTGTGACGACCACGACGTCCCCCTGATCGTCGACGAGATCCAGGTCGGGATGGGCCGCACCGGCGAGTGGTGGGCCAGCGACCACTACGACATCACGCCCGACGCGATGACCGTCGGCAAGGCCATCGGCAACGGCCACCCACTCTCGGCGACCGTCTACCACGAGGACCTCGACACGTGGGGGCCGGGCGGCCACACCGGCACCTTCCGGGGGTACAACGTCGCGATGCGCGCCGCGGTGCGCGCCATCGACTACATCGAGGACCACGACCTGCTCGCCCACGCGACCGACCTGGGGACCGACATCCGCAAGCGCCTCGCGCGCGTCGACAGCCCGCTCGTCGCGCAGGTCCGCGGGCTGGGGCTGTTCGTCGGCGCCGAGATGGTCGACGAAGACGGGAACCCCGACGCCGCGGTGGTCTCGGCGGTGCGCCGGCGCTGCATGGAGCGGGGCGTCCTCGTCTGGGGCGGCGGTCGCGACGACAACGTCCTCCGCCTGCTCCCGCCGCTCGTCATGACTCGCGAACAGGCCGAGACCGGCCTCGATATCGTCTGTGACGCTATCGAGGACGTCACCGCCGAGCGGCTGTCGGGGGACTGACCCGCGGCGGCTCGCCGGGAGCGTTCGCCCCGCTACCTAAGTGCCACGCGGCGGTCTCTCGGGTATGCCGCGCTGTCCCAACTGCGACTACCACTCCGAGACGATAAACGACTTCGTGTACGTGAACTACCCCTTCGAGGAGGAGGAAGGCCACGGCCTCTATCCCGACCGTGCCGAGGAGGGCGAGACCTACCTCGTCTGCCCCGACTGTGCCGTCGTGATCGGGTGAGCGAGCCGTCGGTGCGGCGCCGTCCCTGACTCCCGGGCACCGTCTCCGCTTCGGGACTGGCGAGCACTTATGCGCGAGCGAACCGTACCCCGGACGATGCATCGGCGGACGAAACGACGGGCGTTTCTGGGCGGCGTCGTCGCCGCGACGGTCGGCGGCGCGGGCTACGTGCTCAATCGACAGGTTCGGGACTCGGGCGCTCGCGGCCGCTGGCTCCGCCCGGTCGACCCGGTCTCCGAGTCCGAAGAGTTCGCCTACGTCGCGGCGGTCCGCGAGGGCGACGGGGCAGAGATGGACGTCGAGATCGCGATGCGAAACACGTGGAACCGCTCCCGCGAGATAGCGCTGTTCGCCGACAGCGCGGATCCGGTGACGGCGTCGATCCCGCCGCTCCGGGGGTTCTGGCGCTTCGACGCCGCCGTCGGCGACCGCGACCTCGGCGAGCACACCCTCCGCGTCCGCGGGGCGACGCTGCCGGTCGAACTCGTCGCGGAGTCGCCGCCGTTCGCCTCCGCGGGCGTCCGACTCACGCCCCGCGTGACGTGGCGCTCGGACTACGTCGCCCACGCCCACGGCTGGGAGACCGGCGACGGTCGCGGACGAGTTACCGTCGCTTTCCGGCGACGGACGGGGCTCGGCCCCACGCTCGACGCGGTCGGCTTCCGTGACCCTGAGGGCCGACTCGTGGGCCGCGCGGCGGTCCCGGCGGACGTCCACGAAGTCACGTTCACGGTCGACCCGCTGACCGTCTCCGAGGCCGACAGCGAACTCGTCGGCTTTCGCGACGGCGACGTTGTCGACCGGATCCCGATGTTCTACCAGTAAACGCGCCCGTCGCCGGCGCGGCGTTCAGGCGTCCCCGTCCCGGCGCTCAGGCGTCGTCCCGGTCGGGGTACCGCACGCCGTCGACGCGGACGACCTGGGCTTCGACGTCCTCGTAGACCGCCCCCCAGCCGCCGACGGTGACGAACTCGCCGTCGGTCGCGACGACGAGCGTGACGTTCCCCCCGAGGTGTTCGTACCGCGGGTCCCGCGACGCCGGTTCGTCGCCCGTCAGGACGTAGGCGAGTTCGCCCGCGACGGTGACCGGCTCACCGACGTCGGTGTCGCGACCGGTGACCGAGACGTCGATGGCGGCGCCGTCGTGCCAGGCGCCGGCGACCTCGTGGACGCACTCCTCGACGCTGATGTACGTCGTCCCGATGTCCTCGGCCGCGTGGACGGTCTCCCAGGGCACCCACCCGCAGGTCAGGAACGTCCAGTGCATCATGAAAGAGAGTATCTGGTCGTCGACGAGGACGCCGTACTCCTCGTCGTGGTGGTAGTTGGGCGAGACGAACGACTGGTGGCGGTCGACGATCACCAGCAGCGATCCGGGCGTCTCCGAGTGGCGGACCTCCGTGATCCCGGAGTCGTCGAGTTCGTCGTCGAGGCCGTCGAGCGGGCCGTTGATCGCGACGTGGAGGACGACGCCACGGTCGGCCGCGGCCTCCAGCGTGGGTCGGATCTCGCGGAACTGTTCGGCGGTCACGGCGAGTTCCGCGGCGACGTCGGCGTCGGCGACGGCGTCGCGCGCCCGGTCGAGGACCGTCGCCTTCCGCTTGACGACGCTGACGCGGTGTTGCTCGGGCGTCGGTCGCTCCCAGCGCTCCTCGATCTCGTCTGCGGCCGTCGAGAGCAACTCCCCGGTCTGGCGGAGTTCGCTCATCACCGCCGCCGGTTCGACCGCCCGCGCGTGCAGGCGGTCGCGGTCGATCGTCTCGACGAACCCCTTGTCCTCCAGCGAGCGGACGACCTCGTACACCTGCGACGCCGGCACGTCGGTGCGTTCGGCCACGTCCACCACCGGCCCCTCGCCCAGGTCCAGCACGGCGAGGTACACCCCGGCCTGATACTCCGTCAACCCGGCCCTGGTCAGCGCCTCGTGGAGCTGATCGGTTTCCATACCTCTCCCTTTCCGGGGGTGGAGTAAAGGGTTGTGTCACCCATTACGCCAGTTTCGGACGGTACCGGCAGCCGCGGACCGTCATCGACGGTCCGGGAGCGGACGACCGGCAACCCGACCGACTGCTCATGTACTACCTCATGAGATTTATCCGTCCGGGTCCGGTACGTCGGGCCATGGGTGCGACCGACGAAACGACGGTCAGCGAGCGCGGCGGGGTCACGATCCCGTCCGAGATCCGGGAGCGATTCGACATCGAACCCGGTGACAAGATCCGCTGGACGGTCGACGACGGCGCGGTACGTGTCGAAGTCGTCCACCAGCGCGAGGGCGTCTTCGACGATTTCGAGCCCGCTCCGATGGGTGGTGACGGGGCCAGCGCACACGACACCACGGGAGCGGAGCGGTGACGCTCGCGCTCCTGGACGCGACGGTCCTCATCGCGGCCGCTGACAGCGACGACGTCGATCACGAGGTCGGGCTGGAAATCGTCCGCGGGATCGACCACGGTGAACTTCCGACAGGAGTGGTCACCAACGAGGCGCTTCTGGAAACGCTCAATTACGTCGAGGAACGACTGAGTCACGAGCGGGCCGTCGACCTCCTCGACCGGTTCGTCCGCGGCGCACACTTCGAACTCCCGTACAACCCGAAGAAAAACTACGGCGTCGGCCGGTCCCTGTTTCGAGACGCCGGCGGGCTCAACTTCGGGGACTGTATGCAGACCGCGTACATGCGCTCGCGCGACATCGAGTACATCTACAGCTTCGACGACGATTTCGATGCGCTCGACGGTATCTCCCGGATGAACAGCGCCGTGAACCCGTATCGATAGCCACTCCGGGAGCGACTCGCGAGTCCCGGTCCGGCCATCGCCGCGGTCGAGTCGCGCGTCAGTCCGTGTAGTAGTACTCGCCGGCCGATTTCTGCTCGCGGTCGAGTTGGCTCCCGGGCTTGTTGATCCGCGGGCGACTGGTGCGCTCGTCGCGGCGGAAGGTGACGTCGAGGTTCGCGAGGAACTCGTTCATGCCCTCGCGCATCCCGACTGGCGGGGAAGCGTGCCCGTGTGCGGCGGGCTCGCCGTCGAAGACGAGCAGGCGGTCGGCCAGCAGGTCGACCATGTAGATGTCGTGGTCGATGACCAGCGCCGTCGCGTCGTGGTTCTCGGCGTAGCGGCGGATGGCCGACGTGGCCCGGACCCGCTGTTCGACGTCGAGGTGTGCGGAGGGCTCGTCGAGCAGGTACAGATCGGCCTCCTCCGACAGCGTCGCCGCGATGGCGACTCGCTGGCGTTCGCCACCGGAGAGGTCGGTCAGGTCCTGTTCCATGATCCGCTCGAGCTGGAGCGGCTGAGCGATTTCGGTGTTCCAGTAGGAGGTCCCGAAGTCGTCGGTGATAGAGGCGAGGAAGGCGTCGACGCGCATCGGCTGGTCGATCTCGACGTACTGCGGTTTGTAGGCGATGTCGAGGTCGGCGTCGACGCTCCCTTCGTCGGGGTCGAGTCGGCCCGCGAGCAGCTTCGCGAACGTCGACTTCCCGATGCCGTTGGGGCCGACGACGCCCAGCACTTCGCTCTCGCGGATCTCGCCGCCCTCGACGGACAGCGAGAACTCCCCGTCGCCGTAGGACTTCGCGAGGTCGGGGTACTCGACGACCACGTCGCCCGCGGCCACCTCGCGCGGGGCGTGCTCCTCGAACTCGATGGAGCCCTGCCGGATCCGCATGTTCTCGTTCTCGAGGTAGCCGCCGAGGTACTCGTTGATGCCGCCCTTGGTCGATTTCGGGTCGGTGATGACCCCGAACGCGCCGGGGGTCCCGTAGGCGACGTGGATGGTGTCGGCGAGCAGGTCGAGGATGGCCAGGTCGTGTTCGACGACGAGCATCGAGCGGTCGCCCTCGTCGGCGAGTTCCCGGACGAGGCGGGCCGCGGTCATCCGCTGGCCGATGTCGAGGTAGGGCGTGATCTCGTCGAGGAAGTAGAAGTCGGCGTCGCGGGCCAGACAGGCCACGAGCGCGACCCGCTGGAGTTCGCCACCGGAGAGCGTGTCGATGTCCTGGTCGACGACGGGCCCGATGCCGACGCGCTCTATCAGGTCCTCGAGCGCGCCGCGTTCGTCGGTCGCTTCGAGGAGCTGGCGGGTCGTCCCGTCGAACTGGTCGGGGATCTGGTCGACGTACTGCGGTTTGCGCGCGACGGTCACGTCGCCGTCGAGCAGGTCCGCGAGGTAGTTCTGGAGGGCGGTCCCGCGGTACTCCTCTAACACTGTTTCCCAGCCCGGAGCCTCGCCGCTCACTCGGCCGAGGTTGGGTTCGAGTTCGTCCGCGAGGATGCGGACGGCGGTGGTCTTCCCAATGCCGTTGGGGCCGAGGATGCCCGTGACCTGCCCCTCGCCGGGGGCAGGGAGGCCGTAGAGTGCGAAGGTGTTCTCGCCGAAGCGGTGGATGGGTTCGTCGTTGAGTTCCTGCGGGAGGTTGATGATCTCGATGGCGTCGAACGGGCACTTGTTGACGCAGATGCCGCAGGTCTCGCCGAGGCAGATCTCCTCGGAGATGTGGATCTGGTCGGCGCCGCCCTCGTAGGGCTCCTCGTCGTCCTCGAAGCGCTCCTCCCGGGTGACGATACACTCCTTGCCCGAGCGATTGGGCGGGCAGAAGTTGGCACACTCGTAGTTACAGCGGTCGGGCTGGCACTTCTCCAGGTCGACGACCGCGATCGAATCGTCCGCCATGGTTACACCGTGGTCCCGGCGGTCAGGAGGATGCCCCAGGAGACGAACCACAGCGAGAAGGTGATGAAGGCGATGTAGAGGTACTCCTTCACGCCGAAGGCGTCGACGTCCATGCCGACGGCCATGTAGACGGGGATCTGGACGAGGACGGCCGCGCCCAGGATGTAGAGGCCGAGCCGGTCGTTCGGCCCGGAGGCCATCGCCGTCGACGCGACGCCGGCAGCGATCCCCAGGAGCGAGGCGAGGCTCGTCACCGTCAGCCCCCGCAGGTGGTCGTCCCACCCCTCGTCGGCGGTTTCCGTAGCCATACCTCTCCCTCGGCCACCCGGGCTAAAAAGCCGTTCGTTCGCCGGTTCGGACGGGTCCCGCACGAGCACGCGGTGGGTCGCGCCGCCCCCTGCCGCGCCGACGTCGGTCACAGTAGCCGTCCGGAGGGCTCCGGAGCGGTCCGTTCGGCTGGCGAGACCGTTCCGCTGTCCCGGCGTTTTCTGGCGGTCTGGCGCGCCTCGCGGACGTCCGGTGTCAATCTTTATTGTGCGGCGGCCCTTCGAGTTGACCGATGCCCGAGACCGACGGGGACGACCTCAGCGAACTCCCGCCGAGCGCGAAACTCGTCTACAAAGTCCTTGAGTACGACGGTCCGCTCACCCAGAAGGGGATCGTCGAGGAGTCGATGCTCTCGGCGCGGACCGTCCGTTACGCGCTCGAACGACTCGACGACATCGGCGTCGTCGAGGAAGACGTCTACTTCGCCGACGCCCGTCAGAACCTCTACGAGATCGACGACTCCGACCCCGAGGCCGAAGCTGCTGTCTCCGACTGAACAGTCGAATTTTCGCCCGACCTCACCGCGACCGCATCCGCAGACGGCACCGCAATCGCCGTCGATCACGAGCGCTGAAAGCCCTCGGCCCGCTCGCTAGCTGTCTTTTCCGCCACAAACGGCACCGCGACCGCACTCGATCCTGAGTGTTGAGAGCCCTCGGCCCGCTCGCTAGCTGTCGGAACTGCGACTGCAGACAGCACCGCCGCCGCACCTGATCGCGAGCGGTGAAAGCCCTCGCCCCGCTCGCGGTCGCTCCGGGACATATCCGCGCGTCGGACAACCGCACCGCACCGCACTCGCGCGGATAGGGGTCCCGGAGACGACTACACGAGCGCGAGCGGACCTCGCCCTTTCAGTCCGCCAGGAAAATCACGTCGCACAGGCAGATTCGCGTGGCACGTTGCACAGGCTGATTCGACGTGGAATGTCGCACAGGCCGGTTCCGCGTTGAACGGTCGGACGCTCACCGCCACAGACTGATCCCTGGCGGACTGGAAGGGGAGGCGTGCGAGGCGCTTGCGCCTCGATGCCGAACGGCTCCGCCGTGAGGCGCGCTCGCGTTCAGTTCAGTCGCTGCGCGGGCCCTATCCGCGCGGGCGGTGCGGAGAGCGCGGATATCCCGCTTGGTTCGAGAGAGCGGAGCTCTCTCGTCATCCCGGAAATCTTCGATTTCCGGAGACAGCGACCGCGAGCGGGTCGAGGGCTTTCAGCGCACAGGATCGAGTGCGGTCGCGGTGGCGTCTGCAGTCATAGTTTCAGCTAGCGAGCGGGTCGTGGGCTTTCAGCGCTCGGGCTTGAGTGCGGTTGCGGTGGCGTCTGCAGTCATAGTTTCAGCTAGCGAGCGGGTCGAGGGCTTTCAGCGCGCAGGATCGGCTGCGGTCGTCCTCACACGGCATGACCTGTCGAGAGATGTCCCTTCACTCGGCCCAGTAGTATCGCGGCGCCAGAAACATGTAGGCCAGCGCGGCGACGAGCAGGAATCTGGGCAGGATGCGCCCACCGACCTCCGGCGCCAGGATCGCGCCGGCCTGCACGATTCCCAGAACTCCGGCGTCGCGCGCGAGCAGTTTCGGGTACGAGACGGGCGCGACCATCGCCAGCGATAGCACGACCGTTGCCGCGAGCAGCCCCGGCACCCACGTCAACCCCGCCAGATACGCCGCCGCGATGATCGTCGCGCCGAGCGTGTTCTGGATGCCGGGCCGGTTCTCGCCCTCGCCGACGAAGCGAGTGTAGAGCGCCGTTCGCAGGATGGACATGATGACGAAAATCGAGGCCCCGGCGATGGCCGCGACGGCCTCAACTGGCGGCGCCTCGGTGAGTCCGTCGGCGAGCCAGCCCCACTCAGCGGCAGCGGCGCCGTAGACAAAGAGCGCGGGCGTCGCGCCGAAGGAGACCACGTCGGCGATCGAATCGAGCAGCGGGCCGACTTCGGTGGAGCCGAACTGTCGAGCGACGATGCCGTCGACGGCGTCGGCGATGGCCGCGAGCAAGACGAGTCGCGCGGCGAGTGAAGGGTCCGAGAGCGCGACGACGGCCGCGACGACGCCGACGACGGCGTTCAACAGCGTCACCACGTCGGCCACGCCGAGGCGTTCGCGCACCTGCAACCCCTCGTCCATGTCCCCGACGATGCGAGGCGGGTACATCAATCACCGGGAACCGACTCCGGGCCCACGGGGTCCTCTCCGTCGACACGATGTGACCTTCCGCATCGCGACTGTTCAGAGCAGTTCGAGCACGAGGAATACAAGGAAAATACCGCAGACGACGACTATCGGCCCCGCTCTCAGGGCCGTTCCCAGCCATCCCGAGCGTATCCCGTAATCGTCAGCCTCCCCGCTCGACCTGTCGATTTCGTTCCCACCGTCCCCGTCGTATCCCATGGATTCGAGGGCAGAGGACGCGTCGTCATGCACTCCGTCGTCGCCCTCGACTTCGTAGACGATGTCTTCCTCGTACTGGAGATAATCGGAGTACTCGTTGTCTGAAGGCATGATGTCATTTTCACCCGACATGTGAATAAGCCTTCTGCGTCCGAGGGGAGCGGTTCGAGACTGGACGTCACCGGGGAACCCGAAGTAGCCGAGCCGTCGGGAACAGCACCGTTTTCGGGACGGCGAACCTGTCTCGGCGTATGCGAGATTCCAACCGCGAGTGGATACTGGCGGCGCGACCCGAGGGCGAACCGGACCTGGACAGTTTCGAACTCCAGGAGGGCGACGTTCCCGATCCCGACCACGGGGAGCTACTCGTCCGGGTCCGGTACCTCTCGGTCGATCCGTACATGCGCGGCCGCATGCGGGACGCGGAGTCGTACGCGGAGCCGTGGGACGTGGGCGACGCGATGAGCGGCGGTATCGTCGGCGAAGTCGTCGCCAGCGAGAGCGAAGCCTACGAGACCGGTGACCTCGTGACCGGGAACGGGACGTGGGCGGACTACAGCGTGCTCGACGCCGACAGCGCTACCGGGGTCGACCCCGCTGTCGCGGACCTGCCCGCCCACCTGGGCGTCCTCGGCATGCCCGGCCGGACGGCCTACTTCGGCCTGCTCGACGTCGGCGAGCCGACGCCCGGCGACACCGTGGTGGTGTCCGGCGCCGCCGGCGCGGTCGGATCCGTCGTCGGCCAGATCGCGCGGCTGAACGGCTGTCGCGTCGTCGGGTTCGCGGGCACCGAGGAGAAAGTCGCGTGGCTCACCGACGACCTCGGGTTCGACGCCGCGATCAACTACAAGACGACCGACGACTATCGGGCGGCCCTCGACGACGCCGCGCCCGGCGGCGTCGACGTCTACTTCGACAACGTCGGCGGCCCGATCACCGACGCCGTGTTCACGCGACTGAACCTCGACGCCCGCGTCGCGGTCTGCGGACAGATCGCCCACTACAACGACGAGAGCGTTCCGACGGGGCCGCGGAAACTCCCGCAGCTCATCGCGGCGCGCGCGAAGGTCGAGGGGCTGCTCGTCAGCGACTTCGCCCCGCGGTTCGCGCAGGCCACCGAACAGCTCGCCGCGTGGGTCGAATCCGGCGACCTCGCCCACCGCGAAACCGTCGTCGCGGGGCTGGAGAACGCACCCGACGCCTTTCTCGGACTGTTCTCGGGAGAGAACATCGGCAAGCAGGTGGTCCGCGTCTCCGAGTAGGTCGCTGCCCCGCTCTCGTCGGTCTGCGGGGCGACCGACGCAGGCGCTGTCGGCTCGCCCAGGTCCCGGGAAAGCCAGAAGGCATTTGTGAGCGTCGCACCCACACACGAGCGACCGAACGATGACTCCCGTCGACGCCCTCGTCTGTCGCCGCTGTGGCCGCTCGTACGCCCCCGGCGACGTCGAGTACACCTGTCCCGAACACGAGGGCGTCGACGGGGTCCTCGACGTGCGCTACGACGACAGCGACGCGGACACGACTCTCCCGACCGACGACATCGCGGACCTGTGGGCGTTCGAGCCGTGGCTGCCCGTCTCCGGCGACCCCGTCAGGCTGGGCGCGGGCGGAACGCCGCTGCTCGACGCGCCCGCCCTCTCGGCGGAACTCGGCGTCGAGACGCTGGTGAAAGACGAGACGGGCAACCCGACGGGGTCGAACAAGGACCGCGCGAGCGCCGTCGTCGTCTCGCGCGCCCGGCAACTGGGTCACGAAACCGTCGCCTGCGCGTCGACCGGCAACGCGGCCGCGTCGCTGGCCGGCTACGCCGCCCGCGCCGACCTCGACTGTCGCATCTTCGTCCCCGAGGGGATCCCGGACGCGAAGGCCGTCCAGCCGCGCCTCTACGGCGCGCGCGTCGAAGCCGTCGCGGGCGGGTACGGCGACGCGTACGAGCAGTGCCGGACCATCGCGGCCGAGCGCGGCTGGTACAACTGCAACGCCGCGATGAACCCCTACGCGCTGGAGGGGATGCGAACGCTCGGGTTCGAACTCGCCCGCCAGGTGCCGGGCGCTGACTGGGTGGCGATGCCGATGGGCAACGGCTGCTCGCTCGCGGCCGTCCGGAAGGGCCTGCACGAGTTCGAGCGCCGCGGTGTCATCGACGACGCGCCGCGAATGCTCGGCGTGCAGGCCGCCGGGACGACGCCTATCTACGACCGCTTCGTCGCGGAGCGTCGGGACGGCCGCCCGGAAGACGAGACGAGGGAGCGCGGCCTCGCGGACGGCAGCGGCGAGACCACGGCCGACAGCATCGACGTCCGAGTGCCACACAACGCCGCGGCGGCCTGCGACGCCCTCCGCGAGAGCGGCGGCGACGCAGTCGTCGTCGGCGACGACGCCATCGTCGACGCGCAGGCGCAACTCGGCGCGACCGAGGGAGTCTTCGTCGAACCCGCGAGCGCCGCCGCCGTCGCGGGCGTCCGCGAGGCGGTCGATTCTGGCACGGTCGGCCCGGACGAGCGCGTGGTCGTCGTCGCGACCGGGAGCGGGCTCAAAGACACCGCGACCGCTCGCGAAGCAGTCGAGAAGTAGGACAGTCGCAACCGCCGCGCGCACGTCTCTTCAGTCGTTCGACCGCCAGAGCCGCGCCGCAGTGACCGCGAAGCCGGTCACGAGCAGGTGGAGCTGCCACCCGGCGCGGACGATGGGGAACACGCGCTCGGGATCCTCCTGGGTGCCGTCTGGGTCGGGGTCGATGCCCGTGCTCATATTGACCTCCTGGGAGGAGCCGAGACTCTCCGGCGCGACCGAGGGGCTACCGCCGCCACCGTCGCCGCCCCCGCCGTCGCTACCGCCGCCACCACCGCCGTCGAGGTCGACTTCGACGAACGTCTGGACCAGCCCCCGCTTGTCTGAGAGTTCGACCTTGCCGTTGAGGACGTAGAACTGGTCGTGGAGCGGCCAGAGCGGGTTCACGCCGGCTTCGATGAAATCCAGCCCGATCCCGGCGATGGCGAGACAGAGCAGGCTCATCCAGCCGACGGCGACCCCCCAGTCGCCCCAGCGACCGCGGACGAACGACTCCTCGCGAAAGCGCGTGTCGACCGCCAGGAGGGCGCCGAGACCGATCGGCAGGAGATAGGTGTGGAGAACGGTCCGATGGCCCGCGACGGAGACCAGCGCGATAAAGGAGTCGAGGTCGGGAATCGCGGTGACGGCCATCACGACGAGGACGGCCCGCCTGTCGAAATGGGTCTGGAGGAGCGCAGCCGCCAGGAGGCCCGCGAAGGCCATGTGAACCAGTGTCGAGGGCATACCCGCTCGTCGGTCGTGGAGCGATATAACCTTTCAGGCGGGTCCGGTCGTCGTCGCTGACTCGAACGCGACCGGGCGAGAGCGGTCGCGCTCGGCTCAGACTTCGTCGACGTCGATCGGGTCCTCGATGTCGCCCATGACGGATTCGAGGAGGTCGGTCACGGTCACCATCCCCGCGACGTCGCCGTCCTCGATGACGAGGGCCAGTTCCTGGCGTTCGGTCTGGAACTGGTCGATCGCGTCGCTCACGTCGGTATCCGGGGAGAGCGTCATCGGCGGTGCCGCGACGTCGGCGAAGTCGATATCGCCGTCGGAGAGCCGGTCGCGATGTTGCATGAGCACCGGGAGATAGACGATCCCGCGGAAGTCGACGAGGTCCTCACCCACCAGCGGATATCGGGTGTGCGGGCTCTCGGCGATCCGCCGGAAGTTCTCCTCACCGTCGACCGCAGTCGAGAGCGCGACGATGTCGTCGGCGGGGACCATCACCTCCCGGACGGACTGTTCGCCGACCTGCAGCGCGTTCATGACTTCTTCCTGGCGGTCCGCCGGGAGGTCGCCGCGTTCGAGGACCGAGCCGAGTTTGTTCCGGAGGTCCGCGCGCGACTCGATGACGTCTTCTTCCGTCTCGAGCCAGGCGCCGGTCATCTCGACGCCGAACAGGGAGAGCGTCGCCTTCGCGACCCAGTCACCCAGTTTGATCAGCGGCGAGATCAGGTAGTGAAACCAGTACAGCGGCGACGCGCCGTACCGACAGACGGTTTGCGAGCGCTCGACGCCCAGGTACGTCGGCGTCTGCTCGCCGTGGGTCAGATGGACGAGATTGATGATCAGAAAGGCGATGATCGCGCCCGAACCGATCGACGCGAGGACGGTGTCGTGAAAGAGCGGTTCGAAGATGGCCGCCAGTGCGGGTTCGGCCACAATACCGACCGCGATGCTGGAGGCGGTGATGCCGACCTGGCACGTCGTCAGGTAGATCTCGAGGTTCTGGGTCATGTCCCAGGCCCGCTGGAGCGAGGGGTTGCCGCCGACGAACTCCTCCTGGGTGAACTGCCTGGCGCGTGTCAGCGCGAACTCGATCGCGACGAAAAAGCCGTTCGCGAGGATCAGTCCGATACCTGCCACGAGACGCACCACTACTTCTGCCGTGTTCATCGTCGCTCCGGTTGTCCCCCCGCCGATAAAGTTCTGGGGGCTCCGTTTCGCAGTCCTGAACGCGTCTCGGGCCGATCCGTCATGGTCGCGGTCCGGGACTCGGCGAACCGCGCGGCGACCACCGACGGCTGTCGCCCGGGATCAGGCGTACCGTTCGATGATATTGCCGATCTCGACTTCGTCCTGCACGCCGACGAGTCGCTCTTCGAGTTCGCCGTCGACGAAAAAGAGCAGCGTCGGCACGCCCTGGACCTCGAATTCGCGGGCGATGGCCTGGTGGTCGTCGACGTCGACTTTGGCGACGGTCGCCGGCATCGTCTCGGCGACGGCCTCGACGATCGGTTCGAGCATCTGGCAGGGCCCACACCAGTCGGCGTGGAAATCGACCATGACGACGCCGTCGTCGCCGGTGAGTTCGTCGAACTGCGCGCGGCTCTCGACGTGAACCGGTTCGCCCGGCGTGTCGTCCGAGAGCAGTTCCTCCCGTTTCCGTTCGCGGATCTCGGCGATTTCGTCGTCGGAGTGTTCGTCCTCGGCCGCGTCGCTCGCGTCGCTCATACCCGTTCGTACGTACCCGTTCCGTTTAACCGCGGCGGTGCGTGCCCCGACGGACAACAGGAGCCGCGGCGGTGTGTGCCCCGACGGGCCACCGGACGCGGTCAGCTCCGTCATACGGACGAGTGACGTCTGGCGGACCGAAACGGGCCGAGACCGACGCGCGGGAACACAAATTTAAGACCCTGCCAGCCGACCCGTGTCACATGGATACCGGAAGCGTGCCACAGGAGATAACGACCTTGGTCGGGCGGGAAGTGTACACGAAAAACGGGGTTTTCGTGGGGGAAGTGGAGGATCTCCGGCTCGACCTCGACGTCCAGCAGGTCACCGGACTCGCGCTGCACCAGCTCAACGTCGAACTGTTCGGGCCCGAAGTCGAGTCCGCTCGCGGCGTCATCCTCCCCTATCGCTGGGTGCAGGCCGTCGGCGACATCGTCATCGTCAACGACGTCATCGAACGCCTCAAGGAAGAAGCAGAGGACGACGAACAGGAAGTCGCCGCCTGACCGTTCGCGATACCTTCTCTCCGTTCTCGAACGCGACGGAAGCGTTTTCGCCGACCCTCCTTGTCAGAACGCGCCGTCCTCGAGCGTGATCTCGGCGTGGAGTTCGTCGCGCAGCGCCGAGTGGACGTGACAGATGTCCTCGGCGAGTTCGACGATCGCCTGGCCGTCGTTCCCGAAGGTCTCCTCGGTCTTGACGGTGAAGGCGATCGCTTCGAGGTCGTCGTCGGCGTCGAGGTCGGCCTCGACCTCGACCTCGATGTGACCGACGTCGTCGTAGCCTTCGTTGTCGGCGGCGACGCGCAGCGCCGGAATGTAACAGGATGCGTAGTCGGCAGCCAGTACCTGGTTCGGGGAGGGTCCGTCCTCCGAGAGGGCGTCGACGACCAGCTGCCACTCGCCGTCGATCTCGTTTTCGACCGTGTACCCCGCTTCGCAGACGCTCGTGACTTCGATGTCGGACATTGCGTTCGAATTCTGGGGCCCCACGGTCCTAAAGGGTACCTACCCGAAGTCGTTCGGGGGATCGAACGGGTCGCGCGTGGGCCGCGGTCGAAAAAATCGATCCCGGTCCGAAGCCGCGCCGCTCAGTACCCCTCGGAGAGGTCGAACGTCTCGTCGCCGTCGAGGACGTGGACCTCGGCGTCGCTGCCGGTCGCCTCGACTTCGGAAACGAACCGGTCGGTGTCGATTTCGATCGGTGGGAAGGTGTCGTAGTGCATCGGGAACGCGTGGTCGACGTCGAGCCAGTCGACCGCGACGGCGGCCTGCATCGGGCCCATCGTGAAGTGGTCGCCGACCGGGACGGCCGCGGCGTCCGGTTCGAGGAACGGCCCGATCACGTCGCGCATCTCCGTCATCAGACCGGTGTCGCCGGCGTGGTAGAACGTCTCGCTCTCCGCGTCGCTGACCTGTGGCGGCTTCGTGTCCGAGATGACGTAGCCGGCGGGCATGCCCGCTCCCGGTGTCTCGAAGCCCGCACCCACGCCGTTGGTGTGGTCGGCGCGGTGCATCGTGACGAACGCGTCACCGCACTCGACGGTGCCGCCGATGTTCATGCCGATCACGTTCTCCTCGGCGAAGCCGTGCTGGTCGGCGACGTGGTTCGTCACTTCGGGTGTGCCGACGAGCGTCGCGTCGGTGAATTCGCCGGCGTGGGCCACGTGGTCGTCGTGGCCGTGTGTGAGCAGAACGTAGTCGGGATCCAGGTTCCCCGGTTCGGTCTCAGTCTTCGGGTTGTCGAAGAAGGGGTCGATCAGCAGGTCTGTACTCCCCACCGAGACGTGCCACGTCGAGTGGCCGTGCCAGGTCAGTTCCATACCGGTTCAACCTACGGCGCAGGCGCACTTAACGGTACAGTCGATTGACGCGACCGGAGCGCTTCACCCGCTGTGCGACCGGAGCAGTTCACCCGCTTTCGCCGGGGTTCGAGTCACTCCGACTCGTCGGTGCGGTCGACGCGCTGGCGCTCGCGAGCGCGCTGTCGCCGCCGGGCCTGCCCGCTCGCGTAGCGCACCCACGCCAGCACGTGGTCGTCGAGACACCAGAACAGTACCGCGACCGACCCCACGAGGCCGAGGACGAGCACGACCCCCGAGAGCAGTCTCGACCCGAGTTCGAGTGTGAGATACACCGTCGAAAGGGCGATTAGCGACAGCTCCAGCCCGCAGCGGATCGCCGCCGGACGCCAGTCCGGCTTGCCGCCCGACCCGTCCGTCGCGACCCGAGACATGCCACGTCGTTTCGAGCGCTCCGTGTTGTAGTTTGCCCACGCGGTGTCGGCCGTGTCGCGGCCGACGGGATTGCGTGGCGCGGGCGGCGAGGTCGCGTGACGCGGCTGACGGGGTGCGTGTCGCGAGCGACGGAGGCACGGCGGCCCCTGGGATCAGTCGTCGGCGCTCGCCACGGAGCGACCCCCTTCGTCGGTCTGTGAGGCCCACAGCCCCGCGTAGGCGCCCTCGTCGGCGACGAGTTCGTCGTGGCTCCCGGTCTCTATCACCTCGCCGTCTTCCATGACGACGATCCGGTCGGCGTCCCGAATCGTCGAGAGGCGGTGGGCGATGACAAAGGCCGTCCGGTCGTCGGTCAGCGTCTCCAGGTTCTCCTGGATGAGCTTCTCGGTCTCCGTGTCCACGTCGGAGGTTGCCTCGTCGAGGACGATCACCTCCGGGTCGTTCAGGAGCGTCCGGGCGATGGAGACGCGCTGGCGCTGGCCGCCCGAGAGTTTGACGCCGCGTTCGCCGACCATCGTGTCGTAGCCGGCGGGCAGGTCCGCGATGAACTCGTGCGCGCCGGCGGCGGCCGCGGCCTCGCGGATCCGCGCGTCGAGGTCCTCGGACACGTCGTCGGCCAGCACAGTTTGAAAGGCGTCGTGGTCGCCGTAGGCGATGTTCTCGCGGACCGTCCCCGAGAACATGTAGGGGTCCTGTTCGACGACACCGATGTGGTCGCGCAGCGTCTGCAGGTCGTAGTCGCGCACGTCCACGCCGTCGATGCTGACGCTCCCGTCGTCCACGTCGTAGAACCGCGGCGGGAGTTTCAACAGGGTGGACTTGCCGGACCCCGACGTGCCCGCGAACCCCACCGTCTCGCCCGGTTCGACGGTGAGGTCGACGCCGTTCAGGACCTGCTCGCCTTCCTCGGCGTAGCTGAAGTCGACGTCGTCGAACGCGACTTCGCCGTCGAACTGGGCGGGGCGCGCGCCGTCGGCCGGCGCGGTCACGTCGGCCTCGTATCCGAGGACGCCGAACACGCGTTCGGCGCTGGATTTGGCCTTCTGGTAGTTGTTGGCGGTCTTGCCGATGCGGGTCATCGGGCCGTCGAGATAGCGCAGGAACATGAAGTAGGTGACGAACGCGCCGGCAGTGAGGCCGCCGGTCGTGACCGCGTCGCGTCCGCCGAGGACGAGGATGGTCACGAACATCGCGCCGACGAGCAGGCGCAGCGAGGCGAAAAACGCCTTCCGGATGGTGATGGCGTCGATCTTCTCGTCGCGGTAGTCGCCGCTCTGGTCGGCGACGCGGTCGTGTTCCACGTCGTAGCGGTCGAAGGACTTGACGATGGCCGCGCCGCCGAGGTTGTTCGACAGGCGCGTGTTCATCAGCGCCACCAGTTCGCGAATGCGCTTGTACTTCGGTTCGATCCAGATGATGAACTTCGCCGTCACGAAGGCGATGATGGGGACCGGAACGAGCACGAGGAGGCCGAGCCACGGCGCCGTGTAGACCATCCAGCCGCCGACGAGCGTGAGGACCATCACCGCCCGCGTGATCTCGCGGATCTCGGCGTTGAAGAAATCCTCCAGCCTGTTGACGTCGCTGTTGAGTATCGACATCATGCCACCGGTCTGGTGGTTGTCGAAGAAATCGAGCGAGAGGCGCTGCATGTGGTCGTAGGTGTCCAGGCGCAGGTCGTGCTGGATGCGCTGGGCCGTCGTCTGGAAGAAGTAGCGCGAGCCGAAGTGACTGACGGCCTGGACGACGTAGGCGCCCGCGGCGAGCGCGCCGAGGTAGTACAGGAGGTCGAGGCGCGCGGCGGTGTCGGCGGTCGCGATGGGTTCCGAGGGGACCAGTCCGACCGCCGAGAGGACACTGCCCGCGGTGCCGGACGGATTGACCGCGAGGTCGATGGCCGCGGCGATGAGCAGCGCCGGGAACAGACGAGCCACTCTGTTGATCATCGTCGCGACGACGCCAGCCGTCAGCGGCGCCCAGTACGGTGTGGCGTACCTGAACAGGCTGAGCATCGGGTGGCCGTCGACTTCGTCGCGTATCGCTTCGAAACTGCCGGTGGGGTCTGGACGTGCCATTCGGTCGTTCGGCCCCGCTTGACGATACGAGGTTAAAAGGGGCGCTCACCGGGAAAGATTCACCTCTACCGCAGTCCGTCCCGCGATACGGGAAGAGGCCGACGGACCCGGACGAATCGGGCAGACCTTGCACACGCCGACCGCGGGTTTATTCGTCTCCTGTCCTTGGTGGCGATATGGACGAGTCAACCCCGACTCGCCGACGGTTCCTCGCGAGTTGCGGTGTCGCACTCGGTGCCGGCGTCGCCGGCTGTAACGCCTCCCCGTTCGGCGGTGGTGACGACGCCGACACCGGCCCAGAAGGCGGCCGGCCGGACGGCGGCACCGGCGAAGTGGTCGACCCGCTGACGCCCGCGGGCGAGTCCAGCGACCAGTTCGACCGGTTCGACGACGCGGGCCAGGAACGCTCCGGGACCTACGCCGAGGTGTACGACCGGACAAGCCCCTCGGTCGGACAGATCCAGGTGTACACGCCCAGCGGGAGCGGCAGCGGCACCGGCTGGGTGTTCCGCGACGACTACGTCGTCACCAATCACCACGTCGTCGAGGGCGCAGAGGACATCTCGATGCGGTTCTCCGGCGGCGGCTGGATCGACGGGACGGTCGTCGGGTCGGACATCTACAGCGACCTGGCGGTCGTCTCGGCCCCCGCGCTCCCCGACAGTGCGAGCGGCCTCCCACTTCGCGATTCGGACCCCTCCGTCGGCGCGGAAGTCGTCGCAATCGGCAACCCCTTCGGCTTCTCCGGGTCGGTCTCGGCGGGCATCGTCAGCGGCGTCGACCGCGCGCTCGAGGGGCCGAACAACTTCTCGATCCCCGACGCGATCCAGACCGACGCCGCTGTCAACCCCGGTAACTCCGGCGGCCCGCTCGTCGACCTCGACGGCAACGTCGCCGGCGTCATCAACTCCGGCGGCGGCGACAACATCGGCTTCGCCATCTCCGCGTCGCTCACCCGCCGGGTCGTCCCCTCGCTGATCCGCGACGGCGAGTTCCGACACTCCTACATGGGCGTCGGCATCCAGGACGTCGGGCCGCTGGTCGCGGAAGCCAACGACATCGAACAGGGCAACGGTGTCTACGTCGCGACCGTCCAGCGGGGCGCGCCCGCCGACGGGGCCCTCCGGGGCAGCACCGGCCAGACGACGGTCAACGGTCGCACCGTCGAGACCGGCGGCGACGTCATCGTCGCGCTCGACGACACGCCCATCCCCACAAACAACGCCCTCGCGAGTTTCCTCGCGCTCGAGACCGACCCCGGCGACACCATCGACGTGACGGTCCTCAGAAACGGCCGTCGCCGCACCGTCGAGCTGACCCTCGGCGCCCGCGAGAACGCGCGGTGAGGACTCGCGTCTCGAGTTGTCGTGGTGAGAGCGCGTCTCTCGCCGTGGTCGCGGTCGCCCCGTGGGATATCCGCGCTTTCCGCACAGCCCGCGCGGATAGAGCCACGCTCAGCGACTAAAGTGGACGTGAGTCCGCCTCGCCCTTCCAGTCCGCCAGGATGTATCTGTGGCGCCGAGCGCTCGACCGTTCAACGTGGAACCGGCCGATCCAGCGTGCCACGTCGAAGCAGCCTGTGCAACACTCAACGTCGAATCGGCCTCTGTAACGTAGTTTTCCTGGTGGACTGAAAGGGCGAGGCCCGCCCGCGTTTATTTAGTCGTCTCCGGGACCTCTATCCGCGCGGGCAGTGCGGAGAGCGCGGATATGTCCCGGAGCGACCGCGGGCGGGACGAGGGCTTTCAACGCTCAGGATCGTCTGTGGTCGCGGTGCTGTCTGCGGATGCGGTCGAATCACCAGCTAGTGAGCGGACCGAGGACTTTCGACTCCCAAAATCGCGTGCGGTCGCAGGGACGGTGTCGTCTGCGGTCGTTCTTCTACGGGAATACGACTCAGAACATCGATACACTCACACTCCGACCGAGTCGCCAGTACGAATCTGTGAGGTGACGCCGGTCTCCAGAATGTCGCCGTCGAGCAGGGACTCGAGAACAGCCTTCAGTCGAGTCGCTCAGCCGCGTCGCGCTCGACGAGCGGCTTCGCGTTGTCGGCCGGCAGCGTCACGACGTCGTCGGCCGTCAGGTCGTAGCGCCGCTCGTCGACGCCGAAGATCTCGCCGACGTCGTTCGTGATCCGCACCGTCTCGCGCTCGACCTGCTGTGTCTCGGGCTGGCCGCCGATGCGCTGTGTTTCCCCGTCGCCCCCCGATCCCGCGGCCGACGGCTGCCCCTCCACGCCAGCGGTCGACGGCTCCCCCGATTCCGTCTCCGGATCCGAATCCGACGGAGCGGACTCCGTCTGCAGGTCCGCCGGCGGCTCGGGCGGCGCCTCGGCGGGCGGCTCCCGCGTCGCGTTCGTGGTCGGCTCCGGCGCCGAGTCGGTCGACTCTCCGTTCGACGCCCCTTTCGACTCGGTCGTCGGATCCGCCTCCGAGCCAGCTTCCGGGCCCGTCGGCGGGTCCGACGCCGGGACGGAATCGTCGTCTCGACGAGTCTCCGACCCGGACTCGACTCCGCTGCCCATCAGGTCAGCCGCGTCGACTGTCCCGCTGTCCGCGGGCGCGGTGTCGGTCGCCTCACCCGGGCTCTCGGACTGGTGCGCCGGGTCGGACTCCGGTGGCGTCTCGTCCGCCCTCGATGGTGCCTCGTCCGCCCTCGATGGTGCCTCGTCCGCCGCGGGTCCCGCACTCGAGTGCTCGCTGGCGGCCTCGTCGGCCGCGACGCTCGCCGGGTCCTCGCCGTCGAGGACGGCCTCGACCCGGAAGCGGTTGTGCTCGATGGTGTCGACGAGCGTCTCGAAGAGGTCACGCTCCTCGGCGGTCAACCCCTCGTCGTCGGTGGTCATGTCCGCGGCGGCGAGCGAGGCCATCTTCACGATCTTCCCGACGCGGCGTTCGTAGATGGCCTCGACGGTGTCCTCGGCGGTGTCGATGTCGTCGCTGAGACGGCTGACTTCCGGGGCGTTCCACGGGTCGTCGGCCTGGTCGGCCGCCCGCTCGCGCTCGCGCCGCAACTGGGCGATGAACTCGCCCGCTTCGCGGTAGAACGACTCGCGGAGCTGCTGGAGGCTGTCTTTCTGTCGTTCTCGGCTTTGCACCGATTGCAGTTCGTCCAGGTCGATCATCGTTCTCCCGCCGCGGTTCGCTCACCCGCTCGGCCCGCACGTATCCGGTCGGCCCGCACGTGTCCGCTCGGGCGCCGTCCGGTCACTCCTGGCCCTTCTCGGCGCGTCCGCGGGCCATCAGGAACACGCCGAGATACTCCGGAACGGTAACCTCTCCCGCCTCGGGATTAAATCTATCGCCCCGCAACTCGACCGGGCCGGGATCGGTCACCTCGACCGTGATTTCGTGGCCCACGAACGTCTCCGGGACGGCGTCGACCAGCGGGTCGAAGTCGTCGATCGCGTCGCGCGCGATCCGCTGGACCGCCAGTCCGCTCCCGCCGTGGAGACTCCCAGGCAGGCGAATGAGGCGGTTCGTGTCCGTGCTGACTGGCTCGTCGATGGGCGCGTTCCGGTCGGCGACGACTTCGTGGACGAACGCGTCGACGAGCGTCCGCAGGCCGACACCGCCGAGTTCGAGGTTGCCCGCCTCCAGCGCGGCGGCGTTTTCCGTGACCGCGCCGTAGATGGTGTTCGCGCGCCCCTCGCCGATCCCGTCGAGTTCCTGCAGTCGCGCCTTCGCGTCGGCCTCGTCCATCGCGGTCAGTTCCTCGACGTAGTCGAGCAGGCGCTCGTGGACGCGCTTGCCCCACCCGCCCTCGGTTTCGAGGACGCGCTGGGTGACGCCGCCGCGCATCGCCGTCGTCTCCAGCTGTTCGGGGTCGAGCCCGATGCCGCGGACGTAGTCGACGATCTCTCGGCGCGCGTTGCTCTCCAGCAACTGGACGTTCGTGTCGCGGACGTGGACGTGATAGCCGCGCCCGCCGGAGAAGACGACCGTCAGGTCCTCGAACCCGAAGTCCGCTTCGAGAAAGTCGAGCAAGCGCAAGAGCGCGTCCTTGCACTTGGCGAGCATCTCGGCGTAACTGTCCTCGCCGAGGACGACCGAGGGGAGATGGTCGGCGTCGAGGTCGAAGATGAGATCCGACGAGCGCCACTCCTTGCCGCCCATCGTCGAGGCGCCGGGGTGTTCGTACCGGCCGGCCGAGAAGTAGACGTGTTTCGGGCGCTCGCGGGGGAGGAAGTCGCCGAGCGAACCGGTGTCGAGCAGCGAGCGGTGGCGGACCATCGTCTCGCCCGGCCCCTCAGTCCAGGGGACGTAGCCCCACTCGCGCTCGTTGGCGTCCGGCGGGGGCGAAAAGTCCACGCGGCGATAGTGGTCGCCGAAGCGCCCCCGGAGGTACGCCCGCGTCCGTTCCTGCACGACTCTCCGATTGCGAACGGTGGTGCAAAGCGTTTGCGTTCACCGGCCCGTCGATCGTGGCTGGGCCGCGGCCGACGGTCGGGGACCGATCGGCGTGGGAAGTTACCCGCCGCCGAGCAGTTTCGAGAGGCGGTCGGTGAGGCCGTCGTCCTCGCCGAGTTTGAGGTAGTAGGCGTCGCCGCCGTCCTCGTAGTAGTCGTCGATGCGGCGCTGGATCGTGAAGCCGATGTGCTGATAGAAACGGATCGCGTCCCGGTTGGTCGAGCGGGCGTGACAGGTCACCGACCCGTAGTCGTCGGCGACGCGGGCGACGAGCGCCTCGCCGAAGCCCTCGCCCTGGTACTCGTTGTCGACGGCGAGAAAGAGGATGTAGCCGTCGCGGCGGACGGCGGCGAAGCCGACGAGTTTGCCGCGGTTGGTCCGGTCGACGAAGAGGTAGACCGTCGAGCGCTTGTAGGCGTTCTCGAAGAATCGCCGGCGCTGGCGGAGCACGCCGTCGCGTTCGCGGATCCGCTCTTTGAGTTGCCAGGCCTGCTCGACGTAGTCGACGTCGCCCGACTCGACGACCCGTCGCTCGACGTTGACGCTCACTACCGGCGGTATAGCGCTCTCGTGACTATAATTCCATCGCCCTCGCCGTCTCCGGTCCACGGCGTGGCGCTTGGCTGAGGGCGACTCGCCCGCGCTCCGGACACAACACTTTCCAATCGCCCCCTCGACTGTCGGATCGATGCCGTTACTGGCGAGCGCCTCGGGGGGTGACCGATCGGCCGTGGTCGAGCGACTGCGACAGATGTTCATCTCCGGCGCGGCGATCACGATTCCGCTCGTCGTCACGCTGCTCGTGCTCGCCTTCGCGGTCAACTTCATCCTCGGACTCATCAGTCCCGCCGTCTCGGTCATCGCCGACAACCTCGACGTGGGCCGGGACCTCGGCAGACCGGTTATGGAGGGGATCGCAGTGCTCGTCCTCGTGGTGGCGATCTTCGGTATCGGGTTCGTCGCGGAGACGCGCTCGGGCGACGGCCTGGAGAAGGCCTTCGACACCGCGATGGCCCGCATCCCGGGGATCGGGTCAGTCTACACGAGTTTCAACGAGATGAGCAAGATGCTCCTCTCGAACGACACTCAGAGCTTCCAGGAAGTGAAACTCGTCGAGTACCCGACCGAGGGAACCTACACGGTCGGGTTCGTCACCGCGGACACCCCGGACGAGATCGAGAGCGCGACCGGGTACGACGACATGACGACGCTGTTCATGCCGATGGCGCCCAACCCCGTCATGGGCGGGTTCGTGATGCACATCTCCGACGAGCGGGTCCACGACGTCGACCTCACCGTCGAGGAGGGGATCCGCTCGATCGTCACGAGCGGCGTGGCGGTCGGGAGCGAACAGTCCGGCCACGACGGGGAGATCGTCGACTTCGGTCGCATCCGCGAGCAGGCCCGTGCGGGCGTCTCTGACCTCGGCGCGCTCAGCCAGCGGACCGCGGGCGACCTCCGGGAACTGACAGCGGAGGACTTCGGGCGACTCAAGACACAGACGTCCGACCAGTTCGGCGTGATCTGGACCGGCGACGACGACGAGGACGACCCCCCCGTCCACTACATGCTCGAACGAACGGCCGACGACGGTGAGGAGTCGTGAGCTTCGCGCTGCGCGACCACACCGCGGACGTCGCCGTCGAGGCCACGGGCGGCGACCTGAACGCGGTCTTCGGCGCGGTCGCGGACGGGATGGCCGCTGCGATGGCCGAGTCTATCCCGGACGACGGCGACCGTTTCTCGCTGTCGGTCACCGCCGAGAGCCGCGAGGCGCTGCTGTTCGACTACCTCGACGAACTCATCTACGAGCGCGACGTGCGCGTCGTCCTCCCCGTCGACAACGAGGCCACAGTCACCGCTCCGAGCGGTGCGGACTCCGACGAGTGGCGCGTCGAGGCGACCGCCCGCGGTGTCCCGCTGGACGCGGTCGAGGCGCGGGACCTGAAGGCGGTCACCTACTCCGAGATGGACCTCTCCGAGACCGCCGATGGGTGGCACGCCTACGTCGTCTTCGACGTGTGACAGCGCGACATCACCGCTGTCACTGTTCCGCGCGACTGCGGAAACGTGCGTTTATCCGGCGACGGCGACAAGCGCCGATCGATGGACCTCCCGACCTCCCGGTTGCGCGCGTCGACGCGGTTGCTTACCGCATCGGTTGTCGCGGTGCTCTGGACGGCGATGCTCGCGGCCGCGACCGGCCGCGCCGCCGCCCACGTCGACTACGTCACCGACCCGCCCACGGCCGCCGAAGACGGCCTCTCGTTCGCCCTCGACGTTCTCTCGAGCCCGCTGAACGCCGCCCTGGTCGGCGGCGGCGCCCTGACCGTGCTCGCCCTCGTCGCGCTCGACCGGATCGTCCAGCCGGCTGTTCCGGACGTTGCGGCCCTGCGGGACGCCCTCGGCGAGTACGACCAGTACGTCCCGTGGATGCTCCGCCTGAGTCTCGGTCTCCCGCTCGTCGGCGCCGGGTTCAACGGCTACCTGTTCAGCCCCGCGGTCGGCGCCGACGCGCGCCTCCTCCAGGTCGGGCTCGGCTTCTTTCTCCTGTTCGGCCTCGCCACGCGGCTCGTCGCCGCCGTCGGCCTCGCGAGCTACCTGGCCGCGTTCGCGTTCAACCCGGACCTGATCCTCGCCGTCGAGTACGTCCCGGGCTTTCTCGCCATCGCGCTGCTGGGCGGCGGCCGCCCGAGCGCCGACCACATGCTCGGCGTCGTCGCGCGAACTCCCGGAACCTTCTACGGCCGCGTCGACCCGGTGGGCGACCTCGCCGAACGGTTCGGGGCCGTCGTGGCACCCGCGGAGCGCTACGTGCCGACGATACTGCGCGTGGGCCTCGGCGTCGCCTTCGCCTACCTCGGTCTCGTGGAGAAACTCGCCGACCCCGCCCGCGCGCTCCAGGTCGTCGAGAAGTACGACCTGACCGCGGTCGTCCCGGTCGACGCCGGCCTGTGGGTGCTCGGCGCCGGCCTGACCGAAATCGGCGTCGGCCTCCTGCTCGTCGCGGGCTTCTACACGCGCGGCGCGGCCGCCGTCGCCTTCCTCACGCTCGTCGGCACCCTCTTCGGCCTCCCCGACGACCCGGTGCTCGCTCACGTCACGCTGTTCGGCCTGCTCTCGGCCGTCTTCACGTTCGGCGCGGGGCCGCTCTCGCTGGACGCGTGGCTGGCGGCGAAGAGCGACCGGGCCGAGCCGTCTGCGATGTCGGCCGAACCGGCCGACGACTGAGAGCGGTCGCCGATTCGGAGGCCCGACGCCCCCGAGGCGCGACCCGCAGACCGTCGACCGCCCCGACAGCGAAACCTATTCCGGCGCGCCCAGCCCACGTCTAGGCATGACCACCTACGACGCGGACGGCATCACGCTGCAGAAAGTCCGTGACTACGTCTGGGAGATCCCACAGGAGGGCGGCATGAACGCGCCCGCCCGGATCCTCGCGAGCGAGCAGTTGCTCGACGAGATCAGCGAGGACAAGACGCTCCAGCAGCTCAAGAACTCGACGCACCTCCCCGGGGTCCAGAAGTACAACGTCTGCATGCCCGACGGCCACCAGGGCTACGGCTTCCCCGTCGGCGGCGTCGCCGGCATCGATTCCCAAAACGGCTGTATTTCGCCCGGAGCCATCGGCTACGACATTAATTGCTTGCCGGGTGAATCGGAGGTCCGTCTCTCACACGGCCGAAAGATCCAGATCGAAGAGCTCCGAGAGAGATTTGAAGAGGAGAACGCAGCTGTCGCGACGGGCGAGGACGTCGTCGACTCGGAGATCCGTCTGTTCACGGAGTCGGGGTCACAGACTGTCTACGAGGTCGAGACGACGACGGGTAAGACGTTCGAGGCGACAGCCGACCACCCGGTCAAGACACCGGAGGGAATGGTCGAGGTCAGCAATCTCAGGGCTAGAGATAGTGTACTCGTTCATCCGTTCGAGGGGATCGAACACGAAGACCCGGAGGAGTTCACTCTTCTGACCGAAGACGACTTCGTGGACGAGGACCCGCAAGTGGTTCGGATCCTCAGAGAGCGTGATCTGCTCCCGTTACGGTCGACCGACGAGAAGTTCAACCACCTGCTCAAGCTCATGGGGTATCTCCTCGGCGACGGCTCCTACGGCGGGAACGGACAGACGTGGTTCTACGGCGAGCCCGAAGACCTCGAATCGATCCGTGATGACATCCGGGCGCTTGGTTTCAAACCCTCGAAAATCTACGAACGGGACCGCGAGCACGATATCGAGGGCTCCACATTCGAGACGACCGAATACAGTTGTAAGGCGACAGCCCGATCGCTCCGGTATCTGTTCGTCCGGTTGGGTGTCCCCGAGGGACCGAAAGTCGAGAACGGCTTCACGACGCCGACGTATCTCGACCGACTCACCGACTGGCAGAGAGCTCTGTTCTATTCGGCGTATTTCGGCGCCGAGATGAACGCGCCGGCCGCACAGCACGACAAGAACCTCTACTGTCCGAAAGTCTCGCAGACCCGAACGGAAGCGACGGCTGCTGCTGGACGAGAGTTCTTCGAAGATATGAGCGAGTTCCTCGCCGACATCGGGATCGAGACGAACGCGATCGAGGAGTTCGAGACCGACTCCAATCGCGACGAACCAACCGTTCGGTTCCGACTGGGCATCAAGAACGACACGGACAATCTGCTCCGGTTCTTTACTCGCGTCGGCTACCGGTACCACGGCGAGAAACAGCGCGAAGCGATGAAAGCGATCCAGTACCTCCGAACGAAGGAACGGGAGATTTCGCGCAGAGAGCGGATCGCCAACAGAGCGAAAACGATGGCAGATGGCGGCACCGAGGCCTCGGAGATCAAAACAGAGTTCGACGTCAACGACCGATTCATCGAACGAAGTATCTGGAGCGGTCGGTCCGGCCGGCCCCGTCCGGGCGAGGAGTTCCCCGACTACGAGGAGTTCGTCGAGACTGTCGAAGTGAATCAAGACGGAACGGTCCCCATCGAGATAGATAGGGTTCGCGAGGTCGGAGCGAAACCAGTCTACGACATCGGGGTGACACACGACGACCACACGTTCCTCGCGAACGGATTCGTCGTCTCGAACTGCGGCGTCAGGATGATGAAAACGAACCTCACCTACGACGACCTCAAGGGACGCGAGGAGGAACTCGTGGACGCCCTGTTCGCGAACGTCCCGTCGGGGCTGGGCGGCGGCGGGATTTTCGAGGGACCGAAAGGGGATGTCGAGGACATCCTGAAACACGGCGTGGAGTGGGCGCTGGAGAACGGCTTCGCAGTACCCGACGACCTGGCCCACTGCGAGGACGAGGGCAAACGGCCGGAGGCCGACCCGTCCAAGATCTCCCAGAAGGCCAAAGACCGCGGGAAGAACCAGGTCGGAAGCCTGGGGAGCGGGAACCACTTCCTCGAAGTCCAGCGCGTGACCGATATCTACCGGGAGGACGTCGCCGCGGAGTTCGGGCTCGAAGAGGATCAGGCCGTCGTGCTCATCCACTGCGGGTCGCGCGGGCTCGGTCACCAGGTCTGTACGGACTACCTGCGGGAGATCGAACAGGCCCACCAGGGACTGCTCGACAGGCTACCGGACAAGGAACTCGCGGCGGCGCCCGCGGGCTCGCAACTGGCCGAGGACTACTACGGCGCGATGTGCGCGGCGATCAACTTCGCGTGGGTCAACCGCCAGCTCATCATGCACCGCACCCGGCAGGTCTTCGAGAAGGTGTTCGACCGCGACTGGGAAGCGATGGAGATGGATCTGCTGTACGACGTGGCCCACAACATTGGCAAGAAGGAGGTCCACGAACTCGGCGTCGACGCGGACGGAAACGCGGTCCCCGAGGAGGACGCGGTCGACCACGAGGAGCGCGAACTGTACGTCCACCGCAAGGGCGCGACGCGGGCGTTCCCGGCGGGCCGGCCCGAACTGCCGCCGGCGTATCGCGACGTGGGCCAACCGATCATCATCCCCGGCAGCATGGGCGCGGGGAGTTACGTCCTCCGCGGGGGCGAGCAGTCGCTGGCCGAGACGTTCGGCTCGACGGCCCACGGGGCGGGTCGGCTGATGAGTCGCACGCAGGCCAAACAGGAGTTCTGGGGCGAGGACGTCAAAGACGACCTGCGTGAGCAGAATCACGTCTACGTCAAGGCCCAGAGCGGCGCGACCGTCGCCGAGGAGGCGCCGGGCGTGTACAAGGACGTCGACGAGGTCGTCCGCGTCTCGGACGCGCTCGGGATCGGCGACCGTGTCGCTCGCACGTACCCGGTCTGTAACATCAAGGGCTGACGGACGTCAAGAGCTGACGGACGTCAAGAGCTGACGGACGTCAAGGGCTGACGGACGTCAAGGGCTGACGGACGTCAAGGGCTGACGGCGGACCTTCGCAGGACTCAGCGCGGTCCGGTCAGGCGCCGGCCCACCGCTGGAGGACGGTTTCGTTGCCGTCCCCCGGTGTGTAGACGACGCGGACGTTCTCGTCGGCGGCGACCCGCTGGCCGTAGGCGTTGCGACCGCTGACCTGGACGGTCGAGGCCGGACTTTGCGGGCCGATCCACGCCGACGGCTCCGAACCGGAGAGGACCGCCCAGGTCGCTTCGGCTCCCTCCCCGCGGACCGTCAGGTTCCCGGCGCGGAACTGGTCGCCGCGCTCGAAGGAGATGATCAACACCGAGGAGCCGTCGATGTACTGAAAGGAGAAGTTGGCGCTGCGTTCTCCCGTCTGTGTGGAGTCGGCGACGAGCACGGACAACCCGACCGACGCGGTCACGAGGACCGTCACCGCGATGAGGATCGCGACACCGGTGAACTCCGAGACGGCCCGGTCGGGATCGACCGACACCGCCGGACAATCCCCGTCTCGCCGGTCGGTGGGATCCGTCGCCATGTCGGTCGACCGTAGCCCGAGCGGGGACTAAACCGATTCGGCCGGAGTATCAGCTTCGATAGCGGACTCCGGCGGCCGATCGCACCGCTCGGTGACGGGCAACGGTACCGCTCGGTTACGAAGAACGGCGCCGCTCGGTGACGGGGAGCGGCGCCGCTGGGCGGAGGGAAACGCACTTGGCGGCCGCCGGCCACGGTGGTGATATGATCGACGAGACGGTGACCGAAATCGCCGACATGCAGACCCACAGTTCCTCGGTCGTGGCGGTCAAGGCGGCCGAGGCGCTGCGCTCGCTGACCGACGAGACGTACCCGACCGTCGAGGAGTACCTGATCGCCGTCGAGCAAAACAGCGACGCGCTCCGGCGGGCCAACCGCTCGCACGCCTCGCTCCAGACGACCCAGCGCGAGATCGTCCGCACGCTCGAATCGGCCGATCTGGGCTCCGTCGACGAGGCCAAGGCCAAGACCGAGGAAGTCATCGAGGACGTGGTGGCCCGCGTCCAGGCGGCCAAAGAGCGCGCGGCCGAGCGCGCCGTCGATTACCTCGACGACGGGGCGACGGTGCTGACACACGACTACTCCTCGACGGTCCTGGAGGCGTTCGAGCGGGCCGTCGACGACGGCGCCACACTGGAGGTCTACTGCACCGAGGCCCGACCCCGCTATCTCGGGCGGAAGATGGTCCGAACGCTCGCAAAGATGGACGGTATCGACGCGCATCTCCTCGTCGACGGCGCGGCGGGCGAGGTGCTCCCGGCGTGTGACCAGGTCGTCGTCGGGATGGACTGCATCGTGGACGACCGCCTCTACAACCGGGTGGGCACCTACCCCATCGCGGCAACCGCCGCCGACATGGGCGTGCCGATCAGAGTCGTCGGCGGCGAGGACAAGGTCGTCGACGGCGCCTTCGCCTTCGAGAACGAGTTCCGGCCGGCCAGCGAGGTGATGCTCGAACCGGCCGACGGCTTCGTCGTCGAGAACCCCGCTTACGACGCGACGCCGACGCGACTGCTCGACGCCGCGATCACCGACGTGACCGTCCACGAGTTCTGAGGCCGCCTCGCCGAGGCCGTCACCTGCCCTCTCGTCGGCGCCGTCACATGTACATCCTGTCTTCGGGCTGTTGCTCCTCTCGCGAGCGTTCCATGTGCTCGGCGAGTTCGGTGTAGTAACGTTCGACGTCGGCCGCGAAGTCCTCGAGCGGCCCGGTGTCGAGTCCGAGATTGTACACCTCGTCGACTGTCTCGAGCATTCGGAGCGCCGCCGGGACGTCCGGCGTCTGCGGGTGGGCGGGCGTGGTGTAGACACAAACTCGCAGCGCGGAGTCCATCCCTTGCGAGAGCAGGCTCGCCTTCACGCCGTCGGTGAATCCCGACCCCATCGGCGGCACGTCGGCGTCGTCGAGGCGCGTCCGCTGGTAGTCCTCGGTGGCGACGTAGTAGGTGCGGTGGTCGCTCTCGGTGTGGGCCATCGGCACGCCCGAGAGGACGGCGATCTCGCCGATATCGGCGGATCCGGTCCACTCGAGGAGGGCGCCGCTGAACGAGCGGGCCGCCGGCAGCGGCACCTGCAACTCGCCGACGAGCACGGCGATCGAGCGGTCCTCGTCGCCGAACAGTCGGATCGGGTGCCGGGGCGTCCCCTGGTCGAACGGCGTGATCGTCGGTAGATCCGGCGTCGTCACGTGGCCGCGATACTCCAGTTCGAACTGGTCCACGATGTAATCCACCGCGGTCAGGCCCGCCAGTCCGTACTCCGAGAAGCCGGCGAGCAACACGTCGGCGGCCGTCAGCTCCTCCTCGTGGACCTGGAACGTCGGGCCGCCGCCCTCCTGTCGCCGCCCCGCAGGCGATCGCTCGGCATGAGGTCGGTCGTGTTGGTCAGCCCGTTCGCTCTGGTCGCCAGTCGGGTCCATGGGAGTGCTACGGAGACCTGACATTTGACCGTTTCCCGCATTGAGCCGTGGTCTCGGCGGGTACGACGGCGGTCGGTCACAACGCTTTTTGCGGGTCGAACGGACGGTATCGCATGGTCTCAGGGGCGGACACGAGTACGGTCTCGTCGGCGCCGACGCTGCAGACGGCGACGCCGACGGAGTCGTCCTCGTCGCCGTCGTGGGTGCCGCCCGACGTGGTGGACGTGCTCGACTCGGTTCCGGGCTGGTTCGCCGACCTCCTCCTGACGCTCACGGTCCTCGTCGTCGCCTATATCGTCTCTCGCCTGCTCGTGCAGTTGCTGGGGCGTCGGATCGCCCGTCGCTTCCGGCGACCGAGCCTCACGCGGACCGCCCTGCGCGGCGTCCGCGTGGGCGTCTTCGTCTTCGCGCTGCTGACAATCCTGAGCATCTACGGCTATCGGCTCAGCGATATCGCCCTCTCGGTGACCGTCTTCTCGGCGGTGGTCGGTGTCATCCTCGCGCCCATCGTCGGCAGCGTCATCAGCGGCGTCTTCCTGCTGGCCGACCAGCCCTACGAGATCGGCGACATGATCGAACTCGCCGACCGGGGCCAGCGCGGGTTCGTCGAGGACATCACGCTCCGCTACACGAAACTGTTCACGCTCGACAACACCTTCATCGTCATCCCGAACGGGTCGATGCGCGACCGCGACGTCATCAACTACTCCGCCGAGGACACCCGAACGCGGCAGTCGCTGGACCTCCTGGTCACCTACGAGAGCGACATTCCCCGGGCCAGAGACCTCTTCGAGGAGGCCGCGCGGGGCGTCGACGGCATCGTCAGCGGCGGCCCGCAGATCCGCATCGGCGGCGCTCGTTACCCAGCGGGCCCGACCTGTTACATCGACGAGTTCGGCGACCACGGCGTGAACCTCCGATTGCGCTACTGGATCGAGGAGCCGTACTGGCTCCTGCGGATGCGCTCGCGGATCCAGACCACCCTCTGGGACGCGATCGAAGACGAGGACATCGAGATCGCCTACCCCCACCAGCACCACATCTTCGACGAGACGAGCGGGGAACTGCAGGTCGCGACGGGCGACCGACCGCCGCAGTTCGACGGCGGTCCGGGTCGTCCGTCGAGCGCCAGCCCCGACCGACCGGTCGACGGCGACAGGCCGCCACGGCGCGACCCCGGCGACGAGTGAGAGCGATCCCGAGCGACGCGGAGCCACCGCTCCGTGGCGGTAGTGTCTCGCTGACTGGGGGCTCGCTCCGACGGGGTCGAACTATCCCGACAGCGGTCAGGACTCGACGGTCACGACGTCGCAGTCGAGTTCGTTTCGGAGGAACCGCTCGATGTCGGGGTCGTCGACGAGGCGGCGGATCATCTCGCGCCAGCGGCTGACCTGTTTCTTGCCGATGACGACGACGTCGGCGCCTTCGGCGGCGATTTCGTCCAGCAGCGTCTCCTCGACGAGGAGCCCGGTCCTGACGACGAAGCGGGTCTTGGGTAGCCGGCCGAACTCGGCCTCGACGGCCTCTTTCAGGTCGGCCCGCGTCGCCTTGTTGTTCGCCTGGTAGAGGTTCACGTGCATGACCGTCAGCTGGGCGTCACGCTCGGTGGCGATCTCGATCGCGCGGGCGAGCGTGGCTTGCGAGTGTTCGGAGAGCGGGTAGCGGACCGGAACGACGACCTGCGTCATCGTCCCCGAGTTGTCCGTCCCGACGCCTGAACCTTTCCATCCAGTGCTCACTGTCGGACACCTCCGCCGCGTGTCGGAACCCGCCCCTCGAGCGCGGCCTCGATACCGTGCGCTCTGGCGTAGTCGACGATGACCTCGTACTGGACGTCGGTCTCGGCGACGAGGTGGTCGCGGTCGAGCGTCGGGAACTCCCGGCCTGTCTTCAGTAGATACGCCGGCATCGCGACGGTGTAGCTCCCCCCGGGGTCGACCGGCTCGCCGTCGACCGTCACGTCGTAGACGGCCGGGCCGCCGCCGGCAGTCGATGTCGCGGTCGCTTCGCCGCCGTCGACCCGGGCGCGGCCGTCGCGGTCGGCTTCGCGGGTGTCGTCCGGGCTGGGGTCGCGCTCGTCGATCCGCATCCCGCTGACGTGACCCCACCAGTAGTCGGGGAGCGAGTCCACCAGGCGGCCGTCGGCCTCGTGAGCCACGGCAGTCAGTTCCGCGCCCGAGACGGCGGCGACGACGACCGGTTCGTCGAAGGGGCTACAGCTCACGAGGTCCGCGGCGGTCACGTCTCCCGACAGCGGCGGCCCCTCGCGGATCCCGCCGCCGTTTTGCAGACCGATGTCGGCGCCGGTCTTCCAGCGGTAGGCGTCGGCGACGAAGTTCCCCAGTCGCCACTCGCCGGCGAGGCGGACCGGCCGCTCGCGCGAGAGCGGGTCGTCGACGTGGCCGACCACTTCGTCCAGTCCCGCCGCGTCGAGGCGCGTCTCGAGCGCCGCGACGAGGGTCGGTTCGGGGTCGGCCTCGGCCGTCTCGTGTTCGGTCACCGCGCCGCTCGCGAGGTCCAGTTCGAAGACCACTGCCCCCGTCGCGCCGGGACGAGTCAGCGGCGTCCCCTCGATTGTCGTCGCGGTCCGCTCGTGGGAGTGGCCCGCGAGGACCGCGTCGACGGCCGTCTCGCTCGCGATTCGGCGGGCGTCCTCGTCGGTCGTGTGTGCGAGCGCGACCACGTAGTCGACTGGGTCACCAGCCGTTGCCCGGAACGCCTCGCACTCCCGGGCGACCGCTGCGACGGGGTCCTCGAAGTCGAGGTGGTCGGTGCCGGGCGTCATCGTCGGTGTCGCGGGGTCGAGGACGCCCACAACCCCGACTGTCGCCCCGTCGATATCGACCGTCGTGCGTGTCCGGATCCCGGCGGCGGCGCCGAAGCGGTCACCGTCGACTGTCACGTTCGCCAGCACCCACTGCTGTGGGGCGTCGGCGACCAGGTCAGTCAGCGCGTCCGTGCCGTGGTCGAAGTCGTGGTTGCCGACCGTCTCGACGTGTGGGTCGACCGTCTCGAAGAAGTCCAGCGACTGGCGCCCCTCGGTGACCAGCGAGAGGACGCCGGGGCCGGTGTTGTCGCCGGACCCCGCGACGAGCGCGTCGTCTCCGCGGCGGCCGGTGACGACCGTCGCGAGACGGGCGACTCGCTCGGGCGTGTCGTAGGCGTTCTCGACGTCGGAGTAGTGGAGGAGCCGCGGCGGCATCTGTTCGTTCAGAGGCACGTGAGAGTCAAAGCGTCTTCGGTCGGCTCAGCGTCGTCGAAGGAACTCCCGCTGGCGGGACCAGACTTCCCTTCCCGGACGGAAACGCTTAGGGGCGCGAGCGCGGAAGCCGTCGCATGGACGCGAGAGACGGGCCGGACGGCGAGCGACTGTTCGTCGACACGGCAGACGGCGAGCGCGGATCGGAGGCCCCGTTCTACGTGGTCTATCGCGACGCCGACGCCGAGCGGCGGTGGGGATTTTTCTGTTCACACTGTGACTCGTTCGGGACGGCGATGGATTCGATGGGCCGGATCCAGTGTACCGACTGTGGCAACCTGAAAAAGCCCGACGAGTGGGACGCCGCCCACGAGTAAGGGGGCGACCCCACACGAGTAAAGGGACGAATCTTCGAGTAAGGGGACGACCCTACGAGTGAGAGGCCGCCACAGCCGAGTGAGGAACCACCGTACACGAGAGAGACCGCGCCGCTCCCGGCTTTCGCGTAGCGCTCGCTTATCCGTTCGAAATCCGGCGTTTCCAGCTGTCGGGCGATTGAACTGTGGGAAGGCTTATGTCGGACCCCGTCGAACCCACGCTCGAATGAGGGCTGTTACCAAGCCACTCGACGAGCAGGCTCAGTCGATTTTCGCGGACCTGGGATACACGATCACCGCTCGCGGCGAGGAGTTCCTCGCGGAACGGAAGTGGCGCGTCGTCCACGTCACACCGGCAGAAGACCTCGATCAGCCGCCGGAATCCGGGGAGTATCGCTGTTTCGTCGCCTGGGCGGAAGACGTGCCGCGTCTCGAGCGCCGTCTCAGCCACGCCGACCCCGACTACGAGTGGGCGATAATCGGCGTCGACGACGACGGCGACTACGAGGTCGTTCGGCGCCGACTCGCCGCCTGACGGACACTCGGTTCTCGCCGTCCGACCGTCACAAGGACGGAAACTCGTTTCTCGCTGCCAGACCGGACTGGGACGGGCACTCTGTGCTCGCCGTCACTGACCCGTCGAGCCGTCAGTCTTTCTACGGTGGCCGCCTACGCTCGATGTATCGATGTCTGGATCGGATTTCGGGTCGTTCCTGTCCGAGAGTCGACCCAACGCTCTCGCAGCGTGGGCACTCGTCGGACTGTTCGCGCTGACGGTCGTCGAGGGGCTGGCGACCGGTGATTACCTCTGGAGCGCCTTCGCCGCAGTGGTGGGCTTCGTCGTGGCGACGCCGGCGGTCGCCTACCGCGACCCGTGGGCGATGCCGCCGTGGGAGATCGTCCTCGTCGCCGGCCTGCCCGTCGTGGGTCGGGCCGTCGCCACGTTCTCGCTGACCAGCGACGTCGCGACGTACCTCTCGATCGCCGCGTTCGCGCTGCTCGTCGCCGTCGACCTGCATCTCTTCACGGCCGTCAAGATGAGCGTCGGCTTCGCCGTGCTGTTCGTGGTCGTGACGACCGTCGCGGCCGCGGGCGTCTGGGCCGTCGCCCGCTGGGGCGCCGACGTCTGGCTCGGCACCGAACTGCTCTACGAACCCGGCCTCACCGAAGATGAGATCGAACACAAACTCATGCTGGAGTTCGTCGGCTCCTCCGTCGCGGGGCTGGTCGCCGGCCTGCTCTTCGAGGGGTACGTCCGCCGCCGGACGAGCCCCGGTGAAGCGATCCCGGAGGGCCGCGCATGAGGATCCGCGACTGGCTCGGCATCGACGAACAGCGCCAGAAACAGGTCGCCTGGCTGATGGAACTCGGCCTGCTCGTCATCGTCGGCATCGGCGTGCTCGACCGGAACACGGGGATCCTCGTCAACGCCGCGGTCGGCCTCGCGGTGACACAGATCGTCCCGATCCTCGAACGGGACTACGGCGTGCCGATGGACCCCGGACTGACGCTGTGGATCACGAGCGCTGTCTTCCTGCACGCGCTGGGGACGATCAAGATTCTCGGGTACGAGAGCTTCTACAGGGACATCTGGTGGTGGGACCACCTCACCCACTCGCTTTCGGCCTCGGTTGTGGCCGGCGCCGGGTACGCGACGGTGCGAGCCATCTCGGAACACTCCGACGAGGTCCACCTCCCGCCCCGGTTCGTGTTCGTGTTCATCCTCACGTTCGTCATGGCCTTCGGCGTCCTGTGGGAAGTCCTCGAGTTCGCCATCGCCGAAGTCGCCGCCGTCCTCGGGACCGGCACCGTCCTCACACAGTACGGCCTGACCGACTCGCTGTGGGACCTCGTCTTCGACACGCTCGGCGCCGTCGTCGTCGCTATCTGGGGGACAGCGCACCTGCTGGACGTCTCCGGGTACATCGAACGCCGACTCGAAGAGCGGGCAGCGTGAACTGTCGGGACGATATCGCGGCCGGCCGAGCGCGCCCGACACTTATGTAGTGTGGTGACGTATCTCACGGATGCGATGGTTTTCAAGAAAATCACGCTGATCGGCACGAGCCCGGAGAGTTTCGACGAGGCGGTCGACGACGCCGTCGACCGCGCGGAACAGACCCTGGAGAACGTCAAGTGGATAGAAGTCGAGGAGATGGGCGTCGAGGTCGCGAGCGTCGAGGGACGGGAGTACCAGGCGGAAGTAGAGGTCGCGTTCGAACTGGCGGAGTGAGCGACGCGGGGACAGTTCTCGCGGTGAGAGCGCCGCTCAGGTGCGGAAGCTCTCGCCGCAGCCGCACTCGCTGACAACGTTGGGGTTCTCCACGTGGAACCCCTCGCCCTGGAGGCCGCCCTCGAACGCGAGGACGGAGCCGCCGACGTAGTTCATGCTCGCGGGGTCGACGAACACGCGCAGGCCGTGGTGTTCGTAGACGGTGTCGTCCTCGTCGGGTTCGTAGTCGAAGCGCATCCCGTAGGACAGCCCCGCACAGCCGCCCTGCTGGACGAACAGCCGCAGTCCGGAGACGTCCGTGTCCATGTCCTCGCCTTCCAGCAGCGAGAGCGCCTCCGCGGCGGCTTCCTCGGTGACTTCGATGCCCTCGCCACCCGGGTCGGGGTCGCGCTCTCCTTCGGTCGTGGAACTCATGGATACGAGTTCTGCCCCGACGATGTTAACCCTGTTGGCGGAACTCCGCCAGTCGCCGACTCGGCGGGCCCGTCCGCACCGACAACCTCACAGTCGCTTCCGGAAGATCAGTTCGGTGACGCCGACGCCTTTGAACTCCGTCTCGTCCGATTCGACCTGTTCGAAGCCGGTCGCCTCGTAGAACCCGACGGCGCGCTCGTTGCTCGCGAACACCTCGACCTCGTAGGAACTCACGTCGCGGTCGTACAGGGCCTGCTCGATGTCGGCCAGCAGCGCCTTGCCGATGCCCTGGCCCCAGTAGTCGGGGTGGACGTAGATGCGGTAGAGCTGGTGGACGCGCCGCGGCGGGTGCGGCCCGGCGTGGGCGTAGCCGACGACGGTGTCGTCGTCGACAGCGACGACGAAGTCCTGAGCCTCGTGGCTGACGCCCTCCTCGATGGCCTCGTCGACGTACCACTCGTCGATGACTTCGTCGACCACCTCGCTGCCGAGGATGTCGTCGTACGTCTCGTGCCACGTCCGATCGGCCACGTCCTGGATGCCGCTCACGTCCGCCTGGTGGGCCGGTCGGACCATCACGTCGGATGCCATACCCGCCGTAACACGGCTGACCGGGAAAGACCTGACGGCCTGTGCCGGCCACCGGTGTCGGTCGACCGCACCGCCCCTACTCCTCGCCGCTGTCGGACCCCTCGAACCGCGCGTCGACGCTGTGGGCGTGGGCCTCCAGTCCCTCGGCGTCGGCGAGGGTGGTCACCGTCCCGCGCAGGTCCGCCAGTGCGTCCTTCGAGAGTCGCTGGACCGTCGTCGAGCGGACGAACGTGTCGACCGAGAGCCCGCCCGTGACGCGCGCGCCGCCGCCCGTCGGGAGGACGTGGTTGGTCCCGGTCGCGTAATCGCCCGCTGCGACGGGGCTGTACGGGCCCAGGAAGGCAGACCCCGCGCTCGGGATCCGGTCGAGGAGGGCCTCGGCCTCGTCGGCCTGGATCGAGAGGTGTTCCGGCGCGTACTCCTCCGCGAAGAGGACGGCCTCGCTCGGCGAGCGGGCGTGGAAGACGCCGCTCGCGTCGTTGTCGAGCGCCTCGTGGATAACGTCCTCGCGAGCGCGCCCCTCGGCGTGGTTCTCGACGGCGGCTGCGACGGCCTCGGCGACACTCTCGTCGTCGGTGACAGCGACGACCGAGGCGTTGGGGTCGTGTTCGGCCTGTGCGACGAGGTCCGCGGCGACCATCGACGGGTCGGCCGTCTCGTCGGCGACGACGAGCACCTCGCTCGGGCCCGCGAGGAAGTCGATGGCGACGTCGCCCCGGACCTCGGCTTTCGCGGCGGTGACCCACCTGTTTCCGGGGCCGACCACCTTGTCGACGGCGCCGACGGTCTCGGTGCCGTAGGCGAGCGCGGCGACCGCCTGCGCGCCGCCGACCTGGTAGACTGCGTCCGCGCCGGCGACGTGACACGCAGCCAGCGTCACGGGGTTCAGTTCCTCGGCCGGCGGCGTCGCCACGGCGACGTGGTCGACGCCGGCGACCACCGCGGGCACGACGCCCATGATCACCGACGAGGGGTAGGCCGCGGTGCCGCCGGGCGCGTAGACGCCCGCGCTCTCGATGGGGGAGAACCGCCGGCCGAGCTGGCGGCCGTCGAAGTCGTCGGTCCAGTCTTCGGGGACCTGTCGCTCGTGGAACGCCCGGACGTTCTCGGCCGCGCGCTCGATGGCGGCCCGGACCTCGTCGTCGATCGCCTCGTAGGCGCGCTCGGTGCGGTCGGTGACGTCGAGACTGCCGACCTCGACGTCGTCGAACTCGCTGGCGTACTCCCGAAGCGCGGCGTCGCCTTCGGTGCGGACGCGCTCGACGATTTCGCGCACGTCGTCGCGAACCGCCTCGACGCCCGCGTCGCGCTCGAACAGCGCCGCGCGCTCGCCGGGTCCGAGCGACTCGACGGATCGTACGTTCATACCTCCACTTGCCGCGAGTGGCCCATACGGTTTGCTATCCGCTGATCGGACTGCCGAGGCTGCAATACGGTGGCCGAGTCGGGGTGGCCGAACAGCGGTAGTCCGTTCAGCCCTGCAGGTACCACCACGTCGCGAGGACTCCGATCATGAACAGTCCGCCGACGAAGAATGCGACGCCCGGGTCCGCGAGCAGTCCGTCCGCGCCGCTCTCGGCGGCCTGTCTGGCCGTCTCGGTCGTACCGCCGTCCGGCATCGGCGTGCTGGTGGCCGTCGCGGTGGCGTTAGGCGCCTCGGTCCCGACCTGTGCCGTCGGCGTGTCCGCCGCCGCAGTCGCCGTGTCGGTCGCGATCGGCGTGGCAGTCTCGGACGGCGTCCCCGTCGGTAACGGCGTTCCCTCCGGCGCGGGCGTCCCGCTCGGGCCGGGCGTTCCGCTCGGAGCCTGCGTGTCCGCGGCCGTCGGCGAAGTGGTCCCCGGATCCGACGGGGTCGGAACGGCCGTGTCTTTCCCCGTCGCTTCGACCGTCCGGGTCGGGTCTGGCCCGGCTTCCGGAGTCGACCGGATGCCGGCGGTATCGGTGGCCTGGCGGACGGGCGTGTCGGTGTCGGTCGCGGCACCGGCTCCACCACCGGGGTCGCCACCGTCGGTCGCGGCGGGGCCAAGCCCGTCGCCGACGTCCTGGACGTTCGTCCCGGTCGATTCGACGAAGCGCTGGACGGCGTAGCTCGCGAGCGCGAGCAGGCCGACAGACCCGAGCAGCCGCGACAGCGCCGATTTCAGGCGCGAGCGGTCGTGTTCCTTCCCGGCGAAGAGGACGAACGCCTGGTTCGCCGGCCCGTAGACGGTCATCTCCGTCCCTTTCTCGGAGTAGCCCGTGCCTGCCCGTTCGATGAGATCGGCGTCCGAGAGCTGTTCGACGTGGTAGTGGACGTTCTGGAGCGACGTGCCGACCTCGTCGCGGATCTCGGGCGGCGTCTTCGGCTCCTCGTACACCGTCGCGAGTATCTTCCGCGCCGTCTCCGAGGACAGCGCCGACAGCGCGGCGTCTGTCGCCTCGTCGCCGAGGTCGAGCACCCGCGGCTCGTCGGGCGTGCTCGTCGCCTCTGACTTGAACGGTAACAGGCGACTCATTACACCACCGTAGCGGGCCCACCCTAAAGGGGGTTCCCAAAGCTCAAAAACCCGTTTGAAGCACCTCTGTCCGGATTTGATCCATCCGAATACGGCGCCGATGAACGGTCTCAGCGGTAAATTCGCGATATCGCGTGCAGTCCGGTCAGCACCACGGCGAGTCCGGCCTCACCGAGCATCGCGAAGACGAGCGAGGGCGACGACGCGGGGTCCGCGACCAGCGTCGTGAGCGCGTACCAGCAGGTTCCGAACGCGAGCGCGAGAAAGACCGCGTGGACCAGGAGCCACGGTCCGAGTGCGGTCACTACGGACCTGAGCCGTCGGACCAGTGGGTCCCGGTCGGCTCCCGCCCCGTACGTCTGGCCGGGGTCGTGTGCGTTCCAGAAACTCGAGCGGGCGTACGACCCCGCGGAGCCCCCGCCGGTCGGGCCGGTCGAAGTCGAGGCCGTTCCGCCTCGCTCGCGCCGGGCCGTCGAGCGCGCTCCGCTCCGATCGGGTCGGCCGGTAGTCGCGGCACTGGCTGTCGCCCCAGCCTGCGACCCGTCGGTCGGCGGATCGGTCGACCTCGACCCGGCAGTCGACGTTGTCTCTGCCGTGGCGGCCGTGTCGGCGGACCGTTCGACAGTCTCGCGAGCCTGGTCGGCGCCGTCGTCGCTCGCGTCGCTGTCCCGGTCGGCGTCCGGTTCGGCGACACCGTCCCACACCGACGAGTCGACGTGCGCCGCGACGTAGGCCTCGTGACCGAGGCGGTCGTAGCGCGCCCGTTCGGTCCGGTCGGTGAGCGTTTCGCGCGCCGTGGTGAGTCGCTTGAACCGCTCGCTCGCGTCCGGATCGGCGCTCACGTCCGGGTGGTGGTCTTTGACTCGCTGGCGGTAGGCGCGCCGGATCTCCCCCTCGTCGGCGTCGGGTCCCACCCCGAGGACGCCGTAGAACGGTCCCGTCATACCCCGCTGTCTCTGGCCTACGTTTCGGGGTAGCTATCAAATACCTGTCCACCAGTTTCTGAGCGTGAAAACGCGCTCCCCTCGGGTTCGCCCGCGCGTCGGTCAGAGCGCAGTCGTCCGCTCGGTCTCGGTCGCCGCCTCCTCATCACGGTGGACCGCGCCGGTCAGGTCCGGGTGGCAGTCGGCACACACCCAGGTCGGTTCGGTGTGGGTCATCTCCTCGCCGCGCTCTCGGAACCGCCATACTGAGAACACCTCCTCGGTGCACTGTTCGCATTCTACCATTGTACCCTACCGTATGCGGATCGTTCACAAGTAGCTTACCCTAACTCGGGACTTATGTCTGGATACCCCTCGATACACCTTATACGCGCGTTCGGATCTCCGTCGTCCCGAAGGGTCACGACTGCGGCGATTTCGCGGTCGAGCCACCGCTTTTCGACGCAATAGCTATCGTGGTACGGGCCGATTACCGGTCGATGAGTGCCGACGACGACTTCGGGGGTGGCGGAGAGCAACGGGCGACCGCGGCGGACGACAGCGAGGAGGACCGGCGCGGAGGGATCGGACTGACGCGTCGGCAACTCCTGGCTGCGGGCGGCCTCGGTGGCGGCGGCCTGCTGGCGCTGGCACTGCTCAGTCAGGGCGGCTCCAGCGGCGGCGGATCGAGTACGCCCACGCCGACACAATCACCGGCCGGCCCGACCGAGACGTCCACGCCGGCCGGCCCGACCGAGCAGGTGCCGTACGCCGTGTGGGACGAGGTCCGGGCGGCGCTCCGGACCAGCCCGGACCACTTGCCGGCTCGTGCCGACGCGCTCATGGCCGACGGCGACCTCGAGGCGATCTTCGAGTTCGTCCGCGACGAGATCGTGACGCTGCCGGCCGGACGCGAGGGCGTGGGCCGGTTCAGCATCAACGAGGCCGTCCGGTGGGGCGCTCGCGGGACCCTCCGCGGCGGCGCGGGAACGCCCAGGGAGAAAGCCGAACTCCTGGCCGACCTGCTGGAAGAGGCCGGCGCCGAGACGGAACTCGTCGAGGGGCGAACCCCGCTGTCCGGCGAGGAGATCAGGGATCTCTACCTCCGACCGGTCGGACAGGAGTTCGACCCCGACTTCGACGACGGCCAGATGCAAAACTGGACCGAGCGGCTGGGTGTCGCGGACGCAGACGTGGCCGAAATCGAGCGACTCGACGCTGACGGACAGGCCAGTACCGCCCTCGGGACGGACCTGTTCGCAGCGGTCGCCGAGGACTGGTGGTGGCAGTACGACTTCAGCTGGAACCTCGATACGGACCTCCCGGTCGTTCGGTTCCGGACCGCGGACGACGACGAGGACCGCTACGCGAACCTCTTCGCTGACGCGCCGTTCGGCGAGTCCGGAACCACCCGGATCGACGAGATCGCCGACGCCTCGCTGCCGGACGTGACGGTGACGCTGTCGGCGGCCCGCGCGAGCGACCCCGAGCGGACGATCGATCTGGCGAGCGGGACCTGGACGGCCAGCGACGTGGTCGGTCGCCAGGTGGTCGTCTCGACGCTCCCGGGTATCGATCCGTTCCAGCAACCGGGCGTCCGGTTCAGCGACATCGACACCTTCGTCCCGTCGCTCGCGGTCCAGGGCGGCGACGTCGACCAGGCCACAGCGGCGGAGCTGTCGGTGCTGGGGGACCCGGTCACCCGTGGCGGCGACCGCTTTTCCGTCTCCGAGGACGGGACTGTCTCGCGTAACGGCCAGCCCCTCGCCGCGACTGGCGACGCCACCGCGGCGAGTCGGGTCGAGTCGGTGTCCGTCATATCCGACGTCTCCAGATACCCCGAGATCCGACTGACGGTCGACGCGCGAGACGCCGCCGGCGACCGGGTCGAGGGGTTGCCCGCAAACGCCGTCGGCCTCCGCGAGGAGGGCGAGGGGGCGGGCGTCACGCTCCAGTCGAACGCGGCGACGCCGCGCGTCGCCGTGCTGTACGACACCTCAGGTAGTATGCCCCAGGAGTACTCCGGCGAGGCGATGCAGGCGTTCGTCTCGGAACTGACCGCGGAGATCGAGGCGGTCGACCCGGACGCGCGGATCGAACTGGTTGCGACTGACTCGAACATCTGGACAGCGGCCGCCGAGGCGGCCGCGACCGACGCCAACGTCGTCGTCTACGCGACCGACGGGGACGTGGCCGACGAGCGCACGCCCGAGATCGAAGGCGTGCTCAGGGCCGGCCCGCCGGTGGTCATGCTCTCGACGAACGACGGCACGACCGTCGAAGACGACAGCGCGCTCGCTATCGCGGACCTCTCCGGCGGCGAGGCCGTCGCCGCGCGGGACCGCGACGCCGCCCGCGAGGCGGTCCGCACGTTCGTCGCCGACATCGCGGCCGAACTCCGGCCGTACCAGCTCACCTACCGGAGCCCCGTCGAGAGCGAAGCGGGGACGGAACACACCGTGTCAGTGACCATCGGCGAGGCGACGGGTGAGACGACTTATACCGTCCCGGAGACGGCGCTGCCCCCGCCGCGGCTGTCGTCGCTGTGGCTCACCGTCTCGGTCGGCGGTCGGTCGGTGACCAGACTGCTCGCAGGCTACGAACCGGACGTAGACGAGAACGTGACCGAGGAGATGATTTCCGCAGTCGAGGGCGCGTTGTTCGGTGCTACGACGCTCACCTTCGAGGCCGGGTCGCCGTCGCTGTCGGTGTGGCTCGACGACTTCCTCGCCGCGAAGGGGTCGACGCGGGAGATGGACGCCGCCATCGTCGCCGAGGACCAGGAGGCCATCGAGGCGGCGTCCGCCGCCGGTCTCTGGTCGGTCGATCCGGAGGCGTTCCTGTTGACGCCGCCGCTGCCGAACGCGGCCAGCGAGACCTCGCTCACCTTCCCGGACGCGATCCGCGTCGCCGCCTACACTCACCATCCGGTGTTCGGCTCCGACGAGAGCCGTATCAGCGGCGACATCCTCCCGCTGACCCGCTACGCGACGGCGATGGCCGGCCAGTCCGAGGAGAGCACCGAACCCCACCGGCTGACCCTCGAACGGACCGCGCGCCTCGCCGTCGCGGAGACGGCGGGGTTCGAGACGAGCACGCAATCACTGCTCGCCGACACACCGGTCGTCCCCTTCGGCGCGGCCGACGAGGAGGCGTGGGGACAGGACCGACACGACCGCTTCGACGCGTTCGTCGACAGGACAGGCCACCGCGGCGCCGAGGGGATGGGTCACCGTATCGCCGCGCTGGTCCCGGAGGACGGATCGGTGTTCGCCTACTGGAACGTCGACCTCGAAACCGGCGGCGTGCTCGGCGTCCTCCCGGATGGCACCAACGGCGGATCGACGCGCCGGCGTCACGAGCGAATCCTGAACGAGTTGAGCCGCGTGGTGAGCGCTATCAACCTCCTGGCGATGGCGACCGGCGCCGGGGGGCTGGCACTCGGCGTCGTCGCCCAGTACGGGCAGGTGCTCGCCAGACTGTACGCGGCCGTCGCGATGGCCATCGAGATGATGGACGCCTCGGCGTTGCCCGACGCCATCGCCGCGGCGAAGGCCGAACTGATCTGTCGGATCGCCAGACGCGCGTTTCTGGAGGTGGTGCCGCTCGGCAAGGCGTTCCGGTCGATCAGCAACCTGATGAACGTCGTCACCGGGACGACGCCGGCGTCGTGTTAGGTCGGCGATTACCCGTTCGACTCCTCGACTCGGTAGTCAGCACTCCGAGAGTATCTGTCGCCCGGAACACTACCGGGAGAGGATCTAGTAGTAGATGGAACTGAAACGGGTGCGGGAGAAGGCCACGCCAAAGACGTATAAACGAAGGCGGCCCTACACGACCGTATGACGATCACTCGTGACGACGACGTGCTCGGCGGGGAACCCCGTATCGACGAGACGAGAGTCGGCGTCCGTCACGTGGCCGCGCGAGTGATAAATAGTGGTCAATCGCCTGCGTACGTCGCTGACCAACTCGATCTCTCTCTGGCAGAAGTCTACGAGGCACTCTCGTACTACTACGATCACGTCGAGGAGATGCGCGACCTCGAACGGGAGAACGAGAACGCATTCGAGCGTGTCCGTGAGTCCTCGCTGAAGCCAAAAGAGACCATCCAGTGACCGGGGATCGGATTCTTCTGGACGAACACGTCGGTCGGATCTTCGAGCGACTGCTCTACGAGCGCGGATACGACGTCGTTCAGGCGAAAGACCAGTTCGGAGAACACACGAACGGTGTCGAACTCCTCCAGTGGTGTGTAGACGAGGCCGTCGTTTTGCTCACGAAAACGCCAAGGATTTCGAACCGCTCCACCGAACTCACGACCACGCTGGAATGCTGTTGTACTACGACCAGAAACTCCCCGACAACGACCCCGAGGGGCTTGCTCGAACAGTAGATGAGGTATTCACTCAGTACGGCTCGGCGGGGATCAAGAGCGAGCTTGTCGATCTCGACGAGTGGTACGAGTGGCTCCACGAGTGACTGCACGAACGAAAGTGTGCGCCTGGAACACTACCGGGCGAAAATCTACTAGTAGCTCGATAAACTGGAATGGGAAGATACTCGTCACAGACCTGGCTGTACCAGGAGGCCGATCCACGGGAGAGGGAGGTCTGCAAATTCGAGTTGCCCGCCGAACACGAGCGACAGGACGGCCCCCGCTCCGAGTGCGGCCAGCCCGAACACCACCAACCCGATACCCCTGCCCAGGAACCGCATCACCGTCCGGCCTTCCGTCGTGTCGGAGATAGTGAACGTCGCCGTCTCCCCACCGTCGCCGATGTAGTGCCTTTCATCACCCGGACCGTCTCTCTGGGCGTTCCGCTTCTGACCGAAGACGTGGACTTGATCGTCAGGTGCCAGTCGGCCCTCGTACCGCTTGCTCGTCGAGGCGTCCACTGGACCGACATCTATCTCGGAGCCACCGGAGACCTTCTCGGTATCCAGCGAGACGGTCCCCCCGTCCGGATCGACGGCCACGCTCCCGGTCTCGTCGGTCACGTAGAACGGTTGGGCCTCCGTGCCGCTATCGACGGTCTGCCACTCGGGTCCGCTCTCGGTGCTCCGGTTCTCCTCGTGCTTCTCGAGTCTGTAGTCATAGGCCACCGCCGGTGTATCGGTGTACTTCGTGGTGAGCAGCTCCGCTTCGAGTTGCTCGACGGTCCCTTGGACCTCGACGGCGCCATCCTCGTACTCGACCTCCCCCGCACCGATCGGATCGCTCTGCCAGATGGTCCAGCCCTTCTGTAGGTTCTCGAGTCCCCGGTAGGTGATGTACGCACCGATGGCAACGAGGGCGAGCGCCGCGACGCCGACGACGGGTTGTGGAATTTCGGCCATAGTGATTACTGAGATCCGCCACTTACTTTCGGCTAACATGCCGATATTGTTTCACTTAGATACTTCGGTAGGGGTGATTTTTCGGGTGCGGCTGTCCGACAATCGTCGGGGGTCCAGCGGAGATCGTCGGATCCTCTCAGATGGTACTGAAGAGCGTTCGAAATGTGCGCCCGGAACACTACCGGGCGAGGACCTACTAGTGAATCCACACTCGAAGTACAGCAGTACATTGATTACGTACGCACACCAATTCCGCAGTATGCCCGTGAGCATCGACGAGTTCGAATCGGGTGACCTTCCAGAGGGACCGAGTGTGCCCGAGCAGGTGATCACGTACCTCCACACGCGCCGGGACGCGGCGTTCACCCGGTCGGAGATAGCGACTGCCATCGACGAGGATCCGAACACGGTCGGCACCGCGCTCACGCGATTGAAAGCGCGTGACCTCGTCCGCCATCGGGGGCAGTACTGGGCAATCACGGAGGACGAACAGCGGATCGCCGCAGCGTACGATCTGCACGATGTGAGCGTCCAGCTCGACGAAGCCGACGGCGGAATCGAGTCGGAGAACTGGGACGCTGTCGCACCTGATCAGCCGCATCCGAGCGAACAGGATTCGAGCGAGGACGAGTAATCGATGAAGCCGGAACGCGGCGATGTCGTCAGGAGTACCGACCCGTTCAAGCTCGGTACTGATCGCCAGCGGCCGTGGCTCGTCGTGAATAACGACTCTCACTCGTTCGCCGACGAGCAACACGTCGCGGTCGCTATCTCGACGATGGAGTATGACGACTCGCTTCGTCTCGGGGAGGACGTCTGGGAAACGGGCGGTGTTCCACGAGAGTCGTTCGTTTCGCCGTGGGCGATCCACTCGCCCCGGAACGAAGGCCTCGTCGCGTGGCAGGGCCGAGTCACTGACGAATTGGTGGTTCGCGTCGTAGACTCACTGGAGACGTATCTGCGGTAGTTCGAAGGGCTGTACGCCCGGAACACTAACGACCGACGTCATCCCTGGCGGCGTGCCGGGTCTGCCGGGAAACCCTCGTGCCGGGCGGGGGGCGCGTCAGCGCCACCGGGTTGCCGAGACGGTGGTACCCGTCGAGGCGGGGG
>ENA-ORCS01000171-ORCS01000171.1-marine-metagenome-genome-assembly--contig:-NODE-171-length-66085-cov-8.679145_pt1 | contig 66085 bp, 65 predicted proteins | sample MGYA00237781_ERZ508513 | MGnify/ENA primary metagenome ERZ508513 (study PRJEB26184, sample SAMN06268793) | marine metagenome | isolation source: Eden Landing Ponds, San Francisco, CA, USA | place...
CCTCCCCGCCGTGAACGGCGGGATTCTCTCGCTGAATCAAGATAGCCACGCGGCTACTGGTGTCTCCGCCGGCGCTCACCCGTCCGTTACCGGGTCACGCGCGCCTCAATCCCCAATTTATCACCGGAGGCCGTCGGTGCCGGCATGGCGAACACCGACGTGCCGGCCACCGAACCGCCGCGCGACGAAGCGCTGCCGGAGACGTACGCCGTCCGGGTGACCGACGACGCGGTCCACGTCTGGGAGTACCGCGCGACCGTCGCCGACCGCACCGGCGACTGGCAGTTCGTCGAGACGCTCGACCGCGACGACGACCCGCGACTCTCCCTCGAGTACGCCGAACTCTCCCCCGGCACCGCCGACGGACACTGGGTGTACAGTCGGAGCTACGACTGTCAACTCGACTGTGACTAACTTTGCGGGACTCGACGCTACGACAGCATCGTCCCGTCGAGCCCCAGCGACGCGAGCGCGTCCAGCAGCGAGCCGAGCAACGCGACGGCGGCCAGCGCGAACAGCGTCCCGCCGAAGACCACGAGGACCGCGCCGCCGGTCAGGAACAGCGCGACGGCCACGCCGACCGTCGCCAGGTACGTCGCCGTGACCAGCGCGAGGGCGGTCCGATACGGGCCGCCGGCGTACGCGTAGACACCGCTCGCCAGTCCGACGACCGGGAGCGCGAGGAAGAACACGACCCCTTGCGGGCTCGCCGTCGCGGTCGAGAGCCCGCTCGCCGGGTCCCTGAACAGCGCGGCGACGAGCAACGCGTAGCCGACCGCGAGCGCCGCGCCGCCCGTGCGGTGGTCGAGGCTGAACTCGGGCACGTCCGCCCGTTTCGCCGGGGCCGATATAACCGTTCCCGAGGTGGAGGTAACCCGCCGCGGGGCACACGGCCCGTACTGCGGCCGCCGCTGTCAGCCGCCGCAGTCGTGGTCGACGAGGTCAGCCGGCGCGTCGAACGCCCCCGCGCAGGCAGGACACTCCAGCACGAGTCGGTCGCCCTCCACGTCGACCGAGACGTCGCGGCCGTCGAGCGTCGCCAGCCCCACGGACACGAGCAGTTCGTAGGCCTGGGCCTCGCTCACGTCGTGTGTCGCCGCGAACCCGGTAACGTCGCTCGCCAGTCGGTCGGGGAGCGAGATGGTCTGTTCCATACCGAAACCGCGGCCGCGAGCGACAAAAACCGCCCGGCGGCGCCCGTGACATCGGTGACCGTCCGGCCCCGATAGCCGCCGGAACCCACCAGAACCCCGCTTCGACCGCGTATGCGATCCTCTCGCACACGCAGGGTAGTTACTATACGTTACCGACCGTTCGTCCGGGTATGGAAGAGAGACAGCCAGGCGAGTCCGACTGTACGACGACGGACTCGTTCGGCGACCACGGCATCGAGGACGGGTCCGCGCTCGTCCACCGCACCTACTATCGGCTGGTCGAGGCGGGGCGGACCGAGTTCGCGCCGACCGACGAGTTCTACGACGACCTCGCGTCGGCGTTTCTGTGGACGTATCTCGGGGCCGTCGACGGGGCCGGGGTCCCGACCCACGTCGAGGCCGCAATAGACGACGCGCGGGCGTTCACCGCCGAGGAGTTCGCGGACCGCCCCGACGCGGACCTCCGGACGGAGGTCGTCCAGACGTTCTATCAGTACGTCGCGGGGTTTCACTGCGCGTACCGCGGCGGGAACGAGGGAGACTGGCGGGACGTGACCGGGCGGACGGAGTGACTGTCGTCGGTCTCGGGCGGACAGGGACTAACCCGCTCGTTACCGGGACTTTAGTTCGGACGACTGACTGTGCTGGGACATGGCTGCTGATTCACCGCCCGACGACGGGCAGCGGAACCTGACCTGGCACAAGGCGCTCGACCCCGACGAACTCCCCGAGGGGCGGGTGAAGCCTGTCAGTTGCAACGACACCACCGTCGCGATGACCAACTACGACGGCGAGTACCACGCCCTCGACAACGAGTGCCCTCACCAGGGCGGGCCGCTCGGCGAGGGCTCTATCGAGAACGGCCTCCTGCGGTGTCCGTGGCACGGCTGGGACTTCTACCCCGACTCCGGGGAGACCCCCGGCGAGTTCGACGACTGCGTGACCACCTATCCCGTCGAGGTGCGCGACGACGGCGTCTACGTCGGCTTTCCGGCCGAACAGCCCCGCGATCGCACCGTCTCGGACGTGGTCGCCGAGACGCTGGTCAACTGGGGCGTCCGGCAGGTCTGGGGTATCGTCGGCCACTCGAACCTCGGGCTCGCCGAGGCGCTGCGCACCGAGGCCGCGAACGGCAACCTCACCTACTACGGCGTCCGCCACGAGGGGGCCGGCGCGTTCGCCGCCTCCGCGTACGGCAAACTGACAGGTCGGCCGGCCGCCTGTTTCTCCATCGCCGGCCCGGGCGCGACGAACATGCTCACCGGCCTCTGGGACGCGAACGTCGACCGGTCGCCGACCATCGCCCTGACCGGCCAGGTCGAGTCCCAGGTGCTCGGGACCGGGAACTTCCAGGAGGTCGACCTCGAAGCGGCCTACGGCGACGTCGCCGAGTTCGAGGCGACCGTGCTGCCGGACAGCCAGCCCGCCGAACTCGCGACGCGGGCCGCGAAGACCGCGGTCCTCGAACGGGGCGTCTCCCACCTGATCTTCCCCGACGACGTCCAGACGATGGACGCAGAGGGCGTCGACCCGGGAAGCCCGGAGGGGCGGCGCACCCCCAAGGACATCGCCCCGCCCGAGGAGAAACTCGCCGAGGCCGTCGATTTGCTCGAACGCGCCGAACGCCCGGTCATCGTTGTCGGCCACGGCGCACGCTTCGAGATGGACCGGATCGTCGAGCTGGCCGAGCGCCTGGACTGTCCGGTGCTCACGACGTTCAAGGCGAAGGGACAGATCCCCGACTCCCATCCGCTCGCCGCGGGCGTCCTCGGTCGCAGCGGGACGCCCATCGCGAGTCACTTCATGAACGAGTCGGACCTGCTCGCCGTCTTCGGTGCCAGTTTCTCCAACCACACCGGCATCGCCTCGTACAAGGACATCGTCCAGGTCGACTTCGACCAGATGGCGCTGGGGAAGTTCCACAGCGTCGACGTCCCGGTCTGGGGCGAGGTCGGCGTGACCGCGGCCGAGATGCTCGACCGCCTGTCCGACGACGACGGCGACCTCGCGGCCGAGAGCCAGCGGGCGGAACTCGCCGACCGCTGGGCGATGTGGCGCGAGGAGAAGGCGACCCGGCGCGGCGAGCCCGCCGAGCGCGGTGTCAACTACGCGACGGCGTTCGACGCGATGACCCGTGTCGTCCCCGACGACGCGATCATCCCCGTCGATGTCGGGAACAACACCTACGCGTTCGGGCGGTACTTCGAGCCCGAGAACCAGTCCGTGCTGATGTCCGGCTACCTCGGGTCGATCGGGTTCGCGTTCCCCGCGGCGCTGGGCGCGTGGGCCGCGACGCAGGAGCCGGACACGCCGTGGGCCGGCCGCCCGGTCGTGTCGGTGTCCAGCGACGGCGGGTTCGGCCAGTACATGAGCGAGTTTACCACCGCCGTCAAGTACGACATGGACCTGACCCACGTGCTGCTGAACGACGACGAACTCGGCAAGATCAGCAAGGAACAGCGCACCGGCGGCTGGGACGTCTGGCAGACCGACCTCGTCAATCCGGGATTCGCCGACTTCGCCGAGAACTGCGGCGGGCTGGGCGTCGCGGTCGAGTCCGACGACGAACTCGACGCGGCCCTGAAACGGGCAATCGACCACGACGGTCCCGCGCTGGTCGAGGTACTGACGGACTCCGACCCGGTGTGAGCCGTGGTCGAGGCCACTCTCTCGCCGGGTTCGTCGAGGTGTGACGCGTGAGCGGGGTCGCCGCGACGCTGACGAGCGTCCTCGCGGTGCTGGCGGTCGCGCTCGTCGTCCGCCTGCTCGTGCGCGACCGCGACCGGGTCGCCTACGCGAGCGCGCTCGCGGCCGTGGGACTCGCGACCGCCGCCGTCGGCGTCGACCCCGGACTGGAACTCACTTCGGACGTCGTCTTTCTCCTCTTGCTCCCCGCGGTCGTCTTCCAGGGCACGACGGAACTGGACGTGCGCGAACTGCGCCACGACGCGCCGCTCGTGCTCGTCCTGACGCTCGTGGGCCTCCCGGCGGCGGTCGCTGTTCTCGGGCTGGTCGGGACCGTCGTCTTCGGCTTCGGGTTGCCCGTCGCGCTGCTGTTCGCGGCGATCATCCTGCCGACCGACCCCGCCGCGGTGCTCTCGATGTTCGAGGAGTTCGACGTCGCGGAGCGCCTGGCGGTCACCGTCGAGGGCGAGAGCCTCTTTAACGACGGCGTCGCGATCGTCGTCTTCTCGACGCTCCTGGCGAGCATTCAGACCGCCGGCGAGTCGGTGACTGACCTCGCGACCCCCTCCGGTGCGGTGGCGTTCGCGTCGGACGTCGCGGTCGTCGGCGGCGGCGGCCTCGTCCTGGGCGGCGTCGTCGGCTACCTCGCCCACCGTCTGGTTCTCGGCTTCGACGACTCGATGACGGTCCTGCTGGTCACCGTCGTCGTCGCGTACGGCTCCTTCCTCGTCGCCGAACACTTCCTCCACCTGAGCGGCGTGCTGGCGACCGTCGGCGCGGGGATCGCGATGGGCGCACACGACGAGACCCACGCCGGGATGAGCGACCCCGAACACACCGTCCAGGAGGTCTGGGACACGCTCGCCTTCCTCGTCACGACAGTACTGTACGTGCTCATCGGGGCGAGCGTCGAACTCTCGGCGTTCGTCGACCACGCTGGTCTGGTCGCGCTGGCCGCGGTGCTCGTGCTCCTGGTCCGTGCGCTCACCATATACCCGCTCGTGGCCGCGAGCAACCTGCTGCTCGACGACCCCGTTCCGGGGCGCTGTCAGCACATCATGGTCTGGGCCGGCCTCCACACGGTCGTGCCCGTCGCGCTGGTGCTCGCGGTCCCCGACGGCGTCGCGTCCGGCCAGCCCCTGGAGACGATGGTCTTCGGCGTCGCCGTCCTCAGTCTCGTCGTCCGGGGCCTGCTCATGCCCGCGGCACTGGATCTGACGGGTCTCGCGGGCGGCGTCCCCGTCGAGGAGTGAGTCCGAGCGCCCGATTGCGACGGCGAAACCGCGCGACCGAAATCAGCGGGTCGCCTGTCGGCCGAGGGCGAAGACGAACAGGGCCACGAGGAAGGCTCCGGAGAGCGCCTCGATACCGGCCAGCGCGCGGGCGAGCGCGCCGACCGGTTCGAGGTCGCCGTACCCGAGCGTCGTGAACGTGACCACGCTGAAGTAGAGCCCGTCGCCGAGCGCGCCGACGCCGTCCGCGTCGTAGGTGACGATAGCCGCGCCGTCCCGGAGCCCGCCCAGCGCCGGGTAGAGGAGCGCGCTGGCGGCGACGAGGGCGACGGACGCCAGCACCGTCCGCTGGGGCCGCTCGCCGTAGCCCGAGACGAGGTTGAAGAAGGCGCTGGTGGCCCAGCGGAGCGTCGCGTCGACGCGATGGCCCGTCGAGCGCGCCGGGTCCCGCGCGTGGTGGGCGTAGCGCCGGCGTCGGTAGCGCATCTCGCGCAGAAAGAGCGCCGCCGCGCTCTCGTGGTCGCCGACGACGCTCGCGCCCTGCCTCGCCTCCAGATACGTCCGTTCGAGGCCGTCGAGGTCGACGTCTGTCTCGGGGTCGCCCGCGTACTCGTGGAGCGCCCAGCGGTTCTCGCGGAAGAACGACCGGTAGGCGGCGAAGGGGAACCCGTCGTAGCGCGTCCGATAGAACCGATAGCGGTCGAGCGTGTCGGCGGCGCAGTCCAGGTCCACGTCCCTGACCGTCGCGTCCGTGAGGTCGTAGCACGCGCGCCCCGCCGCGGGCTGGTCGAGGCGGCCGGCCTCGATAGTCGCCCCTTCGAGGCGACACGTCACGTCACCCGCCGGGCGGAAGCGCAGCGTCCCGAGCGCGGCCTCGTCGAACCGTGGGGCCTCCGCGAACGCCGCGCGCTCGACGGTGAAGTGCCGGGCGTCGAGGCCGGTGAACTGGACGGAGCGACCGAACGAGCAGTCGACGACCTGTCCTCGCTCGACCGCGGCGTTTGGGAAGTGCGCGCCGCCGGCCACGGCGAGGCCGTCGAGTTCGAACCACGTCTCGACGGTCAGGCTCGCGAACTCGACGCTCCCGTCGGCGGTCACGTCGTCGAGCGAGAACGACCCCTCGACCGTCGCACGCCGGACGGTGAGACACGTCCCGCCGGTCCCCTCGCCGACCCGGCTGTCGGCGACGGTCACGTCCCGCGCGAACGTGGCGTCGCTCGCGTCGAGTCGTCCCAGCGTACAGCCCTCGAAGACGACGGGCTGTTCGACCGCGGACCCGGAGAGGTCGACCGTCCCCGCGACGGTGCTGTCGACGAAGCGGACCGCGCCGATCCCGTCGGTCTCTACGGCCAGTCCCGAGAGGTCAAGCGTCTCGACAACCGCGCCCGCGTACACGAGTCGTCGCTCGTCGTCGCTCCGGAGGTCGGCGCAGACGGCGGCCCACACCGCCGCCGCCGGGACCGAGACGTCCCCGTCCGCCGCGGCCCCGGCGTGGAGCGGACACAGCTCGCCCCCGTCGCGTTCCGGGCGCGGACAGGGCCCCAGGTCGTCGGTCCCGTCGGCGACGAATCCACAGGCCATTCGTTCGCTCCGAGGGACGAGGGCTACCTATAGCCCCGCTAACCCCCGCGTAAGCTACCCTTTTGAGACGACGCGCCGTCGATCGGACGAATGAGCGCGGAGGCACTCGACGACCCCGAGCGCGTCGCCACCTGGACAGCACTCGACGACCGAGAGCCGACACACGCCCGCGTCGCCGAGGTCGACCTCGTCGTCGTCCGCGACGGAGACGCGGTGTCGGTGCTCTACGGGCGGTGTCTGCACCGCGGCGTCCTGCTGGCCGACGGCCACGTCGAGGGACGGAACCTCATCTGCGGCGTTCACGGCTGGGACTACCGCTTCGACACCGGCGTCAGCGAGTACGACAACAGCGAGGAACTCGCGACGTTCACCGCCGCGGTCGACGAGGGCGACGACGCCGTCTACGTCGACGCCGCCGAGGTCCGGGCCTGGGCCGCCGACAACCCACAGCCCTACGGCGACCCCGAGGAGGCCGACAGCACCACTGACCCCGGGTTCTACGGCGACCCCGACCACGAGAAAGAGCCCTACACCCACTACATCCAGCAACTCGCCCAACACGGGCCCGAGGGTATCGGCGAACACGGCCCGGTCTCGGCGATGGGCGTCCCGCGGCCGGAACTGCCCTCGTGGGACGACCTGCAGATACAGACCGCACAGCTCGCCCGGACGCCGCTCGACGACGAGGCCCCCGTCGACACGGAACTCGTCGTCGGTCCGGGCGCAGAGACCCCGCTCGAACTCGACATCCCGATATTCGTCAGCGACATGAGCTTCGGCGCGCTGAGCGAGGAGGCCAAAATAGCGATGTCGGAGGGCGCGGAGCGCGCGGGCACGGGCATCTGCTCGGGCGAGGGCGGCATGCTCCCCGAGGAACAGGCGGCGAACTCGCGGTACTTCTACGAGTACGCAAGCGGGACGTTCGGCTGGGACATCGACCACGTCCGCGACGTCCAGGCGTTTCACTTCAAGGCCGGCCAGGGCGCGAAGACCGGGACCGGCGGCCACCTCCCCGGCGAGAAAGTACAGGGCCGCATCGCCGAGGTGCGCGGCCTCGAACCGGGGACCGACGCGGTGAGTCCGTCGCGGTTTCCCGACCTCCGGATGCCCGACGATTTCGCGGCGATGGCCGACCGTATCCGCGAGGTCGGCGGCGGCATCCCCGTCGGGTTCAAGCTCTCGGCCCAGCACGTCGAGGACGACATCGACTTCGCGCTGGAGGCCGGGGCGGACTACGTCATCCTCGACGGTCGCGGCGGCGGCACGGGCGCGGCCCCGGACGTCTTCAAGAACAACATCTCGGTCCCGACGATGGCCGCGCTCGCGCGGGCCAGAGACCACCTCGACGAGCGCGGGGCCGACGACGTGACCCTGATCGCCACCGGCGGACTCAGGACCGAGTCCGACTTCATCAAGGCGATGGCCCTCGGTGCGGACGGCGTCGCCGTCGCCAACGCGGCGATGCAGGCCATCGGCTGTCTCGGGATGCGAGCGTGTGACTCGAACAACTGCCCGGTCGGGATCGCGACACAGCGCGAGGACCTGCGGAACCGACTCGTCGTCGACTCGGCGGCCAACGGCCTGCAGAACTTCTTCGAGGCGACGACGAAGCTGATGAAGGTGATGGCACGCGCCTGCGGCCACGACAGCCTCGCCGGCTTCGAGCGGCGGGACCTGACCGCCTGGAAGCGCGAGATAGCGGACCTGACCGGCGTCGACTACGCCGGGATCGGGCGGTGACCCGTCGTGGTACCCTACGACGGGCGCGGTGTCGAGCTGGTCTCGGTCGCCGCGGTGGCCGAAAACGGCGTGATCGGTCGCGACGGTGAGATCCCGTGGCCGTCGATCCCGGCCGACAGGCGGCAGTATCGGACACGGGTCGCCGACCACCCCGTGATCCTCGGACGACAGACTTTCGAAGCGATGCGTGACGACCTCCCCGGGGCCGCCCAGATAGTGCTGAGTCGGCGCGACCGCGCGTACGACGCGCCTCCGCACACCACGCCGCGGGCGTCGACGACGCGGTCGAGACCGCCCACGCGCTCGACGCTTCCCGAGCGTACGTCATCGGCGGCGGCGGGATCTACGTGCTCTTCCAGCCCTACGTCGACCGCATGGTGTTGAGCCGGGTCCCCGGGGAGTACGAGGGCGACACCTCCTTCCCAGAGTGGGACCCCGACGAGTGGGACCTCGCCGAAACCACCGAGTACGAGGCGTTCACGCTCGAAGAGTGGGTCCGGGAGTCGGACTGAACACCCATGGATACGTCACGACTTCCCGACGCTGTCGACGAGTATCTGGCGGCCAATCGCGATGAACTGCTCGCGTTCACCGAACGGCTGGTGGCGTTCGACACGCAGAACCCGCCCGGCGGGACGACCGAGGTCGTCGCGTGGCTCGAATCGACGCTCGGAGACACGACTCTCCGACTGGACCGGGTCGCCGTCGACCCGGAGAAACCGAACCTCCTCGCGACGCTGCCCGGCGAGAGCGAGCGGACGCTGTGTTTCAACGGCCACCTCGACACCGTCAGGTTCGACGAGAGCGACTGGTCGTACGACCCGCTGGGCGAACGCGTCGACGACCGCGTCTACGGGCGCGGGGCGACCGACATGAAAGGCGCTGTCGCCGCCATGCTCCAGGTCGCGCTCGCGTACGACCGGACCGACACCGCGCCGCCGGTCGACCTGCAGTTCGCGTTCGTCAGCGACGAGGAGACCGGCGGGGACGCCGGGCTGACGACGCTCCTGGAGACCGAGACGTTCGCCCCCGACGCCTGCGTCGTCGGCGAGACCACGTCGCGAGCGGGCCGGCACTCTGTCTCAGTCGCCGATCGCGGGAACATCTGGCTGACCGTCGAGGCGTCCGGGACGGCGGCCCACGGGTCGCGGCCGATGATCGGGACGAACGCCATCGACCGCCTGACCGACGCCGTCGAGCAGCTGCGGAGCGATTTCGGCGAGCGCGAACTCCCCGTCGACGCCGCGATGGACCCTGTCATCGAGGAGTCGGTCGGGTTCTACGAACCCGAAGCGGGGGCTGAGGCGACGCGGCGGCTCTACCGGTATCCGACGATCAACCTCGGGATCATCGAGGGCGGGACCGCGATCAACACGGTCCCGGCCTCGGCGTGTGCCCGCGTGGACATCCGGCTGACGGCGGGCGTCGACACCGGGGAGCCACTGGGGTCGATCCGGAACTGTCTCGCCGGGATGAACGGTGTCGAGATCACCGACGTCTCCTGGACGCGAGGGTCTTACGAACCGCTCGACAGCCCGCTCGTCGCCGCGAGCGCCAGCGCCGCCGAACGGGTCGTCGACGACGAGGTGTTCAGGCGGAGTGCGACCGGCGGCGGCGACGCCAAAGTCCTCAGACACGAGGGCGTCCCGACGGTCGAGTTCGGGTTCGGCACGCGGACCGCCCACGGCACCGACGAGCACACCACGACCGAGGCGCTCGCTCGCAACGTCACCGCCTACACGCTGCTCGTCCACGCGTTCCACCGGGAGACCCCCGACGCCGCCACCGTCTAGTCGTCCGTGGAGCCAGCCTCGTCCGCGGGGTCGGCCTTCATGCTGAAGCCGGCTGTGCGCTCGCGCAATTGGTCGCCCTCCTCAGCGAGGGCGTCGATGCGGTCGTCACCGGCGAGATGGAAGCTGTCTGCTCCTCGGTGGCGGCCGCGAGATCGCCGGTCTCCCGTGCGGTCCGGGTGCTGATGTCGCTGACCTCATCGAGCTTGGCGACGATCTGTTCCGTCGCAGTCGCCTGTTGGTCGGTCGCGCTCTGGCGTGGATGCCGTCGTTGGTCCCCTCGACGAGCTCGGACACGCCCTCGAATGTCTCGCGGAACTCGTCGACTTCGGCGGCCCCGTCGACCACCTGCTGGCCCGCTTCGCGCATACCGCCAACCCGGCTTCGATTCTTCAAAAAGCGTCCGTACGGCGCGTGTGATCGGCTTACCGCCGTGAAACCGCCGACATCCTGCGCTCCCCCACGCCTCGTTTTCAGGAGTGAAAATATAACCAGTGGATTTTTTTGACGGAACCCCTCAGGAACGGCGAGAAAGAATCGCACGATGGGTCAGCCGATCCGCGTTTTATACGTCGATAACACAGGTTCGACCGCTCACGTCCCGGACTGGATCGAGCAGTCAGGTGACGGGTTTTCGGTCGAGAGGGCGGGGACCGTCGACGAGGCGAGGTCCCTGGTTGAGGAGCGCGTATTCGACTGTGTCGTTGCCGAGAACGAAACTGGCGACCGGACGGGTATCGACCTCCTGGAGAGCGTTCGCGAGGAGTACCCGGACCTTCCGTTCGTGCTCTATACGGGTGCCGGTGACGAGAGGACGGCAAGCGAGGGAATTTCCGCGCGCGTGAGCACCTCCGTGCGGAAGGGGCCCGGTGAGAACGACCTGGCGACCGTTCGGGATGCCATCGAGTCCGCGGTCGACGGCTTCCGTCCGGACCTCGACGGATCGAGCCGGCTCGGAATCGAGCGACTGTTTACCGAGGTGAACCGGAAGCTGGTGGAGGCGACCGATCGCGAGGAGGTCGAGCAGACCGTGTGTGATGTGCTGAGTTCGTCGGCACCTTACGACGCCGCGTGGATCGGGTACTACGACCCGGATATGGAGCGCGTAAACCCGCGAATCTGGGCTAACATCGAGAACGACTTCTTCGACGGGTTCACCCTCTCGACCGACGCCGCGGACTCGGACGTGGGGATCGTCCCGGAAGCTATACACACCGGCGAGATACAGGCCGTGAACTCTCTCGACTCGGTCTCGGCGCTGGACGCGCCCGAGCGACTCGACCAGAGAGGTGTCCATTCCGCCGCAGCAGTCCCCCTGATCTCGGACGAGACGGTCCACGGAGTACTGGGTATTCACGCCGACCGTCCGTACGCGTTCGACCGGTTCGAGCGGCGGCATCTCGCGGACCTCGGGGATACGATCGCGTTCGCCCTCGACACCTTCGAGACGAGGCGCGACCTGGCGCTGTTTCGACAGTTGCTCGATAGCTCGAACGACGCAGTCTACGTGATCGATCCGCAGACCCAGCAGTTCGTCGACGTGAACAGAACGGCGTGCCGTCGGCTGGGCTACGAGCGGGAGACGATGGTGGGGATGTCACCCCCGGCTATTGTCGATTCCGTCGCCGGTCACGATATCGACGACGTGGACGCGGTTCTGGAGGGGTTAACGGAGGACGGGACCGTCATCGAAGGCACGCACGAGCGTGCGGACGGAACGACGTTCCCAGTCGAGACATCCACAACGCGAGCCACAGTAGACGGCAACCCGTACGTGATCCTGATAGCGCGCGATATCACCGAGCGTAAACGAAGAGAACGCAAACTCCGGGAGCAAAACGAGCGGCTCGAGGCATTCGCGAACGTCGTCTCACACGACCTGCGAAATCCCCTACAGGTGGCCTTGGGGAACCTCAAACTGGCTCGCGCGGAGTCTGACTCGGAGCACCTTGATGCGGTAGCTGACGCTCTCGGGCGGATGGGCACGTTGATCGAGGAACTGCTGACGCTGACCCACGACGGCGACGAGGTGGCCGAACAGACAGTCGACCTCGCCTCGATCGCTGAGGGGTGCTGGAGCAACGTCGTCACCGAGGATGCGACACTCGAAATCGAGACCGATACGACCGTTCGAGCAAATGAGAACGGTGTCAAACAACTGCTGGAGAACTTGTTCCGGAACGCGATCGAGCACGGCGGCGCCGAGGTCACGATCACGGTCGCAGACCTGGACGACAGAGATGGCTTCTACGTGGCGGACGACGGAGCCGGATTTTCGGGGACCGATCTGGAGGACCTCTTTCGGAGCGGTCAGTCCACGAAGTCAGACGGGACCGGCATCGGCCTCGCAATCGTCAGGCAGATCTCCCGCGTCCACGACTGGGAGGTGGACGCGACGGACAGTAGCGGCGGTGGCGCACGGTTCGAAATCTGGAACGTCGAACGCGCCGGTTGAGTCGGCGAACGCGGGGAGCAGTCGGGCGGTACACCGACTGAATGCCTGTCGGTGGTTATTCACCTGCCCACTCGACCGCGTCCGTTCGGTCTTCGGCCGTCAGCACGTCCAGCCCGCCGGTGTCGACCTTGCCGCGCAGTGAGATAGCCTTGATCCCTTCGGCGACGACCGCCCACCGCTCGATTCCGGCGGCGTCGGCCCGCTGTGCCGACCGCTCCCAGACCTCGAACACGTCCGGCGAGAACGGATCGTCGAGTTTGACCACGGTGACCATACTGTGTATCCGCTCGCGGCCGAGCAGTTCCTCGAACGTCTCGTAGGCCTCGTCGCCGAAGGCCGAGAGCTCCATCCCGGGGAGGAACTCCCAGACCATGACGCCGTCGTCGACCTCGACCGTCCAGCCGTCCCCGCTTCGCGTCGTTGCCATACTCCGACCTGTCGGTGGCGTACAACAAACCTTGCTCCCGTCGGCGTTAGCCGGTATCTTCCCGGTAACCTCGATAGAACGCGTCGGTCCCGTGGTCGTCCCGCCACGCGAACGCGAACAGACGCGTCGCCGCGACGCGGTCGAGTTCGCGGCCGTCGCTCGCCCGGCCGGTCGCCGGGTCCCACTCGACGCCGTCGGCGACGACAGCGCCGCCAGCCCGCTCGAAGGCGTACCCCGGATCGGCGAACCCGTGGATACCGGCCTCGTCTGTGGCGAAGACGACGATGTCCCGGTCACCGACGGTCGCCTGGACTATCCCGCCCGCACCCCGGACTCGCGGGAGCGGGAACCCCACCGCTTCGTCGCCGGCCTCGACCCCGAGGACGACCGCCTTCGGGTCCAGGGCCGCCACGTCCCACTCGCGCGACCCCTCGCCGCGGTGGGCCGCGAGACCGAAGCCCTCGCTCCGGTAGTAGTCGCGATACGGCGACTCGTCGTAGTCGATCGCGGTCGGCGTGTCGTCGTCGCTCGCCGCCTCGCTCTCCCCGCCCGGGGGCCGGAGCACGCGACCATCAGGGTGTGCGTCGCGGAACCGACGCCAGGAGAGTATCGATGCGGGTCGGACGGCGAGTTCATCACCCTCGAACCGACCGGCGATACACTCGCCGCTCGACTGTTTCCACTCGCTTTCGGTCTCCCGGTCGTACATGACCAGGTCGTCGTCGGCCAGTTTCCCCGACACGCCGAACTCGAGCGTTCGACCGCGGTGACGCCGGTCGTAGACGACCGCACTGCCGCAGATCGGACACCACGACACCGCGACCGGCGTCCCACCGACGGTGTCGTTGACGATCTCGTGGAACTGGAGGTACCGGAGCGGATATGCTCTCGGCTGCCCAGGCGATTCGAGCGCGACGACGCGGTCGTCGTCCGCGCCCGCGTGGGAGTCGCCGAACTCCGGGTCGTCGACGCTCGGGATCGCGTCCCGCGGCACGACCTGTCGAACGTTCACGCTGTGTGGTACGCACTGGCACCGAATAATCCCGGCGGCCGAACGGCTCGACTGTGCGCTCAGGAAGTCTCGGCGGCCAAACGGTATCAGGACGCGCGCACAACTGCGGCCGTGAACGTCCAGGAGGTCCTCCCTCGAGATGCGATCCCGAGCGTCGACGCCCCGGAGTTCGGCCCGGACTACTTCGGCGACCCGGGCGACGACGTGGTCGTCGTCGACGGCGACCCGCCCCGCGCGTACCCCGTTCGGATCCTCAGTTACCACGAGATCGTCAACGACGTCGTCGACGGCCGCCCGATCGCGGTGACGTGGTGTCCGATCTGCTGGAGCGCGGTCGCATACGACCGCAGGGTCGACGGGCGGACGCTGACGTTCGGCGTCTCCGGGAACCTCGCCGACGACGCGCTGGTCATGTACGACCGCGAGACCGAAAGCGAGTGGCAACAGACGACGGGAACGGCCATCGCCGGAGACCTGGACGGCGCACGTCTCTCGGTGCTCTCTGCCCCGATGGTCTCCTGGGAACGGTTCAGCGCCGCCCATCCGGACGGGGTCGTCCTGCAGCCGGTGCGTGGCGACGGGTCGCCGGCCGCCGCGCGCGAGGCGTACGACATGGACCCGTACGAACGATACGCCGAGGGCGGCGCGTTCGGACTGTACGGGATGCGTGGCGAAGGGGAGCGGCGGTCGTGGGATCGGGACGACATAGAGGCGAAGACGGTCGTCCTCGGCGTCGAGGTCGGCGACGACGCCGTCGGCTATCCGCTTGGGCGCGTCGACGCCGCTGGGGGCGTGGTCGCCGACACCGTCGGCGGCCGGTCCGTCGTCGTGCTCGCCACGGACGACGGCGTCGGCGCGTTCGCGGACCCCGGGTTCGCGTTCGAGACGCGGGACGGCTCCGTCCGCGCCGACGGAACGAAGTGGGACATCGCGACGGGCGAGAGCGCCGACGGCCGCAGGCTGGAGCTCGTTCCCGCCCGGCGGCTGTTCGCGTTCGCCTGGCAGGACGCACAGGGCCCGGACGCCTTTTTCGACCGCTGACCGGTCCCGGACCGGGTCCGCCGAGGCCCGCCTCAGTCGGCCACTGCATCCGCCGGCCCACGCATCCGCCTCACGTCCGCCGCCGCACCCACGGAGCGGCTTACCGGTCCGTTACTGGAGGTTCATTACGCCCGGCCACGTGGGTTCGGTATGGACGAATTCGACTTCCTGGTCATCGGGTCGGGTTCCGGACTCGACGTCGCGAACGTCGCGGCGAATCGAGGACAGTCGGTCGCGGTCGTCGAGAAGGGGCCGCTCGGGGGGACCTGTCTCAACCGCGGCTGTATCCCGTCGAAACACCTGCTGTATCACGCCGACGTGCTGGAGACCGTCGAGCGCGCCGCCGAGTTCGATATCGACGCGACGGTCGACGGGTTCGACTTCGCCGAGATCGTTCGGAACGTCAACGAGGAGGTACGGGCGGACTCGGAGTCCATCCGGCGTGGACTGCGCTCGTCGTCACAGCACGACCTGTACGACGGCGAAGCCCGGTTCGTCGACGAGCGCACCGTCGAAGTCTCTGGCGGCGACGACGACGGGGCCCGACTGCGCGCGGAGACGGCCCTCATCGCCGCCGGGACTCGGCCGGGAGTTCCGGACGTCGACGGGATCGACGACGTGGACTACCTCACGAGCACTGAGGCGCTCCAGCTAGAGACGCCGCCGGACCACCTCGTGATAATCGGCGGCGGCTACATCGCGGCCGAACTCGGCCACTTCTTCGGGACGTTCGGCAGCGACGTCACTATCGTCGGTCGCCGCCCGAACCTGCTCCCCGAGGCCGACGGGGAGGTGGCCGAAGCGTTCACGGAACGGTACGCCGAGCGGTTCACCGTCCACACTGGCCACGCCGCGACGGCGGTGAGCGAACGCGACGGCGAGATCACGGTCGAAGCGAAGCCGTACGAATACGGTGACGACGGCGGCGTCGTGGACAGCGGGGAATCGGTGACGACGACCGGTGACGAGTTGCTCGTCGCCGCGGGCAGAGTGCCCAATTCCGACACGCTGAACCTCGCCGCGACGGGCGTCGAGACCGACGCTCGCGGCTTCGTCGAGACCGACGAGTACCTCCGGACCGACGCCGAGGGCGTCTGGGCGCTGGGCGACATCGTCGGCGAGTACCTCCTGAAACACAGCGCCAACCACGAGGCCCGGACGGCGGTCAGGAACATCTTCGGCGACGACCTCGAAGCGGTGGACTACAGCGCGATGCCCTTCGCCGTGTTCGCGTCGCCGGAGGTCGCCGGCGTCGGCGCGCTCGAAGGGGACCTCCGCGATGCGGGACGGGAGTACGCGACCAACACGTACCGCTACGAGGACACCGCTCGCGGCGACGCGATGCACGCCGAGGGGTTCGTGAAGGTCATCATCGACCTCGACGGGGAGATTCTCGGCTGTCACATCGTCGGCCCCGACGCGTCGACCCTGATTCAGGAAGTCGTCGTGGCGATGAAGTCCGGGGCGGGGACCGTTCGGGACATCAGAGACGCGGTCCACATCCACCCCGCGCTCCCCGAAGTCGTTCAGCGCGCCTTCTCCGGACAGTTCAGCCGCGGAAACGGTGGTCACGATCACCAGCACTGACCCGCAGGTTACACCCGCGTAATCCCGTTACTGGCCTGTTCGCGCGCGCTTTAGTGGGTTCCGCCCGTTTCGGAGAACGCAATGACGAACGCAGCAGTCCTCATCCTCGCCGGAACGGAATCGCACGCGGACACCGGCCGTCTCGTCAACGGTCTCGAGACGGCCAAGGAGTTCGCCGAAACCGAGGGCGACGAGGTCGAACTCATCTTCGACGGCGCCGGGACGCAGTGGATCCCGGAACTCGAAGACGAGGACAGCGACTACCACGACCTCTACGCCGCGGTGCGCGACGACACGTCAGTCTGTGACTTCTGTGCCGGAGCCTTCGGCGTCGCGGACGCCGTCGCCGAGTCCGGCGTCGTGACCCTCGACGACCACGACGGCCACCCGAGCATCCGCTCGCTCGTCGACGACGACTACGAGATTATCACGTTCTGACCGCGACTACAGCAGACCGTGAAAGCGTATTCATAGTCGAGCGCACGAAGTCGTGCGGTCGGAGGTCACCCGTCGACAGCGACGGCAGGTCCGCACCGGGATACAGAGCTGAGACTCGTCTGTCGGATCTTTTTCGGATATGTGGGGCGGTCCCCCGCGGGCTCGCTTCTCCCGCGAATAGACGGATACGGTGGCGACGCGTTTTGAAACGGGAGGCACCGCCGCAGCCGCTCACTCCAGTCGCTCGATGACGTCGGCGCCTTCGACGTAGACGAGGCCGTGGCGGTCGGCGTAGCGGCGGGCGCCGGCGGGGGCAAGCGCCGCGCCGGTGTCGTCGTCGAGCATCTCGCAGACGACCATCGCGGGGGCGAGGCCGGCGGCGTCGGCGAGCGCGACGGCGAGTTCGGTGTGGCCCTCGCGGTCGGCGAGCAGGTCCGGAGCGGCGCGCAATAGATGGACGTGGCCGGGGGCGCGGAACTCGCCGGCGAAGTCCGCGGCGGCGGGGTCGGCGGCGGCGTCGGCGAGTCGGGTGATAGTCAGCGCGCGGTCGTCGTCGGTGATCCCGGTGTAGGTGTCGCGGTGGTTGACCGTCAGCGAGAACGACGACCGCTCGTCGTAGCCGAGGTCGTGGTCCGCGGCGGCGGGATGGTCGAGGACGGCCTGCGTGTACGGGAGCGCGAAGGCGTCGGCGACGCCGGCCGAGAGCGCGACGCAGACGAGGCCGCCGGCGTCGTTGCGCATCCGCGCGACGGCGTCGGGCGTGACCGCGCCGGCCGGGTAGACCAGGTCGGTCTCGCCCTCGCGGTCGGCGGCGTCGTGAACGAGAACGGGCTCGCCGCGCCGGAGCGCGTCGACGCTCCGCTCGACGCTGCCCGCGGCGGTCGAGGCGTCGCCCGTCACGCTATCACTGTTCGGTGACATGGGTAGTGACTGACGACCCGTCTTCGAGGGCGAGTTCGTCCCTGAGTTTCACCGGCGCGATGAGTTCGAGCTGGTCGTCGCCGTGGTGGGTACGCTCGGGCGTGATGACGTGAGCCTGCTCGTAGCGCTCGCCCGCTCGGCTCTCGACGGTGGCGGGGTAGCAGTACGCCGGGCCGTAGGTGCGCTCGTCGTCCTCCCACCCCTCGATGGTGATCGGCTCGAACGAGGCCAGTCGGCCGCGCTCGCGGACGCTGTCGTCGGTGAGTTCGACGTTGAGCGTGCCGAGGAACGGCTCGTACCCCAGCTTCTCGTCGAACTGGCGCATGTAGCCCGGCAGCGAGATGTAGTGGCGGCCCTCGCCCATGCCGCTGGTGACGATGCCCTCGACCTCGACGGCGGCGTCCTCCTCGAATATCCGCCGGTAGTCGGCGTACTCGCGCTGGAGGGCGCGCTCGCCCGCCTCGGTCACGGTGACCCACTGCCCGTCGCTGACGATTTCGCGGTCGAGCAGGTCGGCCTCCTCCAGGCGCTGGAGCCGCCGCGAGGCAGTCTGTGTCGAGGCGTCGAGCCGGTCCGCGAGCGCCGAACAGGAGATCTTCCCCTCGCCGTCCAGCCCGTGCCGGAGGGCGAGCTCCTTCAGCGTCGCGAGCTCGTCGTGACCGACTGACGCGCTCGTGACTCCTGACATACCCGATCGTTGTCGTCGCTCCCCGATAAGTGTGCCGAATACGTTACGCATCCCAGAAGTGATACGGCGTCCGCGCCCCGGACGGGGTCGCGAATCCGGACGGGGCCGGCACCGACGCGCCGTTCGTACTCGTATGTCTCCGTGGGACCGGTAAAACACCGTCGGTCGCGGCGAGGGCCGCTGGACTCCAGTGTGGCGACCACCGCGTGACCCCTCCGCGGCCGTCGGACCGGGCTTGCCGGTCATCGGGTCGGGTCCGTCGAGCGCGTGGTCGGCCGAGGCTTTATCCGGGAAGGCGGGACCACCCCCGCCCGTGACCTGACCATCGACGCGGGACGGTTCGCGGTCGCGCGGCGCGTCGTCCCGTGTGTCGCTCGCGTCGCCTGTTCGCTATCTGTCCGCGGAGCCACTGCCGATCGTCCGTTCACGCGATGTCGCGACTCGTGTCGACGGCGATACGGTCGGTGAGTTCGATCCGCACCGGCTCGGTCAGCGCCGCGCCGCCGCGGAACTTCGGGACGAGCAACAGCGTCTCGATACCGCCCGCGTCCGCGTCGGTAACGACGTCGAAGACGAGGTCGGCCATGTACTCGGTCCGGTGGCGCTGGGCCGGTGCGGCCTCGTGTTTCAACCCGTGAAGCACCGCGACGCCGTCCGTCCGTGAGAGTTGCGCCCGCAGCGTCGTGAGGAAGGCACGGAACTGTCCCGAGTCGACGCGTTCGAGCGGGCCGACCGGGTCGACGACGAGGACGCTCTCGTCGGGAAGTCGTTCGACGTACTGGACGGCGTCGGCGACCGGAGCATCACGGTCCAGTGCCGTGACGGCGACGTCGTCGCAGTCGCCGTGGCGTTCTCGGAGCGCGGCCGAGACGGCCGTGGGCGTCCGCTCCGGCGTCAGATAGACGGTCTCGCGCTGGCACGCGACGTTCGTGAGAAACAGCTCCGCCTGACTCGCCGGTTCGGCCAGAAGCGCGACGAGCGTGCCAGGTGGGATCCCACCGCCCAGTTTCCGGTCGAGCGCCGCGACGCCGGTCGAGACTGGATCACTCATCGGCGCCACGGCCGCCCTCCGTTGGCGTCGGTGACAGCCATACACCGGGATCGGACCGCTGAACGCATTGTTACGGTCCGTCTACGGCCGCCGACGCCGCGGTTAGTCGTCGGCTTCCGTCTCCGCGTCGGCCTCTGTGTCGTCACCCGCGTCGTCGGCCTGGTCGGCGACGTACTCGCCGAGGCCGTCGATCGGTCGGTCCGGGTTCGCGTGGTCGAGCGCCTCGGGCGCACCGAGTTGCGGGTCGATTTCCGCCGGGTCGCGGAGGCGGGTCCGCCCGCGGTGGACGGTCACCTCGTCGTTGAGGTGCAAGTCGATGGCCTCCAGCAGCGCCTCGGCCTCCAGCGGCTGGCCGATCTCCTGGAGTTGTGCCTCGGTGGCGTCGTCGGGGACGTTGAACGCCCGCTGGGTGATGATCGGCCCCTGGTCGAGGTCGGTCGTCACGTAGTGGGACGTGACGCCGGCGATGCGGACGCCCTCCTCGATGGCCTGCATGTACGCCGACGCGCCGGGAAAGGCCGGGAGCAGGGAGGGGTGGACGTTGATGATGCGGTCCTCGTACCGGAAGACCACGTCCGGGCTGAGGATGCGCATGTATCGCGCGAGGACGACAAGGTCGGCCTCGTACTCGGCGAGAATCTCGAGCAGTTCGCCCTCGTCGGGGGTGCCTTTCTCGTCGCCGATGTCGTGGAACGGCACGTCGTACTTCTCGGCGAGCGGTTGCAGGTCGGAGTGGTTGCCGATCACGACCGACACGTCGGCACCCAGGTCGCCGCTGGCCCACGCTTCGAAGATCGCTTCGAGACAGTGCGATTCCTTGGTGACGAGAACGGCGATGGACTGGGTCTGGCGGTCGCTGGGAAAGCGGACCTGCACGTCGACGCCGAGTTCGTCGCCGAGATCGTGGAGGTTCTCGCGGAGCGTTTCGTCCTTGCAGACCATCTCCGAGGTGTCGACGCGCATCGTCATCCGGAAGACGCCCTCGCGGACGGCCTGGTCCAGGTCCTCGATGTTGACGTTGCGCTCGAAGAGGACGGAAGTGATCTCGGCGATCAGTCCGGTGTCGTCGTCGCCGACGACGACGATTTCGGTCAGGTCGCGGGTCATCGCGACCACCGCTCCGAGCGACGCGAACGGTGCGAACAGCGCGAAGAGAGAGTCATCGTCACAGGGTTCGGTCTCCGCGGGTCAAAAGTATTCCCTTGCTGTCGAGGCGGCGACCAGCGCGCCCTCACAAGCGGCCGGATACTGACCGCTCGCGTCGTCACCGCGACGTCTCGGTGAGTGACACGACAGGTATCAATCGTGGATCGGGCACGCAGAGAGTTATAGGGGTGGAGGCAAAAGGCCAACCAGAGACGGCAATGACCGGACTGACCGTGCTGTGTGTCGACCCCGACGCGAGCGAGCGCGAGGAAACGGCCGCGGCGCTCGCCGACGCGGACGACGTGACGGTCCTCTCGCGCGACACGCTCGCGGCCGCCGGGTCGGTACTGTCCGACACCGAAGTAGACTGTGTCGTCACCGAGTACGACCTCCCCGACGGCACCGGACTGGACCTCACCGCACGGTTGCGCGAACGCGCACCCGACACGCCCTGTATCCTCTTTACCAACGCCGATCCCGACCGGATCCGAACGGCCGACCACGAAGGGGTCGTCGTGGAGTACCTCCCGAAGGACATGCCCGGCGCGCGGGAGTCGCTGGTGCGACTGGTCGGGAACGTCGTCGCCCAGCGCACGCAGGTCGGCTACCCGCTGCCCCCCGAGGAGGACGAGCGCCTCGCCGCGCTCGAACAGTACAACCGACCGGGGATGGACGCGGTCGACGCGTTCGACCGACTGACGGCGCTCACGAAGTCACACTTCGGCGTCGACGTGGCCTTTGTCGGCCTCGTCGACGCACACGAGGAGCGCTTTCTCTCCTGTGCGGGCGCCGACTGGGAGACGCTCGAACGGGAGGACACCATGTGTACGCACACGATCCTCCAGGACGACGTGATGGTCGTCGAAGACACACACGAGGACGGCCGCTTCGCCGACAGCGACCGCCTCGACGAGTTGAACATCCGCGCCTACGCGGGCGTCCCGCTGGAGACGCCGCGCGGGACGGCCATCGGCGCCTACTGCATGACACACAGCGAGCCGCGTTCGTTTTCGGAGGCCGAACTCAACGACCTGCGACTGTTCGCCGAGGAAGCGATGGAACAGCTCGAACTCCGCCGGCAGTTGAACGAGTGCGAGGAGGCCGCCGAGAGCCACTCCGGACGGGATTCGGGCCCCACAGGGACAGACGGGAGTGGGTCACAGTGAGCATCCAGCGGCCGACCTACACGTTCGAGGGCCTTCCCATCGGAGACGTCGACAGCGGGACGAACGTGCTCGTGACCGGCCCGGCGCTGGGCGGGATCCGCGAACTCACGCTCCGCATGTTGCTCCACTCGTCCGAGCGCGAGGGGACGCTGTTCGTCACGGCCGACACCGACGGGCGAAAGACGCTCACGGACTACGAGGGACTGGGCGGTCGGCTCGATTTCGCCCGCGTCGGCGTCGTCGACTGCACCGAAGAGGGCGTCGACGACGAGGCACACAACGTCCACGCGGTCGGCTCGCCGGCGGACCTGACCGGGATCGGCATCGAGTTCTCCTCGCTGTACGAACGGCTCCACGCCAACGGCGCCGAACGGGTCCGCACCGGCGTCTACACGCTCTCGCCCTTTGTCGTCTACGCCCCCACGAAGGCCGTCTTCCGGTTCGTCCACACGCTCACCGGCCGCATCCGCACCGCCGATGGGCTCGGCGTCTGTGCCATCGACCCCGGCACCGTCGACGACCAGACGCTCTCTTCGATCGCCCAGGCGTTCGACGGCCAGGTCGAACTCCGCGAAGCGGACAGGGACTGCGCCGTCCGCGTCCGCGGACTGTCCGACCAGCCCGAGGGCTGGCAGGACGTCGACCTCGACGTCTGACCGGGCGGCGGCAGTCGCCCGTCGCGGCCGGTGGCGGCGGCGAGCCACAAGCGTTTTCTCCGGCGGTGACGGCCTGTCGAGTAATGACGGCATTCACCGCGGCAGTCGAAGTACGCCTCAAACACGGCGTACTCGACCCGGAGGCGGAGACGACCGCCCGCGCGCTCGAACGACTCGGCTTCGAACTCGAGGACCTGCGAGCGGCCGACCGCTACGAACTCGACCTGGAGGCCGAAGACGCCGACGAGGCTCGCGACCGCGCCGACGAGATGGCCGAGCGCCTGCTCGCCAACACGACCATCCACGACTACGAGGTCACCGTCGACCAACGATGACCGTCTCCGTCATCCAGTTCGGCGGCAGCAACTGCGACCGCGACACCGTCCAGGCGCTCGCCCACCTCGGCGTCGACGCCGCCCTCGTCTGGCACGAGGACGGCCTCCCCGCCGACACGACCGGCGTCGTCATCCCCGGCGGCTTCTCCTACGGCGACTACCTGCGCGCCGGCGCGATGGCCGCCCGCTCTCCCATCATGGACGACGTCCGCGCGGCCGCCGAAGACGGCACGCCCGTGCTCGGCATCTGCAACGGCGCCCAGATCGGCTGTGAGTCCTCGCTCACCCCCGGCGCGTTCACGACGAACGCGAGCGCGCGCTTCCAGTGCGAACACGTCCACTGCCGCGTCGAGAACGCCGACACGCCCTGGACCGCCGCCTACGACGAGGGCGAGGTGGTCGAACTCCCCATCGCCCACGGCGAGGGGCGCTACGAGGTCGACGACGACCGTCTCGACGAACTCGAGGCCGACGACCGGATCCTCTTCCGGTACTGCGACGAAGAGGGGAACGTCACCCCGGAGGCCAACCCGAACGGCTCGAAACACAGCGTCGCCGGCGTCACCGGCGAGTCGGCCCACGTCGCCGTCATGATGCCCCACCCCGAGCGGATCACCCTCCCCGACGTCGGTCCCACCGACGGGCAAGGCGTCCTCCGCGCGTTCGCCGACGCCGTCGAGGCGTAGCCGTTCTCTCCGGGTTTTCGACCGGTCCGGCTCTCGCGTCGAGAAGCAACGCTTAACCGCGCCGACTGGAAAGGAGGGGTATGCCCAAGTTCGAGCCCGCGGTCAACCGAGAACTCGAAAAGCAGATCTGCATGCGCTGTAACGCCCGCAACTCCGTCGAGGCCGACCGGTGTCGCAAGTGCGGCTACGGCAACCTCCGGCGCAAGAGCAAAGAGCGCCGCAACGCCTGAAGCGAACCGCGAGCGCCTTTCTCTCCGTTTCTTGTCGGCCCCGAGCGACAGCGGCGTCGCGTCAGAACGCGCACTGATCGGCCATCGCGGCCGAGAACACACCGCTCAGTCGTGATACGTCGGCGCCGCGTGCTCGACAGTAGTCGTCGCGAGCACCTCGAAGTCCGCCGTGTCGGGCACGACGTCGACCGCGATGCCTGCCGCGGCGGCCGTCTCGGCGGTCGGGTCGCCGATGGCGCCGACGACGGCGTCGTTCAGCCCCGCGACGGCGGCCTCGCGGACGCCCCGCTCCGTGGCGGCGTCGAGGAAGTGTTCGACGGTCAGCGACGAGGTAAAGAGGGCGACGTCCAGCTCGCCGGCCGCCGCGCGCTCGGCTGACTCGCCGGCGCCGTCGGGCCGTTCCAGCCGGTAGAGCACCGTCTCGTGGACGTACGCGCCGGCCGCGTTCAGTCCGTCAGTGAGCACGGCCGACCCGTGGTCGCTGCGGGCAACCTCGACGCGGGCGCCGGCCACATCGGCCTCGAGCGCGTCGACCAGCCCCGACGAGGAGTACTCGTCGGGCACCACGTCGACCGCGTAGCCGCGCTCTCGGAGCGCGTCAGCGGTCGTCTCGCCGATGGCACAGACGGTCGCGTCGTCCGCTGTCCACTCCGCGTGGTCGGCGCCGTCGGCGTCGTCGCCGGGTCCGCTCTTGCCACGCTCGCCGGCGACGATCTCGACGCCGGTCGTGCTCGTGAGGACGACGTAGTCGGCGTCCGTGCGGGGGAGCGCGCCCGTGGGGACGACTTCGAGCATCGGGTCGACGAGCGGGTCGGCCCCGAGGGCCTCGAGCAGGTCCGCGGCGGCCGCCCCCCGCCCGTCGTCCGGACGGAAGACCGCCGCCAGCATCCGCGGCTCCGCGTCGCTCACGTCTCGTCCACCTCGCCGGTCGCGTCGGCAGTCGGGCCGTCGTCGGTATCCGGAGCGTCCTCGCCGTACCCGCGCAGGAACGCGACCACGCGCTCGCGCTCCCCGGCCACGTCGCCGATCACGGTGATCGCGGGCGGTTCGATCCCGGCCTCGTCGCGCGCATCGACGATGGTGTCGAGCGTGCCGGTGGCGACCCGCTGGTCAGGCCAGGTCGCACGTTCGACGAGCGCGACGGGGGTGTCGGGAGCGAGGCCGGCCTCGCGGAGCGCGGCGGTGTAGTCGGGCAGTTTCCCGACGCCCATCAGGACGACGATGGTCCCGCCGGTCGCCGCGAGCGCGTCCCAGTCGACGGCCGACTCCTCTTTCGTGGGGTCCTCGTGGCCGGTGACGAACGAAACCGAGGAGGCGTGGTCGCGATGCGTGACCGGGATCCCCGCGACCGCCGGCCCGCCGATGGCGGAGGTGACGCCCGGCACGACCTCGAAGGGGACGTCGTGGTCGGCGAGGTAGGCGGTCTCCTCGCCGCCGCGGCCGAAGACGAACGGGTCGCCGCCCTTGAGTCTGACCACGGACTTGCCCTCGCGAGCGAGTTCGACGAGGCGCTCGTTGGTCTCGGACTGGGGCGTGCGCTCGCCGCCGGCGCGCTTGCCCACGTCCTCCCGGCGCTCTTCGGGGATCAAGTCGATGATCTCCGGGCCGGGCAGTTTGTCGTGGAGCACCACGTCGGCCGATTCGAGGAGGTCTCTGGCCCTGACCGTCAGCAGGTCGGGGTCGCCGGGCCCGGAGCCGACGAGGTAGACGGTGCCCGCGGCGGGGTCGACCATCGCTACGCCCCTCCGTCGCTCCCGTCGGTGTCGGCCGCTCCGTCCGCACTGTCCTCGGGCCGCTCGGGCGAGGCGCCGCCGGGGTCGCCGTCCTCGGCCGCGCGGCGGGCCTCTTCGATCAGGTCCGCGGCGCCGTCGTCGGCCAGATCCGCGGCGAACTCGCGGGCGGCCCGCGGGTGGGTCTGGACGGGCAGGTCCCGCGTCTCGCGGACTTCTTCCTCGCCCTCGCGGTCAAGCACCCGGACGGTCGTGCGCACGACCGACCCCTTCAGGACGGCGTAGATCCCCACGGGCGCGATACAGCCCCCGCCGAGTTCGCCCAGGACCGTGCGCTCTGCGGTCACCTCGACGCGGGTCGGCGCGTAGTCGAGCACCTCGCGCAGGTCCCGCGCCAGTTCGCCGTCTTCGGCGGTCACCGCGAGCGCGCCCTGGCCCGGCGCCGGGACGAACCGGTCGGGACTGAGCTGTTCGTGTTCGACGTGGTGGAGCAGTCCGGCCCGCTCCAGTCCGGCCTCGGCGAGAACGATGGCGTCGTACTCGACGTCCGGGTCGCGTTCGAGCGCGCGCCGCTCGAGTTCGGAGAGGTCCTCGAACCACTCGTCGACGGTGCGGTCGTACTCGGAGTCGTCGTCCCCGTCGTCGCTCTCGTCCCCATCGCTGTCGCCGCCGCCCTCGTTTTCGTCCGCGTCGTCGAGGTGTTTGTACTCGGCCAGTTCCTCGACTTCCTCGTCGGCCTCGGCGACGACGCGGCGCTCGTGCTCGCGCAGCAGCGGCGGCGCGAGCAGTTTCTCGACGCGCGTGTCGACGTTCCCGCGCAGTCCCCGAACCTCGAGATCCGGTCGCTCGGCGAGCAGTTGCGCGCGCCGGCGGAGGCTGGAGGTGCCGACCGTGGCGCCCTCGGGGAGCCCGTCGAGGCTCGTCCCGTCGCGGGTGACCAGCACGTCCCGTGGCGGCCCGCGCTCGGGCACCCCCGCGACGACCAGATCCGCGGGCATCTCGGTGGGTACGTCCTTCAGCGAGTGGACGGCGGCGTCGAGGTCGCCCTCGAGCACCTCGTCGTCCAGCGCGCGGACGAACGCGCCGGTCTTGCCCAGCCGGTGGATCGCCTCGTCGGTGATCTGGTCGCCGGTCGTCTCGACCTCGACGAGTTCGACCTCGTAGCGGCGCTGTTCGAGGGCCTCTCGCACCGCGGCGGCCTGGCGCATGGCGAGCGCCGACCCCCGCGTCCCCAGTCGTATCGTCCGGCCGCGTGTACTCATTACCGGAAGGTGGTCCGTCGGAGCGTATAAGCCCACCACTTCCGGGCGCCTCGATCTGGAGAATTTATCAATCAGACGGCCGATCGGTCGCGCATGCCCGCCCTCCGCACACGGCTCGCAGTCGCGCTCGGCGCCTGGACCGGCGCGACCGCCGCACCGCTCGCGTCGCTCGCGCTCGTCGAGATGGCCGGAACGCCGTTCGTTCTGACCGCTGCGGCGACCGTCCTCGCGCTCTCCGTACTCGGTACCGGCTTCGCGTGGGTTGCCCTGGGGCGACTCGACGACCCCGCGGCCCGGCTCCGGGACGGTCCGCCGGCCGGCCTGTTGATCGCCGTTCCGGGGGCGGAACTCGTCGGGGCGATCGCCGTCGCGGCATTCGACGGAATCGCCGCGGCGCTCCCGTTCGCGCTCGGCGGTCTCGCCGGGGCGTGTCTCGGCTGGGGCGCAATGCGAATCGCCGACGACGCCGTCCTCCGCCGCAAGCGCGCCGCGACCGACCACGAGTTTACCTTCTCGGCCCGGAAGACACCGACGCCGCGCTGGCGGCGGGCCGTCGCCGTCGCTGCGCTGGCGGGCGCGGCGGTCTGGGCGGCCGCCGTCTGGTCGCTCACGCCGTGGGCCGCCGCCGCTCCCGCCGTCCTCGCGATCTCGGAGGCGTGGACGCTCGTCGAGGGCCGCGTCACGCGCCGTTACGAACTGACCGACGGCGGTCTGGTCACCCGCTTCGGGCACCTCCCGTGGGAGCACTTCGACGGCTTCGAACTCACCGCCGACGCGGTCGTCCTCCACGGCAACACCTGGCCCTTTCGCCGGGTCGAACTCGCACGCGACAGCGTCGACGACGTCGACGCGCTCGTGGATGCGCTGGCCCGTCACCTCCCGCGGACGACGGAGGGAGACGACCGCTCCGGTTCGGCGGTCGGCGGGCTGCGGGACGCGCTGGCTCTCTCGTGAGTACCGGGGTTCGTCCTCACCAGGGTTCGTCCTTCACGCCGATGGCGTAGGCGATGCCGTTCGTGACGACGTGGAGCAGCGGCGTCACGACGACGATTACGACGAGAACTTCGACCGAGACGTGGTCGCCGACCCAGCCCGGCGCGAAAAGCGCCGCGAGCGCGAGCGCGCCGACGACGAAATCCAGCTGGTCGAGTCCGGGGAAAGGGGCGCCGCGTTCGCGGCCGGAGCGGCGCTTGAGGAAGGAGGCGGCGATGTCGCCGCACATCGCGCCGAACGCGAGGCCGAGGGCCGCGGTGAGCGGGAAGCCGGGGAGCGTCGTCCCGACCAGATCGCTCACGTCGGGTGCGATGGCGTCGAGCGCGAGGGCGAGCGCGACGCCGGCGAGCGTCCCGGCGGCGGTCCCGCGCCAGGTCTTGCCGTCGCCGAGCAGTCGGCGGTCGCCCATCTTCCGCCCGCCGTCGATGGGGCGGCCGCCGCCGGCCAGCACCGCCGCGTTGTTCGGGACGTACGCCGGCAGCATCACCCACAGCGCCGTCGCCACGACCGACACCAGATCCATGTTCGCGCCGAGAATCGCCTGGGTCTTAACCGACCGGGATTCCGCTTCGAGTGAGAGCAGATGCGACTGCAGACGCCACCGCGACCACACTCGTCGTAGTGAGATGGAAGCCCTCGACGCGCTCGCGGTCGCTCCGCGACATATCCGCGCTCTCGGCACCGCCCGCGCGGATACTGGCCCACGCAGCGACTGAACTGAACGCGACCCCGTCTCGCCCTTCCAGTCCGCCAGGGATCACTCTGGGGGGTAAGCGTTCGACCGTTCAACGTTCGGACGGCCGGTCCAACGGTAAACGGCGACCCAGCTTGTGCAACATGAGTTACCTGGTGGACTGAAAGGGCGAGGACCGCTCGCGCTCGTCTAGTCGCCTCCGGGACCCCTATCCGCGCGGGCGGTGCCGAGAGCGCGGATATGTCGCGGAGCGACCGCGAGCGGGCCGAGGGCTTTCGACTCTCAGGATCGAGTGCGGTTGCGGCGGCGTCTGCGGTCGAGACAAGAGTCGACGAGATGAGCACGCCAACCGCTCACACACCGGCCGAAAACTTATGCTCGGCGTGGGGGTGGCTGGGTGTATGCCGGGTGCGCTGGTCAGCGACGGTGAGCGAGTGACACTCAGGACGGCCGAGAGCGAGGACGTACCCTTCGTCCAGCGGGCGGGCGCCAACCCCGAACTCCGGTACCCGCTCGGGACGCCGCTGCAGAACCGGGACGACTACGAGGACTGGGCCGACGGCGACGCCGACCGCCTGCTCGTCTGTCTGGAGGACGGCCCGCGACCCGGTCGCCCCGAGGACGGCGACGACGTCGATCGGATCGGCGTCGTCTCCGTGGAAGACGCCGACTGGCGCCGGCCGGAACTGGGCTACTGGCTGGTCCCCGAGGTTCACGGCGAGGGCTACGGCGGCGAAGCCGTCGCGCTGGCGATCGACTACGTCTTCCGCACCTACGACCACCCCGCCGTGGGCGCGGTCGCCTACGACTTCAACGACGCCTCTCGGGGGTTGCTCGAATCGCTCGGCTTCGAAGAGGAGGGGCGAGTCCGCCGCGACCGGTTCATCGACGGCGAGTACGTCGATACCGTCGTCTACGGTCTGTTGCGGGAGGAGTGGCGCGACGGAAAGAGAGACTGAGCGAGGGGCGGTCCATTCGACTCGAAACGGCGGTGGGTCCGGGAACGAGTCAAGGACCGCGACTACGGGTTGGCGGCCGCGACTACGAGTTGGCGGCCGCGACCGCGACTACAGGTCGGCGACGTCCTCGATAGCGTCGGTGAGTTCCCTGATGCTCTCCAGGTCGTGTTCGCCCATGTGGCCGATGCGGAAGGTCTGCTCGCCGAGCTGGGAGCCGTAGCCGTTCGAGAAGACGAAGTCGTACTCCTCGGACACTTCCTCGATGGTCGCGGCCACGTCGATGTCCTGCGTGTTCTCGATGCAGGAGACCGTCTGGGAGCGATACCCCTCCTCGGCGAAGAGATCGAAGTGCTCCCGGGCCCAGTCGTGGACGTACTCGGTCATCTCCTGATGGCGCTGGTCGCGCGCCCGATGACCTTCCTCGAGCATGTACTTCATCTGCTTGCGGTAGGCGAGCATCACGGGAATGGCGGGCGTCGAGTGGGTCTGGCCCTTCCGGTCGTAGTAGTCGAGACAGCGCTGGAAGCCGCCGTACCAGGACGCCTCGTCTTTGGCGAGTTCGCGCTCGTAGGCCTCGTCGCTGACGACACAGACCGCCAGCCCCGGCGGCATCGCGAACGCCTTCTGGGTCGAGGCGAAGATGACGTCGATGTTGTGCTCGTCGATGTCGACGTAGTCGCCGCCCAGCGCGGAGACGGCGTCGACGACGAAGTACGTGTCCGGGTACTCCGCGACGACGTCACCGATCTCCTCGATCGGGTTGCGCACGCCCGTCGAGGACTCGTTCATCACCGTCGCGACCGCATCGTACTCGTTGTCGCTGGCCTCGATGGCCTCGCGGATGTCTTCGGGTTTGATCGCCTCGCCCCACTCGTACTCGAGGCGGTCGACGTCCTTGCCGAGGCGCTCGGCGACGTTGGCGTGGCGCTCGCTGAAACTGCCGCAGGTCGGGACGAGGATATTCTCGTCGACGAGGTTGAGCGTCGAGGCCTCCCAGAACTCGGTGCCGGAGGCGGTGAGGATGATGACCTCGTTGTCGGTGCCCAGGAACTCTTTGGTGTCCTCGACGATGGTGGTGTAGAGATCGGTCATGCGGTCCATGCGGTGGCCGAACATCGGCTGGGCCATCTCGTCGATGACGTCCTCGCGCACCTCTGTCGGACCGGGGATGTACAGTTTCTTGTCGGGGTAGTCGCCGGTGTATTCGCGTTTTTCGGTCACGGGAGCCCACCTTGGGTGTGCGTGGTACTCCACCCCCTGCCGGCATGGTAGTTTTGATACGCGCGCGGCGGGGTTTCGGACGGGCGCGGACGCGCCGCGCTCTCGATGAGGCCACGCCTGATTTCCGGCTGATACTTTTATTACCGTGTTCGACGAGTAGTGGACATGGTCGTGGCACAGAGTGGCACACTCGAACCGGGGGCGCTCGTCGGCGGCGTACTCCTCGTGCTGGCCGGGCTCTGGGTCGGCCGGATCGCGGTCCGGAGTCTCGGGCGACTGGTGACGATGGTCGGGACGGAGACGCGGGCCGTCGAGGCGGTCGAACCGGGCACGGTAGAGGTCGAGGGGACCGTCGCGCCCGCGGGTGGAGAGGTTGAAAGCGGTCTAGAGGACGAGACGGCAGTGATCGTCGAGCACAGGACACAGACCGAACAGCGCCAGCAGTACGCAAACGAGCAGTCGAACTCGCTCCCGCGAATCCCGCTGCCCCAGCAGCTCACGCCGAACGCGCTGAACAGCGTGTCGGCCGTGCCGTTCTACGTCGAGGACGACACCGGACGCGTGCTCGTCGACGGCGCGCGCGCCGACACGAGCCTCGACGCCGACGCCAAAGACAGGGAGCGCGTCGGTCACCAGCGGCGGGAGTACTCCGTCGAGGGGCGACTCGAACCCGGCGACGACGTGTACGTCCTCGGGCAGGCCATCCCCGCCGAGGAGTACACGCCGCCGAAACGAGACGGACTCCTCACGAAACTCCTCTCCCTGTTCGGAGTCTCCCCCACGCAGGTCCCCGCCTCGGAGGCCATAGACGGGGAGGACCTGGTCATCACTCGCGACGGGGAGAACGCGGAGTTTCTCGTCTCGGACACCGCGGAGTGGCGCGGCTGGATCCGACAGGTCGCGATGGCGGTACTGTGGACCGTCATCGCCCTCGCGCTCGTCGGCGCCGGCGGCTACTTCCTGCTGACCGGCGCGGGCGTCGACGTGGCCGGCGGGCTGGGGCTGTGAGCCCACACCTGGCGGGTGCGAATCTCACGTCTCGCAGTTCGCGCAGACAGTTTTATGTAAGAGACTGAAAACTATCTGGCATGGTCCTGGCACAGTCCGGGGTCCAGCCGGGGGTCGCACTGGGCGGGGTCCTGACTGCGGTGGCCGGCGTCGCGATGCTCTGGCTCGCGAGACGGCACGTTCGCCGCCTGGCCGCGACGGTCCGGGTCGACGAGCGCCCGGTCGGGGAGGTGACGCCGGGCACGGTTGCCGTCTCCGGCGAAGTGGTCCCGGCGGGCGAGACGGTCACGGGCCGGGTCGACGAGACGGAGGCAGTCGTCACGGAGTACCGCGAACACTCGTCCTCGAAAGGGGGGCAGGGCAGCGGCGGCTCGACTTCCCGCCCGCTGGCGTTGCGGCTCACGCCGGACGTCCTCACGCGGACCGCGGCAGTCCCCTTTTACGTCGACGACGGGAGCGGCCGCGTGCTCGTCGACGCGATGCACGCGGACCTCAGTCTCGCGGCCGACAGCCGCGAGCGCGAGGTAGAGAGCGGGAAGCGCACGACCGAACTCGAAGCGCGGCTCGAACCGGGCGACGAGGTGTCCGTCGTCGGCCGGGCAGTGCCGGCCGACCGGTACGACCTGCCGAGTCGCGGCCTCCTCGGGACGGTCGTCGACCTGGTCTCGGGGTCGGTCGAACAGAGCCCCGCGTCGGCGGTACTCGACGACGAGGAACTGGTCGTCACCCGCGACGGCGAGGGGACGTTCGTCGTCTCCGACGTCGGCGGCTGGCGCGGCCGTGCCAGACACGCGCTGGCCGCGCTGTTCTGGGCGCTGTTCGCTCTCGGTATGATCGCGTTCGGCGGCTACCTGGTCGCCGACGCGCTTGGCGTCGGTCTCCCGGTCTGACCGGGCGTGGACCGTCTCCGGGACCCGGCCCCATCCCGTTCACTCGACGCCTTTCAGTCCGAAGACGTAGCCGACCGCGGCGACGATAGCGGCGACGACGCCCAGCCCCAAAAGCGAGGTGACGAACGTCTCCAGTCGCGAGGAGAGTCCGCCGCCGTCCTCGAGCGCGAAGACGACCGACAGCGACAGGAGGAGCACGGCGAAGCCGTACGCACCCTGCTGGGCGGCGTCGAAAACCGTCCGCCGCCGCGAGAGGTACGCCGTCGCGAGCAGCCACGTCACCAGCCCGACCAGCCCACCCCACAACCCGAGCGTCGGGATGAACACGAACAGCGAGAAGATGCCGATGACGATGCCGGCGGCGATGCCGACGAGGACCGTCAGCGAGTTGTCCAGCAGGCCGTCGGGGTCCAGGAGCCCACCGCCATCGTCGGCGGTGCCCGCTTCCGCACCGCGGCTCGCCGTCGAACCACCGCCCGCACCGCCGCTCGCCGTCGATCCGTCATCCGAACCGCCGCTCGCCGTCGATCCTGTGTCGGCCGTCACGCTCGCTGTCGCTCCCGCGTCCGTGTCCCCGCCGACGGTCCCGCCCCGCTCGTTCTCGACCGTGGCGGCCGTGGACTCGACCTCGGGCGACTCGTCGGTCGTCCCGTCGATGGCGTCGATGATCGAATCGAGCAAACCGCCCCCGTCCTCTTCGACACCGTCAGCGAAGTCGAACTCCGCCCCACAGTGCATGCAGTAGGAGGCGTTCGTCCCGACCGGCTCGCCACACTCCGGACAGGACGGGTCGCCGTCGTCGATGCTCATTGCCACCACGTCTCGTCCAGTCGACAATAAATCTACGTCCCCGGGGTGTCGCTGTGCGCTGGTGTGTCACTCGCTCTCGGTCGGCGACAACGGCTTTGACGCCTCGGCCACGCACGCCCGGTATGGAGTTCGTCACGCCGCCCGCGATGGAACCGGGCGACCGGGTCGCCGTCGTCGCGCCGTCTTCCGGCGGCGCCCGCGAGGCGCCCCACGTCCTCGAGCGCGCGCTGGAGCGACTGCGCGACGTGTTCGGCCTCGACCCGGTCGTGTACCCGACCGCCAGACAGTCGAACGACTTCCTGGGCGCGAGCCCGCGAGGGCGGGCCGCCGACCTCCACGCCGCGTTTCGCGACCCCGACATCTCGGGAATCTTCGCCACGATCGGCGGCGCCGACCAGTTGCGCGTCCTCCGGCACTTCGACCCGGTGGTCGCGCGCGAGCACCCCACGCGATTTTTCGGCATGAGCGACAACACGAACCTGAACCTCGCGCTCTGGAACGCCGGCGTCGTCTCCTACAACGGCGCGCAACTCCTGAACGAACTCGGCGTCTCCGGCACGCTCCCCGCCTACACCGAGCGCTACTGCCGGCGAGCCTTCTTCGAGGCGTCGCTCGGTGCGGTCGAAGCGAGCGAGGCGTGGACCGACGACACGACGGGGTTCTGGGCGGACCCCTCGCTGGCCGCGGTCGAACCCGAGTACCAGGCAAACGAAGGGCTGCGCTGGCGCGGCGGCGACGAGGCCGTCTCCGGTCGAGTGTGGGGCGGCTGTCGAGCCATCGTCGAGTGGCACCTCGCCGCCGACCGGTATCTGCCCGCGCCGGAGGCGCTGGACGGTGCCGTGCTGGCCCTCGAGACGGCCGAGGATCTTCCGTCCGCCGACGAGGTGGGCGGGACGCTCATGTGTCTCGGCGAGCGCGGCCTGCTGGAACGGTTCGGGGCCGTGCTCGTGGGGCGAGTGCCCGGCCGGAGTTTCCGCGAGGACCCGCCCGCCGAGGCGCGAGCAGCCTACCGCGAGCGGGTCCGCGAGGCGGTCGTCGAGCAGGTCGAGCGGTACAACCCCGACGCGCCCGTCGTCCTCGGGCTCGACTGGGGCCACACGAACCCCGTGGCGCCGCTGCCCGTCGGCGCCGCGGTGACCGTCGACCCCGAGGCCGAGTCGCTCGCCTTCGGGTGACCGTGGGACCGGGATGGGGCACCCCTCGCCCAGCGCCTGCTCGCCCAGCGCCTGCTCGCCCAGCGCGTCCTCGACCACGCCGTCCACGTCGAGACCGCCCGGCGGGTTCTCGCTCGTCTCACGACCGCTCGGTTCGTCCCCGTCCGGTCGGACACGGCCCCCGCCCGCGCCGCCGGAACATCGGCCGGAAGCGCACCTCGCGACAGGTCACGTCGACGGTCCCGATCCGGGCCGTGGCGCCGTTCTCTCGATTGATACTGGCGATAGAAGGGACTAAACGATCGAGTTCTAAGGGGGGAGTAATGGATCCTCGCTCGTACCGGGAGCGGCTGTACGAGGCGTTCTCGGGGTCGGACGCCGACGCCGGGGACCGGATAGCGGCGGGGATCGACGTGGCGGCCTCGCATCTGGACCTGCCGATCGGCTTTCTCACCGAGATAGAGGACGGCACCCAGCGGATCGTGCAGGCGACGGGGGATCACGAGCTGATCCGGGCGGGCGAGAGCTGCCCGCTCGACGACGCGTACTGCCGGGAGACCGTCGAGCGCGAGAGCCCGCTGGCCGTCGAGCGCGAGAGCCCGCTGGCCGTCGAGCGCGCGAGCGCGTCGGCCGACGTGGCCGACCGCGCGTTCGAGACGTTCGGCCTGGAGACGTACGTCGGCGCCATCGTCCGCGTCGACGGCGAGGTGTACGGCACGGTCTGTTTCGCGGACACCGACGAGCGCGACGAATCATTCACCGAGGCCGAGACGATGTTCGTCGAGTTGCTCGCCAGGCTGGTCGGCGAGGCGCTCGAACGCCGCGAACGCGAGCGCGAGCGAGAGCGGCGCACCGAACAGCTCCGCACAGAGAAACGCCGCTTCGAGGGCATCGCCGAGGCGAGTTCCGACATCATCTTCCGGGTCGACCGCGACGGCGCCTTCTCGTACGTCTCGGCCGCGGTCGAACGCGTCCTCGGGTACGAGCCCGAAACGCTCGTGGGCGCTCCGTTCACCGAGTTCCTCGCCGACGAGGCGGTCGCGGACGCGATGAGCGCCTACGCGGACGTGCTGGACGGCGAGGCGCTCGAGGCGGTCGAACTGGCGTTTCGCGCCGCGGACGACGTCTCGGCGGACGGCGGGATGGCCACCGACGCGACCGGGAGCATGGCCGCGAGCGCGGGCGGGCAGGCGGTCGGCGCCGGCGGAAGCGACGGCAACACGGTCACGCTGGAGGTGAACGCGACGCCGATCACCGACGACGGCGAGGTCGTCGGCGTCCAGGGCGTCGGGCGCGACGTGACCGCGCGCCAGGAGCGGACCGCGGAACTGCGGCTCAAGAACCGCGCGATCGACGAGGCCGATATCGGGATCACCATCGCCGACGCGACCCGCCCGGACAACCCCATCGCCTACGCCAACGAGGGGTTCGAACGACTCACTGGCTACGACCGGGCGACCATCGTCGAGCGCAACTGCCGGATCCTCCAGGGCGAGGGGACCGACCCGGACGCGGTCGCCGAACTCCGCGCGGGCGTCGAGGCCGCCGAGCCGACGACCGTCGACCTGATCAACTACCGGGCCGACGGGACGCCCTTCTGGAACCAGGTCCGGATCAGTCCGATCACCGACGACGCGGGCGAGGTGACGCAGTTTCTGGGGTTCCAGTCGGACGTGACCGAACGCAAGCGGACCGCACAACTGGTCCGCCTGCTCAACAGGGTCTTCCGGCACAACCTCCGCAACGAGATGAACACGGTCGCGGGCTGGGGCGGCCACCTGGCCGAGGGACGCGTCGACGACCCGGCGGCCGCGGGCGAGCGCGTCGCGGCCGCCGCCGACAGAGTGGCCGCGCTGAGCGAGCGCGCTCGCGAACTGGAGCGCTACGCCCGCCGCGACCGCGACCCCGCTCGCCTCGACCCCGCCGCGACGCTCGACGCGCTCGCCGAGCGCTTCCGCGACGAGTACCCCGCGGCGACCGTCGAGGCGCGCGTGGCGACCGACCGCGGGATCTGCGCCGGGACCGAACTCGAGCGCGCCCTCGGCGAACTCGTCGAGAACGCGCTGAAACACCACGGGGACGAGGCCCCGCACGTCGAACTCGCCGCCGAAGACGACGGCGAGTGGGTCGAGATCACGGTCACCGACGACGGCCCCGGTATCGACGAGATGGAGGCTGCCGTCATCGCCGCCGGCGAGGAAACCGCGCTCGAACACAGTTCCGGCCTGGGGCTCTGGCTGGTCAACTGGATCGCCACCCGTTACGGCGGGTCCTGTCAGATCGAGGCCCGCCCCGACGGCGCCGGCACCGTCGCGACGCTCCGCCTGCCCGCCATCGCCGCCGACGAGGCCGTCGACGAGGTGGCGCGCCGCCCGACGGTCCTGTTTCGGTGACCCCGCGCCCGTGTTCCGAACCGCGACGCCCGTGTTCCGGACCGCGGCCCCCGTGCTAACCATCCCGCAGGCCCCCGTGCCAACCATCCCGCAGGCCTCCGTGCCAACCATCATCACAGAAATTCTTGCCGTAACTCGTGGTTATAGAAGTCTAGAGATATATGCACATCACACATGACCGATCCGTACGGGTTCGGGACGCGCTGTGTCCACGCGGGCCAGGAAGCGCCCGACGCGGGGACAGGGGCGCGCGCCCCGCCCATCTATCAGACCACGAGCTACGTCTTCGAGGACGCCGACCACGCGGCGGACCTCTATGCCCTCGACGCCGAAGGCGACGTCTACTCCCGGTTCGACAACCCGACCGTGACGATGCTCGAAAACCGGCTCGCATCCCTCGAAAACGGCACCGCGGCCGTCGCCACCGGCTCCGGCATGGCCGCGCTCGACGCCGGCACCTCCCTCCTCGCCAGCGCCGGCGACAACGTCGTTTCGGCCTCCTCTATCTACGGCGGGACCCACTCCTATCTCTCGAACATGGCCAGTCGCCGCGGCGTCGAGGCCCGCTTCGTCGACACGCTCGACCCTGACGCGTACGCCGCGGCCATCGACGAGGACACCGCCTACGTCCACTACGAGACCATCGGCAACCCCTCGCTCGTGGTCCCGCCGATGGAGGAAATCGCCGCAGTCGCCCACGACCGGAGCGTCCCCGTCTTCGTCGACAACACCTTCGGCACGCCCGCGCTCTGTAACCCGCTCGACCACGGCGCCGACGTGGTCTGGGAGTCGACGACGAAGTGGATCCACGGCTCCGGCACGACGGTCGGGGGCGTCCTCGTCGACGGCGGCTCCTTCCCCTGGGGCGACTACCCCGAGAAGTTCCCCGAACTCGGCGCGCCCAACGCCGCCTTCGACGGCGTGACCTTCGCCGACCGCTTCGGCGAGCGCGCCTTCGCAGTCGCCGCCCGCCAGCGCGCGGTCCGCTCGCTCGGCGACGGCCAGAAACCGTTCGACGCCTGGACGACGCTCCAGGGCACCGAGACCCTCTCGTTGCGGATGGAGCGCCACTGCGACAACGCCGCGACCGTCGCCGACCACCTCGCCGACCACCCCGGCGTCGCGTGGGTCACCTACCCCGGGCTGGACTCCCACGAGACCCACGACCTGGCCGCGGAGTACCTCGACGGCGGGTTCGGCGGGATGGTCGCGTTCGGTCTCGACGGAGGGTTCGAGGCGGGTAAGCGCTTCTGCGAGGCGACCGACCTCGCGCAGTTCCTCGCCAACATCGGCGACGCGAAGACGCTCGTCATCCACCCCGCGAGCACCACCCACGCGCAACTCTCCGCCGAGGAACAGCGCGCCAGTGGCGTGACGCCGGACCTGATCCGACTCTCCGTGGGCATCGAGGACGCCCCCGATATCCTCGCGGACATCGACCGGGCCATCGAAGAAGCCAACGCGGCCGCGGACGGATCGGCGGGCGCTGACGGATCGGTGGGGAAGGGGGGCGAGTAGATGGAGGTCGAACGCGATACGGTCTCGCTGGGCGCCTTCGAGTTCGAGTGCGGCCGCTCGATCCCCGAGTTAGAGGTGGCCTACGAGGCCTACGGCGAGTTCACGGGCGACAACGCGGTGCTCGTCTGTCACGCGCTGACCGGGAGCGCCCACGTCGCCGGCCGCCACCCCGACGACCACACCGACGGCCAGGCCCGCGCCTGGTGGGATTCGATCGTCGGCCCCGGCAAGGCCATCGACACCCGCGAGTACTACGTCGTCTGTGCGAACGTCCCCGGCTCGTGTTACGGAACGACCGGCCCGGCGAGCGTCAACCCCGAGACCGGCGAGTACTACGGCACGGACTTCCCGGCGGTCACCGTGGCGGACTGGACCGAGGCCCAGCGCGAACTGCTGGACGCACTCGGCGTCCCGCACCTCCACGCCGTCGTCGGCGGGAGCGTCGGCGGGATGAACGTCCTCGAGTGGGCCAAGCGCCACCCCGACCACGTCGAGCGGATCGTCCCCATCGCCGCGGCCGCGCGCCTTGACCCGCAGTGTCTCGCGCTCGACGCCATCGCCCGCCGGGCGATCACCACCGACGACGACTGGCAGGGCGGGGACTACTACGGCGACCCGGACGGCGGCTCCGACGGCGACAGCAGCTCCGGCGACGCCGACAGCGAGGGCACCCACCCCGACGACGGCCTCGCACTCGCCCGGCAGATCGGCCACGTGATGTACCTCTCGAAGGCGTCGATGGAACAGAAGTTCGGCCGTCGAGCGGCCGGTCGCGACGCCGCGCGGACGTTCCCGACCGACCCCGCAGCCGGCTTCTTCCCGTATCGGGAGGTCGAGTCGTATCTCGACTACAACGCCGAGAAGTTCGTCGGCCGGTTCGACGCCAACGCCTACCTCTACCTGACCCGCGCGATGGACAACTACGACCTCTCGGCGGGCTTCGACTCCGACGAGGACGCGCTGGCCGCCTTCGACGGCGAGGCGCTCGTGATGTCCTTTACCGCCGACTGGCACTTCACGGTCACGCAGGCCGAGGAACTGGCCGACTCGCTGCGCGACGTGGACGCCCGGACCGCACACCATGTCGTCGACTCGGACCACGGCCACGACGCGTTCCTCGTCGAACCCGACCGCGTCGGCCCGCCGCTCGCCGACTTCCTCGCCGACGGCGTCGACGGCACCGCTGTCTCGGACACCGACGAGCCGCCCGAGGAGGAGGGTCGGTCGTTCGCGCCGGTCCACACGAGCCTCTTTTCGGACTGACGGCCTCGGCGTTAATCTCCGATGATACCTTCGCAGTCCCGGACTGAGCACGTCGAACGACCCAACACATTTTTTTCGCTGTAAGCCGTTCCTACCGGTATCATTCGCGGGGGAGACGGCCCAGACAGGTCCCGCGTGCCCTCTCGACTCGGAGGCCCACAGGATGGACACCACCGCCGCCGGCCCGACGATCCGACCGCACCCGACCCGCGACGGCGTACAGGTCGTCGACCCGATCCAGGAGACGCAGTTCGCCCTTCTGACGCCCGATTCGGTCACGCCGACGCCGTGTGACACCGACCGCTTCTGTTTCCCCGCGGACACGGGCGCGACGATCCGCACCGACACCGTCGAGACGGCCTACACCTCGGGCGTCTGGGTCCGCGAACCCGACGGGTCGCTCGTCGCCGAAGTGACCGACAAGGAGACCAAGAGCGTGCCCGCTGGGTCGTACAGCCTCGGTCTCACCGCGACGCAGATCAACGTGCAACTCGCCGTCGACGGCGCGCTCACCGTCGACCTCGACGACGACCGGACGCGGATCACCTCGCCCGGTGCCGAGGCGCTCCACGTCGGCGCCCGCTCGGTCCACGACCAGCCCGCCGGCACGGTGACGACCACCGACGACCCCGGCGACGTGATGGCCGCGCTCTCGACGCTCGGGTCGGCGCTGAAGACCACCTCCTGCGAGCGGTCGTTCCCGACCCTCCGCGGCCATCCGCCGCTGATCGAACGGGGGTCCGAACTCTCGGTCCCCGACGGCATCGAGGCGCCCGACACCGGCGTGACGATCCAGGTGCCCCGCTCGTTCGAGTACATCTACCCCGTCGCGCCGCTGGCGTACTACCTCGGTGCGACCGTCGAGTCCGACGCCGCGCCGGCGCTCGTCACCGACGGCTGGGAGTACCCGCTCAACGCCGCGGGTGACTTCGAGACGACGGTCGCCCGCGTGCTGCAGCAGGTGTTCCTCCTCGACTGTGTGACCCGAACCGAGGGGTACTACCAGAACCCCCTCGCCGAGCGCCGCACCGTCGAGGACGCCGTCGACCTCGATTTCGCCGCGCTGTACGACCGCTCGCTCGCCGAGCAGGTCGAAGCGTACCTCGACGTGCCCTTCGAGGCCGTCGTCGACGCGGTGCCCAAATGGAAGCTCACCGCCGACGTGCGCCCGCAGGCCGAGTACGTCAGCGCGCTCCCCTTCCTCGCGGACGAACTCGCCGTCGTCAGGTGTCCCTCCCGACGGCTGCGCGCCGGCGAGGGGAGCGGCGAGACGAGCGAACTCGTCGACTCCTTTTTCCGTGACCAGTACCCGCGGGCGCCGTCGGCGTCGCGCGGACTGCTCCGCGGCGAGGCGGGCGGTCGAGCGAGTCGGTCGACCGCCTCACAGACCGGCGAGAACACGGTCGTCAGGCCCGACGAGGCCGACAGCATCGAACAGGCGTACGTCGGCGAGGGGATCCCGGTCAACGCGAGCAAGATGACCGTCGACGCCTACTACCGGCGACTGGAGTTCACCCCGTCGACGGAGCCGCGGATCCGCGTCGTCGTCGTCTGTAACGACGAGGAGATGACCGACGAGAACGTCGTCTCCGACATCTACGGCACCCGCGAGTGGTTCCAGTTCGACATCGCCGTCGAGGAACAGCTCACCACGGACGAACTCCGGGAGACGCTGACGCGGGACGCCGACTTGCTTCACTACATCGGCCACGTCGACGACGAGGGGATCCGCTGTCCCGACGGCTATCTCGACGCGACCGAACTCGAGACGGTCAACGTCAGCGCGTTCCTGCTCAACGCCTGTGACTCCTACGACCAGGGCCGCGCGCTCATCGAGGCCGGCGCCATGGGCGGCATCGCGACGATGGCCGACATCATCAACGAGGCCGCCACCTCCGTCGGTCGTACTATTGCCAAACTGCTCAACCAGGGCTTCCCGCTCGCCGCCGCAGTCGAGATGATAAAGGAGTACGAGCAGATCGGCCACCACTACCTCGCTATCGGCGACGGCAGCACGTCTATCGTCGAGAACCAGGCGGGGACACCACACAAGTCGACTATCGACTCCATAGATGACGATCAGTTCGCGCTCTCCCTGTTCGGCTATCCCACGCTCAACGCACCGATGGGGACGATTTTCAAACCGAAAATCGACAGCGTGAGCGAATTCTACCTCAACTCCGGCGAAATGGAGGTCGACTCGGTAACGAGAGCGGAACTGCTCAACTTCGTACACCAGCAGGATATGCCGCTTGATCTCGGGGGCTCACTACAGTGGAGTGGCGATGTTACTGACTTCTGAAATTACGGACCGGTCTTCGAGATGCCGCTGCCTGCCGCGACCGTTCCGACCTGTGACAGCAACAGCAGGGCGCTGAACGTGATGCCGATCCATTTGGGGTTCTCTGCGAGGAATTCACGGAACCGCGAGTTTTCTTGGCTCATAGCCAACTGTTCATTTTGCCGGAATGTGATTGAATTTATCTAAAACTTTGAGATAAATGAACAGTAATATTATCTATAGACGACAATTAGTTGAAAAGTTATTCGGGCAGACTGGTCGAACGGCGGCAACGAAAACACTCATGCTGGTCTGGTGGGATCGATCCGGCAACGGCAACGTGCCGACGTCGCTTCTCATGACAGACGACTCCGACACTGCCGCGGACCAGGCGGCGACAGTACTGTTGCTCGCGCCCGAGGTCGGAAGCACCGCGGGCGTTCTCTCCGCGGCGGCGCTGGACGGCGGCCGCCAGCCCGACCGCGCGGTCGCCGTCACCGTCACCGGCACCGCCGAGAGCTGGCTCGACGGCTGGGAGCGACGCGGGGGACCGAGCACGGCTATCACCTGCGTCGACGTCGACGGCGCGACCAGGTCGGCCGCGAGCGAGTCCGACCGCACGACACCGGGCGCGGAGATAGAACGCGTCACCGACCCAGCCGCGCTCGAAGAACTCGGACGGACGGTGAGCGACGTGCTCCAGCGCGCCGACGACGAGGGCGAGTCGGTCGCGCTGTTCGTCCACACGCTCGACGACCTGCTCGCCCACGTCGACGAGGCGACCGCGTTCAAGTTCGTCTACACCCTCGGCGAAGTGGTCCGCCGCGTCGACGGCGTCGCGTACTTCCACCTCGACCCCGACGCCCACGACCCCGAGACGGTCGAGACGTTCTCGGTCGTCTGCGACCGCGTGGTCGAACTCGACCGCTTCGAGGCGAGTCGGTCGCCGAAGTGACCGGTCGAAACCGAAAGACGCCGAAGGGACGATGCTTTATACCCCGCCGCCGATACCGGAGCTATGGCCGCGGCCCGGCACCTTGTCGTCGTCGGGGGCGCCGACGCGAGCACGACCGACGCCCTCGCGGACGCCCTCCGCGACGAGTTCGCCGTTCGGACTGCCTACAGCCAGGCCGACCTGCTCGCGAGTCTCGACGAGGAAGTCGACGTCGTCCTCGTCGATCCCCGACTGTCGGACTTCGAGGCCTCGCGACTCCGCGAGCGCCTCGACGGACGCGGACTCGACTGTCAGGTCGGCGTGCTCACCGACGAGCGCGTCGAAACCGCGACGGACGCGCGGACGCGAGCCGCACTCGCCGACGCGTTCGTGACCGTCTCACCGGGGAGCGACGACGACGCGTGGCGAACCGCTGTGTCTCGCCTCGCCACCCGCGCTCGCTACCGGAAACGGCTCGAGGAGTACTACGACGTCGCCGACGAGTACGCGGCGCTCGTCGTCGACACCACCGGCGACGAAGCCGCCGCGACGAACACCGAGAGAGACGACGACGCGCCCGACCGGACCGACGGCGCGACTGACGAAGCGGAAGACTCCACCGTCGAAGCCGAACGCGAGCGACTGGCCGACCTCCTCGACCGACTCCGGGCCGACCTCGCGGACGCGTACGACGACCTCGACGACGAATCGCTGTTCGACGTGGCTATCGACTCGTGGCAGGGTCCGCCGCCGCCGTGGCACGGCCTCGACGCGCCCGACACCGACCGTTCGGACGACGAGTGCCCGTGACCGACACCGACAGCGATCCGTGACAGACACGCACATACTTTTATGCGCGCTCCGGGCGACCAGTCACGTATGAGCGACACGACCGATTCGGTCGAACTCGGCTTCGGACAGACCGTCTACGACGACGACGGGAACCGTCTGGGAACAGTCCGCGGGTTCGACGAACACGGCTTCTACGTGACGACCGACGAGGGGATAACGGCGCTGTCGGCCGAACACCTCACCGCGGGCGCGGCCGGCCAGGCCGAGTTGATGTGGCGCTGCTGGGAGTGTGGCGAGATGGGCGACATCGAGAAGTTGCCCGAGCGCTGCCCCTCGTGTGACGCGCCGCGCGAGGAGATTTACTACTGGACCGAGGACTGACCGGAGAGCGTGGACGTCCTCGTCTTCGGCGCCGGGAGCCTCGGGAGCCTCGTCGGCGGCCTGCTCGCGCAGCGCCACGACGTGACGCTGGTCGGCCGCGACCCTCACGTCGGCGCCGTCCGCGAGTCCGGCCTGCGGGTCGACGGGGCGGTCACCGCGCGAACCTCCCCGACCGCCGCGACCGCGGTTCCCGACCGGGACGGCACCGACCGCTTCGACCTCGCCGTCGTCACCGTCAAGGCGTACGACACCGCCGCGGCGGCGGACGCTCTCGCCGGCCGCGCGGCCGCCCTCTCGGGCCCCGACGACAGCGACGCCGGTCGCACCGACGCCGTCCTCTCGCTGCAGAACGGGCTGGGCAACGAGGAGACGCTCGCCGCTGCACTCTCCTGTCCGGTGCTCGCCGGCACCTGCACGTACGGCGCGCGCCTCGCGGAACCGGGCCGCGTCGAGTGTACCGGCGTCGGCGAGGTGGCGCTCGGCCCGCGCGAGGGCGGTGACGCCGACGGGGACAGCGACGCGGACGGCGAGGAGTCGGCGCTGGCGGAGCGCGTGGGCGCGGCCTTCCGCGAGAGCGGGATCGAGACGACGGTCGCGGCCGACATGCCCCGCAGACTGTGGGCGAAACTCGCGGTCAACGCGGGGATCAACGCGCCGACTGCGCTGGCCCGCGTCGAAAACGGCGCGCTCGTCGACGGGCCCGCGAGCGGGACGGCCCGCGCGGCGGCCCGCGAGACGGCGCGCGTCGCTCGCGCGGAAGGGATCGATCTGAGCGACGACGAGGCGGCCGACGCGGTCGCGTCGGTGGCCGAGGCGACCGCGCGCAACACCTCCTCGATGCGCCAGGATATCGAAGCGGACCGGCGAACCGAGGTTGACGCGATCAACGGCGCCGTCGCCGAGCGCGGCGAGCGAGCGAGGGTCGCGACGCCGGTCAACGACACGCTGGCCGCGCTGGTTCGGGCGTGGGAGCGCGAGCGTGAACTGCGCGGGTGAGAGCGGTGGCCGTGCGGGGGACTCACTATCCGGCGGAGGCGTTGCCGGCGAAGCCGGTCTTGCTGGTGAAGAAGGCAGTCTCGCGGCCCCACGCGCGCAGGCGGTGCGTCTCGACCTCGTATCCCTCCAGGTCGTCCGCGATCTGGTGGCTCCCGCGGTCGGCGACGACGACCACGAGCGGGTCGTGCTCGGAGAGGTTCGCGACGGCGGTGCTGATGCGCTGCTCGCAGGCCACGTCGGCGTCGTAGATCTCGACGTACCAGTGCAAGGGTAGCGCGTTCCCGATGTTCAGACACTTCGGATCCATCCCGCCGAAACGTGGCTGGTCGCGGACGTACGGCGAGCCGACGAACAGCACGTCGACGCCGTCGTGGTCGGGCTGGTTCTCGACGAAGCGCATATCGGGGCGGAAGTCGTCGGCCGGCTGGGCGTACTGGACGAGGTCGTTCTCGTCGCTGGCGGGGTTGAGATACACCCCGTCGGCGAGCGCGAACGTCATCTGCCCGGCGATCAGGAAGAGGATGAACACGACGACCGCGAAGCGGATCGGGTCGCCGCCCAGCGAGTCGCCGGCTTCGCGGACGACGAAGGCGAGGCCGACGCCCGCGGGGATCGCGAGCGGGACCAGCGCGTTGACCATGATCCACGCGTTGGCGATGTCGGTCCCGAGCGGGTAGCCGATCACGGAGACGAAGCCCCAGTAGCCGGCGAACATGACGAGAAAGCGCGGCCGGCCGCGGCCGTAGCGCTCGACGACGAAGCCGAACACCGACAGGACCGACAGCGCCAGTGCCGACTGTTTCAGTGCGTCCCGCGCCGTTTCGAAGAAGTCCATGTACTGCTCGACGAGCCCCCGCTCGCCGGCCTCGCTCGACTTGCCGAACCAGCTCTCGTAGCCGGCGGTGATGTCGTCGACCGTCGTACCGATGAGGTCGGGCAGTTTCAGCGGACTCCCCAGCGCTTCCCAGAAGCCGATCTCGGCCGTGCCGGGCGACCGCGGCGCGTAGAAGTACAGCGTAACGGTGCCGAAGACGAACCCGACGAGGACGACGTGGCCCAGGTAGTACAGCGGGTCGTCGACGACGCGGTCGATCCGTTCTTTGTTGACCCGCATCCGGTCGACGACCCAGTCGACCCCCGACTGGTCGTCGCCCGAGCGAAAGAGGGCGTGGTCGATCAACAGGGCCGAGCCGCCGATCCAGCAGAGGAGGTAGACGGCGGCGTTCTCCTTCGCTGCGAGCATGAGCGCGGCGAAGACGGCGGCGTAGTAGAGGGGGCGCACGGACCGCTTGTCGTAGGCCCGGACGAACAGTCCGAAGGTGACCAGGGCGAACGCGGCGACGGGGATCGAACTCCGGAAGAAGCGGGAGTAGTACACGAGGAGAGGGTTGAGCGAGAGGAAGAAGGCGACCCCGAGGATCTCGTCGCTCTCGAGGTGCTCGCGGAAGAGCAGGGCGGCGAGCGGGAGGAGGCCGCCGACCAGCGCGACGAACAGCCGCATCGTGAAGTCGTTGGCGCCGGCGACGGCGAACAGGCCGGCGTTGACGTGCTGGACGAGCGGGCCGTGGATGATCGGCCGGTAGGTAAAGGAGCCGGTCTCGAGGAAGTAGTCGGCCCACCACGCGACGCGGCCCTCGTCGAAGTGCGAGACTCGCGACCCGAGGTAGGCCAGGCGCGCGACCAGCGCGACGGCGACCAGTGCGAGGACTCCCCGGGTCGTCCGGTCGAGACCGGCGAGGAACTCCCGCCCGGAGACGTCGGCGAGTCCGGAGCCGTCGGTGTCGTCGTCGGCGTCCGCGGGCGAGTCGGCCCCGGAGTCGGCTGCGGCGGGGGCGTCGGCCGCGGGATCGTCTGCGGCGGGGTCGTCGGGCGAACGCGACATATCGCCGGTGTCGCTCTCTCTCGCTTTCAACCTTTTGAAGCCTCCGTCCCGCGTTTGAGCGACCGAAACCGGCCCGGGCCAGCCCGGTCGTCGGTCACGGATGCGACGCGACTGCGCTCACGACCGCGAGACGACCCACAGCGCGGCGATACCGCCGACGGCGATGGCGAACCAGTAGCTCGCGACGCGGTAGACGGTGGCGACGGCGTAGCCCGACGCGGTGGAAAAGCCCGCGAGTGCGCCCAGCAGGACGACCAGCGCGGCGGTCACGCCGCCGAGTCCGCCGGGCGAGGGGGTCAGCCCGGCAAGCGTGCTCGCGGGGACGATGAAGAAGACGAGCAGCAGGGAGATGGAGCCGCCGACGGTGAGGACGGCGAAGTAGAGCGGGAGCGCGAAAAAGAGCCAGCCGACGTAGGAGAAGACGAGAGCGTACGCGAGCGCGCGGCGGTCGGCGGCGATGCGCTCGAACGCGGTGTTGAGTTCGCGCATTCGCTCGCGGAGGCCGTCGATCCCGAACCGCTTCGTGCGCCGCGTCACCGGCGCGACCAGGCGGAGGACGAAGCGACCGATCCGGTGGCGAAAGCGCCAGCCGACGGCGGCGACCAGCGGCGCGCCGACGGCGAAGGCCACGAGCGCGCCCGCGACCGGCTCCAGCCGCTCGGGGAGGTTCGCCTGCACCGCCAGCACCGACATCCCGACGGCGGCGAAGGAGAAAAACGGGAGGAGGTTGAGCAGGTCGGCGGTGACGACGGAGGCCAGCGAGTCCTCGTAGCTCGCGTCCGTGTCGCGCGAGAGGACGTAGGCGATGAACGGTTCGCCGCCGGCCTGGCCCATCGGCGTCACGTAGTTGGCGAACGTCGCAGCGTAGTAGGTGACGACGAGCTTGCGGAACGGGACGGGCACGCCGACGACCCGGAGGACGACCTGCCAGGCCTTCGCCCACGCGACCAGCCCGACCGCCGTCGAGAGACAGCCCGCCGCCAGCCACCGCGGGTCCGCGTTCGCGAGTTCCCGGCGGATCGCCTCGGTGCCGATGCCGACCGCGAGCAGTCCGAGCAAGACGCCGGCGACGACGAAGCCGGCGGCTATCTTCGCTACCGTCCGGCGGTCGAGGAAGTCGAAGATCTCGCGGCCTGCGCGGGGCACGGTTACTCGATGTAACCCAGGTCGCTGAGTCGGTCTTTGGCCTCCTCGCCCATGTCGTCGAGGACGTCCTCGCCGGCCTCGCCGGCCCACTCGCCGTCCATCTCCCCCTCGAAGGCCGCGAGTGCCGTCTCCGTGTCGGCCAGCACCGGGTCGTCGCCGTCGGCGGAGTCGTCACCCGCGAGGTCGTCCAGTTCGTCGGGGTCCGAATCGAGCCGGTAGGCCTCGTCGGGGATGCGCTCGTTGCGGATGAACTTCCCGTCCGGGCGGCGCGCGGCGCGCATCCGCGAGTAGAATCTGGAGTCCTCGCTGATCTCGATGCCCGCGGCGCTGGCCTTGCTCTCCAGCTGGCGCAACTCGACGACCGGGCGGTGGTAGTCGACGAAGGCGTAGTCGTCCAGATCGCCGTTGTCGTGAGCGGAAAAGCGCGACTGCGCGGCGGTCCGGTCGTCGGGAGAGGCGTCAGCGAAGTCGCGATACCCGTCACGGATCAGCGACCGCGCGGGGTCGAACGGCTCGCCGCCCGCGGCGGCGTCGGCCCCGGCGTGGTCGAGGACGGTGTGATACAGGTCCTGTAGCTCGACCTGCGTTTCCGTGTCGCGCTCGGCGGGCAGGTCGGGGTGTTTGACGAGCAGGGGCACGTTGACCAAGGGGTCGTAGATGCAGAACTCGTGGCCGTACAGGTCGTGTTCGCCGTGGAGTTCGCCGTGGTCGGCGCAGACGACGACGAGGGTGTCGTCCCAGCGGTCGGTCTCGCGCAACCAGTCGAACAGGCGCCCGAGGTGGTGGTCGAGGTAGGCGAGTTCGGCGTCGTAGAGGCCCTCGATGTCGGCCCACTCCTCGTCGTCGATGTCGCGGGCGCCGCAGTTGTACTCCTTGGAGTTCTGGCACACCTCGGTCGAGTCGACGCCGGGGGCGAACTCCGCGGCGAACTCGTCGGGCGGGTGGTAGGGGAGGTGGGCGTCCATCAGGTTGATGAAGGAGAACCAGGGGTCGCCCGACTCCTCTGCGGATTCGACGAACTCCTGGGTCCGGTCGACGATGTCCGGGGTCTTGGAGTCGCCGCCGCCGCCCGATTCGAGGTACTCGTGGGCGGTGTTGCCGAGTTTGACGAGCGTATCGGCGACCCGGCGCAGCGCGGGGCTGTCGTTCATCGTCTTCCAGGCTCGCGAGAGCGGGCCCGAGAGGAACTCGCCGGGCATGACCTGGAAGAAGTTGTCCTGGTCGTCGAAGCCGTCGGTGAGGTTGGTGTAGGGAGTGATCCAGGCGTTCGAGGAGTAACACGAGGAGGCGTAGCCGGCGGCCGAGAGCGACTCGGCGAGGGTGGTCGCGTCGTCGAGGTAGGGGTTCTCCTGGGTGGCCCCGTGCTGGGTGGGGTAGAGTCCGGTAAACAGCGAGGCGTGGACGGGGAGCGTCCAGGGAGCGGGGGCGACGGCCTCCTCGAAGACGGTCGCTTCCTCGGCGAAGGCTTCGAGGGAGGGCGTGGTGGGTCGGTCGTAACCGTAGACCGAACAGTGGCTCTTGCGGACCGTGTCCATCACGACGAAGAGGACGTTGCCGGGGTCGGTCCCCGGACCGTCGGTTTCCGGTCCGTCTGTCTGGCCCATACACGCCCGAGTGCGGGCCACGGAATTAAACTCCGTGATTCCCGAGTGGGACAACCGGGCGGCCGAGCGGGTATCGAGCGCCGACCTCACCGACGGCGCGCGGCTCTGAGAACCCTTTAGTGACACCCGCGCCTGCCAGAACGCATGACGGACGCCTTCGACGGGAGTGTCGGGAGATGAGCGAGGGAGGGACGGCCGAGGGGTCGGTCGAGGGCGACCGCGCCGGGGGGTCGCCGTCGGCGGAAACCGACGACGCGTCCGACGGGATCGACCCGGTCGCGCTGGCGCCCCAGCTGGCGCTGGTCGCGCTGTATCTGGTGACGATCCTCGCCGGCCTCGCGCTGGTCGACGAGATGCTCGCCAACGAGATCATGCTGTTCCAGGACGAGACCGACGTGGGCAACGTCGGCGTCTTCGCCGCGCTCGTGCTCGGGTTCACCGCGGTACTGCTGTTGGCCTTCCGCTACGGCGTGAGCATGGCGCTGTTGCGAGTCGGGCTGACGCTGTATTTCGGCCTGCTCGTCGGCACGGTGTTCGGCGTCGCGACCGGCATCGGGACCGTCGCCGGCGGGAGCAGCCTCCTCGCGGGCCTCCCCACGAGTCCGGTCCCCATCGCCGTCGGCCTCCTGAGCGGGGTCATCCTCCTGGTGTATCCGGAGTGGTACCTCCTCGACCTCGCCGCCGTGGTCGTCGGCGCCGCGGTCATCCCGATGATCGGTCTCGGCTTCGGCCCGCTACCCATCGTCGTCCTGCTCGTCGTCTGGGCGGGCTACGACGCCTACTCCGTCTACGTCTCCGGGCACATGCAGGAACTCGCCTCGGGCCTGGGGGACCTGAAACTCCCCTTCGTCTTCGTCGTCCCGCGCTCGCTGTCGTACTCGATGGTCGACGACGGCCTCGACCTCGGTCTGGACGACGACGAAGACGCGGACGCCGGCGAAGACGGGGACGACGCGAGCGAGGAAACAGACGGAGACGCCGACGACGGCCCGGACGTCGCTCTGCTCGGCCTCGGTGACGCGATCATTCCGGGGATGCTCGCCGTCAGCGCGGGGCAGTACCTCGACGCGCCGACGGTCGTGCCGGCGCTGAACGCCAATCTGCCGGCGATCGGTGCGGTCCTCGGGGGACTGGTCGGGATGGCCGCGCTCACCTACCTCGTCCACCGCGTCGAGGGCGCCCACGCCGGCCTCCCGCCGCTGAACGCTGGCGTCCTCGCCGGCTACCTCGTCGGCGCCGTCGCCGCCGGGATTCCCGTGACGGCCGCGCTCGGACTCTGACAGCGGTCGGCCACCGGGTCCGCCGACTCCCGCCGTCGCGACCGCAACATGTTGCTGCAAGTCTGAACTCGATAGCCACGCAAGACAGTGTATGGCGATCGAGGACGAAATTCCGGGCGAGTTGCCGACGACGGAGGCGGCGCTGACGCCGCTGTTGTCACTGCTGGTCGTGGCGGCGACGCTGCTGGGCGCGGCCCACCACATCGACCACGTCGTCCGCGGGAATCACGTCGGCTGGCCGCTGACGGCCCACGTCAATCCGTTCACGTACAGCCTGTCGATCTATCCGCTGCTCGCCGTCAGCCTGTACCTGACGGCGACCGACCGCGTCGACACCGGCTACTGGGCGGGCTTTCTGGCGTTCAGCACGGCGATGCTCGCGTACTTCCACGTCAGCCCGTGGGCGGTCGAACCGCCCGGGGACGTGATGGACCCGTACGCGAACCCGCTCGCCGGCTACCTCGCGTTCGGGATCTTGCTCGCGCTCATCGCGTCGGTCGCGCTCGGGTCGGCCTACGCCGCCGCGCTCTGGTACCGCGACCGGTGACGCCGGGGCCGTCCGGGCGGTCGAAAACGACGACTATCGACGGTCGATGCGTCGCTCGTCGGTCGCGAAAACAGAGAGAGGACTGGTCAGAACGGGGCTTCGGGGCCTTCGTCGTCGCCGCCGACGTCGCCGCCGCGGGACTCGCCGGGCATCGAGGGCGAGGCGCCGCCGGACATCCCCTCGTTGCCGCCCATGCCGGTGTCGGCGTGGACGGTCTCGATCTCGGGGATCTCCTTGGTCATGCGGGTCTTGATGGCCTGGATGGTCATCGGGGAGATGCCACAGCCGGAACAGGCGCCGCCGAGCTGGATGCTGACGGTGCCGGTTTCGCGGTCGATCTCCTGGATGGCCGCGCTGCCGCCGTGCATCTGGATCTGCGGGAAGTTGCGCCGCAGGAAGTTCGTGATGCGCTCGCGCAGGTCGTCCGCGTCCTCTGTCTCGGTGCTCATAGTGGATCGGTATTGGCGACGACGGGGCTTAGACCTTTGGACTCACACGTTCCCGCCACCGCTGGCCGCTCTCGCCCCGCTCTCGCCCCGCTCTCGCCCCGCTCCCGACCCGTTCGACACCGCCTCATACGGATTGCTGTAACTGGTTACCGCGACGACCGCCCGACTGCAGGTGGTCGATGCGGCAATGACTTACAGCAGTCCGTATCAGACCGGGACGAGAACGACCGGCACGCCGCGGCTCTCGAGGACGGCCTCGGTCATGCTCGGGACGACGAACCGCTCGACGGTCCCGTGCTCGATGTTCCCCATGACGACGTAGGCGAACTCGCGGTCGCTCCCGAGGACGGCGTCGAGCAGGCGCTTCTGCGTCGATACGTTCGTCAAGTCGGACTCCTCCTCGGGCGTGTCCACGACCGTCTCGTAGGCCACGTCGGGCGCGGTCCGCTCCATCACCGCCGCGACTTCCTCGCGGACCGCGTCGGACGACTCGTCGCCCCTCTCCTGTGCGTGGTAGACGTACAGGTCGTCCCCGCTCGCCGCCGCGCGCTCGGCGGCGAACGAAAGCACCGACTCCCGGTCGTCGTGGTCGCCGTAGGCCACGAAGATCGTTGCCATGCCACCGGGTTCTCCGCCCCGTGCCTTCAGTCCGTCGGCGGTCCCCGCCCCCGCCACCGGGACCGCACCGTCCCGCACCCGGCACAACGGTTAACGGTCACCGACACCCGAATACGGGCATGACAGCGGCCGCGGATCTCCTCCTGACCAGCGCCGAGGTGCACACGCTCGCCGACCCGGACGAGACCGCCGCGGCGGTCGCCGTCCGTGACGGCCGGATCGTCGCCGTCGGTCCCCGCTTCGAGGTCGAACTCCTCGCAGGCGTCGAAACCGAGATCGTCGACTGCGAGGGGCGCGTGGTGCTCCCCGGATTCGTCGACGCGCACACGCACCTGCCGATGGTCGGCCGTCGCCTCGTCGAGGCCGACCTCGGCGGCGCGGACTCGCCCGCCGACGCGGTCGACCGACTCGCCGCACGCGCCGCCGAAACTGCCAGCGAGGAGACCGACCGCGAGCCGGACCGCGAGTGGGTCGTCGGCTTCGGCTACGACGAGAGCGAGTGGAGCGAGGCCCGCTATCTGACCCGTGCCGACCTCGACGCCGTGAGCGACGAGCGCCCCGTAGTCGCCGTCCGCGAGGACATGCACCTCGCGTCGCTCGACAGCGTCGCGCTCGACCGCCTCCGCGACGAGATGCCGACCGACGACGTCGAAACCGACGACGCGGGCGACCCCACGGGCGTCGTCGTCGAGGACGCGCTCGACGCGGTCTGGGCGGCCATCGAGCCAGACCGCGAGCAGATGACCGAATTCGTCCGCGCCGCGGGGGCTCGCGCGAACGAGCTCGGCGTCGTCGGCGTCCACGACATGGTGCGCCAGTCACACGCCCCCAGGGTCTACCGTGACCTCGACGCCGCGGGCGAGTTGAGCCTGCGCGTGCGGATCAACTACTGGGCCGACCACCTCGACGCGGTCCGCGAACTCGGCCTCCGGACGAACCACGGGAGCGAGATGGTCCGGACCGGCGCGATCAAGACCTTTACCGACGGCTCTCTCGGCGGTCGGACGGCGAAGCTCGCCGAACCCTACGCGGACGCGCCGGGCGGCGAGTCCGCGGGCGACAGCGGCGACGGCGGCGACAGCGGCGACAGCGACGAGTCCGACCGCGGCCAGTGGGTCGTCGACCCCGAGGAACTCCGGGACATCGTCGCCCGCGCCGAGGCAGCCGACCTGCAGGTGGCCGCACACGCCATCGGCGACGAGGCCATCGCGGCGGCGCTCGACGCGTTCGGAGCGGCCGGCACCGACGGCAGTGGGGACGACAGCGGGGACGGCCAGCGCCACCGGATCGAGCACGCGGAGGTGTTGACCGACGACCTGATAGACCGGACCGCCGCGAGCGACGTGGTGGTCTCCGCCCAGCCGAACTTCCTGAAGTGGGCCCGGGAAGACGGCCTCTACGCCAGTCGACTCGGCGACGAGCGCCGCCTCGCCTCGAACCGCTTCGGCGCGCTTTCGGACGCGGGCGTCCCGCTCGCGTTCGGCAGCGACTGCATGCCGCTGGACCCCCTGTTCGGGGTCGAACAGGCCGTCACGGCGCCCGCCGACGAACAGCGCCTCTCGGTCACCGGGGCGCTCCGGGCGTACACCCGCGGCGCCGCCTACGCCGGTTTCGACGAGGACCGCCTCGGCACTGTCGAACCGGGGAAGCTGGCCGATCTGGTCGTCCTCGACGAATCGCCGTGGGAGGTCGACCCCGCCGACATCGGCGACATCGACGTCGTTCGCACCCTGGTCGGTGGCGAGACCGTTTTCGAGCGGGGCGAGTGAGTGGGTGTGGACGGGCGAACGGGTGGGACGGGCGAACGGGCGGGACGGGTGGGACGCCCCGCCGGTCGGCGTGGTGGCGTTTTAGTACCGCGGGGGCGATGGAGGGGGTATGGATACCGACGCCGACGCGGCCGCGGTGACAGATCGGCTCGAACACACCGTTCTCGGGCCGGAGACGACGCCCGACGACGTCATCGACGTGCTCGACGCGGCCATCGAGTACGGCATGCGCGCCTGTATCCCGCCGTGCTATCTCGAACTCGCCGACGGCTACGCGCCCACCGTCTCGCTCGCCACGGTCATCGGCTTCCCCCACGGTCAGCACGCCACCGCCGCCAAGGCCTGCGAGGCCGAGGCGGCCTGGGAGGACGGTGCCGACGAACTGGACATGGTCCTCAACGTCGGCCGTCTGCGCGCCGGCGAGGACGAGGCGGTCCGCCAGGACGTCGAGGAGGTCGTCGCCGCCGTCCCCGTTCCCGTCAAGATCATCATCGAGACCCCACTGCTGTCCGACGAGGAGAAGCAGCGGGCCGCCGAACTCGTCGCCGAGGCCGACGCCGACTTCCTCAAGACCGCCACCGGCTTCTCCGACGGCGGCGCGACCGTCGAAGACGTCGCACTCCTGGCCGAGTATCTCCCGGTCAAGGCCAGCGGCGGCATCGGGTCGTGGGCCGACGCGAAAGCCATGTTCGACGCCGGCGCCGAGCGTATCGGCGCCTCCAGCGGCGACGTCATCGCTCGCGAGTTCCTCGGTCAGGAGGCCGTTGACGAGGACGACGTCGGTGGCGACGGGTACTGACCGACCACTGCAGTTGCGGTGCGGTGCTGTGCGTCGAGAAAGCTCTGTCTGCGGTGCGGTGGCGCGCGCCGTCGCGCCCTCTGTGGCGCGACGTTCCGTGCGAGGTCTTCGCGAGCGTGCGAGCGAAGGCTCGTCAGAGCTCGCTCTGATGGTGGATGAGTAGCGCAGGAACGAGCAGGGCGAGATTTCCAATCTCGCTGGCAGTCGGGCGACCGTGTCGCCCGACGACAACGCAATCGGCTGGGGAGGTATGTGGCTGTCTGCGGTTGCGGTGCGGTCCTGGTGGACTGAAAGGGCGAGGCGCGCTCGCGTTTCATTCAGTCGTCTGAGCGCGGCCCTATCCGCGCGGGCGATGCGGAGAGCGCGGATATCCCGCTTGGTTCGAGAGAGCGGAGCTCTCTCGTCATCTCGGAAGAGCAGAGCTCTTCCGACGAGTCCGACGGAGCTTTGCTCCGTCTCGATCCCGGAAATCTTCGATTTCCGGAGACAGCGACCGCGAGCGCGGCGAGGGCTTTCAACGCTCAGGATCAGTTGCGGTGGCGTCTGCGGTTACGACAGCGAGCGAGCGCGTCGAGGGTTTTCAACGCACAGGATCGACTGCGGTCACGGTGCCGTCCGCAGTTGCGGTCGCGGTCACGACAGCACGGAGCGAACGGACCGACGGAACCAGTGCTCCAAACACACCTGATCGAGAGAGTCCGCACGTTTTTCACGACCGAACCCCGACAGTCGCTAGATGAGTCGCGCCCGGAAACCCGAGTGGCTGAAGACCCGCCCGCCCTCGGGCGAGCGCTTCGCGGACATCAAATCGACCCTCCGGGACCACGACCTGAACACGGTCTGTGAGGAGGCCAACTGCCCGAACCTGGGCGAGTGCTGGTCCGGGCGGGACGGCCCCGGCACGGCGACGTTCATGCTCATGGGCGACACCTGCTCGCGCGGATGTAACTTCTGCGACGTGGAGACGGGCGGGATGGAGCCGCTCGACGACGACGAACCCGAACAGGTCGCCGACGCGGTCGCGGAAATCGGCCTCGACTACGTCGTTCTCACGTCCGTCGACCGCGACGACCTGCCCGACCAGGGCGCCGGCCACTTCGCCGACACTATCGAAGCGATCAAAGAACGCCACCCTGGCATCCTCGTCGAGGCGCTCGTGCCCGACTTCCAGGGCGAAGCGCACCTCGTCGAGACGGTCCTCGACGCCGAACCAGACGTGTTCGCACACAACGTCGAGACGGTCGACCGACTGCAGTGGCCGGTCCGGGACCGCCGGGCGGGCTACGAGCAGTCCCTGAGTGTCCTCCGGCAGGCCGCCCGCGAGAGCGACGCGTTCGTCAAGACCAGCCTCATGCTCGGCGTCGGCGAGTACGACCACGAGATCTACCAGACGCTCGCCGACCTGCGGGGCGTCGGCGTCGACATCGTCACGCTCGGCCAGTACCTCCAGCCCTCCCGTTCGCATCTGGAAGTCTCCGAGTACGTCCACCCCGACGCCTTCGACACCTGGGAGCGCGTCGCCGAGGACGAACTCGACTTCTGCTACTGCGCCGCGGGCCCAATGGTCCGCTCGTCCTACCGGGCGGGCGAACTGTTCGTCGAGAGCGTCCTGCGCGACGAGCAATCGGTCGAAGACGCCCGCACCGCCGCGAGCGCGACCGAACAGTAATTCCCTCGTGGGCAACCCTCCGCCGATTCCACTCGCCCGCCGAACGGACGTAAATATCCCCTCGCCGGACCGCCGACAGCGATCGACGAACGTCCACTTTTTCCGCCCCCGATCGCGACGATCAGATCGAAAGACGGCGCAGGAGTGGCCAGTCCGGCCCGCGCGACCGGCAAGATTGGACCACAGCGAAAGCTATTTACGAAAATCCTTAAGCCGGCGGCCGCACTTTGTTCGGGTATGTTCGCCAGGAGGGGGTTCCCGTGAGCACGTTGCAGCGCGACCCCGCCGACCGGGTACAGATACTCGACGAGGACGGGCGGGTCCGGGAAGGCGCGACGGTCCCCGACCTGGACGAGGACACCTTCGTCGAGATGTACCGCGAGATGAAACTGGCCCGCCACTTCGACGAGCGGGCGGTGAGTCTGCAGCGCCAGGGGCGGATGGGCACGTACCCGCCGATGTCGGGTCAGGAGGCCGCACAGGTCGGGAGCGTCCACGCCATCGACGCCGCGGAGGACTGGGTGTTCCCCAGCTACCGCGAGCACGCCTCGATGATGCACGTCGGCCTCAGCCCCGAGCAAACCCTGCTGTACTGGATGGGTCACGAGGAAGGGAACGTCCGCGAGGATCTGAATCTCTTCTCGGTGGCGGTCCCCATCGCGACGCAGATCCCCCACGCCACCGGCGCGGCGTGGGCGTCGAAGTTGCGCGAGGAGCGCAAGGCCTTCCTCTGTTACTTCGGCGACGGCGCCACGAGCGAGGGCGACTTCCACGAGGGGCTCAACTTCGCCGGCGTCTTCGACGTCCCCGCGGTCTTCTTCTGCAACAACAACCAGTGGGCTATCTCCGTCCCGCGGGAACGGCAGACCAGAAGCGCGACCCTGGCGCAGAAGGCCGACGCCTACGGCTTCGAGGGCGTGCAGGTCGACGGGATGGACCCGCTCGCGGTGTATCAGGTGACGAAAGCCGCCGTCGAGAAGGCCCGCCACCCCAACCCGGACGAACTCCGGCCCACCCTCATCGAGGCCGTGCAGTACCGCTTCGGCGCGCACACGACCGCCGACGACCCCAGCGTCTACCGCGACGAAGAAGAGGTCGAGCGCTGGAAGGCCAAAGACCCCATCCCGCGGCTGGAGACGTTCTGTCGCGAACGCGGCATCCTCGACGACGAACGCGTCGACGCCATCCAGTCCGAGATCGAAGACGAGGTGGCCGACGCCATCGCGGCGGCCGAGGCGATGGGGCGGCCCGACCCCGCGGAGATGTTCGAGCACGTCTACGCGGGGATGCCCGACCGACTGGACGAACAGCTCGACTACTTGCGGCGACTGCGCGAGCGACACGGCGACGAGGTGCTTCTGGAGTAACCATGAGTCACGCCACCGACACCGACGACGAGGGACAGGGCGACGAGACGGACGCGGACGGCGCACAGAGCGGCGAGACCGAGAGCCTGACCCTGGTCCAGGCGGTCCGGGACGGCCTCCACGGCGAGATGGCCCGGGACGACCGCGTCATCGTCATGGGCGAGGACGTCGGCGAGAACGGCGGCGTCTTCCGCGCCACCCAGGGCCTGATCGACGAGTTCGGGGCCGACCGCGTGGTCGACACGCCACTGGCCGAGTCGGGCATCGTCGGCACCGCCATCGGCATGGCCGCCTACGGCCTGCGCCCGGTCCCGGAGATCCAGTTCATGGGCTTCATCTACCCCGCGTTCGACCAGATCGTCTCCCACGCCGCGCGCCTGCGGACCCGCTCGCGCGGGGAGTTCACCTGTCCGCTCGTCGTCCGCGCGCCCTACGGCGGCGGCATCCGCGCTCCCGAACACCACTCCGAGTCCAAGGAGGCCTTCTTCGTCCACGAACCCGGTCTGAAGGTCGTCATCCCGTCGACGCCCTACGACACGAAGGGCCTGCTCGCCTCGGCCATCCGGGACCCCGACCCCGTGGTCTTCCTCGAACCGAAGCTCATCTACCGGGCCTTTCGCGAGGAGGTGCCCAGGGAACCGTACACCGTCCCGCTGGGCGAGGCGGCCGTCCGCCGCGAGGGGGCCGACGTGTCGGTGTTCACCTGGGGCGCGATGACCCGCCCGACGCTCGAAGCCACCGAGAATCTCGCCGGCGACATCGACGTCGAAGTCGTCGACCTGCGCACGCTCTCGCCGCTGGACGAGGAGGCCATCGTCGAGTCGTTCAAGAAGACGGGCCGCGCCGTCGTCGTCCACGAGGCGCCCAAGACCGGTGGGCTGGCCGGCGAGATTACGGCCACGATCCAGGAGGAAGCGCTCGTCTATCAGGAGGCACCCATCGAGCGCGTGACGGGCTTTGACGTGCCCTATCCGCTGTACGCGCTGGAGGACTACTACCTGCCCGAACCCGAGCGCATCGAAGACGGCATACGGAACGCCTACGACTTCTGACCCATGGTCCGCGAGTTCAAACTCCCCGACGTCGGCGAAGGGGTCGCCGAGGGGGAACTGCTGGAGTGGCACGTCGCCGTCGGCGACCGCGTCACCGAAGACCAGGTCGTCGCCGAAGTCGAGACCGACAAGGCCGTCGTGGACGTGCCCGCGCCGGTGAACGGCACCGTCCGCGAACTCCGCGCCGACCCCGGCGACGTGATCCCCGTTGGCACGGTCATCATCACCTTCGACGTGGACGGCGAGGACGGCGGTGCAGTCGAAGACGAGGGGACGGCGGACGACGCTGGCGGGGGCGGCGCAGACAGCGCCGACGGCCAGGCCGACGGGACCGCCGGTCGCGTCTTCGCCGCGCCGAGCGCGCGCCGGCTCGCCCGCGAACTCGACGTCGACATCGCGACCGTCGAGGGCTCCGGTCCCGGCGGCCGGGTCACCGAAGGCGACGTGCGCGCCGCCGCCGAGAGCGGCGGACCGAGCGAAGACGGTACAGACGACGGAGACGACGGCAAACAGCTGAAATCGGCCGTCTCGCGGATCGGCGATGACGGCGACGACGACGAGAGCGACGGCAAGCAACTCAAATCCGCCGTCTCCCGGATCGACGACGGCGACAGCGGCGTCGAGTCGAAATCGGACGAGGGGAGCGGATCGACCGCGAGCGCCGCCGTCAAATCTGCCGACCGCGAGCGGACGCTCGCCGCGCCGGCCACGCGCCGGGTCGCCGAGGAACTGGACGTGGACCTCGATAGGGTCCCGACCGACGAGACGCGCGACGGCGAGGCCTACGTCTCGGAAGCGGCGGTCCGCGAGTACGCAGAGGCTCAACAGGAAGCCCAGGTCGCCGACGCCGCGGCGATGGCCGAAGCGGGCGGCGGTGGCGGAACTCCGGGGAGCGAGACCGCGGCCGCCGGCGAGCGCGAGACACGCGAACCCTACCGCGGCGTCCGCAAGACCATCGGCGAGGCGATGGAGCGCTCGGCGTTCACCGCCCCGCACGTCACCCACCACGACACCGTCGACGCCACCGCGCTGGTCGAAGCGCGCGAGAAGCTCAAACCCCGCGCCGAACAGCGGGGCGTGAAGCTCACCTATCTCCCCTTCGTGATGAAGGCGGTCGTGGCCGCGCTGAAAGAACACCCCGTCCTCAACACCTCGCTCGACGAGGAAAACGACGAGATCGTCTACAAGCACTACTACGACATCGGCGTCGCGACGGCGACCGAGGCGGGCCTGATGGTCCCGGTCATCGAGGGCGTCGACAGGAAGGGCCTGCTCGAGATCGCCGACGACGTGACCGAACTCGCGGCGAAGGCCCGCGACCGCTCGATCTCGCGCGAGCAACTGCGCGGGAGCACCTTCTCGGTCACCAACTTCGGCGCCATCGGCGGCGAGTACGCCACGCCGATCATCAACTACCCCGAGACCGCCATTCTGGGCCTCGGCGAAATCAAGGAGCGACCGATGGTCGTCGACGGCGAGGTCGTGCCGCGCGACGTCATGACCATCTCGCTGTCGGTCGACCACCGCGTCGTCGACGGCGCCGACGCCGCGCGCTTCGCCAACACGCTGAAAGAGTACCTCGAAGACCCGACGCTGCTCTTGCTGGAGTAGGTGTCGGCGGCCAGTCCTCGTTCGGTGTTCCGGCCAGACAGACGGGAGCCGGCGGTATTCCGATCGCGAAACAGGTCGGCGGAAAATACTGTCCTCCTGCCCACAACAATTATCACTCGCCGGGGAGAAGCACCGATATGTCGAATCAGACGTCGTCGTCCGACCGCGCGAAAGTTCGACTCCGACGGGCGAGGCGGGCGGCGCCGGCGTACGTCTTCTGGGCGAGCGTGTGCTACGCGATACTGTACACCGGAGGCGTCTGGTACGGGAGCGGCGGCGGCCAGGACCCCGGCTTCGCCTTCCCGTTCGGGTGGCTGTGGGGACTGTCGCTCGTCGTCGTCCTCGTCGGCGTGGCCCGGTATCTCGTCCGGTAGCGGTGACCGGCGACGGCGATCCGGTGGGGCGTGAGGCGACGGTGAGACGTGAGGCGAGGCCGGAGTCAGTACGGCGGCGACTCGGCTTCGACGACGTCGGTGAGCCCCTGGAGTTCGTCGGCGAGGAGCACGAGGAAGTCGTCGAGCGTGATGATCCCGACGATCTGACCGCCGTCGTCGACCACGGGCATCCGCCGCGCGGACGCGCCGACCATGTCGCGGATCACGTCGAAGACGCCGTCGTCGACGTGGGCGGTGGCCGGGTCGGCGGTCATGATATCGCCGGCGGTCACCTCTTTCGGGTTCGCGCGCGGTTCGAGCACCTCCAGCGTGAGGTCGCGGTCGGTCACGATACCGACGGGGCGGTCGTCCTCCTCGATGACGACGCTCCCGACGCGCTCTTCTTTCATCAGCGTCGCGAGGTTCCCGGCCGACTGATCGGTCGACGCTGTGATCGCATCCGTGCGGGCGAGGTTTCGTATCGTCATGTCCGTCTGCGGATTCGGTCCGGACGACGGTAACTACAGACCCGTTACCGCTCGCTCCCGCGGATAGGGCCGGCTTATCCGCTGGGTGTTCCGCACCCGAGTCGGGTATCTCACACCTTCCGGCTTTATACGCCCGGCGACCCACTTTTCGACAATGGTCGTCGGAGACGTCACCACTGGCACGGACGTACTGGTCATCGGCGGCGGGCCGGGCGGCTACGTCGCCGCCATCCGCGCCGGACAGCTCGATCTGGACGTGACCCTCGTCGAGAAAGACGCATACGGCGGGACCTGCCTCAATCACGGCTGTATCCCCTCGAAGGCGCTCATCTCGGCGACGGACGTGGCCCACGACGCCGGCAACGCCGAGCACATGGGCGTCTACGCCGACCCCGCGGTCGACCTGCAGGGCATGGTCGAGTGGAAAGACGGCGTGGTCGACCAGCTCACCGGCGGCGTCGAGAAGCTCTGCAAGGCCGCCGGCGTCAACCTCGTCGCCGGCCGCGCCGAGTTCGCCAGCGAGGACACCGCCCGCGTCGTCCACGAGGGCGAAGGGCAGGGCGCCGAAACTGTCGAGTTCGAACACGCCATCGTCGCCACCGGCTCCCGGCCCATCGAGGTGCCCGGCTTCGAGTTCGACGGCGAACACGTCCTCTCCTCGCGGGACGCACTCTCGCTCGATTCGGTCCCCGACAGCCTCGTCGTCGTCGGCGCGGGCTACATCGGGATGGAACTCTCGACCGTCTTCCAGAAACTCGGCTGTGACGTGACCGTCGTGGAGATGCTGGAGGACGTGCTGCCGGGCTACGAGGACGACGTGGCCCGCGTCGTCCGCTCGCGGGCCGAGGAACTGGGCGTCGACTTCCACTTCGGCCAGGCCGCCCAGGAGTGGGAGCGAGCGGGCGAGGGGATCACCGTCAGGACCGAGAACGAGGACGGGGAGGTCGCGGAGTTCGGCGCCGAGAAATGTCTCGTCGCGGTCGGTCGCCAGCCGGTGACGGACACGCTGAACCTCGACGCCCTGGGGCTCGAACCGGACGAGGACGGCTTCCTCGCGACGGACGACCAGGCCCGGACCGACCTGGAGAGTGTCTTCGCCGTGGGCGACGTGGCCGGCGAGCCGATGCTCGCGCACAAGGCCAGCACCGAAGGCGATGTGGCCGCCGAGGTCATCGCGGGCGAGCCCGCGGGCCTGGACTACCAGGCCGTCCCGGCGGCGGTCTTTACCGACCCAGAGATCGGCACCGTCGGGATGACCGAAGCCGAGGCCGCGGACGCCGGCTTCGAACCGCTGGTCGGGCAGTTCCCGCTGCGGGCGAACGGCCGAGCGCTGACACTCGGCGAAGAGGAGGGATTCGTCCGCGTGGTCGCGGCGGGCGACGGCGAGTTCCTGCTGGGCGCGCAGGTCGTCGCGCCGGAGGCCAGCGAACTCGTCGCCGAACTCGGCCTCGCCATCGAGATGGGCGCCCGCCTCGAGGACGTGGCGGCGACGGTCCACACCCATCCGACGCTCGCCGAGGCGACCCGCGAGGCCTGTGCGAACGCGCTCGGAACGGCCGTCCACACGCTGAATCGGTGACTGACACTCCCGTCAACGAAAGACTCTTTATATTCAGGCGACAACTACGGGAAACACAATGGGGGGCAGCCCGCTACAGCGCTCGGGAGTCGACCGCGTGCTCGACGCGCTCAGCGCGCACCACCGACGGCTCATTCTGCTGGAACTCCGTGCCGGTCGGGCCGAGCACGTGACGGACGTGCTCCTCCGGGAGGGGGACGAGGACACTGCGTTGCTGGAACTCGAGCACAACCACCTCCCGCGGTTGACCGAGGCGGGCTACGTCGAGTGGGACCGCGAGACCGGCGCACTCTCCAGGGGACCGAACTTCAGCGAGGTCGCACCGGTCCTCGCGTTGCTCGAAGACCACGCCGACGAACTCCCGCCCGACTGGCCCTGACGCCGTTCGCGACGGTCGCCGCTCTCCACCTCTTGCTCACTCTCCCAGTTCACGCTACGGCCGCGGCGAGCGCCCACTCGACGTACGTCTCCAGCAGCTGCTGGCGGAACTCCCCGGACACCGAGGGGTCCGACCGGAACCGCTCGGCGGCGAGGTCGGCACCGGCGTCCGCGGCTGCCGCCGCGCGGGCGTCGCCGTCGGCCGGCCCGCCGGTCAGCGCCCGTTCGACCGCCGGGAGTCTGACCGCTCGCTCGACGGCGCCGGTCGCGGCCACGCGGGCGTCGGTCACCGTCTCGCCGTCGCGGTCGAGGACCGCCGCGACGCCGACCAGCGCGTACCCCGTCGCGGGATGGGTTCGCCGGAGGTAGGCGGCGTCGGCTCTCACGGCCGACGGCACGCGGATCTCGGTCAGAACTTCTGCGGGTTCGACGATAGTCTCGCGTTCGTCGACGAAAAAGTCCGCGGCGGAGACCTCGCGGTCGCCGTCGGGACCGACGAGGACGAGCGTCGCGTCGGCGGCGAGGACGGCCGCGGGCGGGTCGGCGGCGGGGTGGGCCTCGACGAGGTTCCCGCCGAGCGTCCCGCGATTCCGGATCTGGACGTCGCCGACCTCCGCGACGGCGTCGGCGAGAACCGGCGCGCGATCGCGGACGAGGTCGGAGTCGGCGAGAGCGGCGTACGTCGTGAGCGCGCCCACCACGAGGCCGCCCTCGCGTTCGGTGACGCCGATGAGTTCGTCGGCGTCGAGGTCGACGACCACCTCGGGCGCGCGGTCGCCGGCTTTCATCGCCGGGACGAGGCCGTGCCCGCCCGCGAGCAGTTCCGTCTCGCGGCCGGCCTCGGCGTGGGCAGTCAGTCGCTCGACCGCCTCGGCGACGGAGTCGACCCGCTCGTAGTCGAAGGCGGCGGGGAACATCTCACTCGCCCTCCGCGGACTCCGGGCGCCCGTCGACCCGACCGCCGTCGGTCGCGGTCGTCTCGCCACCGTCGACCCGCTCGGCTGCCGTCTCGACGGCGTCGACGATGTTGCCGTAGCCGGTACAGCGACAGACGTTCCCCTTGAGCGCCCGGCGGATCTCCGCGCGGGAGGGCGACGGGTTCTCCGCGAGCAGTTCCTCGGTCGTCATGAGCATGCCGGGCGTGCAGTAGCCACACTGCAGGCCGTGTTCCTCGTGGAACGCGGCCTGGATCGGGTGTAACTCGCCGTCGGTCTCGTCGGCGAGCGCGCCCGCTGTCCGGACCTCGCTGCCGTCGGCCTCCACCGCGAGGATCGTGCAGGACTTGACGGCGTCGCCGTCGAGGGAGACCGTGCAGGCGCCACATTTCCCGCTCTCGCAGCCGACGTTCGGGGCCGTGTAGCCCAGGTCGTCCCGGAGCGCGTGGACGAGCAAGGTTCGGGATTCGACCGTGAGAGATTCCGCCGTGCCGTTTACCGTGAGCGTGATGTCGTGGTCTGCCATTGCTAGGGAGAGTGCGCGAAACCGCGGCCGATACTCGCGCCAACGGACTACCCCGAGTAAAACGTTGGCCCCGCGGAAGCAGCGGCGGTGTCCCGCCGGCGAGCGGCCCCCGTCGTCAGGACGGTTCCTCGACCGTCCGTTCGTGCTCCAGCGCGACGGCGATCAGCAGCTCCGCGAGGTCTTCGCCGCGCTCGGGGTCGAGGCCGCGCTCGCGGAATCGCTCGGCGTAGTCCGATTGGACCGCGGTCTCGCGCTCCTCGTCGACCAGGTCGCGACCGCGGTCGGCCTTCACGTCGGCGACCTCCTCGGCCAGGGCGACTCGCTCCGCGACCGCGTCGGCGATGGCGTCGTCACAGCTGTCGATCTCGGCGCGCAACTCCCGCAGTTCCGGCGGCGTGGACTCCATCGATGCTCGACCCGATTCGCGGTCGCGTGAAAAATCTGTGGAGACTGACCGAGAGTGGTCCGAGTGAGTCGTGGATGTCGCCGTGGACCAGCGTGAAAACCCCGGCTGACGGAGCAGAGACAGCCGCCGCAAACCGCGCGAAAGCCCCGGCTGACGGAGCAGAGACAGCCACCGCAAACCGCGCGAAAGCCCCGGCTGACGGAGCAGAGATAGCCACCGCAAACCGCGCGAAAGCCCCGACGCGTTCGGCTCGCGCGCCTCGCTGCGCGCTTCCCTCCCTTCGGTCGGTCCAGTGCTTACGTCGTC
>ENA-ORCS01000174-ORCS01000174.1-marine-metagenome-genome-assembly--contig:-NODE-174-length-65664-cov-12.220333_pt1 | contig 65664 bp, 79 predicted proteins | sample MGYA00237781_ERZ508513 | MGnify/ENA primary metagenome ERZ508513 (study PRJEB26184, sample SAMN06268793) | marine metagenome | isolation source: Eden Landing Ponds, San Francisco, CA, USA | place...
CACATCGTCGATTTCACGAACGAGGAACCGGGCAACGGGCTCGTCACCTACCTCGGGTCGAACTGGCTGTTGTCGACGGTCGTCGCCGCACAGCCCCACTTCGCGAACCAGCCGGACGACGTGAAGGTGTTCTGGGGCTACGCGCTGTTCCCGGACCGCGAGGGGAACTACGTGGAGAAGCCGATGTCCGAGTGCACCGGCCGCGAGATTCTGGCGGAGCTGTGTTACCACCTCCAGTGCGAGGACCGGCTCCCCGAGATACTCGACGACGTGACGTGCATCCCGGCGATGATGCCGTTCATCACGGCGCACTTCCAGCCCCGCGAGCCCGGCGACCGGCCCGAGGTCGTTCCGGACGGGTCGAACAACCTGGCGTTCCTCGGGCAGTACGCCGAACAGCCGCGGGACGTGGTGTTCACCGTCGAGTACTCCGTGCGGTCGGCGATGACCGCCGTCTACGAGCAACTCGACCTCGACGAGTCCGTGCCGCCCGTCACGAAACACTACCGGGACCCGGACGTGCTCGCAGAGGCCGTTCGCGCGGCCTACCGCTGACTCGACCGGGGCCGCCGTCAGGCGTCCCGGAGTTCGCTGTACCGGGCTTCGAGGTCCAGCATCGGCTGCGGGTAGTCGACGCCCAGTTCCACGCCGTACTCGGCTTGCTCGTCGGCAGTCATCCGCCACGGGCGGTGTGCGTACGCCGCCGGGAGTCCGGTCAGCTCCGGGAGCCACGTCGTCACGTACTCGGCGTCGGCGTCGTAGTACTCGGCCTGCGAGAGCACGTCGAAGAAACCGTCGCGGGAGTCGTTGCCGACGCCGGCCTGGTACGCCCAGTTCCCCCAGTTCGACGCGACGTCGTAGTCGACGAGCCGCGCCTCGAAGTAGGCCGCGCCCCACCGCCAGTCGACGCCCAGCGCGTCGGTGAGGAACGACGCGACGTTCTGGCGGCCCCGGTTCGACATGTACCCGGTCCGGTTCAGCTCCCGCACGTTCGCGTCGACGAACGGCACGCCCGTCTCGCCGTCCGCCCACCGCTGGAACGCCTCGCGGTCGCGGTCCCACTGTCTGTCCACGTTCCGGATGCCGGTCGGCGTGAAGAACGCGCCGCCGTGTTTGCGGAACTGGAACTGGCAGAAGTCCCGCCACAGCAACTCGAACACCAGCCAGTACGTGTCCTCGTTCGCGACGCGTTCGGCCTCGTAGCGCTGGACTTCGGCGTGAATCCACCGCGGCGACAGGCAGCCGGCCGCCAGCCACGGCGAGAACTTCGAGGAGTAGTCCGCGCCCAGCAGCCCGTTCCGGGTCTGCTTGTACTCCCGGAGGTGGTCGCCGTCCCAGACGTAGTCTTCGACCCGACGCTTGCCGGCCGACTCGCCGCCCTCGAAGTGCAACACGGCGCGGTCGTCCGTCGGCGGTGCTGCGACGCCCAACTCGGACTGCGTCGGCACCGAGCCAGGGTCGAGGTCCGGCGTCCGAATCGTCTCCGGCACCGACACCAACTCACGGATTGTGCCGTCGCGTTCGACGTCCTGCCGCCAGGGCGTGAACGTGTCCTGCATTCGCTCGGGTGGCGTCGGCAGGTCGGCGACGTGGTACAGGGTGTGCGTCCACCGCTGTTCGAGGGCGACGTTCTCCGGTAGCGCCTCTCGGACGCGTCGCGCTCGCTGCTGTTCCTCGGTCGCCGGCTTCGTCTGGGCGTACACCGCCTCAGCGTCCGTTCGAGCCGCCACGTCCGCCAGAATCGCTTCGGTGCGGCCGCGCCGCACGAACAGCTCCCCGCCGCGGTCCCGTATCGACTCGCGGAGGTCGCGGACGCTCTCGCGCCGGAACTGCGTCCGGTGCGGGCCGCACTTCTCCGGCCCGTACCGCGTCTCGCGGCGGTCGCGCGGGTCGAACACGTACACCGGAACCACCGCGTCGGCGGCGTCGACGGCGGCTGTGAGCGTCGGGTTGTCAGTGACCCGGAGGTCGTCCCGGAACCAGACCACAGCGGTTGCCATGCAGGGCGTACGGACAGCCGCGTCAAATAGCTGGGTCAGTGCGAGTCGGGCAGGCGTCCGGCGGGGGACCGTGGCGTTCCCGTCCGGCCAGGCGTGCGCTCGGGTCGGTCGCCGTCGACCGGCCGGTGTCGCGCCGTCACGAGGCGTCGGCGCGCGGGAGTTCGACGACGAACGTCGCCCCGCCGTGCTCGTTGTCCTCGGCCCACACGTCGCCGTCGTAGCGGTCGACGAGTGTCTGAACGAGGTACAGGCCGAGGCCGGTGCCGTCGCTGTCTATGCCTCGCGCCCCCTCGTGGAAGATCCCGTCCTTGCGGTCGTCGGGGATTCCCGGGCCGTTGTCTGCGACCGTCACTCGGACGCGGTCGGCGAGCTCGGTCGTCGAGAGACGGACCTCCGGAACGTCGGCGTCGTTGTGGAGAATCGCGTTCTGGAGGAGGTTCCGGAACACCGACCCGAGCATGTCGTCGGCGAGCACGGTCGCGTCCGACAGCGCCCCCTCCGTCCTGACCAGTGCGTTGTGGTCGCTGGACTGGAGGTCGTCGATGCGGTGCTGGAGGACGTGTTGCAGGTTCGTCCGCGTTCGCTCCGCCTCGGCCTGCAACAACAGCTCTGTCACTTCCCGCGCGGACGTGGTGATGTCGATCGCCTCGCGGGCGGCGTTCAACACCGGCTCCAGGTACTCCGCGCCCTCCTCGTCGACGTGGTCCTCGAGGAATTCGGCGTAGCCGACCACGATGTTGAGGCTGTTCCGGATGTCGTGGCGGACGATCTGGTTGAGGATGTTGAGGTTGTCCCGCTGCGCCTCCAGCTGGCGCTCGTAGGATTTGAGGTCCGTGATGTCGCGGCCGTAGCCGAGGACGGCCGTCTCGTCGCTGCCCGCGACGGTGTAAGGAATCTTCGTCGTGCGGAGCAGTCGCGTCTCGCCGTCGGCGGTCGTCAGCTTCTCTTCGGGGATCTCCAGCGGTTCACCGGACTCGATGACGCGACGGTCGTCCTCCCGGAAGTCACTGGCCTCGTCGGCGTCGGGGATGATGTCGCGTTCGGTCTGCCCCTCGACTGCTTCCGGCTCCATGCCGTAGGCGTCGGCTGTCGTCTCGTTCGCGAGCAGGTAGACGCCGTTCTCGTCTTTCGCGAACAGCAGGTCGGGCACGAGGTCGATAATCTGGCGGAGCTCCTCGCGGGTCTGCTCGAGGGTCTCCTCGTACTCCTTGCGCTCCGTGACGTCGATGTGGACGCCGACGGCCCGAAGCGGAGTCCCGTCCTCGTCGCGCTCGACGACCTTCCCGGTGTCCCTGAACCACCTCCAGTCACCGTCGCTGGTCCGCATCCGGTGCTCGGAGTCGTAGAGCTCCGTCTCCCCGTCGAGGTGGGCGCTCAGCGCCGCCTCGACCCGCTCCATGTCGCCCGGGTGGACTCGCTGCTCCCACGTGTCGAGGTGCGGCTCGACGTCGTCGAGCGACAGCCCGAGCATCGTCGCCCAGCGGTCGTTGAACGTGACTTCGTCGGTCTCCACGTTCCAGTCCCAGATGCCGAGGTTCGCGCCCTCGACGGCGAGGTCGAGGCGTTCTTTCGTCTCGCGGAGTTCGCGCTCGCTGGCTTTCCGCTCGGTCACGTCGCGGTCCACCGCGATGAACTGCTCCGTCCCGTCGACGGTCACTTTGTTGACCCAGATTTCGACCGGGAACACCTCGCCGTCGAACCGGCGGTGTTTCCCCGTGATCTTGAGCAGGTCGCCTTCCTCCATCTCCGCCCACATCGCTTCGAGTTCCGGCCGGTCGTATCCGACCTCGAACTCGGCGACGTTCATCGAGAGCAGCGTCTCCCGGTCGATACCGAGCGTGTCACACTCGGTCTCGTTCGCGTCGAGGACCGCGCCCTCGGCGTCGTGGACGACGATGCCGTCGGGCGAGTTGTCGAACAGCACGCGGAGCCGCGTCCGCTGGCGCTCCAGTTGGCGTTCGCGGCGTTTCCGGTCGGTCACGTCGCGGCTCGTACAGACCAGGCGGTCGCCCTCGACCCGGGAGACGGAAAGCTCGTGGTCGACGCTGCTGCCGTCTCGCTTCGTCCCGACGGCCTCCCCCTGCCACTCGCCGTCCCGCTCGATGGCTGGACGTACCTCCGACTGGAGTCGTTCGGCCGCGTCGTCGGCGTACAGTCGCCCCCAGTCGCTACCGAGCAGTTCGTCGGCCGTGAAGCCGAACGTGTCCGCGAAGGCCTGGTTCACGTACGCGAACTGTCCGTCGTCGAGCACGGCGATGCCGTCCGCGGCCGCAGTCACCGCGGCCGGGAGGTCGTCGACTAGCTGTTCGGACGCCGCACACAGCCGCACGGTGAGTCCGTCCCGGAACGGGAACGCGCGGACGCGGAACCACGACTCCCGGGGTTCGGCGTACGTCTCGAACTCGACGCCGTCCCCGGCCGCTATCGCTCGTTCGAGCGCGTCGACGACGCTGGCGTCGAAGCGCTCGCGCAGTTCCGTCCACACCGGTTGGCCGAGGAGCGACGCGCCGTCCCGTCCGAGCAGCGCCGCTGCAGGCTCGTTGACGAACACGGCCGCTCCGTCGCCGTCGACCGCGAACAGCGGCTCGTCGATACTGTCGAGTACGTCGCTTGCTGGCGCCGTCGACCAGCACTGGTCCGTTGTATCCATCTCAGTTCCCACGGTCGGTAGTACTCCCTAGCGACGAACCAGACGGTATTGACTGTTCGGGGGCGTCCTCGGCGTGGCCGGCCCCAGCTACTCAGAGGTACGAGTCGTCGTAGGCGTCGCTGGACCGTTCTGCGTGCTCGTTCCCGCAGTCCGGGCACGCCAGGCGCTCGGTGTCGTCCATCGTGACGGCCAGTGACCCGCAGTTCCCACAGTAGTAGCCGTAGCGGTCCTCGCGGCCGTCGTCGGTGTACGCGACGAAGAACGGCGCGTCGGTCCCGGACTCGCGTTCGTCGCGCGCGACGACCACCGACCGGCCGTCTTCGGTCGTTGCCGTCGTCGTCCCGTCCTCGGTCTCCGTGCCGGGGAGGTCGTCGCCGCCCGCGTCGCCGGGCCGTTCGTCGTCGCCGTCGTCGACCGCCGACGGGTCGGCGAACACGACTTCGACGAGCGACTCGTCGCCGACCGCCAGGTCTCGCTCCGTGACGTGCTCCAGGCCGAACCGCTCGAAGAACTGGCCGCCCTCCGTGTTCGCGTCGAGTGCGGTCGCCCGGAGCGTCGACGCGCCGGCGTCACGGAGCGCCGCCCGCATCGACTCGAACAGCTCCGTCCCGACGCCCCGCCCGCTGTGTTCGGGGTCGACGAACAGCCACGACAGCTCGCCGGTGTCGCCGTCGACGACGCCCTCGACGTAGCCGACGACCGCCTCCCCGTCGATGTCCTCGCCGCGCTCCGCGACGCGCACGAGCGTCGTCTCGCTGTCCAGTTTCTCCGACACCGACTCGTCGCCGAACTCGCTGTCGACGATGCGGTCTATCTGCTGGGGGCTGAGGCTGTGCGACGCGGTCATAGCGCTCTGCACGACGTCCGCGATGCGCTCCGTGTCGGCCGCCGTCGGTTCTCGGAGGTCCATGCGTATGCGTTCGTCGCTGACACGGATAAGTAACGGGCGTGTTAGCGCCCCTGTCGCCGTGTAACGGCGCTTCTGGTGTTTCTCGGCCTGCACTCGCAGGCCGTTCAAGTGGAATCGAGAGATGTCGCGTTCTGGCGCCGCTCGCGACCGCAGCAGGTCTTTTCGGGCTGTAGGTCGAAGGTCTACGGGCTATGCCCGAGGACGACCGCGACGTCGGCAGCGTACAGGACAGCGCCAGGGAGCGCCAGCACGAGCGCAGCGAGCACGTCGAAGACGTCCTGAACGGAGTGGACGGCCTGCTCGACGAGGACAAGTATCCGACCACGAGCGAGGAGCTCGCCGTCGAGTACGCGGACGAGCCCATCGACCTCCCGAACGAGACGGAGAGCCTCGGCAGCGTCTTCGACCGGCTGGTCGACGAGCGCTTCGAGACGCCGGCGGAGGCCCGTGAAGTCCTCTACAGTGAACTCACCGGACCGGCGGGCACCGACGACGAGTACAACGAGGGGCGCGACCTCGAACGGCTGGACGACGCCGACAGCGGCCCGTCGGACACGTAGCGGCACTGCCGGAGACCCGGGCGGTGAGTACGCCGACCCTACTGTCGACCCACTCGACCGACGTTGCGTTCGTCCGACAGTATTTCGGCGTGGCCGTCGTCGCCCCGGTATGGACAGCGCCCGGGCCCTCCTGGTGACGGTGGTCGTCGTGTTGCTCGCGCTCGCCGTCGCGTTCGTGCTCCCGTTCCTCGATTTCTTCCTGCTCGCCGTGCTGCTCACGGTCGTCTTCCTGCCCGTCCAGGAACGCCTGGAGCGCCGGCTGCGGCCGACAGTCGCCGCCACCGCCATCGTCGTCGTGGCGTCGGTCACCGTCGTGTTGCCGCTGCTGTACGTCGTGCGGTCGGCGGCCGCCGACGCCGTCGACCTCTACCGGGCGGCCAGCCAGGGCGAGATGTCGCTCGGGGGCGTCGAAGCCCAAATCCGGGCTGCCACCGGGGTGAGCGTCGACATCGGGAGTCAACTGGAGACGGCAGTCGGCGGCATCGAGGTGGGGAGCGTCGTCTCCGTCTTCGGCGCCCTCACGCACGTCCTCGTCGGACTCGGGCTGACCCTGTTCTTGCTGTTCTACTTCCTGAAGGACCGCGAGCACTTCCTCGACTGGATGCGCACGCGCGCGCCGCTGCCGGACACCGCGCAGTCCAGACTGGCCGGGGAACTCGACCGCATCCTGAAGGCGGTGCTCGTCGGGCACGTCTTCGTCGCCGTCGTCCAGGGGCTGCTGGCCGGTGTCGCGCTGTTCGCGACCGGCATCCCGAACGCGACGTTCTGGACCGTCGTGATGACCGTCCTCTCCCTGCTGCCGGTCGTCGGGTCGTTCCTCGTCTGGGGGCCGGCCGCCGTCTACCTGTTCGCCACCGGCGACACGGTGGCCGCCGCGGGCCTGGTCCTCTGGGGGACCGTCGTCGTCGGCGTCTCCGACGACTACCTCCGGCCCGTCGTCGTCGACCGGTACGCCCAGGTCAACCCCGCCGTCATCATCGTCGGCGTGCTCGGCGGCATCTACGTCGTCGGCGTCATGGGCATCTTCTTCGGTCCCGTCCTCATCGGGATGCTGCGAGCGACCATCGACGTGCTCGCAGAGGAGTTCGGCCCCACAGCGTCCGCCTGAGTCGACTATCGGTGTCTGGTCATGTCGCCGGCCTGACGGCCGGCGAGCGATTAATGTACGCCTACCCGTGTCGGCCACGTGCGAAGCCGCGTCCCACTCGCCGGCCACGCCGGCGGGACCGCCACAATGTTCGACTCTGCCGACCCGAGAACGCGCGGGCGACACGTCCGACGGCTCCCCGGCAGCGACGGCACCGCCGACCAGAACCGGTGTTCACGGCCGGCGCGCGAACAGCGCGAGGTGGCCGACGATGGCTCTGTCCTCCAGGCCGCCGGCGAGCGCGCCCGACAGCACGCCGACGGTGCTGATGAACGCGGCGGTGCGCACCAGGTCGACGACCCCGACGGTGGGCGCTTCGAGGCTCGGCCAGTTCGACATCAGGTTCGGCGGGAAGACGGCCAACTCGATGACGAGCATGACGGTCCAGACGAGGGCGAACAGCCCGACCATCGCGAAGACGAGTACGAGGAACACCGTGACGTTCACCAGGGCGGTGTGCTCGGTGACGACACGGTGGCGCTTCCGGGGGAACGAGAGGTTCTGGGAGAACAGGAGGTAGAGCGCGGCAGCGAGGACGCTCGCGGCGGCGAACAGCGCGGCCGTCGCGTTCCCCATGTGGAAGCCGACGTCCCACGACTCGGCGCTGAAGACGATGACGAGCGTCGGCGCGAGCGCGGCCGTCGACAGCTTCGGCAGCGACAGCGGCAGCAGCGGCGCGCGGCTGTCGACGAGTGCACGCAGCACGCGACCGGGGTTCCTGGCGGCGCTGGTGGCGTGGAACGCCAGCCGGCCGAGGCGGCCCCGCGGTCGGGCCTCGTCGGCCGGAATCTCGTCGGCGACCCGGTGGAGGTCGCGGGCCGCGTCGGCGTCGAACGACGGGACGGACCGCCGGCCGGGGTCGAAGTCGAACGGCGCCATCGCGCCGCCGTCGCCGTGCCGGGCGCCGAGCAGGTGGCCGACGAGGTGGACGAGCAGCGTCGCCGCGTTCCAGCGCACGGCCGCGTCGTCCAGCGTCCGCCGGGGGTCGCCGCGGGGCGCGCTCCGGAGCCGGCGCGTGGAGACGACGGCGACCCGCGCGAGCGGGGACGCCAGCCCGGGGACGACGCGCTCCCTGCTGGAGACGAGTGCGACGTCCGTCACGACGACGACCAGGTCGTATGGCCCCTCGACCATGCGCTGGGTGGCGCGGTCGAGGAACTCCGAGGGCCGGCGGCGGCTGTGGTCGGCGAGCCGACTGTCCGGCTCCATGTGGCAGCGCCAGGCGACGTCGGTCGCCGACGCGAGCTCGGTGACGGCGTCCCCGCAGGCCCGGCGCGCGAACGATTCGAGGCGGTCCGGGTCGGTGCCGGGCGCGTGCGCGACGAGCACGCCGACGTCGACCCGGCGGTCGCTGGCGTCCTCGCCGGCCGACGCCACCAGCGTCGGCGCGTCGGCTCGGCGCTGCGAGGGGTCACTCATCCTCGAAGCCACGCGAGGCAGGTGGACGCGTCACGCGTTCCGGAGCGCGCGAGCGCGGTAGTAGTCCCGTGCGGCCTCGAACAGCGGCCACACGACGGGGGTCTGTCCTTTCTCCCAGTGCAGCAGCGGCACCGCTTCGGCGCCGTACTTCGACTTGAATCGGAAGATTGAGTTGTCGAAGTGCGCGCCGGTCTTGTCGAAGCTGTACGCGTCGAACCCCTCCGCGATGCCCCACTCGATGGCAGCGGCGTGCAGTAGCTCGGAGGGCATCGACTCGTAGCAGGCTCCGTCGGGGATGGCCGACAGCCAGTGGACGAGCACGGACTGCTCGGTGTCGAGCAAGTGGACGTACCGCCCGACCGGTTCGCCGTCGACGACAGCGGTGAACACTCGCGCGCGGTCGCCGAGTTCGTCGGCGACGGCCGCGAGAAACGACTTCGGGAGCGTGTTCCCGTCGACGCGAGCCATGTTCCGCTCGTAGGCCTCGTACGTCGGGTCGAGGACCTCGTCGAGGCGAGTGACTTCGACCGCGTAGTCCTGGTCGCGGGCGTCCCTGATGGCCTTCCGTCGTTCCTTGTCCATGCCGTCGAGGACCGCGTCCCAGGACCGGTCGATGTCGAGGACGAGTAACGCGACTTCGGCGGAGAGGTCGTAGCCGCGCGCGGAGAGGTACTGGCCGTAGCGGACGTTTCCGAGGTCGTGGGTGGCGATGCGGTGGTAGAGCACGCGGTCGTCGCAGGTGGCCTCGAGGGCGTCGAAGAGGCGGTCGACGTTCACCGCTTCGTTCGAGGAGACCACCGGGCCCCCGTACCCGGGCTCGCCCGACAGCAACACCGTCACGTCGAGCGCGTCGGCGACGGTGTCGGCGGGCTCGTACGGGAGGTCGAGACCGGTCGCGAACGCCGGCGCGAGCGCAACCGGGTTCGAGTCCTTCGTGACGAGCGCGTGCCGGGGCGCGTGGTCCATGCCGGCCTCGACCGCCGCGAGCCACTCGTGGCGGTGGAAGAGGCTCCCGCGGTCGGACTGCGTCACGAGGTTGTTCCACTGGTTCCGGTCGACGTCGCGGATGCTCGACAGTACCGTCGCGCCGTGCCGGTCGTCGCTGGGCGTCCCCGCTGCCATGCTACGAGACACCGGTCTGACTCCCTTCGTTATTCCAGCCCTTCCGAACGGGCCGCCAGCCCAGCAGTCCGGCGCCGTCGCCGCGCGACACGGCCGCTCAGGGCGTCTGCTGTCGACGGGCGTAACGCGGTCTTACTCGCCTCGCGGCTCGGGGTCGACGCCGCGCGGGCGCCTCCAGCACTGGCGGCCGACAGAGACGGGGGCTCGTCGACACACCCGGCTGGACACCGGCCCCGGAGCGACCGATGCGGTGACACCTGTCACGCTGGGCGTAGTCGGCTCGCGAGACGGGGGTAGTGGTGTCGAAGTGGAGGATTCCCCGGAAGGGCGCCGCTATTCTGGAGAAACACGCCACCGAACCGCCGACAACCGACTGGCTGCTGTAGAACGTCCGATTCCGCGGACGCCCGCCGGACGTTCATCTACTGTTTAGCGCTTCTGCCGGACGGATACGGCACCCTTTTACGTGTGTCCGGCGTCTCTCGGGTCGCAATGGCAGAAGGTAAGGTCGACTTCTTCAACGACACTGGCGGCTACGGTTTCATCGAGACTGAGGACGCGGACGAGGACGTTTTCTTCCACATGGAGGACGTCGGCGGCGAGGATCTCACTGAAGGCACCGAAATCGAGTTCGACATCGAGCAGGCCGACAAGGGCCCGCGGGCGACGAACGTCGTTCGCCTATAACTCGGACTCCCCACTAGAACGAACTGCGGTTTTTTCGGCGACGCCGCTCGGCCAGCGACGCGTCCGGTGGCGAACGGTAGCCGACTGTCCCATACCGCGCAATCAGGACTCGCCGGCGGTCGCGCTGTCGGCGTCACGTCCGGAAGTCAGAGCAGTCGCGTCGCTCGGGAGGCAGAAATACTGGTGCGTGCGCCCGCGGCGGCGGGTCGCGACGCGATTACTCGATGTGGCCTTCTTCGCGGAGCTGGTCGGCGTCCTGGTCGGAGTAGCGCCACTCGACGTTGGCTTTCTCGTCCTGCCAGTCCCAGGGTTCCGCGAGGACGACGTCGCCCTCGTTGATCCAGGTCCGGTACTTCATGCGGCCGGGGATGCGGCCCATGCGTTCCTCGCCGTCTGCGCACTGGAGTGTCACGTGGTTCCCGCCGTCGTGCCGCTTGACGACCGCAAACACCTCGTCGTCGTTGGGCATCCGGAGGTTCCGGCGCCCTGTCTCGTCGCTCACACCGTTCCTACGCACCCACCACAGTAAAAGGACGTGGTACGCGTGGTAGCGCGAGACACCGCCATACAACATGAACTTTTATTATATACTGGGTCGACGGTGAGGATACCCCGATGCACCACCCCGCTCGTCCCGTCGCCGCCACCGCCTCGACTCCCGAATCACGCGGCCCGGCCGCCAACGAATGAAGACTGCGACAGAGCGAGCCGAGACACCCGAGCCCAGCCTCCCACCCGTCGACGCCCCGTCTGACACCGACCCGCCGAGCACCGACGCCTCCTGGGTCGACCGCTGCCAGCGGCAGTTCGGCGACAACGACCGCCGTCTCCGCAACCTCGCCGACGGCGAGAACTGCGCGTTCTACGACGGCGTCTGATTTGCCCGGTCACCCGACAGCGACGTCTCCGGAGCCGCCGCTCGGCGGGGTCGTCGGCGCCGAAAAGAAACCGCGGGACAGCGCCGCGACGACCGCGGTCGGCGTCAGGTCACGACCAGGGTCGCGCTGCCGTTCGACTCGTTCAGTTCGACCGTGACAAACGCGCGGTCGGTGACCGCGACGCCGTCGGCGGTGAACGGTCCGTCGTCGAGTCCCTCGGACGCGACGAAGTCGTAGGTCTCGTTACCGCTGTCCTCGACGTGCGGCATCGCGACGAGCGGCTGGTCCGCTTCGAGGGACATCGCCCCGGTGAAGTTCGCACCGGAGACGTTGAACAGCTCGACGGTGACGTTCTCGTAGGTGCCGGCCTCGAGGTACTCCGAGACCCCGACGACGCTCCCGACGGCGTCACCCTCCAGCAGCGAGTCGTTGTGGATGGCCACGTAGCCGTCCTCCGGCAGCATCACCGACGAGACGTTCACCGCCGTCCCGTTCGACGTCTGGTTCTGCATGGTCACGTTCGCCACGTCCTGCATGGCGGTGTCGTTGCCGTCACCGACACCGTCGGTCGTCGTGGTCGTCTCGTTGCCGACCATCTCGTCGGACGCCGTGGCGTTCTCGACGGTCACCATCGCAGACGCGATGACCGCTTCACCGTCGGCGGTGAACGGCCCGTCGTCGACCCCGCCGGTGAAGACGAAGTCGTAGGTCTCGTCACCAGTGGTCTCCTGGTGCGGCATCGCGATGAGCGTCTGGTTCGCATCGAGGGTCACGTTCTCGCCGTCCGTGCCGTTGAAGTCGGCGCCCGAGACGTTGAACAGTTCGACGGTGACGTTCTCGTGGGTGCCGGCCTCGAGGTACTCCGAGACCCCGACGACACTACCGGTGACCTCGCCGTCCAGCAGCGAGTCGTCGTGAATGGCGACGTAGCCGTCCTCCGGCAGCGTCACCGACGAGACGTTCACCGCCGTCCCGTTCGACGTCTGATTCTGGAAGGTCACGTTCGCCACGTCCTGCATGGCGGTGTCGTTGCCGTCACCGGCACCGGCTCCACCGCCGTCACCGCTACCGTTCGGCGGTGCGACAGTCGTGGTGTCGTTACCGTCGACAGTCGTCGTCTCGTTGTCGCCGACGGTCGTGGTGTCGTTGCCGCCGTCGGTCGTCCCGTTGCCCTCCGTCGCGGTCAGTTCGACAGTGACGTTCGCACTCGCGACCACTGCCTCGCCGTCGGCGGTGAACGGCCCGTCGTCCGTGCCGTTCGACGCGACGAAGTCGTAGGTCTCGTTGCCGCTGTCCTCGACGTGCGGCATCGCGATGAGGGTCTGGTTCGCTTCGAGCGTGCCGTTCTCGGCGCCCGAGACGTTGAACAGTTCGACGGTGACGTTCTCGTGGGTACCGGCGTCGAGGTACTCCGAGACCCCGATGACGCTCCCGACGGCGTCACCCTCCAGCAGCGAGTCGTTGTGGATGGCGACGTAGCCGTCCTCCGGCAGCGTCACCGACGAGACGTTCACTGCCGTCCCGTTCGACGTCTGGTTCTGGAAGGTCACGGTCGCGGTGTCGTTTCCGTCACCGACACCGGCCCCACCGTCGTCGCCGTCCCCGTCACCGGGAGCGGCCGTCGTGGTTGGTTCCTCGGTAGTCGGCGCTTCCGTGGTGGTCGGCTCTTCGGTGGTGGTCGGCGCTTCCGTAGTCGTTGGCTCCTCGGTGGTGGCCGGCTCTTCCGTGGTAGTCGGCGCTTCCGTCGTGGTTGGTTCCTCGGTCGTAGCCGGCTCCTCGGTAGTCGTCGGTGCTTCTGTAGTCGTTGGCTCCTCGGTCGTAGCCGGCTCCTCGGTAGTCGTCGGTGCTTCCGTAGTCGTCGGCTCTTCGGTAGTGGTCGGTGCTTCCGTGGTGGTCGGTTCCTCAGTCGTAGCCGGCTCTTCCGTGGTAGTCGGCTCTTCCGTGGTGGTTGGTTCCTCGGTAGTGGTCGGTGCTTCCGTGGTGGTTGGTTCCTCAGTGGTGGTCGGTGCTTCCGTAGTCGTCGGCTCCTCGGTAGTCGTTGGTTCCTCGGTAGTCGTTGGCGCTTCCGTGGTGGTCGGCTCCTCAGTGGTAGTCGGTGCTTCCGTCGTGGTTGGTTCCTCGGTGGTAGTGGGTTCCTCAGTGGTGGTCGGCGCTTCCGTGGTCGGTTCCTCTGTGGTCTCGTTCTCCGGCGGCTCCGCCGGCTCGGACGGACCGGCGTCGACCGTCAGCGACCCCACGCTGAGGCCCTCGATGGACAGCGCCTCGAACGTGAGGCTGCCGCCGAGGAGCATTCCCTCGGCGACGTTCCCGTTCGAGCGGTCCCAGGTCACGGTGTCCGCTTCGGCGCCCTCGAGCGCGAGGGACTCGATTTCGGCGTCGACCGTGACGGTGTTGTCCTCGATGGTAATCGAGGCGGACTGGATGTTGTCGATCTGGATGGCGTCGGCGTCGAAGCCCTCGACGTTGTCGCCGAGCGTGGACGCGAAGCCCTCGCGGAGGGCGTCCTCGGTGCTCCCGAGGTCGTCGAGCTGGAACGTCAGGTCGGTCACGGTGACGTTCTGCATCGCGATGCTGTCGGCTGCGACGTCCTCGGCTGTGGCGACCGATGCCGACGACTCGTCGCCTTGTTGTGCGACTGTGCTCGCCTGTGTCGGTGTCCCCCCTGACGTGAACGCGACGGCCGTTCCCGCGGAGAGAACGACTGTCAGCGACATCAGCAGGGCCCCGGTTTTGAGTCTGGTGCTCGTGCCTGTCATGCGCAAGAGAACATGTCGGCCGCCACACGCATTGTTATAATCTGGCCCGAATCACCAAACGGCGCGCTACTTTCAGCGCCCCTCACCCTACTGGTTACTGGTCCGACGTGTTTTCCTGAGGGGGCCGCCCACCACGAATCGTAAGACCGCACTAGGTCCGCGCGCGCCGATATTCGGCGCGCTCGGGCCTACTCCGGGACAGCGCCACCGGCACCAGTCGTCGACGCGTACGCGAGTGTTACTTCCACCGCCTCGACGGCTGAGACGCGCCAGCACGCGGCGCTCCGGGGGTACGCCCAGGCCCCGAACCAGGAGGAGGCGGGTCGACGGGTAACCCCGGCGAACCAGCGTCGGGCTGCTGATAGCTGTCGCTCTGCAACCGCGGCGGGCGGTCGCGAGGCGGCAGTGAGTCCGGGCGCTGCGCGGAATCCGCGCCGGTTTTACCGCGGGTCGCCCTACGGCCCCCCATGTACGACCGAATCCTGCTGCCGACGGACGGCCACGAGTCGATGGAGCGCGTCGTCGACCACGCCGCCGACGTCGCCGCCCGCCGCGACGCCACCGTGGACGTTCTCTACGTCGTCGACGACCGTGCGTTCCTCACGCTCGACGAGGGAATGCAGGACGAAGCGACAGCACAGCTCCACAGACAGGGCGAGGACGCCGTCTCGCAGGCCACCAGCCGCCTCGAGGACGCGGGCGTCACTGTGACCACCGAAGTGCGCGAGGGCGACCCCGCGGAGGAGATTCTCGACGTGCTCGACGACGACCGCACGGACCTTGTCGTGATGGGGACGCGGCGCGGCGAGTTCGAGCAGTCGATGCTCGGCAGCGTCTCCCGGCAGGTCGTCGAGTCCACGGAGACGCCGGTGTTGACGGTGCCGGTCGCCGACGAGTAGCACCGCTTGGAGACGGCGACGGCGAGCGCGCTGGCAACGACTCGGGACGTCTCCGACCAGTCACCGCCGCCAGCTGTGGCGCGACCAGTGTCGCACCGAGCAGCGACGCCTACAGTGCGACGAGGAACTGCACGAGGCCGCCGACGGTCGGGGAGCCTGACAGTGGCGAAACGCCTTTGCTTCCGGTGTCCGTGGCCCGGGGTATGAGCATGGGGGCGGAAGACACCGATGGGAGTGGTTCGCGGACGCGACCCATCGAGGTCCTCCACGTCGAAGACGACGAGACGTTCGGGGAGCTCGCGGCCACCTACCTCGAGCGCGACGACGGCGGCCGGCCGTTGTCTGTCACGACGGCCGTCGACCCGGAGGCCGCCCTCGACCTGGTCGCGGACGTAGACTGCGTGATCTCTGATTACGAGATGCACTCGATGGACGGCCTGGAGTTCCTGGAGGCCGTCCGCGAGACCCACCCCGACTTGCCGTTCGTGCTGTTCACGGGCCGCGGGAACGAGGGCATCGCGAGCGACGCCATCTCGGCGGGCGTCACGGACTACCTCCAGAAGGACACCGGCACCGACCAGTACGCCGTGCTGGCGAACAGGGTGCGGAACGCGGTCAGCCGGCGGCGCGCCCGCGAGGACGCCAAGCGTGGCGAGCAGCGACTGCGGCGCACTCTCGACTTGCTCCCGCAGTGTGTCCTCGTGAAGACCATCGACGGCGAGTACCTGCTCGTCAACGAGTCGGGCGCCGAGAACTACGGGATGACTCCCGAGCAGGTCGAAGGCCGCGTGGAGTCCGAGTTCGTGCCCGACGACCTCGCGGAGCGCTTCCGTCGCGAGGACGAGGAGGTGATCGAGTCCGGCGAGCCCCTGTACGTTCCCGAGCAGCACGTCGACGACGAACACGGCGGCCAGCGCGTCGAGGAAGTCCACAAGATTCCCTTCGACGCGCCGGGCACCGACGAGCCCGCCGTGTTGACCGTGGTCGCCGACGTCACCGAGTCCTACGAGCGCCGCCACCGGCTCGCCGGCGCCGCCACCAGCATCGGGGACGCGCTCGCGGAGCTGAGCACCGACGACCCCGACGTCGACCGCCTCGAGTCGGTTCTGGAGGACGCTCGGGCGTACGCGGTCGGGAACTGCGAGTCCGTCAGCGAGGCCGAGTGAGGTCGACCCTCAGTACGCCGCGTAGTCGTAGGTCTGGTCGACGGTCGCGTCGGCGTGTGCGTCGAGGTCGTCGGCGTACACCGCCCCGACCTCCGCATCGGGGCCGAGCGTCACCGTCTCGGCGACGACGGTGTCGGCGCGCGTGGCGTCGAGGTCGACGGTCTCGGCCTCGACCGTGCCGACGTCGAGGACGCCGTCGCCGCGGAGCAGCCGACGGAGGAACGACCCAGACTGGGCGCTGTCCCGGACGACCACGTCGGTCGCGGTCAGCGTGTCGACCTCCGAGCGGCCGTCGACGGTCAGGTCGAAGGTGTCGGCGTAACACTCGGTGGCGTCGACCTTTCCGGCGCCCGTGAACGTCGAGACGTTCACGTCGTCGAAGACCCCCGCGCCGCTGACCGTGAGGTCGGTGACGTCGGTGAGGCCGCCGACCTCGACTTTTCCGCTGACCGAGGCTTCGGCCGCGACGAGGCTGCCGTCGACGGACAGCTTCCCGCTGGCGTCGACGTCGTGGCCGTCGAGGTTCCCGCCGACTTCGACTTTCCCGCTGACCGTCAACTGGTCGGCCGCGGCGCTCCCGTCCACCTCGAGTTTGCCCGTGGTCTCGACGTCCTGGCCCTCCAGGTCGCCGCCGACGGTTGCCTTCCCGCTGACGTCCACGTCGTCGGCTCGGACGCCTCTGGACACGGTGGCTTTCCCGCTGACGTCGAAGGCCTCGCAGTCGACGCTGTCGTAGTTACTTGTGCCCGAGACGCGGATGTGGTCGCTTGGAGCAGTGTCGCTCATACCACCACCGTCGACCGCACCCACCATCAAACTTGCGTCGTTTGTGAGTTGAGTGTGCGCCGAAGCGCACATTTATTGCACATCGGGTCGTAGCCGGCGGTGTGAGCCGACAGATACGCATCACCGTCGACGACGACGAGGTCTTCGAGCGGCTGAAGCGCCGCAAGGACGCGCTGGACCTCTCCTGGGAGGACGCGCTCCGCCGCGGCCTCCGGGACTCCAAGCAGCCGCCGAGCGCTCCCGACCCCGGCGAGGTCCGACAGGAGCGAGACCCCGGTCCGGGCCGCGACCGGACGGGCAAGCACGGGGCGGAGGCCGGGAGAGACGCCGGCGGCGACCCCTCGCCGTTCGACCCGGACTTCGGCGAGCGTCTCGCCGAGCGCGTGCTCTCCCGCGTGGGCGAGTCGGTCTCCGGGGTCGCCGACAGCCTCGACGAGGAGATCGACCGGCTGGAGGACGCCGAGGACGCCGTGCTCGTGCTCGGTGACCGCGACGGCGAACGCGTCCCGCTCCGGGTCTCGCTGCACACCGGCCCCGGCGGACTCGACGTGGACGTCGTCGCAGTTCGCAGCGGGAAGGACACCGACGGCATGAACGAGTTCGCGGACGGCGCGCGCGCGGCGGTCGCCCGCCGGTTCGCGCAGGGCGAGACCGCCACGCTCGAACTCGCCGGCGGCGAGGAGACCTACGACGTCCGCCCCGACCTGGAGTGGGCGCGCGGCGACGACGGCACGCCCGCCGTCACCGCCGTCTCCGTCCGCGAGGTCGTCTTCGAGGGATGATTCGCGTCCAGTTACCCCGCGTGGCTGCCAGTCACCTGGAGTCCGGCGATGCCGACGACGACCAGGAGGATGCAGACCAGCCGGAGCGCTGACGCCGACTCGTCGAAGAAGTAGATGCCGAATCCCGCGGTCGTCACCGCACCGATACCCGTCCAGACGGCGTACGCCGTGCCGACGGGGAGTTCCTGGACCGCCTGCGCGAGCAGGTAGACCGAGACCGCCATCGCCGCGAGCGTCGCGACCGACGGCACGAGCTCCGTGAAGCCGTCCGCGTACGCCAGCCCGACGGCCCACACCGCCTCGAACAGTCCCGCGACGAACAGCACCAGCCAGGGGTTCACGTCGGGAGCCTCGCCGCCCACGACCGTGAACGCGTCGGTCCCGCGGACTTGGCGGCCGTCCAGCGTGCCGGTGGCGTAACGGTGAAATGCGCGACCGACGACGCTCGGGTCGTGCGCTCGAATCGCGTCCCGTCGACCGGCCGCCGACCCCGGAGCGTGGCCTGATGGTCGACCTCGCCGGCATCTTCCTCGGCGCGGTCGGCCCCATCGTGGCCATCGCCGGCGTCGGCTACGCCCTCGACTCGACGAAGGACGTCGACCCGGGGGCGCTGAACACGGCCGTCGTCTACGTGCTGGCGCCCGCGCTCGTCTTCCACAGCCTCGCAGTCACGGAACTCGACGCCGACACGCTGGCCCGGCTGGCGGTCGGCGTCGTCGCGTTCACCGTCGCGATGTGGGCGGTCGCGGAGGTCGTGGGTCGCGCGACGGGGGAACGCGAGCCACTCCTGAGCGCGCTCGTGCTGGTCGCCATCTTCTCGAACTCGGGGAACCTCGGCATCCCCGTCTCGGACTTCGCGTTCGGCGACGTCGGCCGCCAGACCGCGGTCGTCTTCCTCTCCGTGCAGTCCGTGTTGATGTACACGCTCGGCGTCTACGCGGCGTCCCGGAGCGGCGGGTCGGCCGGCCGCGAGGGGCTCCGGCGCGTGTTCCGGCTCCCCCTGGTGTACGCCGTGCTCGCCGCGCTGCTCGCTCGCGCGCTCGGCGTCGTCCCGGCCGCCGACAGCGCCGGCATGGAGGCCGTCCAGCTCGTCGGCGACGCCGCCATCCCGGTGATGCTGCTCGTCCTCGGCATCCAGCTCGCGCGGACGGACACGGGCGCCGCCGTCTCTCGGACGAAGTGGGCCGTCGCGCTCCGGCTGGTCGCCGCGCCCGTCGTCGGGCTCGGCGTCGCCGTCCTGCTGGGCTTCCAGAACCCCGACGTGGCCCGGGTCTTCGTGCTGGAGACGGCGATGCCCGCCGCGGTCACGCCGGTCATCCTCGTGACGGAGTTCGCCGCGGACGCCCGCGACGGCGGCCTCGGCGTCCCCCAGTTCGTCTCCACGAGCGTGCTCGTCACCACGCTTCTGGGCGTGCCGGCGCTCACGCTGCTCATCGCCGTCCTGCAGTCGGGTGCGGTGCTCTGAGAGCGACCGCTAGTTCGTGGAGACGATTTCGACCACGTCCCGCGGGTCGAGGTTCTGGTCGGCCGCTATCTGGCGGTTCGCCCGGCAGTCGAGGGCGTGCAGGAATCCCTCGCCGACGTCGGAGTGGACGGCGTACGCGAAGTCCTCGGCGGTCGCGTCCGGCTCGAGGAGGAAGACGTCCGGGAGCACGCGGCCGTCGTGGGTCCCGAGGCCGTTCGCCGAGCCGGGGAAGACGGGCTTGACGCCGAGCGCGTCGAACAGCGCCGTCTCGATGGCGGACTGGACGCCCGTCCCGCCGAACTCCCCGACGAACTCGCGGATGGACTCGAGGCCCTGGCGCTGGTCGTCGCTCGGGTCGCCGACGATGTCGAACTCGGCGTCGCCCGGTCGGTAGTCCACCACGTCGCCCTGGTCGGCCTGCTTGAGCGCCTGCTCGGCGTGCGCGCTCACGGGCACGAACTCCAGGTGGTCGTAGTCGTCGTCGCTCGTGATTTCGTCCCAGTTGGCCTGCGCTTCGGGGGTGTCCATCTTGTTCGCGGCGACCACCATCGGCTTCGTGCGCTTTCGCATCTCGCGGGCGAGCTCCAGCTTGTCGGCGTCGTCCCAGGTGTCGGCGTCGAGTTCGAGGCCGAGCGCGAGCACGACCTGCTTGACCTCCTCAGGGCTGGTGCGGAACGCGCTCATCTGCTCGGCGAGTTCCTCCTCGAGGTCGGCGTCGGCCATGTGCTGGCCCTCGTAGCGCTCGATGCCCTTCTCGAGGACGTCGAGGTACCACTGGTCCAGCTCTTCCTCGAGGAAGTCGATGTCCTCGCGGGGGTCGTGGCCCTCCGTCGCCTCGCCCTCGAGGTCAGTCGTCCCCGAGAAGTCGACGACGTGGACGAGCACGTCCGCCTCGTTCAGGTCGGTGAGGAACTGATTGCCGAGGCCCGCGCCCTCGTGGGCGCCCGGGATGAGGCCCGCGACGTCCACGAGCTTCGTCGGGACGAACCGCGTGCCGTCCTCGCAGAAGCCCGTCGACGGCGTGCACTCCTCGCCGAACTCGGGGGCGGCACACTCCACGCGGACGTACGCCTCGCCGACCGCCGGGTCGATTGTCGTGAACGGGTACGCGCCCTCGGGCACGTCGTTGTTGGTCGCAGCGTTGAAGAACGTGGACTTGCCCACCGAGGGCTTGCCCACCAGACCGACGCGATAGCTCATTGCTCACTGGGAGGGCGCTCGCGCCTAAACGGATTGCTACCTGCGGGCCGTGTGCGACCGGCTGTCAGGGTCGGGCGACGTCCGCGAGGTCGTGCAGCGAGTCGAGTTCGTGGTCCGGCGTCGCGGACAGGTCGTAGCCCTCGCGGTGGTCGCGCCACAGGAACGCCGAATCCGTGCCCGCGCTCTCGGCTGCGAGCACGTCGCTCTCGGAGTCGCCGACGAACAGCGCGTCCCCGGGGTCGACGCCGAGGTCGGCGAGCGCGCGGTCGAGGTAGTGGCTCTCGGGCTTCTTCCGGTAGAGGCTCGCCGGCTCCATCTCGCGGCCGTAGTACGCGCGGAAGTCCCCGCGGATGCCGTGGTGGTCGAGGATGGCTTCGATGGTCGCGTGCTGGTTCGTGGAGACGATACCCCGGGGCACGTCGACCTCGCGGACCGCCGCGTAGTCCTCGTAGAGGGGCTTGCGGCCGGCCTCCATGTCCGCGACCTGCGTCTCGGAGAACGCCTCGTCGCGGGCGCGCCAGAGCACGGCGGGGTCGAGGTCGTAGGCGTCCGCGGCTGTCTGGAGGTCCGCCGGCGTCACGTGGAGGTGGATGGCGTCGACGTGTTCGGGCGAGGGGTCCGAGACGCCGACGCGCTCGAACGCCTCGACGGTGGCCGCCCGGAGCACGTCGCGGGGCGTCGGCTGGGTCAACACGCCGTCGTTGTCGAAGACGACCGCGTCGTAGGTCACGGCCGCGGCTTCGCCCGACCCGGACTTAGTCGTTGCCGGTTCGGCTGCCGGCGCCGAACCAGCCAAGGGGCCGGCGCCCCCATCCCGGGGCATGGACGCTCGCTCGCTCGCAGACGCGTTCGACGCGGTCGACGACACCTGGGAGCCCCGGCTGCTCGCCGAACTGAACGACCAGCACGTCAAGGTCGCCCGGCTCGACGGCGAGTTCGTCTGGCACGCCCACGCGGACGCCGACGAGCTGTTCTACGTCGTCGACGGCGACCTCACAGTCGAGTACCGCGAGGACGGCGAGGCGGACTCGGTCCGGCTCGGCCCCGGCGACCTGACCGTGGCGCCCGCGGGCGTCGAACACCGGCCGGTCGCCCACGAGGAGACCGAGGTTGTGCTGTTCGAGCCGGCGGGCACCACGAACACTGGCGACGCCGAGGACAGCGACCGGACCGTCGAGGACGTCGAGCGCGTCTGAGGCAACCGACCGGTCAGATTCGACCGTTCCGGCCGCTGCCGAACCGGTCCAGCGGAGTGGTCCGGCCGGCGTCGCCGCCGCCGACGTCGAATTCCACGTTCTCGAAGTACTGCGGCGGCTCGCCGGTGGTCGCGTACTCGTAGAGCGCGACCTTCGCGATGCCGTTGAGCGTCGACGCGACGACGAACGCGAGCGCGGCCAGCGGCAGACCGACGACGGCCGCCGCGAGCGGACTCCCCGTGGCGAGGAAGACGACTGCGGCGACGGCGAGGACGCCGAGGAAGAGGATGGCGTGGACGAAGCCGAGGCCGAACTCGGCGCCGATAGACTCGCCCCAGGTGTCCCGGACGATGTCGACGCTGCGGCCGAACACGCCCCGGATGGTCTCGTCCTCGAAGACTGCGACGGGGACGACGAAGTACGTCACGACCGCCCAGGAGGCGCTCAGGAGCGCGCCGGCGAGCACCGCGCCGAGGTTGTCGGACTCCTGGATAGCACGCACGACCAGACCGACGACGGTGCTCACGACAGCCCACGCGAACAGCGTCGACTTGTGCTCCCAGGCCGCCGCGAGGCCGCCGCGGACGCTCGGCTCGCGCCCCGCCATGACCTCCCGCGCTGCGAACATCAGGCCGGCCGTGAACGACACGACGACGAACGACGCCCCGACGTAGCCGGCTGCCAGGCCGCCGTAGAGCGCGACCGCGGAGGCGTTCGCGAGCGCCGCCAGCGGGAGGACGCCGACCGCGCCGCCGAACGCCAGCAGCGCGAACGCGACCCCGGCGACCCCGGCGGTGGCCGGGAACCACAGCAGTCCGGGGTTGTCCCGGAGGAGGGCGACGCTGTCGCGGGCGAGCGTGATGCCGGTCAGGAGACGGCTTCGGAGCCCCATCAGTGTCTGTTCTTCGCCCGGCCGGGCGTTAAGTACTGTCCCGGGTCGCAGGCGCTGCGAGCGGCCACCCCGGTGGACGGCGGCGAGCGGCTCTCGGACGCGGGTGCCTCCAGCGACAGGCCTAACCCCCCGCGCGCCTACGATTCGGCCATGAGACGACGTGCGTTCCTCGCCGCGGGCGCCACCGGGTCTGCGGCCGCGCTCTCGGGCTGTCTCGGGCTGCTCGGCTCGTCGAACGCCAGCACGAACATGTCGCTGCCGGCCGACGACGACCCGGACGACGGCTACCCGCCGGCGTACGGCGACCCCGGCGAGCGCAGTGTCGACCCGTCGTCGTTCCCGACGACGACCACGAACGGCGAGGAGATTCGGCTCGCGCCCATCGAGGTCGCGCACTACTGGCACAAGCGCGCCGACGCCCGCTTCGTCGACGCGCGCGGCAGCGAGCAGTACGACTCCGCCCACATCTACGGCGCCATCAGCAGCCCCGCCCAGCGCGGCTCGACGGGCGGCGGCATCGACGGCTGGCCGGACGACGACACCGTGGTGTGTTACTGTGGCTGCCCCCACCACCTCTCCTCGATTCGGGCCGCCGCCCTCCAGAAGGCGGGGTTCTCGAACGTCTTCGTCATCGACGAGGGGTTCGGACCGTGGTACGACAACGGCTACGCGATGCGCGGCACGAACTTCGAGTCCCAGCAGCCGGCCGCGATTCAGGGCCAGGTCTCGGCCCAGTACGCCGGCGAGTACGCGTGGGCGGAGGCCGTCGAGCGCGCCCAGCAGGAGGCCGCCCCTATCGGGGAGGACGGCAGCTTCGAGATTCACCTCAAGTTCTCGGAGCTGACCGACGACACGCGGATTCGCGTGACGACTCCCGAGTTCGACGTGACGCGGCCGCTCGGCGAACTCACCGAGACGACGCTGACGGCCTGACGGCCGCACCCGGGAACGGGAGTTTTACGCTGGCGGCGTCCCACGGTCTGGTATGACCGAGACTGTCGTAGTGACTGGTGCGGCCGGCGGCGTGGGCGAAGCGGTCGCCCGCGCGTTCGCCGACGAGGGCGCGACCGTGGTGCTGGGCGGCCGGAACCGGGACGCCGTCGAGGAGCTCGCCGAGGACGTGGGCGCGGAGTGGATGCGGGCCGACGCCCGCGACGAGTACGACGCCGAGCGCCTGATGGAGACGGCGTCACGCGCGGGCGACGACTCTGGCGTCGACGTGGTCGTTCCGTGCGCGGCCGTCTACCACGGCTCGGCGGGCGAGACGCCGCTCGGCGAGGAGTCCTACAGCGCGTTCGACGACACCGTCCGGACGAACGTCCGGGGCGTGTTCGCGGCCGTCCGGGAGGCGCTCCCGCACATGGACGAGTCGGGGCGCGCGGTTCTGCCGACCGGCGGCGTCGCCCGCGAGGCGAAACAGGGGTTCGGCGCGTACGCCGTCTCGAAGGCGGCCGTCGAGGGCGTCGCCCGCCAGTTCGCGGCCGACTGCGAGCAGGCTGTCGGCTGCGTCGACCCGGGCACCGTCGACACCGACCTGCACGGGATGGGCGGTCGCGACCCGGAGGACGTCGGCGGTCTGTTCACGTGGGCGGCGTCGGTCCCCGAGGAGCTGGACGGCGACGTGCTGGGGCTGAAGGCGTGGAAGCAGGCGACCCGGTAGTCAGAGGCGGCGCGGGAGCGCGGCGGTGACGTCGACCCCGGGGCTGTACGCGAGGTGGGGGTCGCCGCCAGGGTGGTCGAAGCCGTTGGCCGCGAAGAGGTCGTTCTCGCGGACGTCGACGGTCGCGTCGGCGAGCTCCCAGGGCGCGTGGTCGACTTCGCCCCGGTAGACGGTGTCGCCGCGGCCGGCGACGAAGAAGCGGTAACGCTCCAGGAGGAACGCCGTCAGCGAACCGGGCTCGGCCCGCGCGAGGTCGCCGTCCCCGCGGTAGGTCGCGTCGAAGGCCAGTGGGGGTGCGCCGTCGTGCGTGCGCTCGCTCTCGAAGCTGACGCCGTCGGGGCCGCGCTCGACGCGCATGTCGGCGTCGTAGTACGGCAGCCGGAACAGCGCGCGAGCGATGCGGACGCCGAGCGGGTCCGTGGCGTCGAGGTTGAAGAAGTAGATGCCGGGCCGGTCGCCCCCGGTGACGTACGTCCGGAGGTTCAGTTCGCCGAACGTGCGTCCGACGGCGGCCGGCAGCCCCCGCGGTCGGACGTCGGCCATCACGAACGGGACGACCGAGAGGTAGGCGTCGCCCTCGAAGGTGTCCACGGTGAGGGCGTCGGGCAGCCGGTCGGCGACGGTGGCGGGGTCGACCGGCCAGCTCGCGACCAGGAGGTCCGACCACCGCATCGAGAGGACGTCCATGGCGGCCGTTGGGACGACTCCGGCTTGGAACTGCCGACAACCGACAGCCTATTAATCTCGTGTGTAGAATTAATAACTGAATGTCGGTCTCGCACTCCACGCAGGTGACTCGCGCGCGAACACTCCGCCTGGGCGCCGTCAGCGCCGTCGCGTTCCTCGGGCTCTCCGCGTACGTCCTCCTCTGGGGCGACGCCCCGAAGCTGGTGGGCATCTCCTGGGTCGCGTTCACCGCGATGGCGGGCGCCGCCGCGCTCGGCGGCCGCACCTCCTCCGACCACCCGCGAGGGCTGGTCTGGGGCTACGGGCTCGCCAGCGGCGCCATGATCACGAGCGCCGCCGCCTTCCTCCTCCCGCAGGCCATCGGCTACGCAGCCAAGCCCGGCGGCTTCGGCGTCGCCGCCGGCATCCTCTCCGGCTTCGCCGCCCACACCGTCGGCCACCGCCTCTCCCACCTCGACCTCCCCCTCGACCGCACCACCGCGGAGCTCTCCGCGCACTCGCTGGCTGCCGGCTCCATCATCGGCGTCGTCTACACCGCGATGCCCGACCTCGGCCCGCTGCTCGGCCTCGCCATCGTCTCCCACAAGGGCCCCGCGGGCTACGCCGCCGCCCGCCGCCTCGCCCGGAACGGCCGCTCAGCGACGATGCTCCTGCTCCCGGCCGCGGGCGTCGGCATCGCCGCGCTCGCCGTCACCGTCCTGTCGTTCCCGACGGACCCGACTTTCCGCGCCGTCGTCTTCGGGTTCGCCGCCGGCATCTTCCTCCACGTCGCCATGGACTTCCTGCCGCACTGCGAGACCGGCAGCGACATCCACGAGGCCGTCACGCGCTCCGAGAACAGCCACGACCACGAACTGCTGGACAGCCTCCGCCAGCAGGCGGTGCTGTCGACCGCGACCGGCGGTATCCTCGTCGCCGCCGCCTGGCTCCTCCTGCAGTAGCCCCGTCTCCGGTCGCGCTGTGGTGTACCCGAGTCCGATACCGCCGACTTCGGGTGTGCCCGTGCGGCGAACCACTCCGTCTTCGGCCAGTGGCGTGCGCTGCAACTCGGCACAACGCATTTCAGACTCGCGCCACCACCCCCTCGTATGGCGACCCAGCAGTCGGGCAGATTCGGGCGGTCCCTCGACCGCTACGACGGACTCGCGGGTGCGCTCGTGCTCGCCATCCTCGTCGTGGCGTTCCTCTTGGTGATGCAGCCCATCCTCGGGCTCTGCGTCGCCGCCGGCGTCCTCTCGACCCACGAGGCGCTCCGGCGCGACACCGTCGAACACGGCGCGGTCGTGGCCGCGCTCTGGGCGGTGTTCCTGGGGTCGTGGTGGCTGCTCACCACGCCCCAAGTCGCGGCCGTCGGTGGCCTCGCCGTCGTCGCCTACCTCGCCTGGCGCGCCCGTCGATAGTCCCGGGAGGGGGTCCCGGGTGCTACGCCCTGGGCTCCTCGGCGGCTCTGGCGTACGCTTCGACGTACTCGGGCACGTCCTCGTGTCCGACCAGACGCTCGTAGTCGAGCCAGAACGCGTCGGCCATCACGTACTCGACCACGCTCACCTCGACGTCGACCTCCTCTCGAACCTCCCGCCGCGCCGTCTCCCGGATGGCGTCCCCCGACGCGTCGGGCTCGACCTTCCCACCGGGGAACGAGAGCGTGCCGGCGGCGTGGTCCTCTGCGGCGCTCCGCCTGACGACGAGGTAGTCCTCGCCGCGAACGACGGCGGCGTCGACGTTCACGACCAGGGCGTAGTCGTCCATGCTTGAGTGTCCACGGAATCGCGCAGGAAAAGCTTCGGTCGTCGGGGCCTGCGGCGGCCGAATCCCCGCTAGCTGTAGTCCCGCCAGCGCGCCCCGCACTCCTGGCACTTGAAGAATCGCGTCGGCGGCTCGTCCGCGCTCCCGGTCTGCTTGATGGTGTACCAGGCTTCGTCGTGCCCGCACTCGGGACACGTCTCCTCGGCCGTGGGTTTCCCCTCGAAGTTCGCGTCCTCGCTCGTCTCGATGACGTCGCTGGTGTCCTGACTCGCGGTCTGCACGAACCCCTCGTCGCTCTCGCTCTCGGCGGTCGCGCCACAGGACTGGCACACCATCTCGCCGTCCTGCTTGTGCATCATCGAGCCGCACTCGTCGCAGAACTGCATACCCGGATTACTCGGCGTCTGGGGAAAAGTCCCCCGGGTCACTGGCTTCGCGCTCGGCGACGATGGGGCACGCCCGCACCCGGAAGTGGCCGGTGTCGACCTCCGCCTCGATGGTCGTGCCGTCGTGCGTGCAGGCGGTCTCCGGCGGGTCCGCAAAGTGCGGGCAGCCGTGACAGAGGCTCTTCTCCACGACCGTCGTCTCGCCGTCGTCGTCCGCCGACTCGCCGACGGCGTCGGTCACGACCCCCGGGTCGACGACCGGCTCGTCGGCGGACTCGTCGAGCGCCGCCCACACCTCTGCCTCGTTGACGTCCCCGACCTCCATCTCCGCGAACAGCTCCTCGAAGTCGTCGTCCTCGCGGTCGCGGCGCTCGTCGACGTCCCGACGCAGGTCCGACAGCGGCGCGTCCTCGCCGCCGCTACCCGACGCGTCACTCTCTTCGCCGGCCGCGTCGTCGTGCTCGTCGTCGTCGTCCGCCCCGCGGTCGCGGCGCGGCCCCTCGCCGCTCACGGCTCACCACCGTCCGCGCGCCCCGGACTCTCGCCGTCCGCATCCAGAACCTCCGCGGGCTCCACGGCGTCGTCGCGCTCGTCGCCCGCGTCGTCGACCGACGAGTCGCCAGCGGCCATCTCCTCCAGGGTCTCGGTCTCCGCGCCGAGCCACGACCCCTCGCGGTCTTCGCTGTCGTCGTCCAGCCACGGCCGGCCCGCGGTCAGCGCGGGCGTCGACCCCGTCTCGAGCGTGTGGCTGCTGAACCAGCCCGACCCCGCTTCGACATCCTCGAACGGCGCGCCACAGAACGGGCACTCCGGCGCCGTCAGCAGCGCCAGCGTCACCGACTGCCCGCAGTCCTCGCAGTCCGCCTCCTCGACGCCCGACACGTTCGCCGTGCGCTTCAGGGCGTCCGTGCGCGCCCGCCGCGACTCCGCGGCGCCGACTGTCCGCACGGCCTCCCGCATCGACACCACCGCGCTCGCGAGCGTCGTCACCTTCCCCGAGAGGTCGTCGGCCTCGTCCCGGAGGAACTCCAGGACCGCCTCGAAGTTCTCGAAGCCGGCGTCCACGCGGTCGGTCAACTCCGCCACGTCCTCGGTGAGCATGGCGGCCTCCTCGTCCAGGCGCTTCGCCGCTTCGAGCGCGTCCAGCACGTCCTCGGCCAGGTCGGGGTGGTCGTGGTCGGCGTCCGCCTTCCCGTCGGCCTCCCGCTTGACCTGCACCACGCGCTCCCGGACGTCCTGGAGCTTCTCGTCGAAGTCCGCCTCGGCGTCCTCGACGCGGGACTCGGCCTCGCCGACCTGCGACTCGACCTCGTCGACGCGGTCCGCGAGGTCGTCCAGCCGGTCCGCGTGCTCGTCGCTCGTCGCCAGGTCCGCGTCCAGGTCGTTGTCCTCGACGCTCCGGTACGCGGCGACGACGCGCTTGAGGAACACCGCCTCGTCGAGACCGAGTTCGTCCGCTCGCTCCGCCAGCCACGCGGCGGCCGGCCCCTCGAGCGTGGCCCCCTCGACGCCGTCCGACGTGCCGTCGGCCATTCACCCGTCCTTACCGGTCGGCCTCCTTAACCGTTCGGGGCCGTTTACCGAATCTTCCGCACGTCACTGACGTCGAACCCGGAGTCGCGAATCTCCGTCTCGAACTGCACGATGTCCTCCTCCTCCAGTCGCCCGAGAACGCCGCGGAACTCGCGGACGAACATCGTCCGCACGCGCTCGTTCCCTCCGCTCTCCCACGCGAACTGCACCGTGCCGTCAACCGACGTCATCAGGCTCCCGAACTCCTCCTGGGTCACGGCGTCCCGCGTGAGGTGCAACAGGATGAGGCCGCCCCACTCCCGGGCCGCCTTCCGCAGGCCCTTCAGCGTCATCACCACGTCCGCGAAGTCCATGTCGGACGACCGAGCCCCGATGAGGTCGTTCAGCGAGTCGACGACCACGAGGCTTCCGCGCGCGTGCTCGTCGAGGTAGTCCGCGAACCGCTCCAGGACGTCCCGGCTGTCCTCGTCTGTGTGCCCGAGGTCCTGGACCGACCGGTGTGCCCCCGCGTACCACCCCCGGGGCACCGGACTCAACTGGAAGTACTCCGGCGAGAGGTCCGTGAACGTCACCGCGTCCGTCCCCGCCATCACGATCTCCTCGTCCATCGTGAACGCGATCTCGCGCTGGAGTTCCGACTGGTCGGCCGTGAACGACACGTAGTGGATCTCCTCCGGCGGCACCGCATTGCGGTGCAGGTCTCCGTAGTGCAGGTCGAACAGCTCCCGGTCCGCCGACTCGACGGCGTTCATCATCGCCGCCGTGTACAGGAACTCCCGCGCCCCGGAACCGGCTTCCCCCGACAGGAGCACCACGCTCCCCTCCGGCGCCCCACCCCCGATACGGCTGTCCAGCCGCGAGATGCCGAACGGAATCGTCGCCATGTCTCCCCGGTAGTGGGGTCCCGGCTTACGTCTTTTGCCGGCTAGCCTCCTGTGAGGCGTCGGACGCTTTGTGGCTCGTGCGACCGCCCGGAGGCCTCGGCCGTCTCTTCCGTGTTCCACCCGCTGTCGGCCGTGGTATCGGTAGATTCGTGACTGGACGTCAGTCGTCGTAGACTCGGGCGCCGGTGTTACGTGGTTCGACGACGCAGACCCGGCCGTCGACGCCCGCGTGGTCGAGGGCTCGCTGCCCGGCGTCCCGGGCCGCGTCGGCGCGCTCGCGGTCGGTGACGCCGTAGACCGCCGGCCCCCACGAGGACTGGCCAGCACCGGCGATTGCGGGGCTGTCGTCGAGGGCGTCGATCACGTCGCCGGCGGGCGGCCGGTAGACGCCGCCCTGCTCGCCCGCGTACCACGCGCCGTTCAGCCGCCCGACCGCCGCGACGCTCTCACCGAAGGCGTCCACGTCGCCGGTCGCGACGGCCGGCAGCACGCGGTCGGTGACCACCGCGGAGATGCGGTCGGCGAGCCCCGGGTCCGCCCGCTCGACGACGCTGCGCATGCTGTCGTCCTCGTCGCTGCCGGCCTTCCCGGGGTCGGCGTCCGGGAGCACGAGCAGAAACCGCCAGTCCGCGGGCAGCTCGTGGCGCGCGGCGACCGGCGGCACCGTCCACTCGCCGCGAGCGGGGCGCTCCGGCGTGAACTGGCTCGCCGGGTGGCCGGCGTCGAAGACGAACCCGCCGGATTCGAACGCCGCGACGCCGACGCCGCTCCGGCCGCCGCGGCCGAGTTCGGGCGCGTACGCCCGGACCTCGTGGTCGCGGTCGTGGGCGCGAGCGACCGCGGCGAACACGGCGAGCGCGAGCTGGGTCCCCGAGCCGAGGCCGACGTGCGGCGGGAGTTCGGACTCGACGACGACGCTGGCGCCGGACACGCCCAGCAGTTCGCAGGCTCGCGCGGCGTGTGGGCGGGCCCTGTCGTGGCCGCAGTCGACGCCGTCGGCGGGCACGGCCGACACCTCGACCCGGGGACCGTCGAGCGCGACGCCGAGGCTGCCGTAGAGCCGCTCGCGCGCCAGCGAGAGGTTCAGGAACCCGAAGTGCAGCCGGGGCCCGGCCGCCACCCGCACAGACATACCACCACACACGCCACCCGACTCGAAGGGGGTTGTGACGGTGGCAAACGTTCCCGGTATGCTCAGAGCGAGTCCGCGACGCGCTCTGCGACCACGGGGGCGCCGTTCTCGAAGTCCGGCGGTTCGGGCGGGTTCTCGACCGACCGGACGGCTTCGGCCGGGGTCTCGGCGACCGCGAAGCCGGGTTCGCCGCCGACCTCGACGAACCGGGCGACGCCGCGCTGCTCGCTCGTGAACGGATAGACGACGCAGGGCGTGCCCGCGACGGCGGCCTCCATGACCGTCGAGTAGCCCGGGCAGACGACGGTGTTCGCCTCGCGCAGCACGGGCAGCATCGACCGGACGGTCGTCCAGTCGTCGCCGCCGACGACCGTCACGTTCCGGCCGCGCTCGCGGAGGCGGCCTGCGACGGTGTCCAAGTCGTCGGAGTACGTGCTGGGAGATATCAGGACGTCGACGTCGGGCACGTCGCCGTCGAGTGGGACGTCGAGAGCGAGCGGTGGGACGCGCTCGACGCCACGGGGGTCCCCAGTCAGTTCGGGCCAGACGGCCGGATAGAAGAACGCCCGGCTGGCGGCGACCTGCTGGCGGGTGAGCAGTTTCGCGCCGGCGCGCTCCGCGAGGTCGTCGTAGTAGCCCGGCGTGTTGTGCGTGGTGACGAACTGCGGCACGCGGGCGAGGAGGGCGGCCATCGACGCGAACATGTCGTCCGTGACGACGCAGTCGGCGTCCATCCCGCGCAGCCAGCGGGCGACGTCCCACACGCGACGGACGGCGTCCGGGATGCTGCCCGTGACCACGTCCGCGAGCGAGCCGCCGCCCTGGTAGTCGCCGATGAAGTCCACGACGGTGGGGACGTACTCCTCGTAGCCGAGCAGGTCGACGAAGTGCTCGCCCGGCCCGCCGCCGGCGAGTTCCACGGTCGCCCCCCGGGCTTCGAGTTCGCGGGCGACCGCCAGCATCCGCGTGGCGTGGCCCGCGCCCTCCGGGTAGTGCACGACGGCGACGGTGGCGTCCATGCCAGCCACTGCACGCGGCCCGGGCAAGGCGGTTTCGGTGCCGGGCTACTTCTTCGAGAGGAAGTCGGGGAGCCGGAGCCGGTCGAGGTCGTCGCGGTTCAGGCTGTCGAGGTCGATGCGCCGCAGGAGGTCCGGGAGGTCGTCGCGCTCCCGGCCGCCCCCGCGGCCGGCGTCTATCTCGTCGCCTTCCTCCTCGCGGTACGTGATGAGCTTCGACCACACCGCCGTCTCGCGGTCCGGGAAGTCGAGGTCGTCCTCGTCGCCCCCCGCGGCCAGCTCGCTGTCGAGGTTCGCGGCCTCCGTCTTCCCCTCGTCGTAGGCCATCTCGACGAGCGACCGGCCGGTCGCGGAGACGAGCTTGCGGTACTCCCCCGGGTGGGTGTCACCGAGCGCGGCGGCCGCGCCGAGCGCGTACGCCCGCCAGACGGCCTCCTCGCGGCCGACGTCCTCGGGGTCCCAGTCCGTGTCGAAGCTGTCGTCGTACATCACTCTGGTTTGACCTTGCGGCTCGGGTCGACGTTCAGCCCCGAGCCCGTGAACGCCACGTCGCGGATGTCGCAGTCGATGTTCGTTCCGCGCATCTTCACCACCTGGACGCCGCGAGTCATCCCCCCTTCTTCGAGGAAGTTGTGGAGGAAGATGACGCCGTGTGCGAGGTAGTGCTCCTCGCTGTACGCCGTCGGGTCGGTCATCTCGGACACGAGGAGGACGGTGGCGTCGGTCTGCTTGAGGTTCGTCGCGAACTCCGTCACCTCGGTGTCGGGGTCGTCCGTGAAGTGGTCGAGCAGCATCGTGGAGTCGACGACCACGCGGTCGTAGTCCTCCTGGCGAATCATCGCCGCCAGTCGGGCCGAGAGACCGGACGCCCGACCGTACCCCGAGAGCCTCCGCCGCGAACGCTCCATCGTGAGGTTCAGGAACTCGAAGCGGTCGGTGCTGGCGGCCTTGTCGAACCCGAACTCGTAGTTCGCCATGTCCTCGACGAGTTCGTTGCGCGTCTCGTGCATCGTGACGTACAGGACGCTGTCACCGTTGCGGATGCCGTCCGTGACGTACTGGGCGGCGAGCGTCGTCTTCCCGCTTCCCGGCGGCCCGCTCAGCGTGTACAGCCGGCGTTCGGGCAGCCCGCCGTCGAGCAGGCGGTCGAGCCCCGTGACGCCAGTCGAAATCCTCATCGACGGGGCAGAGACGGCGGAGACGTATAGCCTCCCGGGATGGTCTGCGGGGTCACTCGGACCCCTCCGGTGGTTCGACGTGGACGAGCACGTCTCCGTGCACGCGGCCGAGGACCGTGAGGTCCTCGCGGGCGCAGAGGCGGTCGTCGTCGACCTCGTGGTCCTTCCGGCAGAAGACACAGCCGCTGTCGGTTGCCTCGATGTCGCCGACTTTCACGAGGCTGTGGGGCTTGACGTAGGCGTAGACGCGCCGCAGCGACTCGGGGGAGTCGACGGTGGCGGTGCCGACGACGGCGTCGCCGAGCCGGTCGTCGGGGTCGAGGTCGGTGACGTGCAGGTCGACTCGGGACCCGAACTGCTGGGACAGCGCCGGCATGACGCTGTTCTGGGTCTCCTGGGACGGCCGCGTCTCCGTCGACCGGAGTACGAGTCGGTACCGCTCGTCCATGCCCGGGACCCCCAGTCGGAACACTTCAATCTGTGGACGTGAATATCGTGCGTGATACTCGGATGCAAAACGAAGGCGGTTCTCGGTCGGCCGGCGGGCCAGAGGGGGTGGAGTGCTGCTGTTCAGGGCGTCTCGGGCGCGCCCCGGACCGTCACGTCGTCGCCGACGGCGAGTGCCTCGCCGCCGGGGTCGGTGGCTCGCGCGAGAATCATCACGGCGTAGTAGTGGTCGAAGGCGTCCCAGTCGGCCCACTCGGGGAACGACCGCTCGCGCTCCCGGAGGAACGTCCGCCGGAAGTCCGCGAGCGACTCGCCGGTCTCGGGGTCCCGCGACGGCACGACACAGCGGTTGCACGGCGTCACACCCTCGAAGCGGACGCCCCCGACCTCGAAAGCGGGTGCGTCGTCGCCGACGAAGCGGTCCTCCCAGAACGCCGGGACGCCGCCCACCTCGACGTTCGCGCGGAGACGCCGGCGGACGCCCTCGACGTCGAGGGCGTCGAACCACGACGCGACGGCCTCCAGCGTCGCGGTGCTGACCACGGACGGTCCCATGCTCGGGCGGTCGACGAACCCCGAGTCGGGGTCGGCGCGCGCCAGCGAGAGGTCCGCGTCGAGTCGCGCTGCGAACCAGTCCCCGGCGGCGTCCAGCTCTTCCCCGAGGTCGAACTCGCGGCGGTCGCCGTCCGGTCCCGCGACCGCCAGCGTCTCCCTCTCCGGGTCGTAGTCGGTGCGGAACTCGTGGAGCCCCGGGAAGTCCTTCGCGTTGACCGTCTCCCCCTCGTCCACGAGCGCGAACGCGCGGTCGCCGGCGAGCGTGCCGCCCGACCGGAGCGACGCCCGGTCGACGGCCTCACCGTCCAGGCCCTTCACCGGGAACACGCGGAGGCCAGCGATGTGTGCCATCACCGAGAGGATGTGTCGGCTGGCCCATAGCTGTTCGCAACCACAGTGTGGTAAGCGGTGGCGCAAGTTGCCTCGGTGCGCTCTCCCGACGGTCGAGCGTGGAGACGACTAGAGCGCCTGCTCGCTGCCCACGTCCCGCTCGCGGGCCGTCTCGTACGCTTCGGTGGCGGCGGCCACGTCCATCACGGCGGAGCCGACGCTCTCGACGACCAGCACCTCGTCGCGGCGCTCGCGGCCGCGCTCGCCGCGCAGCACGGCGGAGAACGGAATCAGGTCGGACTCGTCGAGGTCAGTCGCCGTGAGGTCGCCGGTCGCCGCCGCCTCCTCGGGGACGTCCGCGAACACGCGGGCGGCGCGGTCGAACACCGCGGGCTCGAGTTCCTGCATCTCGGCCGTGTAGGCGCCGACGGCGACGACGAGCCCGCCGTCAGCCAGGGCGTCGGCGGGGAACACGGGCTCGGTGCTGGTCGTCGCGGTCACCACGACGTTCGCGCCGGAAACTGCGTCGCGGGGCGAGTCGACGGCCGTCGCGTCGATGCCGTCCTCGCGGAGGTCGCTCGCGCACTCGGCTCTCGAGTCGCTCGGCGAGTAGACGCGGACCGCGTCGAGGGCGGTGAGGGCGTCGATTGCGCGGGTCTGCCAGCGGGCCTGCGCGCCGGCGCCGAGCACGCCCAGTGTGACGCTGTCGCCGGCGGCGAGGTCCCGGGCGGCGAGTCCGCCGACACAGCCCGTCCGGGCGTTCGTGACGTGCGAGCCGTCGAGGACGGCCACCGGCTCGCCGGTGCGGGCGTCGGAGAGCACAATCTGGGCGTGGACCGTGGGGAGGCCGCGGTCGGGGTTGGCCTCGTGGACGCTCACCAGCTTCGTCGCGAAGTACGGCTCGCCGTGGACGTACGCCGGCATCGCGAGCCCCGTCCCCAGGGGCTCGTCCCCCTGCTCGTCGCCGAGCCCCTCCCCGACCGGGTAGTGCGGGCGCTCGGGGCGTTCGACCTCGCCGGCGCCCTGCTTGACGAGCGCGTGCTCCACGACCGGCGCCAGCGACGCGAGGTCGAGGACGCCGCGGACGTCCTCGTCGCTCAGTACCAGAACCATGCGGGAGTGGTGTCGGCCCACCGAGTTAGCTGTTCGCCCGCGCGAACCACACACTTATCTCGGCCGGGTCGTGTGAACTACACGCATGAACGTGGTCGTCGTCGGCGGCGGCATCGTCGGCCTCGCCGCCGCGCACTCGCTGGCCGAGCGCGGCGCCGACGTGACGCTCTGCGAGCAGGGGTCGCTCGGGAACGCCAGCACGGCGCGGGCCGCCGGCGGCATCCGCTGCCAGTTCTCCACCGCGGTGAACGTCGACCTCTCGGTGGCGAGCCGACGGGTCTGGGACGACTTCGAGGCGCGGTTCGGCGTCGACATCGCGTACCGCAAACCCGGCTACCTCTTCCTCGCTCGCGACGACGCGACGGCCGACCAGTTCCGCGCGAACGTCGCGATGCAACGGGAGCGAGGCGTCGACAGCGTCCTGCTCGACCCGGGAGACGCCGTCGAGCACTGCCCGGGCCTCCGGCCCGAGGGCTTCGTCGCGGCGACCTACCACGCCGAGGACGGCTTCGCCGACCCGAACCTCGCCGTCCAGGGGTACGCCAGCGCCGCCAGGGAGGCGGGCGTCGACGTCCGCACGAAGACCGCGGTCACCGACGTGCGCACCGAGGCGCGCGTCGGTGGCGACACCGAGACCCCCGAGGACTGGACGGGCGGGTCGGTGGTCGGCGTCGACACCGACGACGGCCGCCTCGACGCCGACTACGTGGTGAACGCCGCGGGCGCGTGGGCCGGCCGGCTCGCGGGGCTGGCCGGCGTCGACCTCCCCATCGAACCACGGCGCCGCCAGATCGCCGTCGTCGACCCGAGCCGGCCCGTTCCGGAGGACGTCCCGCTCACCGTCGACCTCGACACGGGGTCGTACTTCCGGCCCGAGCGCGACGGGGCAGCGCTCGTCGGCGGCCACTTCGGCGGCGACGACCCCGCCGTCGACCCCGACCGCTACTCGCAGTCCATCGACCTCGGCTGGGCCGCCGACGCCGTCGAGCGCGCCGCCGACTACACCACCTACTTCGACCCCGACTCCGGCATCAAGCGCGGCTGGGCGGGCCTGTACGCGGTCACGCCCGACCACCACCCGGTCCTCGAGGAGACCGTCCCCGGGCTCGTAACGGCGGCCGGGTTCTCCGGCCACGGCTTCCAGCACGCCCCCGCCACCGGGCGCGTGGTCGCGGAGGTCTGCCTCGACGGCGACGCGTCGCTCGTCGACGTCGGCCCGCTGGCGAGCCGGCGGTTCGACGACGGCAGCGACCTCGTCGAACGCAACGTCGCCTGAACCCGGTTCGACTACGCCTCGGTTGCCTCCCCCATCGAGTCCTTGACGGGGACCATCGTGACGTGGCCGCCCTGTCTGACCGTGATTCGGTAGCCCGCGTACGAGAACGTTATCTCCAGCTGTGCGGACTCGCTCGGCGGGTCGTCGAACACCTCGCCGACGAACTGGTCGACGACCGAGTACAGCGACGGGAGGTCGTCCATCTCGATGTCCTCGTGGGTCGCGAGCACGGTCAGCAGGTCGTATTCGGCGGTCTTCGGGTCCGGTTCGATGCCGAACTGGAGGATGCCGTTCTCGTCGACGTCCACGTCCCGGGTCTCGTCCTCGCTCATACCGAAACGACCTGCGAGACGGCCGTAGTAGTGGTGACAGGGTGGTGACCGCTCTCGGACAGTATCGTTTCCAGTTCCGGCGATGCACGCGCGCAGTCTAGGGCTCGTCCAGCCGGTACCGGCACTCCGGATGCGCCTCGCCCCCGATGGTGGTCTCCGCCACCCCCACCTCCTCGAACCCCCGCGCTTCGTAGAACGCCCGCCCCTGCTCGTTCGCCGCGAGCACCGTCGCCTCGACGCGCTCGCTCCCGCGGTCCGCGAGCGCGTCGACCGTCGCGTCCAGCACCCGCCGCCCGACACCCGACCGGCGCTCGTCGGGGTGGACGTACAGCCGCAACACGTGGCCCGTCTCGCCGTCCACGTAGCCGTGTGCGAACGCCACGACGTCGCCACGTCCGCTGTCGGTCTCCGCGGATTCCATCTCCGCCACACAGAGCGGCGTGCGCTCGTCGGCCACCAGGTCGGCGAGGGTGGCTTCGTCGTACCAGTCGTTCACCCCGGCGGCCACCGTGTCCCGCGTCAGGAGGTCCGCGTAGTCCCGCTCCCAGGACGCCTCGGCGACCGCCCGAACCGATGCGACGTCGTCAGTGGTCGCCTCGCGCACTCGCATGCGTCCGAGTACCACGGCCACCGTGATTAGCGTTTCTGCGGCGGGTTTCGAGGGGAGCGCGCGGCGACTCGACCCGAAACGGCTGGGGCTGGCGCGACCCCCGGCACACGCAGACGTGAACGGTAGGGCCGAGTCCGCTCGACGGCTGGTCCCTGTTCGCACGGGAACAGCGGGCCCGTCGGGAGCGACGTACGGCACTCGCCGACGGGAGGACCGGCCCAGAGGCTCACCGCGCAGAACGGTAGCCTTTCGGTCGTCGGTTTTGAAGATGGCCGATAATGTATCTCGTCATCGTCGGCGCGGGCGACATCGGCACCCCCCTCATCGAGATTGCCACCGCCGGTGGCAACGAGGTCGTCGTCATCGAGCGCGACGACGGGCGCGCCGAACGCGCCTCCCGGAACTACGACTGCCTGGTCCTCAACGACGACGCGACGACCAAAGAGACACTGGAGGACGCTGGCGCCGAACGCGCAGACGCGTTGATCTCGACGACCGACCAGGACGCGACGAACGTCATGGTCTGTCTGCTCGCTCAGGACCTCGAGGTGCCGGACATCGTCTCCGTCGTCCACAACCCCGAACACATGGGCCTGTTCCGCCAGATCGGCGTGAACACGATGCAGAACCCCCAGCACCTCATCGCCGAGTACCTGTACCGCGCCGTCAAGCGGCCGTCTATCGTGGACTTCATGCGCATCGGCGAGGAGGCCGAGGTGTTCGAAATCACGGTCGAATCGGGCGCGCCGATTGCGGGCCGGACGCTGAGCGAAGCCGACGAGGCGGGCTTGCTCGGGCAGGACACGCTCATCGTCGCCATCGAGCGCAACGGCAGCGGCCCACCAATCACGCCGCGCGGCGACACCACCATCGAGGAAGACGACCTACTCACGGTGTACTCGCGGACCGGCGCGACGCCCGAAGTGACAGACGTCTTCGGCCACGTCGAGGACCACTAGGACGATGGCCGGACGGAACGACACACGCCTCCCGGCCGACCTGCGGACCATCGCACGCGACGTCGGGTCGCTCGTGTTGATGGAGGCGGGACTGATGACCGTCACGACAGTCGTCGCGCTGGGGTTCGGTGAGTACCACGCGGCGCTCGCGTGCTTCCTCGCGGCCGGCGTGACGGCCGCCGTCGGCGGGACTGCGAACCACGTGTTCGCCGACGCGCCGGCCCCGAAGATGAAACACGGGATGGTCATCGCCGCCAGCGGCTGGCTGCTGGTCGCCGTCTTCGGCTCGCTCCCGTTCTTCCTGACGGCGTGGCTCACGCCACCCGCGGCGATGGACGCGTTCGTGCCGGTCGCCACGGACACCGCCTCCTGGGACTCGCTCCAGGTCGCCGGCACCACGACGCTGTCCAGTCTCGCGTACTTCCGGGACCCGCTGCACGCGTTCTTCGAGAGCATGAGCGGGTGGACGGGCAGCGGGCTCACGATGGCGGTTCACGAGCCCTCGCTGCCCCGGACGATTCAGTGGTGGCGGTCGTTCATCCAGTGGGTGGGCGGCGTCGGCGTCATCGTCCTCACCGTGTCGATTCTCGCGCGCCCCGGCAGCGGGAGCTACGCGCTCTACCAGAGCGAAGCCCGCGAGGAGAAGATCCACCCCAGCGTCGTCTCCACCGTCCGCACCGTCTGGAAACTCGTCGTCGGCTACACCGGGCTGTCGTTCGCGCTCCTGTTCGGGGCCATCTACTACAGCACCAGCGAGTACACCCAGTCGCTCGGTCTCGGCGAAATCGCGTGGCAGGCGCTCAACCACGCGATGACCGGCCTCACGACCGGTGGGTTCTCCGTGACGGACAACTCGATTGCGACGTACAACTCGCCGCTCGTCGAGACCGTCCTCCTGCCGATCATGGTTCTCGGCGCCATCGCGTTCCCGGTCCACTACGTGGTCCTTAAGAACCGGGAGTTCGGTGAGCTGGTCAGCGACCTCCAGACGCGGTGGCTGTTCGCCCTGCTCGCGGTCGGCGTCGCGGTCCTCTCGATCCAGAACGTTCTCACCGTGCCGTCGACGACCGGGGCGTTCGCCACGCAGTCGTTCCTCCCGTTCTCGGTGCCGTCCCTGGACGCCGCCCAGCTGGACGCGATCCGGGACTCGACGTTCCAGTGGGTGAGCGCGCTGAGCTGTACCGGGTTCCAGTCGGCCCCCATCGGTCGCTGGCTCGCCGGCGCGAAAGTGCTGGTCGCCGGCGCGATGGTCGTCGGTGGCGCGGCCGGGTCCACCGTCGGCGGCATCAAAATCATCCGCGCGTACACCGTCCTCCGCGGCATCTTCTGGCAGTTCTCTCGCGTGTTCCTCCCGGAGAGCGCGGTCGTCACCGCGCGCATCGGCGACCGCACGCTCGACCGCGAATCGATGGAACGAGAGTTCGGCGAAGCGGCCATCGTCTCGCTGCTCTGGGTGTGCGTCCTCGTCGCGACGAGCGTCGTCCTCGTGAACCTCACCGGCGCCGAGTTCGGCTACGCCGACGCCCTCTTCGAGGTGGCGAGCGCGCAGGGCAACGTCGGCCTCTCCTCGGGCATCACGGGTCCGACGATGTCACCGATCGCCGAAGCGATGTTCACGCTGAACATGTGGGTCGGCCGCCTCGAAATCATCCCCGTGCTCGTGTTCGCTCGCGCCGCCATCTCGGGGCTGAACCCCTGACCGGGGCCCGGCACGCGACTTCGCTGCCGCGCGGAAGCAAAAGCACTGGCACACCCGATACGACGCCGGGGCTGGCCGAGACTCCGCGTCCCAGTGAGCGACAGGCCTGTTCGCGTATCAGGCGGTTCCCGCGATCGGGAGCAGCAGGAACGTCGCGTACGAGAGCGCGGTCGCAATGGACGGGCCGATAATCCAGAACGAGACGAACCGAACGACCGACGACGGGTCGAACAGCTCCTGGGCGTCTTGGACAGCCACAGGGTCCTCCTCTCCGACGGACGGAACGTCTTCGTCCGTCTCGGCGTTGAGTGCGTCCACCGAGATATCGGTTTCAATGTTCCCTCTCACGAGGTCGGTCGCCCCCGCCGGCCGCGTCGCTCGGCCCCAGCCGAGCCCCACGATGCACATCACTGTCGAGAGGGCGAGACTCATCGGGATGCCGAGAGCCGAGGCCACTGTCGTGATGCTCGCCGCGACGACCATCACGATGGTCGCGGCCAGTAACGGCAGGTCAGTGAGATCGTTGCCGACGGACTCCATCGTTCGCCGTGCGATGGTGAACGCACCGATACCGATTGCGACAGTCGCGAGGATGACGGCGTTCCCGGTGCCGATCAAGCCGCCCCCGACGAGCGGGGCGACCGCGTTCGCGACGTTGCTGGCGCCAGCACTGAACGACATGTAACAGGCGATGGCGAGCACCACGACCGTGCTGACCGCCTCACGAGGGGTGGTTCCGGGCCCCAGTGCCGGTGTCGGTACGACCCCCGACCGGTCGAGTGCGAGCAGCGGGCCACTGGATTGCTCGAGCGCGAACCTCTTGTCGAGACGGGTGTAGAGATACCGGCCGATGATGAGGCCGAACCAGAAGCCGAGGACTGGCGCGATGGCCCACCAGACCATGATAGAGCCGAGGACGCCGTAGTCGAGTTCGCCGGTCGCGAGCCCGAGTCCGGCGATGGCTCCGACCGCCGTCATCGAGGTCGAAACGGGGACGCCGTAGATGTTGGCGAGCAGCATGCCGAGACCGATGAACCCCAGGACGACGATGCTGGCTTCGATGGAGAACATGCTCTGGGGGACGAGGTCGCCACCGAGTGTGTCGATGACGTTACGTCCGACCGTCCAGCCGCCGAGGAAGACGAAGAACGTCATCAGGGCGGCTGCGCCGGTCTTACTCGTGATCCGCGCGCCGACGGGCGGCCCCCACGCGACGCCCGTCGATGACCCGCCGATGTTGAATCCGACGAAGACCGCAGCGACGAGAGCAACTACTAGCAGCAGTGAAACCATGTGGTAACGTTCTGGCGACGTCCGCGTATCTGTTACGGTCCCACTGAACGACCGCAGCAGCGTGCCTGTCTAGTAGTTTATCGTTCCGGCCGCTGTAGCGTACGTATGATTTCCCGGGTTCTCGTTCCCATGGACGATTCGGAGATGGCTGAACGCGCGCTCGAATACGCGCTCGAGGCGCATCCAGACGCCGAGGTCACGGTCTTGCACATCGTCGGCGAACCCTCCCCGATGATGGGGGAGGCGATGAGACTCGCACTCGAAGACGACCTCGAAGAAGCGGCTGAAGAGCACGCATCGGACGTTCTCGAGCGCGCCCGTGAGGTCGCGCAATCCCACGGCAAAGAGATAGCGACGGACGTGGCGTGGGGGAACCCAGCGAAAGCAATCGTCAAACGGGCGGGTGATTTCGATACCGTCGTGGTCGGGAGCCACGGCGGATCGATAGCTGAGCGGGTGTTCGTCGGGAACGTCGCTCAGAAGGTGTTCCGTCACTCGCCGGTTCCAGTGACTGTCGTTCGGTAGCCCACCGTATCGGCACGCGATTCCCGTTCGATAGTGAGTGCCTCAGCAGAGTTCCGACCAGGCCAGGTTAAACGTAAATCGCCGGTCTGGCGCTGCTCCTGCTACGTGTGTGGAAGCAGTACGAAAGGGAGTGGGACCGTCGAGATTCGAACTCGAGTCCGACGCACCCCATGCGCCGAGGATACCGCTACCCCACGGTCCCGCACTCGGGACGACGCGCGGTCCGGCATTAAGGCCTTCGCTTCGACCCGGCGAGCGCCGTCAGACGAGGACGCGCTCCAGGTCGACGACCGTACCGGCATCCTGTCCGGGGTCGCCGGCGAGGCGGCCGAGACAGACCGCGGACCCGGCTTCGGTGTGGCAGGCGACGAGCGCGCCGCGGTCGGCGTCGTCGGCCGCGAGGACGCCGGGTGCGTAGACCGGCGCGCCGTTCGCGACTTCCCGGGCGGCGGAGTCGGCGATGGTGACACTCGGCAGATGCGTGAGCGCGCGTTCGGCGGGCTGGACGGCCGCGCGGAGCGCGTCTTCGGGGGTACTCGGCGGCTCGGTGTCGTCTTCGTCGCGCAGCCACGCGAGCGCGTCCGAGAGGTCCTGAAGCGTGACGAGGTCGGTGTCGTCGAACGGCGTGGTGGCGGTGCGGCGGAGGTGGCCCATGTGGGCGTTCGTCCCGAGCGCGCGTCCGATGTCGTGGCAGAGCTTCCGGACGTACGTCCCGGACTCGCACTCGATGCGGAGCAGGGCCTGCCGGCCGTCGAGGTCGAGGACGTCGAGGTCGTACACCTCCCGGCTGCGCAGCCGGCGGGCGACGGCGGACTTCTTCGGCGGCTTCTGGTAGACGTCGCCCTCGAACTCGGCGACGACGGCCTCGAAGTTGCGGGGCGGGTCGTCGTGGAGTTCGAGGACGGCGACGTACTCTTTCGGGCCCTCCAGGAGCGCGGGCGCGAGTCTGGTGGCGGCCCCGGTGAGCACCGGAAGACAGCCCGTGACCTTCGGGTCGAGGGTGCCGGCGTGGGCGGCCTTCTCGACGCCGACCATGTCCCGAATCCACGCGGACACCTGGTGGGCCGACGGTCCCGGCGGCTTGTCGAGGTTCACGACGCCGAACTCCAGAATCGCGTCGGGGTCGCGGTCCCCGGGCGGGGCTCGAATCATCTCAGAACTGGTACTGGACGTTCTCGATTGGCGTCGGGCCCTCGTCGCGCTCGGCCTGGTAGGCGTCGACGGCGTCCAGGACGATGTCCGTGACGGCGTCCGGGCCCCAGCGCGCGGTGTTCACCGAGAGGTCGTAGATGGTGATGTCGTCGAAGTCGATGGCGTAGTACTCCTCGTAGCGCTGCGTCTCGGAGTTCTCGCGCTTCTCGGTCTCCGCGCGCGCCGCCGCCGGCGTCTTGTCCTCGCGCTCGGCGATGCGGCGCGCCCGCACGCCCATCGGCGCGTCCAGCCAGATCTTGATGTCGGCGTACTCGCCCGCCATCCAGCCCGCGAGCCGGGACTCCAGGACGACGTCGTCCTGGTTGCGTGCGGTCTCCCGGAGCTGTCGGTCGAGGTCCTTGTCGATCTGGGGGTCGTCCTCGGCGAGCTCGTTGAACTCCTCGAGGCTCATGCCGCGCTCCTCGGCGAGCCCGCGGAAGATGTCGCCGCCCGAGATGTGTTCGTACCCGAGGTGGTCGGCGAGCGTCGACGCGACCGTACTCTTCCCGCTCCCCGGCGGCCCGGAGATGGTGACTAACATATCCGTGCTGGGAGCGGCCGGGACAAAGAGGTTTTGAACCGCGCGTAGCGGCGACAGCGAGAACAGTACGACGGTGACCGCCGTCGGTCGAAGCTCGCGGCGCGAGCCGCGTTACGTCGGCGACGTCTGGATGTTCAGCGCCTTCCGGATGACGTTCGAGAAGCTGAACGAACACAGCATGTACCAGACAATCCAGGCCGGGAACACGAGGACCTGGCCGTTCTGGAGGTCGACGTCGCCCATGAGCGGGAGCGTCATGTTGAGCTCTTCGGTGGAGACGTGGCCGGTACCGAGCTTCCAGTACATCCAGAGGAACACCGGGATGGTGAGCAGCATGATCCACACCATCGGCCGGAACTGCTCTTTGAGCATACCCGCCTGGTCACCGAACGCCTCCATCTGCTCCTCGCGGAGGCGTTCGACCTCGGCCTCGTCGCCGCGCTCTTTCGCGGCGGACATCTTGTCCTGGAGCGCCTGCGCACGCTCCTGGTACTCCGACATCTTGTCCATGTCCGTGAGATTCGCCTGGAGGAGCGTGGAGTACAGGCCCGTGACCACCGCGAGGATGAGGACGACCACGTAGAACGGCAGTACTGCGTCGAGCGGGCCGAGCACCGCGTCGATGGTTCCCCCGATGCCGTTCCGGATCGGCGTGTAGCTGTACCCGATCATCGCGCCGACGGCGCCGACGCCGGCGAGTTTGTCGTACGTGGACCAAGACGAGTCTTCGGTGGCCTCGTCGTCGCTGTCCTCGGGTGCGAGTCCGTCCTCGACGCCCTCGGGGTCGGCGAACCGGAACCCTTCGTCGCCCTCCACGAGGATGTCCTTCTCCAGGAGGCGGCCCCACTGGCCGCTGGAGACGTCGCCGCTGACGTCCTGCCACTGGAGCTCGCCGTCGTGGTCGAGGAGGTCCTCGAGGATGGTCGCCATCTCGGGGTCCTCGCGGACCAGCGACCGTACTTTCTCCGCGGTTCGTGCCATCTCGTCCGGGTCTTGGCGACGCCCGCTTGAATCGCTTACGGAACCCCGACCACAGCGAGCGCCCCGTCGTGCATCCGCGTCGACCCGGCCAGTCCGGCGATTAGGCGACTGATACTCGCGTCTCGGCGCTGGCGTCGGCGTCAGTCGCGGCCAACCACACCTCGAACCGGTACTCGCCCGGCCCCGGGTCGGGCCACGTCGCGTCAAAGGTCGCCTCGCCCCCGGCCGGAATCGTCTCCGTCCCGAGCGCCATCGAGAACATGCGCCCGTCACTGTACCGCCACACCTCGTCGCCGTCTCGCTCGGCGACGGCGTCGACGCGCTGGCCGTCCGGGAACGAACACTCCACGGGCTCGTCGCCCGGATTCCGGACGGTGAACGCGAGTTCGACGCCGCCATCCTCGACCGTCGCGGTGACGCTGGCGTCTAGCACGGCCGTGGGGTCGTCACCGTGGCCTATAGTCCTGTGGGGCCGCGTCAGTCGGTTCGCTCTGCGACCGCGTCCCGGACGTCCGCCCAGACCTCGTCGGGCGTCTGCTCGCCGTCGATTTCGACGAGCACGCCCGCGTCACGGAAGTACTCCACGACGGGCGTCGTGTTGTCCTCGTAGACCCGGATGCGCTCGCGCGCGGTCTCCTCGGTGTCGTCCTCGCGTTGGTAGAGGTCGCCGCCGCACTCGTCGCAGACGCCGGCCGCCTCGGGCTGGTCGAAGTCGACGTGGAACGTCGCACCGCAGTCCTCGCAGACCCGGCGGCCGGTCAGCCGACCAACCAGTTCGTCCTCGTCGACGTCCAGGTAGAGGACGACGTCGAGGTCCGTGATGGAGTCGAGGTACTCCGTCTGGCTCTCGTTCCGGGGGTAGCCGTCGAGGACGTAGCCGTCGGCGTCCGACAGCGCGGTCTTGACGATCTCGTTGACGACCTCGTCGGGCACGAGTTCGCCGGCGTCCATGTACTCGCCCGGCGTCTCGTACTCCACGTCGAGGTGGCTGATGTCTTTCTGCTTGTTCGCGCGGAGCGCGTCGCCCGTGGTGACGTGCTCGACGCCGAACTCGTCGACGAGTCGCCGGCTCTGCGTGCCCTTCCCGGCGCCCGGCGCGCCCAGCAGGAGTAGGTTCGGGTTGCTCATACGCCACGTTCAGCCGCCCCGTTCTTGGGCGTGTCGTTCCCGGCTGAATCGTCGCGGTGCCGCGCCGCGGACACCCAGCCTGATATGAGTGTGGGCCGCCAACTGCCGGTATGACGCGATTCGACGCCGACAGCGAGGCCGACCGCATCGACCTCGTCGCCGACACCGTCGCCGCCCACCGCGAGCGGGACAGCCAGTTCTGCACCGTCGAGGCCGACGACGACCCCAGTGACGACCCCGAGTTCCTGCCGCCGTGGGTGCAGTTCGCCGACGGCACGCTGAACCTCGACTGCACGCAGCAAGAGCTCGACGCGCTGAACGACCTCCTCGGCCGGTACGGCGCGTTCACGGTCTCCGAACGGACGACCGTCGACCCCGAGATGGAGGGAGAGACGCCCGCGACGAACGTCCGCGTCGACGCACAGGCCGACGACGAGCGCGTCGGTCAGTTCGTCGACGCCGTGTTCCGAGAGGTCTACGGTCTCCCCGAGGAGTTCCGGCTGTGGGCGGCCGAGGTCTGAGGCCGGCTACCGCTGCCGCCATGCCATGTTCAACACGTACCCGAGGATGACACCGGCGTACAGCAGGAGCGCGCCGCCGTCGATTCGCCCCTCGTAGACGAGGTACGCGAGCCCGGCGAACGAGAGGAGCACGACGATGGCGGCGAGCGCGCGGAGCGCGACCGCGTAGACGCGCTCGCTGGCCCCCTTCGCTCGGCTCCGCGTCGTCCCTTCGGAGGTCATGCCACTACGCCGTCGCCCGCAGCGGTTTGTTACCCGGACCGTACCCTCGCGGCCGCCGAACCGCGGGGCGCCGACCCCGGTACCGACTGGTGCGTCTGCCACGGGGGAGCGTGCGACCGCCCGCCCCGCGCCAGCCGACAGCACGGCTCCCGTCCGCGCCAGACCGCCAGCGGCCGGCCGGCTGCACTCCCCGGGCGCGCCCCGTCAGTCCTGCCAGTAGGACCTCGTGAACAGGACGAGCACGGGGATGACTTCCAGCCGACCCACCCGCATCGGGCCGACCAGCAGGAGCTTCGTCGCGTCCGTGAACGCCAGCTAGCTCCCCATCGGGCCGCCCCCACCTCGGCGTCCTGGAGGGCGTTCAGGTCGGTCCCGTCGCCGGCGACGCCGAGCGCGTCCTCGCTGTACTGGAGGGACTCGACCGGGTCGGTGTCCCGGTCCACGACGACGACTCCGTGGGAGCCCGCGAGGCTGCCCGCGACACTCGACCCGACCTCGCCGGCGCCGACAATGAGGATGCGGATTAGTTCCGGCCACCGCGTTGCGTGTCCGGTGACTGGACGGCCGCCATCGAGTTCGTGTCGGAAGCGACTGCAACGTTTATTGGCCCCCAGGATACATCGAGAGTAAATGACGACCGTGTCAGGGAATCCCATTGTCGTCCTCCTCGTCGAAGACGACGACGCGCTCGCGGACCTCACCGCGACGTACCTCGAACGGGAGGACGACGACTTCGCCGTGACGACGCGACCGGACGCCGAATCCGCGCTCGAGTACCTCGCGGACGCGGCCGTCGACTGCATCGTCTCGGACCACGACATGCCCGGGATGAACGGCTTAGAGTTCCTCGAAGTCGTCCGCGAGGACCACTCGGAGTTGCCGTTCGTGCTGTTCACCGGGAAAGGCGACGAGGAGATCGCGAGCGACGCCATCTCCGCAGGCGTCACGGACTACCTCCAGAAAGACACCGGCACCGACCAGTACACCGTCCTCGCCAACCGCGTGCGCAACGCCGTCGAGAAGCGCCGCTCGCAGACCGCGCTCCGCGAAGAGAAACACCTCCTCGAACAGGTCCTCGCCACCACACCGGGGTCGGTCGTCTTCCAGCCCGACGGCCGCGTCGCCTCCGCCACGGACCGCGCGCAGGCCACCCTCGGACTGAAAGACGCCCAGTTCCCTGCCGACCCCGAGTGGACGCTCGCTGACCTCGACTGCGACCCGCTCGACGAGAGCGACCACCCGGCTCGGCAGGTCGCCGACAGCGGCCAGCCGCTGCACGGCGAACGGCTCGCGATCGTCTTCCCGGACGGCTGGGAGAAGTACCTCGTGATGCACTGCGCGCCGATTTTCGACGACGACGGCAGCGTCGACCGGGTCGTCGCCTCGTTCACCGACATCACCGACCGCGTGCGCCGGGAGCGGGAACTCGCACGCGTCCAGACCATCGTCCAGGCCATCGGCGACCCCGTCTACACGACGGACGAAGACGGCGTCATCACGTTCGTCAACGACGCCTTCGAGGAGCTCAGCGACCGCGACCGAGAGGAACTCGTCGACAGCCACTGGTCGACGCTGATGACCGACGACGACCTCGCCGAGGGGAAACGAGCCGTCTCACGCCTCGTAGAGGGTGACAGCGAGTCCGTGACCGTGTCGTTGAGCGGTGAACACTGGGCTGACGGCGTCGACCACCTCGACGTCCACGTCGGCCTGCTCCCGGACAGCGGTGGCGTCCGGGGGACCGCTGGCGTCGTCCGCGACGTCACCGAACAGCGCCGCCGCGAGCGCAGACTCCGGGAGAGTGAAGAGCAGTACGCCACCGTCGTCGAGGAAGCGAACGACGGCGTGTTCGTCGCTCAGGACGGCGTCCTGAAGTTCGCGAACTCCGAGGGGGCTGACATCCTCGCGTCCGACCCCGAGTCGATCGAAGGGACACCGGTCACCGACGTCGTCGCACCCGGATACCGCGAGCAAGTCCTCTCGCGGCTCGAACGCCGGCTCTCCGGCGGCGACCCCGAGCGGCGCTACGAGTTCGAGGCCCTGACCACCGACGGGGACCGCGTCCCCATCGAGTTCACGGCGGCCTCCATCACCTACGACGACGAGCCCGCCGTGCTCGCCATCTGTCGGGACGTGGCCGACCGCCGGGAGCGCGAACGCCAGCGGCGACGCGCCGAGACCATCGTGGACACCGCACCGGACGCGGTGTTCATCCTCGACGAGGCAGCCAACTACGTGGACGGCAACCGCCAGGCGGCCGACCTGCTCGGGCTCCCACACGAGGAGCTCAGCGACCACAGCGTCCCCGAACTCGTCGACGACGGCGTCTTCGAGCGCGAAGTCATCCCTCGGTATCGGGGGACGGTCGCCGCGTTGCTGTCCGCCGACAACGACGACGACAAGGGCAAGTTCGAGTTCCGCGTCCACCCCGTCGGCGACGACGAGACCAGGGTCGTCGAGTGCCACCTCGCGCTCCGCCCCCACGACGAGGAGTTCCGGGGCGCCATCGGCGTGCTCCGGGACGTCACCGAACGGCACCGCCGGCGTCGCGAACTGGAGGTCCAGAACGAGCGCTTAGACGAGTTCGCGAGCGTCGTCAGCCACGACCTCCGCAGCCCACTGAACGTCGCCACCGGCTGGCTGGACCGCTACCGAGAGACCGGCGACGAAGACGCCCTCGACACCGTCGGCGAGTCCTTGGACCGCATCGACGAGATTCTCGACGAACTGCTGACGCTCGCCCGCGACGGCACCGACGGCCGCGAGACCGAGTCGGTTCCGCTCCAGGTCGCCGCCATCGCCGGCTGGGACGGCATCGACACCGGCGAGGCCCACATCGGAATCGATGCCGAGGGCTGCCGGCTCGAGGCCGTCCCGGGCCGTCTCCAGGAACTCTTCCAGAACCTCTTCCGGAACGCCGTGGAGCACGGCTCCGCGAGCCCTGACTCGCAGGCTCGGCAGGACGCCGTCGACCACGCGGCAACGCCGGCCCAGCCCGCCCAGCTCGACGGCTCCTTCCGTGAGTCCGCGCCGCTGACGGTGCGAGTCGGGGAGCTCGAGGACCGCGAGGGCTTCTTCGTCGCGGACGACGGCCCCGGCATCCCCGCCGGAGAGCGCGGGAACGTCTTCGAGATGGGCTACACCACCAGCGAGCACGGCACCGGGTTCGGACTCGCCATCGTCGAAACCGTCGCCGAGAACCACGGCTGGTCGGTGTCGGTCACGGACAGCGAGGACGGCGGCGCGCGCTTCGAGTTCGAGACGTGACTGTGGAACGCTCGTCGCCGCGAACGCGTCGAGTCGCACCGAGGGGCGGATCGAGTTGGGCTGGTCTGTGCAGGCAGTCGGCATTAGTCGGTCTCGGTCGTCGTACGCGTATGCGAAGCGTCCACCGCCCGACCGCATGCGACGAGAGCGAACGGCAGACCGGCCGGACCGTCCACGAGAGCAACGGCGAGACCGTGTCCCGAGGGCTCTGACCTCGAGATGGACGGAGGCGTTACCGGGGCGGACGGACAGCCGAACTCCGAGGCGGCCTCGCTGGCGAACCACGCCGTCAAGGCCGGCATCGTCGCCGCGCTCGCCGCCGGCGTCCGCCGCCGCGACCCGACTGTCGTCGTCAACGCGGTCGTGTCGGCCGCGTTCACGGCGCTCCCGCGCGCACTCGAAGCCAGGTACGGCGTCCGACTCCGCCCCTGGCATCGGCTCTGGGTCTCCCTGTCGGCGCTCGTCCACACGGTCGGGATGCTCGGCCCCTACGACCGAGTGTGGTGGTGGGACCACCTCGCACACACGCTCTCGGGCGTCGTCGTTGCGGGCGCCACCGACGTCGTCCTCCACAGAGAGTCCAGCGACAGTGACTCGGCGCCGAACGACGCTCGCCGCCGTGCAGCGGTCGTCGCCGGGGTGACACTCGCGTGCGGCGTCCTCTGGGAAGGCCTCGAGTACGCCGTCCACGCCGTCGCCGACCGCCTGGGGTTCGAGCCGCTGCTCGTCCACTACGGACGGAGTGACACACTCGGCGACCTGGTCTTCGACCTGCTCGGCGCGGGCCTCGTGGTCCGGTTCGGCCGGCGCGCGCTCGGCGGCAGCGACTCGACGACCAGTGACGAGTCCCGGTAGCCTCAGGCGCCGTCGGTGACGACCCGGGCGACCGCCTCGCGGTCGAACAGCTGTTCCTCGGCGGGTATCTCGGGGTACGAGCCGCCCTCGTACTCGGGCCACTCGCCGAACACGTCCGGGTAGAGCTGCTTGGCGGTCATCTCCAGCTGGAAGAGGTTCATGATGGGGCCCTGGTAGCGCATCCCCGACGCGTACACGCGGTCGTTCGCCACCGCGGAGAGTCGCCCCCCCGCCTCGTTGTTCCGGAGGCGCTCGCGGACGTCCGCCATGTCGTAGTTCGGTGTCGCGCCCCAGAGGTGGAGGATGACGTCCGGGTCCGCGTCGAGCATCGTCTCGTAGCCGACCGTCCCCCAGAGACTCGACCAGTCCTCGTCGGCGAACGCGTCGCGGGCGGCCAGCGGCCGGGTGTCGGCCAGCCAGTACCCTGGCTTGTTCAGGTGGTACGTGTAGAACGAGCCGTCGCTGTACGTCACGCGGACGGCCGTCGGGCGCTCGCTCTCGGGCGGCAGGCCGGACTCGATGGTCGCGAGCAAGTCCTCGTGGACCGCCCGCAGCGCCTCGAATCGTTCGCGTTCCCGGAAGACGTCGGCGACCCGGCCGAACAGCTCCCAGAGCGTGTAGTACTCGTAGTCGTCGCGGTAGGCCTCGTGTGGCTGGGCGTGCGTGCCGCTGTAGAAGTTCCCGAACCACGGGCCGACACTCGACGCGATGTCGGCGACGTCGCTCTCGCTCCAGCCGTCCTGCGTCCGGAGGTACGCGGGGTCGAGGAAGTGAACGTCGCTGTCGAGGTCGTAGAACTCCTCGGGGTCGAGACCGTCACCGAACGGGTCCGGCAGTCCCTCGTAGTCGAAGCCGACGCCGTCGAGGCGGTCGTAGTAGTTGTTCATCGTCGGGCCGCTCATCTGCGGGACGTAGATGGAGTTGACGGCGTCCCCGTGACCGAGAGCGACCGCCATGTCGGCGTACTGGGGGAACAACACGAACGCGTTCTCCGGCGGCTGCTCGAAGGTGACGTCGCCCATCGGCGCCAGTGACGCCCGGTAGCTCGCCGACTCGGTGGTCGCGTCGGTCGTGGTAGCGTCCGTGCCCCGCACGGACGTGGTGGGGTCGTTCGCGGTCTCGTCGTCGCTCGACTCGGGGCTCGCACAGCCCGCGAGCAGCGCACTGCCCGCCGCCGCCCCCTGCAGGTACCGTCGCCGCGTCAGTCTCTCGCGCATAGATTTTAGGTGCGCCTAAAATATCATAAGCGTTCGGATTCGCGGCCGCCGACCAGAGCCGAGGCTACGCGGCCACGCGAACGGAGAGAAAGAGTGTCCCGCGGTCAGTCGCCGCCGCCGAACATCTCCCGCATCATCGGATGCATCTCCATCATCTGCTCTTCGGCGATCTCCTCGTAGAGCTTGTACGTGATGGAAATCGTCAGCAGCAAACCGGTGCCGGTGACGTTCCCGATGGTCCCGAGCATGTTCGCCATCACGGCGAGCAGCCCGACCAGCGCACCACCGATGACGGTGACCTGCGGGATGTACCGCTCCATCACCTTCTCGATGACGCCCTGGTTCTTCCGGAACCCGGGAATCTGCATCCCCGAGTTCTGAATCTGTCGCGCCGTCGCGTCCGGCCCCATGTCCGCGGTCTCGACCCAGAACACCGCGAAGACGGCGCCGCCGACGATCATGAACGTCAGGTCCACCGCGATACGGATGAGGACCTGCCACGGCTCGGCGCTCGTACCGGCCGTCCACCACATCCACGCCTGCGGATTGTAGATGGGTGCCAGGTAGTAGAATATCCCGCCCACGACCTGCCCGTTCCCGTCGTAGACGCCGAGCCACGTCGGCATCGACGCCATCGCCGAGTTCAGGATCTGGCCGAGGAACTGGATGTTCGCCTGCAGCGCACGAACCAAGATCATCGGCAGGACGCTCGCGTAGATGAGCTTCACCGGGAACCGACCCCGGGCGCCCTTCACGCGAGCGTGACTCAGGGGAATCTCGACACGCACGCTCTCCGCGTACACGACGACGACGTAGATGAACAGCGTCGTCAGCAGTCCGAGAATCCCGGCCTGCATCAGCAGGAACGACACCCCGTCCATCGACAGCAACGGCGGGATGTTCGAGACGTTCCCCGCGACGATGTCGAACCACGTCGGAATCAAGCCCTGATTGCCGACGCCGCCCTCCCAGAACACGAGCCCGCCGACCAGGCTCTGGCTCACGCCAGCGACGATGAACAACCCGATGCCGGACCCGACGCCCCACTTCGAGATGACCTCGTCCATGAACAGGAGGAGGATGCCACCGACCGCGATCTGGGCGAATATCAGGAACTCCACGCCGAGCGTGCCGCCCGGCATCGACTGCGCGAGCTGCTGGCTCGGCTGCAGGAAGTTCCCGAGGAACACCATCGGCGCGCCCGTCAACACGATCATCACGAGCACCAGGAACTTCTGGAGGCCCTGATAGATGGCCTGGTCACGCGGGTCGTTGTCCGTGTCCAAGCCCAGGAGGTTCGCGCCACCGAGCAGCTGCAAGACGATACTCGCCGTGACGATCGGACCGATACCGAGCTGGAGCACGGTACCCTGACCGCCGGCGAGCAGACTCCGGAACTGACCGAAGAAGTCGCTGCCCGCGGTCTGAATGCCCCAGAGCGGGACGTTCGTCAGGAAGAAGTACAGCATGAGGATTCCCCCCGTCCAGTACATCTTCCGGCGGAACGGCACGTGCCCTTCCGGTCGCTGGACCGAGGGCATCCGCGTGAGGACCGGCGCAGCAGCCTCCTTCCATCCCATAGGTTACTCCTCGTCGTCCTCGCTCGCTCGCTCGGAGACGACGGCGTCGCCGCCCTCGCCCTCGATGAGGTCGACGGCGGTGTCGCTGAACGCGTCCGCCGTTACTTCGAGCTGTTCGTAGAGCTGGCCGCCGCCGAGGACCTTCACCACGTCGGCGTCCCAGCCGTCGTCGGCGACGTCACGGGCGTCGACGCGGTAGCCGAACTCCGTCTCCTCGGCGACGCCCTCCTCCGTGAGCAGGGCGATGTCCTCGTCGAGCTCCTGAATGGAGACCTCTGCGACGTCGCGGTCGGTCTTCTCCGGCCGCTTGAAGCCGCTCTTGCCGACGTCCTCGTAGTTGTGTTGCTCGTGTTTCTTGCGACCCGCACGACCGCGACCGCCGCGGTTACCGGCGCCGCGGCGGTTCTTGTGCGTCCCGCCGCCGTGCGTTCGAGAGCCGCGCTGTCGTCGTTTCTTGTCGGTCATGGTTATCGCATCTCGGTGAGGAGACTGTCGATCTCCTCGGTCGTGTGTTTCCCGAGCTGGCCGCCGTCGCTGACGGGCTGCTTGATACCGTCGTGGCCGCCGCGCGGCGGGTGCAGACGGAGTACGGGCGCCAGGCCCGCGTCACGCAGCGTCGTCTCCTCGTCGAGCAGCGCGCCCGCGAGGTCGGCGACGTCGTCGTACTCGGTGTGTTCGGCGAGCCACTCGTCGTCCACGTCGGCGTCGCCCTCGGCGGGCTCCGCGCGCTTCTCGAGCAGCTCCACGAGGACGTCCTCGCTCGGCTCGCCGAACGCCACGTAGTCGTTCACCTTGGCGACCATGCCCGAGTACGTTTCGGTCTCGGGAACGAGCGCACAGTGGTTCACTTTGTGGATGTTCAGCATCTCGAGCGTGTCCTGCGTGTCCGCGCGCATGTTGACCTCGCCGCGGATCTGGACGACTGCCTGCATCACTCGATCACCTCGCGCTGCTCGCGAGCGTACTGGGGCACGCGTGCCTCGGAGGTCGCGCGGAGCGCGTTGAACGTCGCCTTCGCGAAGTTCACGGTCGTCCGCGTCTTCCCGGAGGAACGCGTCCAGATGTCGTCGATGCCGGCGAGTTCGAGCACGTGCCGGACGGTCTCACCGCCCGCCAGCCCGAGGCCGCGCGGCGCCGGGATGAGCTCGACGTCGACGCTGCCCGCCTTGCCGGTCGACTTGAGCGCGACGGTGTGGGGACGCCCACAGCCACACTCCCACGACCCGCAGCCACGGGAGACGTCGATGATGTTCAGCTTCGCTACCTCGATGGCCTTCTGGATGGCACCGCCGACCTGGTCGTCGCGGCCCTCCGCGTAGCCGACGTAGCCGTCGCGGTTGCCGATAGCGACGACGCACCGGAACTTCACGCGGCGGCCGGAGTCGGTCATCCGCTGGACCATGTTGATGTCCAGCACTTCGTCGTCCAGCCCCGGCAGGAGCTGGTCGACGATTTCTGGCTCCTTCAGCGGCAGCCCGGAGTTCAGGGCCTCCGACATGTCCTCGATCTCCCCGTCCTGGACGAGGCGACCGAGGCGGGTCTTCGGTTGCCAGGTGTCGTTGTAACTCATGTGTTAGTCCTCCATGATGGCCTCCCGAGTCTCGTCGAAGTGCTCGGGAAGCTCTGTTGCGTCGAAGTCACCGCTGTACAGCGGCTCGTCGAGACTCTCTGCGTACTCCGCGACGTGTTCGCCACGCGTCCGCGACCAGTCCGCGAAGACCGTGTCGTTGTGCGGGACGTCCAGACCGGCGTCGATGACGCCCTCCTGGACTGCGAACACCTTCGAACCCGGGGTGGCCGTGTTCAGGCCGATGTCGAGGACCGCCTCCTCGACGCCCGCGTCCACTGCGCGCTGCCCAGCGAGCAGCCCCGTCAGGTACGCCGCCGGCAGGTTCCCCGTGGGAGCCTCCCAGTCGTACTCGTCGAGGTCACTGGAGTGCGCGCTCGCGATCGTTTCGTCGCCGTCGGGTCCGGTCGCGACCAGCTGCGCCGTAACGTGCTTGTTGCTCTTGCGAGCCACAAGCCGGGGTTTCCCCGACTTCAGGAGGCGCAACCTCTGATGGTAGTCCGTCCGGACCTCGCGGCGGCGCCGCATCGGCACCTTGTATCTAGGTCCTGTCGCCATTAGCTATCACCGTAGTTCTCTTCGATGTAGTTCGTGAGGCGACGGACGCTGTCGAACTCGCCGCCCTTCGCCATGTTGTACAGCTCGCGGTACTCCGCCGGGGAGAGTGTCCCGTCGTCGCGGAGTTCGCGGAGCTTCTGCCGCTGCGCGCGGATGCCGGCCACGTGGGCCGACTTCTCGTTCTGGCGCGCACCGGACTTGCCCTTCCGGGAACCGGCTCCCTTCTGGTGGCCGTAGGCACGCTTCGCGGCGCGCTCGCGTGCGCGACCGCGGGAATTGCCCTGCGTGTCCTCTGCTTCGATGGTGCCCTCCGCGACCAGCTCGCGGATGTCCTCTCGCGTGATCGCGTCGGCGATCTCGGACTGGGCCTCGGGGTCGAACCAGACGCGGTTCTTACCGACGTCGAGGACGTCGGCTGCGAGCCGCTTCTGTGCGCTCAGGTCACTCATTGTCTTCGACCTCCACTTCCACGTAGGTCGGGTTCAGGACGCGGATGTCCTGCTCTTCGGCCTGCTCCTCGATGCGCTCGCGCTTGCGAGCGCCGACCTTCGAAGCGATTCGGGCCGCTTCCGTGTCCGGGTCGATGGCGTCGAGGTCGTCCGCGTTGTGGACGCGGACCTCCTCGAAGCCGCTCGGGTGCTTGCCTCGAACCGCCTTCGGCGTGCGGAATCCGGCCTGGACGGTGTCGCCCTTGCCTTTCACGCCGCGGCGCTGCTTGGACAGCGTGCCCTTCGGGCGGCGCCACGACTTCGGGGTCCGCTTCTTCTTGTGGTAGTCCTGTCGGTTGAACTGCGGCTTGCCGACGCGCCGGCGCTTCTCGAGGAGCCGCTGCTCCTCGTCGCTGAGGTCCGGCGTCTTCTCGGAGAGACCGCGGGGACGGAGCTCCGTCTCCACGTCTTCGTCCTCCTCTTCGGTCTCCTCGGGTTCGGCCTCCTCGACCTCCGCCTCGGTGTCCTCTTCGACCTCGAGACCGCCGACGTCGGCCTTGATACGGGCCGCGAGGGCGTTCCCGACGCCGTCGACCTCTGCGAGGTCGCTCTGGCTCGCCGCCTGCACGTCCTCGACGGACTCGTAGCCGGCCTCCTCCAGCGCCTCGGCCTTCGACGGGCCGACGCCGGAGATGTCGGAGAGCTCCTGGGGTGTGTCGTCGCTCATCTATCAGGCACCTCCCTTCGCGGGCTTCTCGACGATGTAGACGCCGTCCTGGAAGACGCGCGTGTCCTTGTCGGTGACCCGCGTCAGCTGTTCGATGTCGGCCGCCGTCTGGCCGACGTCCTCGATACTCGGGCCGCTGAGCGTGACGTCCTCGCCGTCCACTTCGACGTCCGTGTCGCCACGGATCTGGGTGCGGCGGGCTGCCTTCTCGCCGAGGAAGTTCTGGATGACGACCTCGTCGCCCTCCACGTCGACCTGCATCGGGAAGTGAGAGTAGTGCACTTCGAGTTTGTACTCCCAGCCCTCGGTGACCCCGTGGAACATGTTCTCCACGTGGCTCTCGAAGGTTCCGACGGTCGAGTTCGTCTTCGCGTCCTCCGCGTCGCTCTCGACGACGACCGCGTCGTCGGAGACGCTGACGTCGACGTCGGGGTACCAGAGGCGTCGCGTGACGGAGCCCTCGGGGCCCTCGACGGTGAGGTCGAGGTGGTCGACCTCAGCCGTCACGTCGTCCGGAATTTCGATTTCGATTCGTGCCATGATTCAGTATACGTACGCGATGACCTGGCCACCGACGCCCTCTTCGCGGGCCTCGTAGTGGCTCATGATGCCGTGGCTGGTCGTCACAACGAGCGCGCCGTAGTCCCGAGCCGGGAGGTATCGCTTCTCCCACTGCTCGAAGCCGTCCGCGCCCACGGAGTACCGCGGGTTCACGGGACCGCACTCGTTGATGGCACCCTTCAGTTCGACCTCGAAGCGGCCGGCCTTCCCGTCGTCGACGAACTCGAAGCCGTCGATGTACCCGCGGTCGTAGAAGACCTCGAGGACGGAGCCGACCATGTTCGAGGCGGGCTCTACCGTGTGTGTGAGATGTCCGACGCTCTCGGCGTTGTCGATGCCGGAGAGTGCGTCGGACAGTGGATCGTTTGCCGTCATTGTTAGCTGTACTTCTTGAAGCCCATCGAGCGGGCGATCTCGCGGAAGCACTGTCGACACAGCCAGATGTCGTACTTGCCGACGAGGCCCTGTTCGCGGCCACAGCGCCGGCACTCGTGCGTCTGGCCTGTCTCTGCTGCTTCGCCGTCCGTCTCGCTCATTCGTTGACCTCCACGTCGAAGTTGGATTCGAGGTACGTGACCGCGTCCTCAGGGTCGAGTCGGTGGTTCGAGGGAATCTGCCGGGACACCTGATCGCGTTTGGCGATCCGGTAGCCCGGACGGGTGAGGTTCACGGTGACGTCCATCCCGTAGATTCCGATGTTCGGGTCGTACTCCTGGCTCGGGAAGTCCGTGTGCTCCTCGATGCCGAAGCTCACGTTCCCGGTGTCGTCGAACTGGCGGCGGTCGATGTCCGCAGCGGGGAACGCACGCTCGAGGAAGTCCTCGGCGTCGTCGCCCCGCAGCGTGACCTTCGCGCCGATCGGGTCGCCCCGGCGGAGACCGAACTCCGGCTCCGGACGCTTCGCCTGCGTGCGAACGGTGTCCTGGCCGGTGATCTCCTGGAGGATGCCCTCCGCGTTCTGGAGTTCGACACCGCCCTGGCCGACGCCCATGTGGACGACGACCTTCTCGATGCGGGGCTCCCGCATCTCGTGGAAGTCCGCTTCTGCCTCACTCATTCGTCATCACCCTCGACGAAGTTCTCGTCGATGACGACGACGTAGTCCTCGACGGTCTCGAAGCCGTCGTCGTCGGTCTCCACGGTGACGGTGTTGTCGGCGCTGCCGGGCTGCACGTCGATGTCGGCGATCTCGCCGATGTCACCAGCGTGCTGGCCGGCGACGGCCGTGACGAGCGCGCCCTCCTCGTACTCGAAGTGCGCGACGATTTCGTTGGTCTCGTTGTCGACGACCACGGAGTCGCCCCCCGCGTAGTCGGCGCCGTCGTCGACGACGAGATTCGTGCCGTCGTGGAAGTTCAACTGCGTGCGACCGCCGGAGACGGTCGTCTTGTCAGTGACCTTGTTCAGCTTGCTGCCGGCCGCGTCCGCGTCGATGCCGGTGAGGCCGAGTCGACCGCCCTCGTCCGGGAACACGCGATAGTACTCGTCGCGGGCCGGGAACGCCAGGATGTCGAACATCCCGATCGGGCGGTTGACGTCGCCGACGCTCCCGCCGTTGACGAGCACGCCGTCCGTGTTGATGGCGTACTGCGCTTCGCTGGAGTCGTCGACATAGCCCAGGACGTCCCGGAGCACGACGACCAGCGGCACGCCGGACTCGCCGTGCGGGCCGGCCCCGGCCTTCGCGGTGAACGTCTCCGTCTTCCGCTCGACGGGCCAGGACTTCGGTACCGAGAGTCGCTTCTGGTGGTTCGTCATTCGTTGTCACCCTCCAGTCGCTCGGCGCGCACGTCGTCCTCGAGGTCGAGGTCCGTCACGCGGAGGTTGCTGGAGTCCACGGGGCGAGGCGTCTCCTCGCCGTCGGCGGCCTCCACGGTCACATCCTCCACGAACACCTCGGCGTCACGCAGGTCCACGTCGACGACTTCGCCGTCTTCGCCGGCGTAATCGCCACGCATGACCTCGACGGTGTCGCCGACGTTGACGCGAACGTTCCGCTGGCCGTACTCCTCTCGGAGGTCGTCGGCCAGGGTCGCCCGCACCTGGTCCTGCTTCTCGTGCAGCGACGCTCGCTCCGTGCGAATTCGCTGTTTGTGTGGTTGTTCGCTCATTGTCTATACGATCATCGTCGCGGTACTCGCGATGGTACCGTACCGTTCCGCCACTTCGCGCGAAATCGGGCCCTTGATCTCGGTCCCGCGAGGCTCGCCGAGGTCGTCGATGATGACCGCGGCGTTGTCCTCGAACTTCACGCGCGTGCCGTCCGGCCGACGGATGGGCTTGCGCTGACGCACGACGACGGCCTCCAGTACCTGGCGGCGCATCTCCGGCGTGCCCTTGGTCACCGAGACGGTGATCGTGTCGCCCAGTCCGGCCTTCGGGTGGCGGTTCTTCGTTCCCTGGTACCCCTTCACGCTCGTGATCTTGAGCTCGCGTGCGCCAGTGTTGTCGGCGCACGTGATCAGCGAGCCCTTCTCCAGTCCCTGCGTGACGTCGGCCTTGATGGCTTCCATCAGGCGTCACCTCCGTCGGTGACTTCCACGACGACGTGGGATTTGGTCTTCGAGAGCGGTCGGGTCTCTGCGATGCTCACCGTGTCGCCGACACTGATGTCGAAGCACTCGGGTGCGTGTGCCGGAACGCGCGACCGCCGCTTCATGTAGCGGTCGTACTTCGGCACGAACACGTCGTACTCGCGTTCGACGACGACGGTTTTCTCCATGTCTGTGGAGGCCACTTCTCCCTCGAGAACCTGGCCGCGCACGGAAAGATTCCCGTGGAACGGACAGTTCTCGTCGGAGCAGGTGCCCTCCGGGTCTGTTACGTTCAGTCCTATCGCCATTTCGAATCAACTCCGTTTTCGGAGCGTCGCTCGGGTCGTGAGAGCAGTTTGACTCCATCCACCGTAACGTAGGCCACGCTCTCGCCAGTGGTTTGGCTCTCGCCACCTGCAGGTTTGAACGCGGTCCCGGCCGCCTTCGCGACGGCCGCAGCTTCATCTGTGAGTCGGAACTCGAAGGTGGCCCCCGCCTTGGGGACCTGCTTGACACCCGAATCAGTGTCCAGACAGAGGGTCTGCATCGTCTCACGGACGACGCGTCCCTCGATGCCCACCCGCGACTGGTCGGTGTCCTCGGCGACCCGCACGTGCAGGCCGACAAGTTCGTGTCGCGGTAGCGATTCGGGTGTCAAGCTCATCGTCTTATTCCTCGGTCTCGTCGGCGTCGAGGTCGCCTTCTTCCCGCTGAATCGTCTTGATGCGGGCGATGGTCTTCCGGAGCTCGCCGATGCGGCCCGGGTTGTCCGGGGCACCACCGGCGGCCTTCACTGCCTTCGAGTTCAGGAGCTCGGTCTCGAGCTCCTGCAGTTCGGCCTCGCGCTCCGCGGTGGTCATGTCGCGAATCTCCTGCGTGTGGAGAATCGCCATTACTCCTCACCTCCCTCTTCGTCGTCGTCCATCTCGTCGAGCAGGTCCTCCGCCGTCTCGGCGGCCTCCTCGTCGACGTCGCTGAACTCGTCGTCTTCGCCTTCGACCTCGTCGGCGAGCTCGTCGAGTTCCTCCTCGACGTCGTCGTCGGCCTCGATGGCCTCCTCGATGACTTCCTCGTCGTCGAACTCCGCGGACTCCGCGGCGTCCTCGACTGCGGCCTCGTCGTCCTCGGCCGCGTCCTCGTCGCCTTCGCCCTCGAGGAGCTCTTCGAGGTCCTCGCCGGCTTCGGCCTCGTCCACGACGAGGTCCTCGATGTCCGCGTCCTCCTGGATCTCGAAGTCGTCGGGCAGTTCGGCGTTCGGCGGGATGATCTTCACGTTCACGCCGATGGTGCCGAGCTTCATCACCGCGACGCCCTTGCCGTGGTCGACGATCTCCTCGGCGGGCTCGCCGTTGTGCTTGATGTAGCCGCGGTTGAACTTCTCGACGCGGCCGCGGTTGCCGGTGACCTTCCCGCTCAGGACGATCTCGGCGCCGAGCGCGCCGGCCTCCATGATGCGGTCGATGGTCGTGTGTCCGGCCTTCCGGAAGTACCAGCCGCGTTCGAGGGCGTTCGCGAGGCGGTCCGCGACGATCTGTGCGTTCAGGTCGGGTTCGTCGACCTCCTGCACGTCGATCTGCGGGTCCTCCAGGTCGAAGCGCTCCTCGAGCTGGGTGGTGATCTTCCGGATGTTCTTCCCGCCCTTGCCGATGACCATCCCGGGCTTCTCGGCCTTGAGGACGATCTGCATGCCCATCGGCGTCGGCGCGAGTTCCATGCCGCCGTAGCCGGCTCGCGCCAGCTCCTCGGCGAAGAACTCGTCGATCTGGGACCGCTGGAGGCCCTGCTCGATGAACTCGTGTTCGTCCGCCATCAGGCAGACACCTCCTCTTCCTCGGGCTCGGTCACGACAATCTCCACGTCACAGAGCGTCGAGTTCCACGGGCTGGCCCGCCCCATCGCGCGGGGCTTGCGGCCCTGGCTCTCGCCGACCTTGTGGGGAGCGACGTGGTCGATGACCATCTCGGACGGGTCGAAACCCTGCTGCTCGGCGTTGTTCGACACGTTCGAGAGCAGCTTCAGGAAGTCCTTCGAGGCCTTCTCGGGGTACCGTCCCGCGTCCCAGCCGTCGATGTCGTTCCGGTGGCCGACGCCACTGTTGTGCTGCTTGAAGGGCACCGACTGCTCCTCGTCGACGACCGCCTGGAGGTAGTCCTCCGCGTCGGCGACCGTCTCGCCCTTGATTTCGCGGGCGATGGCCTTGCTGTGCTTCAGACTGATGGACCGCTCCCGGAGCATGGCCTTCGCCGACTCCTCGGGGTCCACGTCCACGCTGTAGCTGATTCCCATGGGTTATTTGAGCGGCACGAACTTCGAGGAGCGGGTCGCGCCGATGCCCGCCTGCCCGTGTTCGACCGATGTTCGCGTGAGCTGGAACTCGCCGAGGTAGTGCCCGATCATCTCGGGCTGGACCTCGACGCGCTCGAACTCCTGGCCGGTGTACACCGCGAACGTCAGGCCGACGAACTCCGGCAGCACCGGCATGTCGCGCAGGTGCGTCCGGATCGGGTCGTTCGCCGTCTCCTCGGCCGTCGACTCGCGAGCCTCCGCGAGCACCTTCTCGTGCTCGGCGGAGAGGCCACGGGTGATGGTTCGCCGCTGGCGAGCGGGGAGCAGTTCCGCGACGTCCTCCAGGCTCATGTCCTGCAGCTCGTCGAGGTCGTGGCCGCGGTAGGTGAACTCACCCTCGCGGCCGGTTCGGTATTCCGTACTCATGGTTACTTGTTGCCTCCGCGGCCGGTCCGCTTCGAGGCGATGTCACCGACCTTCCGGCCGGGTGCCGCGTCCCGGGAGACCGACTTCGGTCGGCCCGGGTGCTGGCGGCCACCGCCACCGAACGGGTGGTCGACGGCGTTCATCGCGACACCACGCACGCGCGGCCACTTCGTCCCGCGGGCCTTCATCTTGTGGTGCTTGTTGCCCGCCTTCACGAACGGCTTCTCCGTCCGGCCGCCGCCCGCGACCACGCCGATGGTCGCGCGGCAGTCCGGGGAGAGCCGCTTCATCTCGCCGGACGGCAACTGGACGATAGCGGCGTCGCGCTCGTGCGTGACGAGGTCGGCGTTGACCCCGCTCGCGCGAGCGAACTTGCCGCCGTCGCCCGGCTGGCGTTCGACGTTACAGACCGGGACGCCCTCGGGAATCTCCGCGAGCGGGAGCGTGTTGCCCGGCTCGATGTTCGCGGAGATACCGATCTCGAGGGTGTCACCGACGCCGACGCCCTCGCTGGCGAGGACGAGACGCTGGTCGTCGTCCTCGAACTCGACGCGTGCGACCGGCGCGCTGCGCGCCGGGTCGTGCTCCACGTCGACGACCTCGCCGGCGAGCACGTCCGCGTCCTCGGTTCGCTTGTGCGACAGTTCGCCCTTGTATCGGTGCGACGGCGCACGGAACGTCGACGTCCCGCGCCCGCGTCGCTGACCCTGGATTCTGCGTCCCATTGTCAGAACACCCCGATGCGGGAGGCGACGTCCTGCGCGTCGTCCTCCTCGGAGAGTTTCACCGTCGCCTTCTTGTCGGCTTCGGGGGTGATCTGCGTGTTCACGTCCACGACGGAGACCTCGTACTCGTCCTCGACGACGTTCCGAATCTCGGGCTTCGTCGCGTCGATGTCGACGACGAACTGGAGCTTGTTCTGGAAGTCCATCTCGTCCATCGCCTTCTCGGTCACGAGGGGGTAGTCGATGATGGAGCTCATCGGTCGGCCACCTCCTCGACGGCGCTCTCCGTCCAGACCGTCAGTCGGCCCGGTTCGGCGCCAGGTGCGAGGTCTTCGGCGTTCACTTCACGGCCCGTCGCCACGTCGACGCCGGCGAGGTTGCGGGCGGCCTTCGACGGCCCGGTCTCGCTGGAGGTGACGAACAGAATCGAGGTCGGCTCCTTGTACTTGCGGCCGCGGAGCTTCCCCTGACCGGCTCGGACGGTGCGGCCTTCGTCGGCGCGCTCGACGTCCGCGTGGACGCCGACCGCTTCGAGGAAGGCGGCGACCTCCTTCGTCTTCACGAGGTCCTCGAACTCGTCGCTCACGACGAGCGGGAGGTCGATGTCCTCGTCGAAGTTGTGGCCGCGGTCGGCCACCAGCTCGGTGTCGGTCGTCGCCGCGACGGCGGACCGAACGGCGGCCTTTCGTTCCTTGTCGTTGAGGTCGAGGCCGTGGTCTTTCTCGGCTTTCGGCGGGTGTGCGCCTCGGCCACCGACGGTCTGCGGGACGCGGGCGCCCTGCCCGTTCGCCTGCGGGACGTGGGCCATGCCGCGCCCACTCCCCGGCGACTCTGCGGTGGTGCGCAGACCCGCGTACTCGTCGGCGCCGTACTCCTGTGTTCGGTTGGCCTGTGCGGCGAGCACGGCACGCTTCACGAGGTCCGGTCGGACCGGCTCCTCGAAGACCCTCGGCAGGTCGAGCGTGCCAGCGTCGTCGCCGTCCAGGTCGCGTACGGTTACCTGCATAGATTATCCCTGGTTGGATGCGGTGCTCACGTACCGCACCTCCGGATCGAGGCGCGGCGATTCGTTCGGCCGGACGGCCGGCCGGAAGCGCACGAGGCGCTGCTCCGGACCGGGCACCGAGCCTTTCACGAGCGTGTACGGGCCGTCGACTTCGCCGTAGTTCGGGAAGCCGCCGTCCGGCGTCGGCTCGTCCCCATCGTTGATGTCGATGAGGCGCTTGTTCAGTTCGGTGCGCTGGTGGTAGCCGGTCTGGCCCTGCTGGGGAACCGTCGAGCGAACGCGGCTCGGGTTCCACGGGCCGAGGTTACCGATGCGGCGCCGCCAGCCCTGGCGGGCGTGCTTGCCCTTCCGCTTCTGGACGCCCCAGCGCTTGACGGGGCCCTGGGTGCCCTTACCCTTCGTGACGCCCGCGACGTCCGTGAACTCGCCGGCGCGGAAGACGTCACCGAAGTCGTGGGCACCGCCGTCCTCGAGGAGGTCGGCGGCGAACTCGAGTCGGTCGGCGAGCGTACCGCCGCCGACGCGAGTCTCCATGACGTCGGGCTTCTTCTTCGGGACGCCCGGGGCGTCGCCGGGTGCCGTGTGCGTGATGACACGGACGTCGGCGACTTCCTCGGTGTCGAGCGCCTCGTTCAATTCCTCAATGTCTCCGCCCTCGTCGGGAACGGAGAGCGTGCGGTCGAGCGCCTCGTGGGTGTCGTCCGCCCAGACTTCCGTTAGCGGCTTCTTGCCGTACGGCGTGTCTTCGTACAGGCGGACTGCGGCCGCCCGCATGGGCGGCGTTTCGACGACCGTCACGGGGACGGTCGTCTCCATGCCCTCGGTCGGTGCGTTGGCCTTGTCGTCGACGAGGACGACGTGGGTCATGCCGGCCTTGTAGCCAGCGAAGCCCTGTAGGCCGACTTCACCGTCGTCGGCGGGCCACGAGTTGAAGCGCGGTACTTCGCTCTCCGCGCGCTTGCGGGGACTGAACCCCATCGAGCCTTTGCGTGGTCGGTTTGGCTGTGGCATCGTATCACTCCGTGAGCGTCAGGGAGCCGAGTGTCGCGAGCACCGCTTCTTCGGTGCGTACGACCTCGCTCCCCTGATCGGGGATGGTGTTGAGCCAGGCGTCGAATCGCGCGGGTGCGTCGGCGGATGAGTCGGTGACCGACTCCCTGACCGCGTCTTCGGAGACACCGAGCATGGGCGGAAGCCCACGTTTCGGTGCCCCGAAGGCGACGGTCAGTCCGTCCCGGGCGGTGCGTTCGACGTACCCCCCGAGGGAAGCCACCGAAAGCGGCTCCCCGTGCCGGGAGGTCGCGATGCGAACGCCCGCGTCGGGACGCGTCAGAGCGTCACCGAGGTCCGTGCGTTCGACCGAGAACCCCGGGAGGGGTTCGTCGACCAGCTTCGCACGGACCGGTCGTCGCGAAGAGACCCTGATGGTCACGCGCTCTCCCTCCTCGGCCTCCATTCCGGGAGGCG
>ENA-ORCS01000177-ORCS01000177.1-marine-metagenome-genome-assembly--contig:-NODE-177-length-64739-cov-4.779871_pt1 | contig 64739 bp, 62 predicted proteins | sample MGYA00237781_ERZ508513 | MGnify/ENA primary metagenome ERZ508513 (study PRJEB26184, sample SAMN06268793) | marine metagenome | isolation source: Eden Landing Ponds, San Francisco, CA, USA | place...
TGCTCAACGAAGTCGAGGAGATCGACTTCCATGGACAGAATCGATTTCCTCGGCTTCGTCCTTCTACTCCGTGATATAAGCCGATTAGATCGCTATTCAAAACGGCAGAAAATTCTTCCCATATGAGTGGAACTGTGACAAGAATGGCCGCTTGGAGAGTGATCTGAGGTAGTTTCCACAGATCGAATCGGTCAAATTCACGCATTACAGCCCGGATAAACCCGATGTAGCCTCAACTTTCAGGATCCTCTCCCGATTCGACGCGACGGCCCGGCACACAGCAGACGGCGCGATACGGTAGCTGTCGGCGGACCCGCCGGGGACAGGAAATTTTTAGCGGGCGCGGTCCCACGTTCGGGTCGATGGACGAGCGGGGTTCTCGCGAGGCGTTCTCCCGGATGGGGACGCTCGGGATCGAAGAGGAGTACTACGTCGTCGACGCCGACGGGCGGCCCACCTCGGGCACCGACGAACTCGTCTACGAGTCCGAGCCGCCCGAACTGCTCGAGGGACGACTCGACCACGAACTGTTCAAGTGCGTCATCGAATCGCAGACGCCGACCATCGAGGACCCCGCGCGCGCTCGCGACCATCTCTGTGCGGTCCGCGAGGCGCTGGTCGACCACGCCGCGGCCCACGGCTTCGGTATCGCCGCCGCGGGACTGCACCCGCTGGCGAAGTGGCGCGAACTCGAACACGCCGAGAAGCCGCGCTACCGTGCGCAACTCGACCGGATCCAGTACCCGCAACACCGCAACACGACCGCTGGCCTCCACGTCCACGTGGGCGTCGACGACGCGGACAAGGCCGTCTGGATCGCAAACGAGATCCGCTGGCATCTCCCCGTCATGCTCGCGCTCTCGGCGAACTCGCCGTACTGGAACGGCTTCGACACCGGCCTCCACTCCGCGCGGGCGAAGATATTCGAAGCGCTCCCGAACACCGGGATGCCCACCGCCTTCGAGGAGTACGACGACTTCGACGCGTTCGAGCGCCGGATGGTCGAGACCGACAGCATCGACGACCGCGGGGAACTGTGGTTCGACGTGCGCCCCCACTCCGGCCACGGCACCGTCGAAGTACGGACGCCGGACTGCCAGGCCGACCCCGACCGCGTGATGGCGTTCGTGGAGTACACGCGCGCGCTGGTCGAAGACCTCGCCGCCCGTTACGAGGACGGCGAGTCGGGCACCGACTTCCGGCGGGAACTGTACGACGAGAACAAGTGGCGCGCGATGCGGCACGGCCAGGGCGCGAGCCTGCTCGACAGGGAGTTCGAGACGACCACCGACCTCGGCGAAATCGTCGACCGTGAGGCCTCGCGGCTCGGAATCTCGGGGATCCGCGACGTCTACGACGCCGAGAGCGGGGCAGAGCGTCAGCGCCGTCTCCGAGAGGAAGAGGGCGTCGCCGCGCTCTGTGACGCGCTCGCGTTGCAGTACGAGTAGCGACTCGACCGCGACGTCCCGTTGGGCCGATATCGGTCATTGAGAATTCTCGGCAAGATTTTTACCCGCCAGGGGCTTTCGTCCTCCTAGAGAGGACGTATGTCTACCGACGATTCAGCGGACGACGACGAGGGCACCGACCGATCAGATCTCGGGGAGTTGGACGAGGAGTTCGAGGACGGCGAGGGCGGCAACGTCCGCGAGCGTCTCGAGGAGGGCGCGGACAAGGCGGTCACGGGCTTCGACGAGGGGATCGTCGACCTGCTCTCGTGGGTCCTCGAGACGGAGACGCGGGCGCGTATCTACGTCTACCTCAGACAGAACCCCGACAACACAAGCGACGAGATCGCCGAGGGGACCGGGCTTTACCCGAGTACGGTCCGTGAAGCGCTGGCCGAACTCCACGAGGAGGGGAAAGTCACCCGACACAAACGCGAGAGCGACGGGGCCGGGAACAACCCATACGAGTACGCAGCGATGGCGCCGAGCGAACTCGTCGGCAACATCGTCGACGACGTCCAGGCCGAACTGAACACCGTGTTCAACCTCGACGACGTGCTCGGCGACGACGAGGACGGCGAGACGGCGGTCGACTCCGAACCGGTAACGATCACCGTCGCCGACGACGACGCCGAAGACGAGACGGACGACGAGGTGAACGTCGACGCGGGTGAAACCGGTGGCGAAGACGATGCGGACGGGGGCGACGCGGCCGAAGGCGGAGACGAAGACGACGCGGGCGACGCCGACGAGAACTGAACGGCTTCGCGAGCGGCGTGGGGGCCGGTATCGTGGGAACGGGCGACAGATCGGGCAGGAAGCCGAAGGCACTTTAATCGGTGGTGCCGTCGGAACGGACATGAGAGTCGCGCTGGGTGGGACCTTCGATCCAGTTCACGACGGCCACCGCGCGCTGTTCGAGCGCGCGTTCGAGTTGGGCGACGTGACCGTCGGGTTGACGAGCGACGAGCTCGCGCCGATGCTGCGCGACGACGACCGCCACGTCCGGCCGTTCGCCGAGCGCGAGGCAGACCTGGAGCGCGAACTCGCCCGCTTCGCCGACGAGTACGACCGCGAGTTCGAGGTCCGTCGCCTCGACGAGCCGACCGGCATCGCGACCGAACCCGGCTTCGACGCACTCGTCGTCTCCCCCGAAACCGAGACGGGCGGCAAACGTATCAACGAGATCCGCCGCGACGACGGCCTCGCCCCGCTCGACATCGAAGTCGTCGACCACGTCTACGCCGACGACGGCGAGATCATCTCCAGCACCCGCATCGTCCGCGGCGAGATCGACGAACACGGCGCCCTCACGCCCGACTCGACCGGCCGGGACGCCCCCGCGGACGGCTAGCCTGTCGACGTCTCTTACACTGCGCGGGGCGGTCGGTCACCAGCCAGGTGCGTCGAGTCCGGCCGCTTCGAGCATCGGTTTCCAGCGCTGTGAGATAGTGAGCCGCGTCACGTCCGCGGCCTCGGCCACCTCGCCCTGACTGCGACGGTCGCCCTCGACCAGCCCGGCGACGTAGAGGCTGGTGGCGAGTACCGCCCGTTTCGAGCGGTCCGTCTCGGGCACGTTCGAGAGAAACAGGTCCGCGGCCCGCGAGCGAGCGTCGGCACTCAGGTCGAGGCGCTCGGCCGTCTCGGCGAGTTCGTCGAGCCACTCCTCGTTGTCGACCTGGTCGCGGGCGCGATACATCGGGCCGTCCTACGCGGCGCCGGGGCTTAAATCACCGGCCGCGAGAGGGACCGCGGCGACCGAGTTCGGAGCCGACCGGCGGCCGATGTCACAACCGTCATGTCGGCGTCGGACGTAGGCGCGAGCGTGACTCAGTGGGTCGAGAACCCGACGGGCGGGCGCGACCGCGGCCCTGTCGCGCTGGCGCGAGCGTGGGCGGAGGTGCTCGTCCGCCCGCGGCGACTCTTTCGCTCGGCGGTCGCGCCGGGCGACCAGGCGCCGGGGCTGGCCTTCGCCGCGACGGTCGTTCTGGTCGAGGAGACGAGTCGTGTGGCCTTCGGCGTCGCCGCCTATCCGACGCTCGGGAACCAGCCGCTAGTCTCGACTGTGTTCTGGCTCGCGCTCGCGACGGTGCTCGTCGCGCCCGCAGCGCTCCATCTGACCGCCGCGCTCCAGACGCTCGTCCTCCGGGCGCTCGTCGCCGACCGCGCCGGCATCAGCGAGACGGTGCAGGTCATCGCCTACGCCGCCGCTCCCGGCGTGTTCGCCGGCGTCCCCGTCCCCGAGATTCGCCTCCTCGCCGCCGCCTACGGCACCCTCTTGCTCGCCATCGGGACGAGCGAGGTTCACGAGATTTCGCTCGGGCGGGCCGCCGCGGTGGTCGCGCTCCCGGCCGCGCTCGCCTTCGGCTACGGCTTCCGCGGGTTCGCCGCGCTCTCGGCCGTGACGGGGCTTTCGTGGGCCGACGTGGCCGGGGCGTTCTAAGCGACCTCTCGCGGACTTTATCACCGACCCGGACCCAGCGCCGCTATGCTCACGCTCGACCTGGAGTCGTTCATGTTCGAACTCAAAGACGGCGCGGTCAAGCACATCGGCCCCTCGAACAAGACGGCGACCGTGAAGTGTTACGACGTGGAGGGCGTCGAGGTCCGCGAGTTCGGCGACGAGCGGGCGAAACTGGTCTTCGACGACGAGGACGGCAACGAGGTGCAGGTCGCGCTGTTCCCCGACGAGGCGCGCGCGGTCGCTCGTGGGGTCGACGACCTCGACGAGGAAAGCGAGATCTTCGAGTAGCGCGACCGCCCCGCGAACTGCCGGGGTCGGACCTGGAACTGCCGCGAATGGGCGCGTTCGGGACCTGAGGGCGGCCTTCGAGAACGCGTCGACGACGCGCGCGTTTCGACAACCGTTTTAGGCACGGGGCGTTACGTCGCTCCAATGGGATCGTGTATCATTTGCGGGAAGTCTGTCGAGGGTCGTATCTGCGACCTCCACGAAGAAGACGTCGTCTTCGAGTTCCGCGGGAACTCGCCCGACCAGTTGACGGTCGACCGCTACTACCGCGGGACGGTCGACGGCTACGCCGAGTTCGGCGTCTTCGTCGACATCGGCGACAGTGTCACCGGACTCCTCCATCGGAGCGAACTCGACCAGCGACTCGAGAGCCTCGACTGGGACTCCGGCGACGTCGTCTTCGTGCAGGTACAGCAGGTCAGAGACAACGGGAACATCGACCTGGGCTGGTCCATCCGCCAGTCCGAAGGCGAGTTCCGCGGCACGCTCATCGACGACCCCGACCAGGGCTCCGCCTACCCCAAAGAAGACGAATCGAGCGGTGACGACTCGGGAAACGCGGACGCGGCAGCCGAGACTGAACCGGCTGCCGATACCGAGTCCGACGCCGAACCGACGACTCGCGACGGCCACTCGGCCGCCGAGAGCGACGAGACTGACGCGGTGTCCGACGTCGCGGAGGCGGAGTCGGACGACGCCGACACGCCGGACTCCGCGAGTGCGACCGCCGACGACTCGGCCGCGACGACCGACGAGCCCACCGCGACGGCGGCGAGCGCAGGCAGTTCCGAGAGCGCGGCCGGTGGCGGCGCCAGCGCGGCGAGTGCCTCCTCGGCGGTCGTCGAGGAACCGACGCTGGTCGACATCGCCTCGCTGGCCGACCGCGTCGGCGATACCGTCCGCATCGAAGGCGTCGTCGAGAGCGCCCACCAGACCAGCGGCCCGACGGTCTTCGAGATCCGCGACGAGACGGGCAGCGTCGAGTGTGCGGCCTTCGAAGAGGCCGGCGTCCGCGCCTACCCCGAGATCGGCGCCGACGACGTCGTCCGCCTCGACGGCGAAGTGCGCAAACGCCGCGGCGAGATCCAGGTCGAAACCGAGGCGCTCGTCACGCTCGTCGACGAGGACCGCGCGGCCGTCGAGAGTCGCCTCGACGACGCGCTCACCGCCGAGGCCGAACCGGAGGCAGTCGAACCGCTCGCGGCCGACTCCGTCGTCGAAGGTCTGACCGACGAAATCCGTGACGCCGCGACGGCCATCCGCCGCGCGGTCATCGAGGAGCGTCCGGTCGTCGTCCGCCACGCCGCGACCGCGGACGGCTACGTCGCCGGCGTCGCGCTGGAGCGAGCGACGCTCCCGCTCGTCCGCGACCACCACGACCGCTCGGACGCGGTGTATCACTACTTCGACCGCCGCCCGCTCGAGGGTGGCGTCTACGACATGGACGACGCGACCAAGGACGTGACGCGGATGCTCGACGCCCGCGAGCGCCACGACGAGAAGCTCCCGCTGTTCGTGTTCGTCGCCGCGGGCGGCACCCGCGAGTCGCTCGACGGCTTCGACCTGCTCGACCTCTACGGCGCCGGCCGCGTCATCGTCGACGACGTCCCTACCGACCCCGAGGTGGGCGAGGCCGTCGACACCGCCGTCGCGCCCGCTCCCGAGAACGAGGACGCCGTCACCGCGACGACGCTGGCCGCGACGGTCGCCGCGAGCGTCAACGGCGACGTGCGCGAGGACCTCCGGCACCTCCCCGCGGTGAGTTTCTGGGAGAACACGCCCGAGGCGTACGCGGACCTGGCGAGCGAGGCCGGCTACGACGCCGACGCCGCGCGCGAGGCCCGCGAGGCCGTCGCGCTCGAGGCGTTCTACCAGTCCTACGAGGACAAGCGCGAGCTCGTCACCGACCTGCTGTTCAGTGAGGGCGACGGGCCCGGCGGCCTCGCCGGCCACGTCAGCGCGCAGTTCCGCGAGAAACTCGCCGACGAGGTCGAGACGGCCGAGGCCAACCTCGACCACCAGACGCTCGACGAGACGACCATCGCGGTGCTCGACACCGACGCGTTCACCCACCGCTACGAGTTCCCGCCGACGGAACTGCTGCTCGACGAACTGCACCGTCGCCACCGCGACGAGGTCGCCGCCGTCATCGGCGTCTCAGAGGACGAACTCCACATCCGGAGCGACACGCCCATCGACGTGCGCGACGTCGTCGACCGCGCCCGCGAGTGGGTGCCAAACGCCGGCCTCACCGCCGCCAGCGCCCGCGACGGCAAACTCGAGTACATCGCCGGCGAGCGCTCGGCCGTCCTCGACACCGTCATCGACGTCGTCGCCGACGAAGTCTGAGGGGCGGCCGGTTCTGACGGTTCGATTTTCTCCGCGACCTCGCCGACCGGGTAGTCACTAGTTCAGGCCCGGTTGACAGTCACACCGGCGCGCTCGCTAGCTATTGTAACCGCTACCACAGACGGCACCGCTACCGCACCCATCGTAGAGAGTTGGAAGCCCTCGCCGCGCTCGCGGTCGCTGTCTCCGGAAACCGAAGATTTCCGGGATGACGAGAGAGCTTCGCTCTCTCGAACCAAGCGGGATATTCTCGCTCTCCGCACCACCCGCGAGAATAGGGCCACACTCAGCGACTGAACTGCACGCGAGCCCGTCTCGCCCTTCCAGTCCGCCAGGATCTGTTTGTGGCGTCAAGCGTTCGAACGTTCAACGTCGAATCAGCCTGTGCATACGGAATTCCTAGAGACTGAAAGGACGAGGGGCTGTCCAGGCCCGTCCAGAAAGGCGACCATGAGATCGGATGACACGCATCGACCAATGTTTTTCAGGCGGCTGACCGAACGCGGAGTATGACAGCCGACGCGCCGATCACGGTTTCCACAGACCAGATCGAACCCACCCACACCGAACACGGCGACCACGAGTTCACCAGACGGCAACTCGGCGCGGCCACGGCGGCCGACGCGCTGGGCTGTAGCCACTACGAAATCACGCCGAACAGGCGCACCTGGCTCACCCACTACCACGCCGCCAACGAGGAAGCGCTGTACGTCCTCGACGGATCCGGGACCGTCGCCCTCGGCCCCGACGGGGAAGAACACACCCTCGAACCGGGCGACTACGTACCCTTCACCGCGGACGAAGCGGGTACGCACGACGTCCGCGCGGGCGACGACGGGCTCACGGCGCTCGCCTTCTCGACGATGGATGAGCCGGATATCACCGTCTACCCCGAGGTCGGCAAGGTCGGCCTGTTCGCCGGGAGCGCGCCCGGCCGCTCCGAGGGGCGCACCCTCTCGAAGACGCTCGACAGCCACGCCGAGGTCCCCTACTGGGAGGACGAGGCCGATAACGAGACAGGTGATACCGACGGCGGCAACGAAAACGACGAAGGCCACGACGGTCTCCGCGAGACCGAAGCGACCGACATCGACGCGGACCTCTCGGAGCGCGTCGTGAACGAGCGCGCGGTCGCGGCCGACGAGTACGACCACGGCGAGCGACGCTTCAGTCGCAAACGGCTCGCGGCGGCCGCGGGCGGTGAGGCGCTCGGCTGTAGCCTCCACGAGGTCGGCCCGAGCGCGAAGACCTGGCCGGCCCACTACCACACCGCCAACGAGGAAGCGATCTACGTCCTCGACGGCGAAGTCCGACTGTCGGTGGGGCCCGCCGAGGCCGACCCAGCCGACCGCACCGACCACGTTCTCGGACCGGGTGAGTTCGCCGCGCTACCGATCGGGCCGGAGTACGTCCGCGAAGTCGAGGGTGAGAGTGCGGGAGACGGCGAGAGCGCGGGAGACGGCGAGAGCGCGCGCTACCTCGTCGTCTCGACGATGATCGAGCCCGCGTTCACGGTCCTGCCCGACGCGGGTGCGGTCCACCTGATGGCCGGCGGGGCGCCCGGTAACTACGAGGACCGCTACCTCTCGACGACGCTGGATCTCGGTGGGGACGTGGACTACTGGGAAGCGTAAAGAACCGAACAGCGGTGGCGGCGACGGTCAGAGCGACTCGTCGACCATCGGCGCCTCCATCCGAACGACGTCGATGAGAAGGCGGTCGTCGGTCTCGGTCGTGGCGTATACCTCGCCGACGACGACGAGGTCAGTTTTCGGTGTGGGGCCGACGACGACCGGGTCGCCGACGCCGAGTTCCGGAATGGACGTCTCGAAACCGACCCAGGCGCGACACTCGGTGGGGTGATGGACGTTCACCAGACGGATGCGCTCGACGGGCACGTCGAGGCGGTCGAACCCTTGCGCGACGGTGATATCCTCGCGCTCGGTGTCGGGGTCGCGGTCGAGCACGGCGAACCCCGCCTCTGTGGGCTCGTAGCCGCCCGTCGGGCCGGCGACGCTCTCGACCACGCCGAGAGCCATCAGTTCCGGCATCTTGTTGCGGATCGTGCCGGGGTTCCGGTCGAGGTCGTCCGCGAGCAGGCGCGCGGCGACCGGCTCGCCGGTCTCCTGATAGAGGTTCGCGAGCACCCGCAGGATCTGGCGCTGGCTCTCCGAGAGGTCGGACGCGTCCGTGCTCATGAGAATACGTGTCCGTACGAGCCGAAGCGCATATCGGTGCTTCGGTCGCCGCAACTACGGCGCGACGAGCAGCCGGGGACCGCTGACAGTCAGTAGCGACACGCTTATTCGACCGAAGCCGCCACGTTCACCAACGACGCGATGAGCACCGACTCGACCGACGCCGAAGCCGAATCCGACGGCGACTCCGGCAACTCGCGTGCCGACCCCGCCGGGAGCGACGCGTTCGAGCGAGCCTGCGCCGAACTCGTCGAGCGGATCCTCGCCGGCGACGTCGAGCGCGACGATGTCGAGGCCGCCAAGAAGGAGGTTTGTGGCAAGCACTCCTCGCCGAAGGTCCCCAGGAATTCGGACCTCATCGACTTCGGCCCGGACGACCGCCGCGAGGAACTGGAGGAAGTGCTCCAGCGCAAGCCGGTCCGCACCGCCTCGGGTGTCTCCCCCGTCGCGATCATGACCTCGCCCCATCGCTGTCCCCACGGGAAATGCCTCTACTGCCCCGGCGGCCCGGACTCGGAGTTCTCCTCCGCGCAGTCGTACACCGGTCACGAGCCCGCCGCCGCCCGCGGCGTGCAAAACGACTACGACCCCTACGGCCAGGTCCGCCTGCGTCTCGAACAGCTCCGCCAGATCGGCCACCCCGTCGACAAAGTGGAGTTGATCCTGATGGGCGGGACGATGACCGCCCGGAGCCACGACTACCAGGAGTGGTTCGTCAGGCGCGCGCTGGAGGCGATGAACGAGTACGACCCCGCGAGCGACCCACAGCCCGCCGAAGACGAGAGCTTCGCCCAGGACCCCGAGAGCTACGACTTCCGCTACGTCGAGGACGTCATCGCCGACAACGAGACGGCCGACGTCCGAAACATAGCAACGACGTTCGAGACCAAGCCCGACTGGTGCGACCCCGAGCAGATAGACCGGATGCTCGACCTCGGCGGCACGAAAGTCGAGGTGGGCGTCCAGACCACCTTCGAGCGCATCAACAGAGAGATGCACCGCGGGCACGGCACGCAGGACGCCATCGACGCCAACCGCCGCCTGCGCGACTCGGGGTTCAAGGTCGGCTTCCACATGATGCCCGGCCAGCCCGGCATGTCCGAGGAGATGTGTCTGGAGGACTTCCGGCGCATCTTCGAGTCGACCGACTGGCGGCCGGACTTCCTGAAGATCTATCCGACTCTGGTCGTCGAGGGCACCGCCGTCTACGACTGGTGGCACGAGGGCGAGTTCGAACCGCTCGGCAACGACGAGGCCGCCGAACTCGTCGCCGAGATCAAGTCCATGATCCCGGAGTACACGCGCCTCCAGCGCGTCCAGCGCGATATTCCGGCCGATTTCATCGAGGGCGGCGTCTGGAAGTCGAATCTGCGACAGCTCGCCCGCCAGCGGATGGACGAGCACGGCTGGACCTGCGACTGCATCCGCTGTCGCGAGGTCGGTCACCACGACGAGGAACCCGAGGAAGTCACGCTCGACGTCGACACCTACGAGGTGGCCGGCGGCACCGAACACTTCATCTCCTTCGAGGACCGCGAGAAGGACATACTCGTGGGCTTCTGTCGCCTCCGGTTCCCGAACGACCCCGTCCGCCGCGAACTGCAAGCGGCCGCGGTCGTCCGCGAGCTCCACGTCTACGGGAGCGAAGTGGGCGTGGGCCAATCCGCAGGGGAGGGCGGCCAGCAACACCGCGGCTACGGCCGGCGGCTGGTCCGGGAGGCCGAAGCCATCGCCGCCGACGCCGGCTACGACAAACTGGCCGTCCTCTCGGGCATCGGCGTCCGGCAGTACTACCGCGAGAAGCTCGGCTACCGCCAGGACGGCCCCTACGTCTCGAAGCGACTGTAGCGAGCGGCCGCCCGGTCGCGCCCAGTCCGGTAGCCAGCATCGTTTTCAGACTCGCGCGCGGAGTGACGGATATGGCCGAGCGAGTCGCCGACGACGTCTGGCTGCTGGATCTGGGACTCGTCTTCCCGCTCGGGAGCAACGGCTACCTCGTCGACGACGGCGAGGTCACACTGATCGACCCCGGGCTCCCCGTCAATCGACCGAGCCTCGCGTCCGAACTCGCCGACGCTGGCTACGACCTCGCCGAAGTCGACCGGACACTCGTCACGCATTTCGACCTCTCGCACGTCGGCGGACTCCGCTACCTCTCGAGCGACACCGGTCCGGTGTATCTCAGTCCGGACGCGCTCGCGCTCGCTCGCGGCGAGTTCCGGCGGCGCCACCGCCACCACAAGGCGCTGTACCACCGCCTCGTCCGCCGCCTGTTCGGCCTCCCCGCCGGCCTGACCTACGAGACGGTCGGCGACGGCGAGACGGTCGGCCGCTTCACCGCCTATCACACGCCGGGACACAACCCGGGCCACACCGTCTACGTCCACGATTCGGGGGTCGCCTTCCTCGGCGACCTGGTCTGGGAACGGGCGGGCGAGTTGACCCCGCCGTTCTGGCTGGACTCCTACGACATGCGCTCGGTCACCGAGAGCATTCGTTCGTTCGCCGACCGGGTCGACCCCTTCGCGGTGGCCGCGATGGCCCACGGCGAGCCGATCCGGGCGGGCGGGTACGACGCACTCCGCGAGTGCGCTCGGGAGCTGTGACCCCGGGTTTTCCGGACACGCCGACCCGGCGGCCGGCCTAGGACTAAGACCCTCTCGGCGGAGGGGATGGTATGGAGACGGCCGACCGTGAGGACGTGGCGGTAGTTCTGGCCGACCTCGAACTGACGCGCGGGCTCGCGGTCCAGCTGTCGGCCATCGGGCTGCTCGGAATCGTCGTCTCGTGGGCGCTGCTGAGCGCGCTCTTCGCAGCGGTGACCGGTCAGCCGCCGTCGCTACAGTTCGCGCCCGGGGTCGCGTGGTGGACCGACGCGCTCGACGTGCTCGTCCTCGTCGTCCTCGCGACCGTCTTCGTCGTGCCCCACGAGTGGCTCCACGGGCTCGCTATCCGCCACTACGGCGGCGAGCCTCGCTACGGCGTCGGCGTCGCGCACTTCGTCCTCCCCTACGCCTACGCGACGACCGACCACGAGTTCTCCCGAAACCAGTTCGTCGTCGTCCTGTTGACGCCGCTGGTCGCGATGACGGCCGTCGGCGTGCCACTCATGCTCGTCACCGGGTGGGGCTGGCTGGTCGTGCCGCTGGCCGCCAACGCCGGCGGCGCCGTCGCCGACCTCTGGATGACGCTGGTCCTCCTGGGCTATCCCGCGCGCGTCCGCCTCGAAGACCGGGCGAGCGGCGTCCGGATCTACGGCCGCGAGAGCGACCGCTCGCGGTCGGTGTCGGTCGCGGCGGTCGCCTGGGACGCCCTCGCCGGCGCGGCGGTCGCCGCCGTCGGCGTTCTGATGGCCCTCGCCGTCGCCGGTCCCTTCTTTCTCTCGGCGCTCGGGGTCGAGTCGCTCACTGTCGGCGAACCGGGGACGATCACATACCTCTTCGCGTTCACGGAAACGGCCGAGGAGATTTCCCTCGGCGTCGGTCCCGGCGTGCTCGTCGTCGGCGCGGCGGCCGGCCTAGTCTACGCGTTCGGCAAGAGCTATCTCCGCGGGCGCGGGTGAGTCGGCGAGCGACACCGTCTCGCTCGCACGCGCCGCGGGCGGCCACCGCTCACGGCCAGCTGTCTTCCTGGCCGTCGAGCGGGTCTGCGACGACGCCGTCCTGCCTGCCGAGGACGCGTGCGTGGCCGGCACAGACCAGCCGGTTCTCGGCCCACGGGATGTGCATCTCGACGACGGCCTCCTCCTCGCATCCCTCCTCCGAGCACGCGGTCATACGGTCGCTTGGCGCGGGCGCCCGAGAGTCTTTTCGGTGCGGTCCGGGGCGGCGTCGAGAGCGAGTCACAGCAGCGCGACGCCGACCATCACGACGAGGACGCCGGCGGTCAGCGCCGCCTGGAAGGCGCCGGAGGCGAACATCCCCAGCAGGGTGACGCCGGCCGCGCGGGCGCTGTGTGCGAGGCCGCCGCCGCGACCGAGTTCGAGCGCGAAGACGGTGCCGCCGGTCACCAGCAGGAAGCCGACGGGGCCGGCCACGGCGAGGCCGGCGATCCCCAGAACCGTGGCGACGACGGTCGTGAGCGTCGACGCGCCGCCGGCCTTCGCGGCGACGGCGCCCGCGAACCAGTCCGCGGCCAGCGCCAGCAGCGCCAGGAGGACGAGCCCCGAGAGCAGCAGTGGTCCCGGCTCTCCCGTGGCCCACCAGTAGGTCCCGACGCCGGCCAGCGAGAGCAGACCGGCGGGAACGATGGGAGTCACGCTGCCGACCACGCCGCCGACCAGCAGTGCGAACGCGACCCAGACCAGCGGGTCCGCGGGGACCGTGACGGCCGGGGGGACGACCGTCCCGAGGACGACAGACGCGAGCGGGAGGGCACTCACTCGAATCGCTCCAGTTCACTTCTGGCTTTGGCGTCCCCGTACCGTGAAACCAGCGGCGGCACCGTCCGTCCGAGCGCTCGCATCGCCTCGGCCCGCGAGGGGTACTCGAGGGCGTCGGCGACGGACTGCCAGGACTCGCCCTGGAGGGCCTTCCGGACGAGCAGGCGCTCCTGGCGGTCGGTGAGTGCGCGCGGTCCGTCGTCGACGGTTCCGCTATCGCCGGCGCCGTCTCCGCTATCGCCGGCGCCGTCCCTGCCATCGCCGGCGCCATCTCCACCGTGGTCGATCAGGTATCGGGCCGCGAGCAGGCGAAGCGGTCGCGGCGCGGTGTCGAAGATGCTCGCACCGCCGGGGAGGCCGGCGAGCAGGCGCCACTCCCAGTCCGAGAGGTCGACTGGCGGCGCCGCGTCGACGCTTCGAAGCGTCTCCCGGACCACGTCGGCGTCCACGTCGTCGAGCGGGTCCGAGAGGACGCCCTCGATCCGCTCGGCGAACCACTCGGCGTGGCGCCTGGCCAACTCTTCGCCGGCGTCGCTCGTGGGCGCGAGCATCACCGCCGAGTACTCGCCGCTGGCGTCGTTGCGCGTCGTCGAGAGGTGCAGGGTCGAAAAGCCGTTCGACCGCCAGAACGCGAGCAGTTCGGGCGTCGCGCCGTAGCCGGTTCCGATCCAGTCCACCTCGTCGCCGACCTCCGCGCGAACCTCCGAGAGCAAGCGCGAGCCGAGCCCGCGCGAGCGGACGGCGTGGTGGGTCGCGATCCGCATGACGCGGTAGCCGACCGGTACTCCGGCGTCTTCGTCGCGGAGCTGGCAGGTCAGCACGTCCGGGATCATGTTCCCGCGGATCCGCCCGCCCTCGTAGGTGTGAGCGCGCACGTGCGCGGGCAGGTCTCCCTCGCGGGCCAGCAGGGCGACGGAGACGACGTGGCCGTCGAACAGGAGCGCTCGGACGGCGACGTTCGGCGCGTCGAGCAGGCGCGCGAGGTCGTCCGGTTCGGTGCGGTAGTGGGCGGCGACGAGCAGGCCGAACGTCTCTCGCAGGAGGTGTTCGTCGGCCAGCAGGTCGGCGGGCGAGAGCGCGCGGTACTCGACGGATTCGGGCGTCGCGTCGGCGACGACCGGATCGACCGCGGGGCTCGCGTCGAGGCCGAGCGCCCGGAACGCCCACGACTCGACGGGGTCGCCCGCGGCGTAGCGGATCGGGTCGGTCATCCCGATCTCCGTCACGTCGAGCGCCGACTCGTCGAGGCGGTCGCGAAAGCGCACCGAGAAACCCCGTCCCGCGCCTTCGTAGCCGTGGACCGTGGTCGTGAACGCCACCGCGGGCGCGTCGAGGAAGCGTTCGAGAACTCGGACCGGGAGCGCCGCCGCCTCGTCGACGATGACGGCGTCGGGGTCCGAACCGTCTGCGGCGGCCGCCCCTGCGACGCGGTCGGCGGCGGCCGGCGGTCGCTCGAACTCGATACTGCCGCCGCTCTCGGCGTCGAGTCGTCGCGGGGTCTCGCTTTCTCCATCGCTCGCGAGCGCGCCCATCGCCGTGAGGACTTCCGCGGCGCGTGCGAACACCTCGGCGGCGTTGCGGTACTCGGGGGCGGTGACGAGCACGTCCCGACCCCCGGCGGCGAGCGCGCCAGCCGCGAGTCCCGCCGCGCTGGATTTCCCGCGGCCGCGGTCGGCCTCGACCACGACGGCCTGCTCGCGTTCGCGCAGGCGTTCGAGCCCCCGAACGGCCGCGACCTGGTCATCAGTCAGACACCGCTCGTAGACCGCCGCGGGGAACGCCCGCTCACCGGTATCGGGAACCGCGGGCGGCCGGCTCGCCAGACGCGGCGCGGGGTCGGTCAGCCCCGATTTCAGTTCCTCGCCGGTGTCGGCGTCGACGATTGCGACACCGGGATGGGCTCGAAGCAGCGAGACGAGCCGCGTCCGGAAGTTACCGGCCACGTCGTCGACCGAGAACGGCGGGACCGCGAGCGACTCGTCGAAGTCGTCGCGGCGCTCGGGCCACTCCTCGAGTGGCGGCGCGAGGACGAGGAGGAGGCCGCCACCGTCGACGGCCCCGACGGCGCGGCCGATGGCGTTGGGGCGACACTCGGCGTAGCAGTCGAGGACGACGCCTGTTCGGGTCCGGCCGAGGAGGTCGCTCGCGCGGTTCGCGGGGACTGTCTCCCAGCCCGTCTCGGCCAGTTGGTCGTTGCTCCCGTCACCGACGCAGGTCACGGCCGCCGGATCGATGTCTGTGGCGTCGAGCGCGTCGACGGCGGCTCGGCGGGTCGCGTCGGCCCCACCCGTCAGAACGAGCAGTCGGCGCTCGTCAGTCTCGCGGGCTTCGGCGCGGAGCGCGGCGGCGACGCGGCCGGCTGTCATACCGGTTCGTCGGCCGTCGACGGCCAAGGAAGCTCCGATCGGTGGGAACGGGACAGCGGTGCGGAAGGCGCCGAGGAGTGAGCATCCGCGCCGCAGGCGCGGTTCACCGGACGCGAACGAACGAAGTGAGTGAGTTGTCCGGCCTTTTTTGGTCCAGCTTTTTCGAGGAGCGGTGCCCGCAGGCGCGCCCTGCGCGCCGAGGACACCCGACGATGAAAAAGGTGGTCTAGCATCCGCGCCGCAGGCGCGGTTCTCCGGACGCGAGGGAGCGCAGCGACCGAGACGTCCGGCATTTTTCCCCACGTTTTTGCGACGGAGGATTCCCGCAGCGCGCCTGCGGCGCGCGAGGAACTCTCCGTCGCAAAAAGTGGGTACAAAAGTGGTGTGGCGGCCCGTGGCACGGGCTCGCGTCTTCGAAAGGGCTTTTAGGTCAGCTATGCCAGTCTGGTGTACAGCCTGCGCGGGGTTGATGATGCTCCTAGCCTCTCAGGATAGTCGTTGCGCGGTGCAACACCGGGGACACCCGGTCGGCGGGGGAGCGCGAGCCCACGTGCAGGAGGTGATCCACCCATGCCAGTATACGTAGATTTCGACGTTCCGGCCGACCTCGAGGACGACGCCCTCGCGGCGCTCGAGGTCGCACGAGACACAGGGACAGTGAAGAAAGGAACCAACGAGACGACCAAGGCCGTCGAGCGCGGCAACGCCGAGCTCGTCTTCGTCGCCGAGGACGTCCAGCCCGAGGAGATCGTGATGCACATCCCCGAGCTGGCCGACGAAAAGGACGTTCCCTTCGTCTTCGTCGGGTCCCAGGACGACGTCGGTCACGCCGCCGGCCTCCAGGTCGGCAGCGCGGCCGCCGCCATTGTCGACGCGGGCGAGGCCCGCAACGACGTCGACGACGTCGTCGGCAATGTCGAGGAACTCCGGTAGGTGACTCGGCATGTCTGCTGAGGAATCCGACGGAGACGGCGGTTCCACGCCCGCCGAGGTCATCGAAGTCGTGGGCCGTACGGGGATGCACGGCGAGGCCATGCAGGTCAAGTGCCGCATCCGCGAGGGCGAGAACAAGGGCCGAATCATCACGCGAAACGTCCTCGGGCCGGTCCGCGAGGGTGACGTCCTGCAGCTCCGCGAGACCGCCCGCGAGGCCGACCAGATCGGAGGCCAATAATGCCACGAACCCGCGAGTGTGACTACTGCGGTACCGATATCGAGCCCGGCACCGGCACGATGTTCGTCCGGACGACCGGCTCGACCATCCACTACTGCTCCTCGAAGTGCGAGAAAAACGCCAACCTCGGCCGCGAGGCGCGCGACCTCGAGTGGACCGAGGGCGAGGCGGAAACCGAGACCGAGGAGGCCAGCGAGGCCGACGCCGAGTCCGAACCTGACGCCGACGTCGACGAGCGGCCGACCGACATCGAAGACCAGGGCCAGGACGTCGACGCGCCCGGTGAGCCCGACGCCGACGTCGACGAGGTTGACGCCGAGGCCGTCGAGGCCGGTGCGTCCGACCCCGACGAGGCCGAGGCTGCTGAGGACGCCGACGAGACCGAGGAGTCCGACGAAGAGGAGACGGAGGCAGAGGCGTGAGCCACCACGACGAGCGCACGTTCGTCATGGCCAAGCCCGACGCCGTCCAGCGCGGTCTGACCGGCGAGATCGTCTCGCGACTCGAAGAGCGCGGCCTCAAACTCGTCAGTGCGAAGTTCATGCAGATCGACGAGGACCTCGCTCACGAACACTACGGCGAACACGAGGACAAGCCATTCTTCGACGACCTGGTCGCGTTCATCACCAGCGGTCCGGTCATGGCGATGGTCTGGGAGGGCGCCGACGCGACCCGGCAGGTCCGCCAGATGATGGGCGCAACTGATCCCGCCGAGGCCGCTCCCGGGACGATCCGGGGCGATTACGGCCTCGATCTGAGCCAGAACATCATCCACGGCTCGGATCACGAGGACCCCGGCGCCAACGAACGCGAGATCGAGCTGTTCTTCGAGGAGGACGAACTCCTCGAATACGAACGCGCGGACGAACCCTGGGTCTACGAGGACGTCAGCGAGCACTGACGGTCGGGGGCGCCGTCGTTCATTCTTATTGACGAAGCGACCAGATATGACACTATAGTCACACTTCCCCGATCGTAACCGGCCGGGGAATCTACTCCTCGAGTTCCTCGACATCGGGCGTTTCGCCGACTCGGATCGTCGTCACCGGGACCGGCGCTGTCCGGATGACGCGCTCGGCGACGCTTCCCAGCAAGAGTCGGTCGAGTCCGCCGCGGCCGTGAGTCCCCATCACGATCAGGTCCACGTCGTGGGTCTCGGCGTAGTCGACGATCTCACGGCTCGGTGCCCCCTCAGTCATCTCTCCCTCAACCGGAACGTCTCCGGCGGCCTCACGGACGTCATCGAGCGCCCGCTCGCCCTCCTCGCGCAACATCCCCGTGATCGTCTCCCAGGAAGCCTCCATCGGCATCCGGCTCATCGTCGCCGTGTCGAGGACGTGGAGGGCGTGTATCGTCGCATCGTGACTGCGAGCCAGCCCGACCGCGTGTTCGATCACGCCTGCCATCCCCTCGGAACCGTCGGTCGGTAACAGGATCCGATCGTACATGACTATATGTTAATGTTTGACACCCACCCGCTTAATTGTTCACCTCGTTCGACCGGACGCCACGAGCGGTTGTCGTCCGTTGTCGCGGTCAGGTACTTACGTCCCATCGAGAAGGCACTCACGTCCCGTCGAAGATCACGTCGCTCACGTCGGCGACGCCAGCACGGCGAACCACTGCACGGACGACATCCTCTGCGTCGGCGAGATTGTCCGAGTCGCCGTCGAGGACGAGGACCCGGGCGTCACGTCCTTCCTCGAGGAGGCCGGCATCTAGCCCTGCGATCTCCGCGCCGGCGACCGTCGCCATCCGGAGGACGTCCCGCGCGGAGACGTCGTAGAGCTTGGCGGCGAACTCCATCTCCCGGAACATCGAGGGGCTGTTGAGCATCACGTTGTCCGTCCCCAGCGCGACGGTCGTTCGGTCGAGTAACTCGGCGGCGGGAGCTGTCCCGACACCAGTGACGAGGTTCGAGCGCGGACAGAGGACGATCGGCGTGTCTTCGTCAGCGAGTCGTTCGAGATGTACCGCTTCGAGGTGAACCATGTGGACGAGGAAGTCGGGATCGAGATCCAGCGCAGGGTTGACGTCGGCGCTATCACGCTCGCCGGCGTGGATGCCAAAGAGTTTCCCGGCCTCGGCGGTCGCGGTCCGTTCGGCCCCGAACTCGCCGTCACGGGCGCCGCTGGCGCCGAAACCATCGGCAGCCTCCATAGCCTGGACCGTCTCGCGTCCGAGAATCACGTCCTCGATCGCGAGGCCGTCGAGTGCTTCCCGGATCGCTTCGACCCCCTCGACGCCACCCTCCCGGAATTCGAGGAACGCCCCGGTCCCGCTGTGTTCCATGAACTGTAACGAGCGGCGCATCGCATCGACGAGTTCCTCCCGACTCGCCTGCCGAAGCAACCGGTGTTTCAGCCCGTCCGGCGGGGCGACGAGTTCGTCGAGGCTGAGTCCACTGCCGGCCTCCTTGGCGATCGAGTCACCGATGTGCGTGTGAGCGTTGACGAACGCCGGAAGGACAATTTTCTCGCTATCGGTGCGTGTCTCCTCGATAGCCGTGATCTCCCCGTCTTCGACGACCATCCGTCCCTGGATCGGTTCGAACTTTCGGCCGCGAAGAATCGTCCCTTCGAGTTGCATGTCCGGCGTCTTGGAGTGAGCCGGGCTTGACGGTTTCGAGGGATCGGGTGGATGAGTTCCCCGGCTTCCACTCGGTGAACATCGTGTCCTGACTACGTTTTGGAAAGTTTTATACTCTATCCGTAAAGCTTTCTTTACAGATGATAGGAGTCAACGGTCGCGGTTCGATCGGACGGATCAGGATCGTCTTAGGAATGTTTGTCGTCTTCGGGGTCGTCTTCGGATTCTTCATCGGCTACTACGAGCACTCGTTGCCGGAATACTCGGCACTCGGTGGGATACTTATGACAATGGTCGTTGCCGGAGTTATCGCCTATCGATATTCCAAACGTCTGGAGCGGGCCGGGATTGCCGACGAACGGAGCAAGCAGATCTCCTACAAGGCGACGAGTATCGCCTGGTCGGGGCTGGTCGTTGCCCTGGCCGTCGTGGTGTCGATTCCCTCGTTCAGTGATCTGGAAATTCCGTTGGTTCCCATAGTGTGGGTCGCCATCGTCGGGAGTGTCGTCGTCCAAGAACTGGCCCAAGAGTACTACCGCCGACAGATATGACAATGGTATTTGGAAAAATCCGAAAATCGTACGTCATCATCGGCATACTCGGAGTTGCGGTCATGTTCGGCCACGACGTGCTCGTAGAATTTGGTTTCGAGGGAAGTCGACTGGGCGCCGCGCTGGTCGTCGTCGTCACCGGCGCTACAGGGAGTTATTTCTACGAAAACCGGCTACAACAGACCAAAGAACTCGACGAGCGTGTCGAGCGGATTCGGCGATCCGCAGCGGAGTGGGCGTTCGGGATCCAGACAGGCACTCTCGCCCTCGTATTCGTAGTCCTTCACTTCGGTAGCCAAGACCTCCCAATCGTTCCGGTCCTGCTTGCGATCATGATCGGATCGGTCGTCATCTACGAACTCGCAATCGAATACTACCGCCGACGAATGTAAGCATGGAAAACGATCTCAAAGTCTGGCGCGCGAAAGAAGACATCACGCAGGGAGACCTTGCCGATGCGGTCGATGTCTCCCGGCAGACGATCAACGCCATCGAGCGAGGGCGCTACGATCCCAGTCTGGAACTGGCATTCAAACTCGCGCGGCATTTCGACTGTTCGATCGAGGATATCTTCACATATCAGGAATCGAGCGAGAAATAGCTACGTCACCGACCAGTTATGACACATCCGACATCGACACCGACGTTGAAGGGGACAGTGAAACGAATAGCCATCGCATTCGTAGCCGTGGTCGTGGCAGTCCTGTTTGCGGGTCTCGTTTTCGGCGTGATCTCCGTCGCGATCGACGGCCTGGGCGAAAGCGAACTACTCGTCGTCGACATGCTGGCGACCGAGTTCGGTTTCTTCCTCGTGGGCCTGGTCTTTCTGCGCTGGATCCGGAGTCAATCGATCACTTTCGAACGGCCAACGGGCCCGGACCTTCGCGTGGGTGGTCTCGCCCTTGGCGTTGCCGTGCTCGCGGAAGTCGGTCGGCAGATTCTGGTCAAACTGACCACCGTTGGGGCTGGCGGAACCGTTCCGGCGTCCGAGACGGGGGGACTCGGTGTGGCTCTCGTGACGATGGCGGTGATGATCTTCGTTGCTCCGCCGGTCGAGGAATTTCTCTTCCGAGGCGTGATCCAGCGATACGTGCGAGAAACCTCCTCGACGTGGACGGGTATCGCTGTTGGGACCCTGTTTTTCGTCCCGATGCACGCACTCGGCATCCTGGCTACGACAGTAAATCTCTCCGGGATCATCGCCATTCTGGGAACGCTCGTCATCGTTTCCGTCGCGTTCGGAATCGCTTACGCTCGTTCCGACAACCTGTTCGTTCCAATCGGCGTCCACGCCGCGTACAACGTGACGACGTTGGTAATCGGCGCGATCGTCGTCGGGATATGACGTTGGGTCACTGATTTGGATGGGCGAGCACCCGGATTACTCGAACTCGTCGAGAGTCGCGTGGATGCCACGCGGCGCGTCGCTGACCCGAGCCCCGTCAATATCGAGGCCCAGCGTCCGAACGGCAGCGTCGCCGACCCGTTCACGAACGTTCGCGGGGGCGTAGATTCCCAGCCGCCAGCGATCGCGCTGGGCCGCCTGCAGCGCCCGCACGAGCGTCGATTGCTCGTCAAGCCGCCTGACGGTCCCGTTGACGAGTACGCGGGAACTCGACTCGGCCATCGACGGCTCGGTCGGCACGTCGAGGATGACTTCCGGCGGCTCGACGTTTGCCTCCTCGGCTATCTCCCGCTCGCGTTCTCGGAGCTCCTCCTGAGAGAGGGCCAGCAACTCCTCTGGGACGGTACCCCGTTCGGCCCATACTGCTCGCTTATAGAGATCCCGATAGGTGAGACGACGCCCCATCTCGGCCGTCGACGCAGTCGAGCGTAAGGCGACGAGCAACTCCGCGTCGTCCATCCGCCGAAACGTCTCGGGATCAGTCGTCGTCTCCTCCAGCAGTCGAGCGCTCGCCCGCCGTAGCATCGCCTTGGCGATCCGGGCGACGTGGTGGCTGTAGACCGTCGGCGTCATCAGTGCGCGTGCCAGCAGGAGGCTCTCGGCCGTCTGGACGTTCCCCTCCGCGAGCACCAGTTCCCCGTCGCGGAAGCGTAACTCCCGGACGAGTCGCCCGTGATCGATCGTCCCGTACGGGACGCCGGTGTGATGGGCGTCCCGCGCGAGGTAGTCCATCCGATCGACGTCGAGGTCTCCCGAGACCAGCTGGCCGAGCTCACCTTCGCCGGCGACGAGATCGGCGACTGCGTCCGGGTTCAGACCGTGCTCTGTCAGGACTCGCGCGACCTCACCCTCTCCGATGAGGTCGTGAACGTCGTCGTGGTACTTACCAGTGTGACGGTGGATCAATGTCTCGACGTTGTGGCTGTAGGGGCCGTGACCCACGTCGTGCAGCAGGGCGGCAGCACGGACGCGTTCGGCCTGCTGTCCTTCGATCCCCAAGTGCCCGAGAGTCTGATCAGCGAGATAGTAGACGCCGAGACTGTGCTCGAATCGGGTGTGGTTGGCGGAGGGATAGACCAGCGTGACCGTCCCCAGTTGGCTGACGTGTCGCAAACGCTGGACTGGGGGCGTGTCCAGCAGCGATAGCGCCACGCCCCCGACCTCGATGTAGTCGTGGACACTGTCCTTGATCGTCTTCATCGTCCGTCCGTTCGGTCGGCCCCCGCAAAAAGTGGGTGGGCGGAACCGGCGTCCGGCCCGGCATCGGGCGTCACCCGATAGTCGCCAAATGAGCCAGCAGGTCGTCCTCGGTTACGTTTCCCTCCTCAGCGGGCTCCGCGGGAAATCGACCCATCTCCTCGACGGTTTCGACCGCGGATTCCGGCTCGTATCCACGTCCGTGGACCAGCCAGGCGGCCAGGGCCTGTCCGGTCCGTCCCAGCCCCGAGAGTCCGTGGACCACGACCGGCAATTCCAGACGTACTGACTCCTCCAGAAACGGCAGGATGGACTCAGAGAGGACGTCGCCGTCGCCGAGTCGTCGATCGAGGAGCGGTGCATGAATGACGTGTTCCTCACCGAACGTCGCAGCGTAGCGATCCAGGTTATACTGACACCCGTCGGCGTCCGTTCCCGGCACCAGACAGCAGACACGCTCGATCCCGCGGTCGCGGACGAATTCGATCCAGGCCGAGACGGCCGTCTCGTGATCGGCGGCCGTGTGCCAACTCGGCGCGGCCGCCCCGTGGACGTACTCCTCCCCGGGAACGGCCGGCGCGAACCGATACGCATCCTCCATGCCTGACGAGCAACGATCCGGAACCTTGAGTCTGTGTGCCCGATTCTCAGGTTTGAAACGTGGGGCCCGTCTGAGAACTCCGGGAAATCAGATCGTGTTCGGGAAAGTCCTGTAACGGCGACCTTCCGGCCAATCGGTTCCGAAAACCGATCGACTTCATCGGCAAGAACCGGTCGTACGCCCCCCGCTGATCCGTTGATATTTTAATCCTACCCATATATTAATTAACAATAATGTTTATTATCCTCCTATGTGTTTCTATCGTGAGGTGTGACAAAATCTCAAGCGGACGATAAAGGATAGCTGGAGAGTTACGACAGACAGGTAGGGTCGTGTGATGTCGGTGGAGCCAGTGTATCCGTTCGGATCGTGAGCCAGTACGACACAATACCCATCAAACATACTATGGACGACCACATTGATCCAAACGCGAAGAGAGAATCAAACCGTCCGGGCCGGGAGCGATTACCGGTGAGCCTTTCCCGTCGGCAATTCGTCGCAGCCACGGGGATGACGGCCCTGCTCGGCGTGAATTCGACTACTGGGGTGCAGGCACAGGAAGGAGGGCCGTCACCGACGCCGCCGACATCGCCCGGACGGATAAGCAACATCAACGAATTTATCGAGGATCCGACTGTCGTCGGCCAGAATCAGGAGCCACCGACGGTGCCGACAACTGTTCCATATCCGTCGGCGAATGCGGCACGAGACGCCAGAGGGGAGTTCGTCGCATACGAAACAGAATGGAAAAAATCACCGTACTTCTCGTTGTTGGACGGGGAGTGGGACTTTCACTTCTCGGAAAGTCTCGACGATCTGCCGGACACATCCAATGACATCGACGGGTGGGATTCGATAACGGTCCCGGCGTCCTGGCAGACCGAAGGGTACGGAACCTATCTGTACCACAATATCTCTCTGGACTTTGATCCGTACGATCCGCCGCTCGTTCCCGACGAGAACAACACTGTCGGCATCTATCGACGGGAGTTCGACGTTCCTGCCAGCTGGGACGGACGGGAAACGTTTCTGACGTTCGAAGGCGTGAAGTCAGCGTATTTCGTCTGGATCGACGGCGAGTACGTCGGTTATAAACAGGGGTCGATGACCAACGGTGAGTTCGACATCACGGAACATGTCACTGCCGGCGAGTCCCATACGGTAACCGTGCAGGTCTACCGGTGGTCAGACGGAACCTATCTGGAAAACCAGGACATGTTCCGGTTTGCCGGGATTTTCAGATCAGTTTACCTGTACTCGACGCCGCAAGTGCATCTCCGTGATCATTTCATCAGAACTCGTTTCGACGAGAACTACGATGACGCGACGCTTACGATCGACGCCGAACTCGCCAACTACACTGACAGCGCTCGAGGGAACTACACCGTTGCTGGACATCTTTACGATTCGTCGGGCCAGCAGGTGACCTCGCTCTCTGCGTCTACATCAGTCGACGAAGGGGGCAATGTGTTGACTCTCGAAACGACGGTCACGGATCCCGAAAAGTGGTCGGCCGAACATCCGAACCTGTACGACGTAGTGTTTACCGTCACGCCGGAGGGCGGCGAGCCGACAGAAGCGGTGATAGAACAGGTCGGGTTCCGCGAATACGAGATCGACAACCAACAGTTCCTCGTCAACGGTGAACCCACAAATATCCGCGGTGTCAACAGGCACGAACACTCGTCGTATCACGGGCGTACCGTGCCCATCGAGACGGCCAAGGAGGACTTCGAGTTGATGAAGACGTTCAATATCAACGCCTTCAGATGTTCACACTACCCCAACGATCCATCAGTCTATCGACTAGCCAACGAGTACGGCCTCTACGTGCAAGACGAGGTCAACGCGGAAACGCACGAAAACACAAGTCTCGTCGACGAATATCCTGCCTTTCACCCCTCGTTCATGGACCGCTTCCGCCGGATGGTCCAACGCGAGAAGAACCACCCGTCGGTCTTCACGTGGTCGACAGGTAACGAAGCAGGTCTGGGACCGGCACATTTCGATATGGCCGAGTACGTCGCCGGTCAGGACTTTGATGACGACGGCGAGGCTCCATCGGCAGCCGATCCGACCCGGTTTCTCTACCACCAGAACAACGGAGGTACTGCGCCGTACGCCCCGATCGTCGGGCCGCGATATATCTCACCTGACGACCTGGTAAGCGTAGCGAAAGGCGACGAAGACCGCCCCGTAATAATGGGCGAGTACAATCACGCGATGGGTAACAGCATGGGTCTCCTCCAGTCGTTCTGGGAGGAGATCCAGCCTCCCGAGCGAGATCCGGATGGCAATCTCCGGAATCTCCAGGGTGGATTTATCTGGGACTGGGTCAACCAGAGTGTGTTACGGACCGAGATACTGGCGTCGTTCACGACGCCGGACGCGTCGGAAAACGACTACACCGGTCATCTGAACGGTGACCCGGCCATCGTCTCCAGCGACACCGGCCATGCCGTCGATCTCGATGGCTCGGACGATTATATTCAGGTTGGTGATTCGTCGACAGCACCCGAGCTTGACTTTACCGAACCCGGATTCACAATCCGGGTTCGTGTCAGAGGTAAAGAATTCTCCTCGGCTACGCCGTTCGTCACACGCGGCGATCACCAGTACGCCATCAAGATGAAGGATCCGGAAAACGATCCGGAGTTCTCCGGAACTGAACCCTTACTTGAAGCGTTCGTTTATGATCGGGCCGAAGCGCCTGATTACACCGCCTGGAGGAACGTCATCACACAGGTTCCAAGCGGATGGTCAGACGGCTGGAATACGATCACGTTCATCTGTACGGATTCACAACTTCAGCTGTACGTTAACGGGAGCCGGGTCCAGTCGACCAGCCACGAGGTATCGAACATCAGTGTCGAAGGGTACGATCAGCCGGTCCAAATCGGACACAACTCCGAGCAGACTGGCCGCTACGCCGACGCGACAATCGACTGGATCCGGATGTACGACCGTCCGCTCTCGGAGTCAGAGGTATCGGAGACGCCGTCGAGTCCACGGGACGGTGCAGTTCTCTGGTATGGGCTCGATGAATTCGATCAGTCGGAAGAACAGGCTGTCGAGTACCGGTTCTTCGACGACGACGGCGACGGCCCGTTCAATCTGAACGGGCTTATTTGGGCCGACCGCGAGCCACAGCCCGAACTCTGGCAGGTCAAACATAGCCACCAGCCAGTTGCAGTTAACGCAGTCGATCTGACTGCTGGCACCGTCGATATTGGTAACCAGTTCGACTTCACGAACTTGAACGACCTCGACATCGTCTGGGAACTCACCGACGAGGACAAGGTGTTACAGGAGGGGACACTGGACCTCGATATCCCACCCGGCGAGTGGTCGGAAGTAACGGTTCCATTCAGCCAACCGACACTGGAACCCGGAACCGAGTACTGGCTCACACTCAGCTTCCAACTTGCAGAAGACACGCCGTATGCGGACGCGGGTCACGAGGTCGCCTTCGAGCAGTTCGAGGTACCTTTCGACGTCCCCGAACCGCCGGTAGTGTCCCTCGAGGATATGTCCAGCCTCTCGGTATCAGAGACTGATAGCCTGATTACTGTTTCGGGCAACGGGTTCGAGTATAGCTTCAATACGGACGACGGGACGCTCTCGACGATGATCTACGACGAGAACGAGCTACTCGACAGCGGCCCGCTACTGAATACGTGGCGCGCCCCGATCATGAACGAAGTACAGGGATGGGGAACCGCCGAATCGAACGAATGGTATGACATCGGCCTGAACGATCTCCAGCATGACGTGCAGACAGTCCGTGCCGAGGAGGTATCTGGATCGGTCTTCCGGGTGGAAGTGGATACCTTCGTTCACGGGCCCGGACAGGAGGCGGGCTTCGAGACGACGTATCTCTATCACGTCCTTGGCAGCGGTGACGTGATGGTCGGAGTGGACTTCAGTCCGAACCCGGCCATGCAGTCGGCCATCTCAAACTGGTTGCCAAGAGTGGGCCTCCAGCTTGCTGTTCCGAAGTCCTTCGAACATTTCCAGTGGCACGGCCGGGGACCAATAGAAACCTACCCCGACCGCAAGTGGGGCGCGAAGATAGGTACCTACGACGGAAGCGTCGACGACCAGTACGTTCGGTATCTGCCCCCGACGGCCAACGGGAACAAAACTGAGACTCGGTGGGCGGCACTCACCGATGGAGATGGAATCGGTCTGGTGGCGTTCGGTAAATCGGATATCAATGTCAGCCTCAACCAGTACGAGAACCTGGGGGAAGTGAACTACGATTACCAGCTCGAAGAGGCGGATAGCCTCATGTTTAACGTCGACCACGCTGTTACCGGCGTCGGCGGAACACCCCAGCAGCCCCTCGGGGAGTATCAAGTCAAACCGGTCCCGATGTCGTTCGTTATCGGCTTCCGACCGTTCGATACCGGTGAGACCGATCCTGACGCACTCGACAAGCGCCGGGTTCCCTATGGTCTGACGACGCTTGACACCTTCTCGGCGTTCGACGCCGATATGAACGACGGCGTCATTGAAGCGACGGTGACTGTCACCAACTCGGGTGGCGAGGGAACACGGAACATCGAGGTGCCGCTGACGGTCAACGACCGGGAAGTCGCTACTGAGACTGTCGAAGTCGATCCGGGCTTCCAGACGGAGGTGACGCTCACCCATGATACGGCCGGCAGCGACGCCGAGTTCTTCGAGGTCACCATTGCGGACTGTGATCCCGTCTTGTTACCGCCGATCAACCTGATTGGGATCTGGAAGTTCAAAGCGGGCGACGACATGACCTGGAAAGCACCCGATCTCGACGACAGCGGCTGGCAATCGGTAGAAATTCCCGCCAACTGGGAAGACCATTCAGACTACACCGACGATGATGTCTACGGCTGGTACCGCAGGACGTTCACCGTTCCGGAAGTCTGGGAAGGGCTCCCGATCCAAATCCCGCTCGGACAGATCGACGACGTTGACGAGACGTTCTTCAACGGTACAAAGATCGCTCAGACGGGTAGCTTCCCCGAAGACGAGGGTGATTACGATACGGCATGGAATGTCCAACGAGAGTACACGGCACTACCGGAAGTGATCGATTACGGCGACGAGAACGTTATCGCAGTACGTGTCTTCGACGGAACCGGCGGTGGCGGCATGTGGAGTGGACCCTACGGCCCGATACAACCCCTTCGTCCGACAGCAATCGCAGGTGATCCTGACGGCGACGGCCGGTTCGAGGACGTCAACAACGACGGTGAAACGTCGGTTGCGGACGTACAGACGTTGTTCGACGATCTCGACTCCGACCGCGTCCAGAACTATCCCGAGGCATTCGACTTCAACGCCGACGACGACGTGACTGTCAGCGATGTCGTCGCGTTGTTCAGGGAGATCGTCGACTGATCGGGCCTTCGTATTCAGGAATTCGCGCCCCTATCGGGCACAACGAAAGGAGAGGCGACCGTCCTACCCGCCGTCCGGAAGATCCCGGGTCGTGACGATGTCGACGCCGGTGTCAGACACGTTTTCGACGAGCACGTCACCCAGTTCGATCGGGGCTTCGATCTCGATGGCAGCGACCTCCGACCATCGCCGCTTCTAGCTTGGATCTGGGGATCGATTCGACCGATTTTTACCGGCACGCGCGGGAGAACACCGCCCGATCGAGGGCTCGAGACGGCGTCGGCATGAGTGACATCGTCGACTCGTTGGCAATCCTTCCAAGGATGAGTCTATCCGTGACACGCGGATCGATCGCGGTCCGCCAGCCCCTCGAATAGGTTACTCGTGTGCCTTGACGAACGTTACCGGGCAGGGGGCTTCGAGCATGATATCCTGGGCGACGCTCCCGAAGACAGCCTTGCCGCTCGGCGACCGTTTTCGGCCGCCGACGACGACGCGATCGGCGCCGACCTCCGTCGAGAGGTCGACGATCTCCGTCGCGTGATCGCCGATTCGGCCCCGAATTTCGTACTCGACGCCCGCCGAGTCGAGAATGCCAGTGAGCGTTCGGATCGTCGAGTGACGGCGTGCAACTTCAGTCGCATCGGTGTCCGATGTGCTGTCGAAGTCGAGCCGGCCGACTGCCTGTTCGAATTCGCTCGGTGTGAATACGTGTGTCACGACGACGGTTGCCTCGGCCGGTTCGGCTATTTCGACGACGGCTTCGCCGAGTTCTTCGATGCGGTCGCTGTCCTTGGGCCCGACGGCCAGTAACACTGTCTCGAGTGTCATCACCGACTCTTCGTACTCCAGGATAACGAAACTATGTGTTTCGGGACGGAAGAACGGATCAAGCTGGAAAACGGCGGCGGAATCAGTCCTCTCGACGGACCCTCACCGGACAGGCTGGCTCGATTATCCGGTGTTCTTCATCCCGGCAGCGATACCGTGGACGGTCAGCCGGAGCGTCCGGCGCTCGGTCTCGGTAAGGTGGGATTGGGCGAGCAGCCTGATCTGGAGGAGGTTCAGTGGATCCACGTAGGGGTTCCGGCGCTGGAGGTTTTCTTCCATCCAGTCTCGGTTGAGCAGCGTCTCCCGGCCGGAGATCTCCGTGATGAGTTCGACGGCTTCCTCGTATTCGGTCCGGATCCGGGGGAAGAACCGTTCGCGAAGGTCATCATCGGCCAGATCGGCGTACTCGGTTGCGATCTCCATGTCGGATTTGGCCAGCGCCATTCCGGCGTGATCGAGAATCGTCCCGAAGTACGGCCACTCCTCGTACATCTCCTGTAGCGTCTCCATGTCCCCGCCGTCGTCGAGGTAGCCCTGGATGCCGGTCGCGACGGAATACCAGCCGGGGATGATACACCGGGCCTGCGTCCAGGAGAACACCCAGGGGATCGACCGGAGGTCCTCGAGGCTCCGATCTTCCGTCCGGGAGGCCGGCCGCGAGCCCATGTTGAGGTTCTCGATGACCGTGATCGGCGTCGCCTGTTCGAAGAACTCGACGAACCCGTCGGTCTCTAAGAGGTCACGGTACTCCGTGCTGGCGTGGTCAGCCGCCGTCTGGAAGGCGTCGATCCACTCCTGGGGAATGTCCTCGACGGGGTTTTGCATGGCGTTGTACCGCGCCAGGACCTGCGCGTTGAGCATCTGCTCTAAGTTACGCTCGGCGACGTCGGGGTTGCCGTACTTCTCGGCGATGGCCTCGCCCTGCTCGGTGAACTTGATTTGGCCGTTGACGGTCTGATTGGGGAGGGCGAGCATCGCCTCGTGCATCGGCACGCCGCCCCGGGAGATCGAGCCGCCGCGGCCGTGAAACAGCCGGAGGGTGACGTCGAAGTCGTCACAGATGTCGGCCATCCGCTTTTGATTGCGGTACAACTCCCAGTTGGCGGCGAGATAGCCGTTCTCCTTCGAGGAGTCCGAATACCCCAGCAGGATCTCCTGGGTATTGTTCCGGGCCTCCAAGGCCTGGCTGTAGGCCTCGTTCTCGAAGAGCGTACTCAGCATCTCCCGGACACGCGTGAGGGCGTACTCACTCTCGAACAGGGGGACGATGTCGAACCCGCAATAGCCCGGCAAGTCGACGATGCCGGCCTGATCGCCCAGGAAGAGGACTTCCAGCGCGTGGGAGGACTCCTCGAACCAGCTGATCGCGTAGGTGTCGATCGAATCGACGCCGTATTCGCGCTGCCACTTGGCGGCCTCGGAGAACAACGTCAAGACCTTCGCCGAGTCCTCGGAGAGTCCCTGAGTGTCCTCGATATCGATGACCGGTTCGTCCTGAAGAATCGCCTCGGTCAGGAACTCCATCCGCTTGTCCTCGTCCATCGACCCGTAGTCGATCCCTTCCCGCTGTAAGGTCTCGATCAGCGCGTTCGTGTGTTTCTCTCGGTGATCTCGCAAGTCGAGATTCGCCAGCGAGAAGCCGAACGTCTTGACCTTCCAGATCAGCGGTTCGACGTACGCTTCGACGATGTTTTCGGCGTCGTTGTCCCGGAGGCTCTCGGCGATGATCTCCAGGTCGCGAATGAGCTGGCTGTCAGCGTCGTACTCGCCCGAACGAACGTCGTCGACCCGAAGCACGCTCTCACGCATCAGCTTCAGTTTCTGGCGATAGGGCTCGTCGGGATATCGCTCCTCGAACTCGGCGGCTACGCCTGGGAGGTGTTCTTTGTGCGTCTCGAGGCTCTCCTCGAAGGTCTCGTTCATCTCCAGGTTGTCGACGTCCTGACTCAGCACACCGGAGAGGCTTTTAAGCTCGTCCCGATACAGGTCGAGGACGACGCTCCGTTGACGGTCGAGGGTTTCGTGCGTGACCTCGGGAGTGACGTACGGATTGCCGTCACGGTCACTGCCTGCCCACGACCGGAACTCGTACAGTTTCGGAACGTCGACTTGGCCGTCGTAGGTTTCCTCGATCGCGTGCTCGAGTTCGTCGTAAACCTCGCTGATGATGTCGAACAGACTGTTCTCGAGATACCACTGGATGTTCAGCGTCTCGTCAGTCACGTCGGGACGCCGATCACGGACCTGGGGCGTCTGCCAAAGACTCGTCACTTCCGCCCGCAGTTTTCGCTTCATCCGACGTTCCTCCCGGTCCGTGAGGCGGATTTGATCGAGATCCTGAATGATCTTCCCGACCGACCAGAGCTTGGCCTTGATCGTCTTGCGCCGCGCTTCAGTCGGGTGGGCCGTGAAGGTCGGCTCGATCATGACGTCCTCAAGGATTTCCTCGACGGTGTCGGGGTCGACGTCCTGGGCCGCTAGTTGCCCGACCGCCTCTTTGACCGTATCCGAGAGATCCCCGCTCTCTACCCCGTCCCTGATCTCCCGGACGCGCTCACGTTCTTCGGCCAGGTTGATTAGTTCGAAGTAAGTCGTAAACGCCCGCGCGACCACGTCCTGCATCCCCGGCGACAGCCGGTCGAGTTCGTTGTGGATCGGATCCCGCGAGTCCTCCTCACCGCGCCGGTAGCCGATCGCGTTGTTCCGGATCGTCTCGACGACCTCGAATGCCTCTTCGGAGTTTTGTTCCTCGATGACGATGCCTAGCAGTTCACCCAGTTCGCGTACGTCCTGGGCGAGCTCTCTGCCGTGTAAAGTCATACCACTGGATGACGGGTCCACTGATTTAACTCTAGCGGAATTGGAAGACCGACAGATCCATATTGATCTATATTTGACGACGTTGCAGTCTTGCGATTCCGCCGAACTGTCGTACACGGTCTTTGAAGAGAGTGTAAGAATACTATCTAGTATCGGAAGTGCAAGGTCCGATCCGACAGTCGGTTCGAGAGTCACACTCGTCGAACGACCAACCCCCTATATCGAGGGTCCTCCGACGAGCCCGTCCGCTCGGGCCGGTTCGCGACCGGGCCAACGGCGATGGGCCTTCAGTCGGGCGATACTGCCCAGAAACGTTAATCATCGATAGTATTAAAATCTCCATTCCCTCCATATTTGATCCGATAAAATCGTGAAAAACCGGTTCTGGTGCCCTTAAACACCCCGAATTATGGGGGTAGGGTTTAGTTATTATCTGTTACATACTATAGAGTAGGTGGACTCACTGATGGCCAGTGACGCGACACGCACGACAAAGGGGGTCAGCCAGGAGCCCACCGCAGTACTCTAGGTGATTACAATGGACGAAATACGCATTCACGGTCGTGGTGGTCAGGGTTCGGTGACGCTGGCACAGCTGTTGGCACAGGCGGCCCACGAGGAAGGCACGTGGGCACAGGCGTTCCCGGCGTTCGGCGTCGAGCGGCGGGGCGCACCCGTCGAGGCGTTCGCGCGCTTCGACGAGGAGAAGATTACGGATCGCAGCCAGGTCGACGAACCGGATTACGTCATCGTCCAGGACACTAGCCTTCTGGAATACGTCGACGTAACCGATGGCCTCAGCGAGGACGGCCTCGTCCTGGTCAATACGGGCGCCGATCCCGAGGAACTCGATCTGGAGACCGAGGCCGAGGTCGTCACCGTCGACGCGACGGATATCGCGCTGGAACACCTCGGAAAGCCGATCATGAACACGGCACTCATGGGTGCGTTCGCCGGCGCGACCGGCCTGCTGGGCCAGGACAGCATGGAGGCCGTCATCACCCGGAAGTTCTCGGGTGAGATCGGCGAGCAGAACGTTGCGGCAACCAACGATGCGTACACGGAGGTATCAGCATGAGCAAGTCAGACGATCCATACGAGAACCTCAAGATCACGACCGGTGCCGTCGTCGAACCGAACACCTCCCGCGTGAACGAGACCGGTTCGTGGCGGCAGTTCAAGCCCGTCATCGACGTCGATGCCTGTATCGCCTGTGGACAGTGTGACACGTACTGTCCGGACCAGGCGGCCAAGCCGGTCGAGGGCGAAGACTACTACGGGTTCGATCTGGACTACTGCAAGGGCTGTGGGATCTGCGAGGAGGTCTGCCCGACCGACGCCATCGAGATGATCCGGGAGGTGAAGTGACATGGCGAAAGCCGAACAGAACCCCTCCGACGATCAGGAGGTAATGAAGGGGACCTCGGCCGTGGCCAAGGGTGTCATGGCCGCCAATCCAGACGTCGTCTCGGCGTACCCGATCACGCCCCAGACCGGGGTCGTCGAGAAGCTCTCGGAACTGGTCGCCGACGGGCAACTCGACAGCGAATTCATCAAGGTCGACAGCGAGTTCAACGCGGCCTCGACGTGTATCGGTGCGTCGGCCGCTGGCGCTCGTGCCTTCTCGGCGACGTCCAGCCAGGGTCTGAAGCTGATGAGCGAACCGCTGTTCACGGCCGCAGGCATGCGCCTGCCGATCGTGATGGCGGTTGCCAACCGGTCGCTGTCGGCCCCGCTGTCGATCTGGGCCGACCACACTGACGCCTTCGCCGAGCGGGACGGCGGGATGATGCAGTTCCACGCCGAGGACGTCCAGGAAGCCATCGACCACGTGCTGATGGGCTTCCGGGTCGCCGAGCAGGTCAACCTGCCCGTCCTCTCGAACTTCGACGGTTTCATCCTGACCCACGTTCAGGAACCCGCCGACATCCCCACCGAGGAAGAGGTCAACGAGTTCCTCCCGCCGCGTGACCCCGAGTACACGCTGGACCCGTCGGACCCGAAGACGATGGGTGCCTTCGCCCGGCCGGAACACTGGACGGAAGCCCGATACGAGATCCAGCGGGCCATGGAGGACTCGAAGGACGTCTGGGCCAAGACCACCGAGGAGTTCAAGGAGGTCTTCGGCCGGGACTACACCGAGTACAACGGCATGCTCGAGACCTACCACGGGGACGCCGACTACCGCCTCGTGGCGCTGGGCTCGATGTGCGGGACCATCCGGAAGGTCATCGACGAGTACCGCGCCGAGGGCGTCGACGTAGGTCTCGTCCGGCCGCGCGTCCACCGGCCGTTCCCGACCGAGGAGCTTCGGGAAGCGTTGGGCGACGCCGAGGCCGTCGGCGTCCTAACCAAGGAGATGTCCCCCGGCTACGAGTCCGCGCTGGCCGGCGAGATCAAGGGCACGCTGTACCACGCCGAGAATCAGCCGCCGATCAAGAGCTTCGTCGTCGGCATGGCGGGCCGGGACGTCACTGCCTCGGACATCGGTGCGATGATCGAGGAGACGATGGAGGCTTCTCATCCCATGGCCTTCGACGAACAGGAATCGTGGCCGCAGCTCCGCGAGGAATTGCTCGCGGACGGAGGTGACTAACAATGAGTTCGGACCTGCAAGATCAGGACTTCACTGACGAGGTCGAACACGACGAGGAACTGTGGAACCCCGGCCACCGGGCGTGTGCCGGGTGTGGCCCCGCACTGGCGATGAAGTACATCACCGAGGCGGCCGGCGAGAACACCATCATCAGCCAGCCCACTGGCTGTATGGAAGTCGTCTCGACGCCGTACCCAGAGAGTTCCTGGGGCACCAGCTACATCCACAACATCTTCGAGAACGGCGCCAGCGTCGCCTCAGGAATCGAGGCTGCCTACAAGTCCTTCGACCGCCGCGACCCCGATCATCTGGATGTCGAGGACTCCGAGGATCTCAACATCATCGCCGTCGGTGGCGACGGCGCGACCGCCGACATCGGGATCCGTGCCCTCTCGGGCATGATGGAGCGGGGACACGACGTCCTCTACATCATGTACGACAACGAGGCGTACATGAACACGGGCGTCCAGCGCTCTAGCCAGACGCCCTTTGGCGCGTCGACGACCACGTCTCCCGCCGGCCAGGAGAGCATCGGTAACGACACCAACAAGAAGGACATGACGTCGATCGCCGCCGACCACGGCGTCGAGTACGTCGCGACGGCCTCGATCTCGAACCCCCACGACTTCAAACAGAAGGTCGAGAAGGCCCTCGAGATTGACGGGCCGAAGTTCCTGCACGTCTACTCGCCGTGTCCGGTCGGCTGGAGTTACGAGTCCTCGAAGACGGTCGAACTCGCCGAACTGGCCGTCGAGACGGGTCTGTTCCCGGTCTTCGAGATGGAGGACGGCGAGATCACGAGCGTGAATCAGATCCGCGACCGCAAGCCGGTCCGGGAGTGGCTCGAGCTCCAGGGCCGGTTCAAACACCTCTTCGACGGCGAAGAGCCGAGCGAGGAAGCGATCGAGGAACTACAGGCGTGGATCGACGAGCGCGCCGAAGACCTCGGGCTCGACGCCTGAGCTGACCCCCTTACCCGCTGCGTCTATCCGTTCGCTCTTTTCGGTCGTGCTCCGTTTCCGTATACGCCCGGTCCAGTGTCGACTCACGGTTCCGGGTTCGTCGTCACTGCGCCGAGGGGAGTGCAGGCCACCGACGGGGGCAGTTCGATCACCCGATTCGGTAGATCCGAGCGCCGAGTACTCCCGGTTCCAGTGGACGACGGACACTGTGAGTCCGAACCCGGTGACTCGAGTTCAGACGGACTGCTGGAACTACTGGTCAGGACGACCGCGCGCAGCCGTCGGTCGATACGGTACCGAGGTACAGCAGTCCGTCTCGGTCCACGAGATCCGTTCACTCGCGATACAGTCGTCTTCGGCAGTATCAACGAAGGGACGAGTGGTAGAAGAATATATATGCGTCATCTTTCAAACTACCCTTATGCGAATTTCCCTCACGAAAACGACGCGCGTCGCACTCATTCTCCAACTCGGACACGTCATCTGGCAGGTCGGACTCGCTTTCCTGGCACCGGGATCGCTCTATCCGTTCCTGGCCGGCGGCGGGTTCGTGTTCGCGGCCGGGGCGCTCGGGTACGCGATCGTACGCAAACGCGAGCAGGTCGGGTCGCTGCGTGCCGAACGCGTGGAACTCCGATCGAGGGTCACGGCCCTCGAGGACGAACGGGCGAACCTCGAGACGGAACTCGAGGAGGCGCGTGCTGATCAGACATCGCCCCGCCCGGTCGCGTCCGCGGGAAGGGGCGGAATCGCGCCGGCACCCGACGGCGGCGTGGCGGCGCCGAACGGCGAATCCTTCGAGGAACTCGATGGGTACATCCGCGAGGACGCCGAGCGGATCGATGCGGCCGGCGAAGGCGACCTGACGGTCCGGCTCGACGCCGAGACGCCTTCCGAAGCGATGAACGAACTCGCCGAGGAATTCAACGAGATGGCGACGGCCTTCCAACAGACGATCGGGACGGCGAGCGAGTTCAGTGGGGACGTCTCGGGGTCGAGCGAGCAGGTCACGACAGCGACCGAGGCCGTCCGTGAGGCCAGCGAGAGTATGGCCGACAGCGTTCAACAACTCGCGGATGCCTTCCACGAGCAACACGAGCAGGTGACACAGATCTCCGAAGAGATGGGCGAGATGTCCGCCACCATCGAGGAGATCGCCGCTTCCTCGGACGAGGTCGCCGAGAAAGCCGACCAGACCGAACGGCGGACAGTCGAGGGCATCGAGGCCGCCAGGGAGGTCAGCGATGCGATGAACGAGGTGGACGATCAGACCGAAGGGGTCGTCGATACCGTCGAGACGCTGGACGACCAGATGAGCGAAGTGGGCCAGATCGTCGACCTCATCGACGACATCGCCGAGCAGACTAACATTCTCGCACTGAACGCCTCGATCGAGGCCGCACACGCCTCGAGCGGGGACAACAACGGGTTCACTGTTGTCGCCGACGAAGTGAAGTCACTCGCCGAGGAGACCAAGGACGCCACCGGCGAGATCGAATCGCTCATCACGGACATCCAGGATCAGACGACCCAGGCGGTGAGGGAGATCCAGGAGATGCGGGAGACGGTCGGCGAGGGACAAGAGACGATGGACGAGGGCCTGGAGGCCTTAGAGTCGATCCTCGACTTCGTCCAGGACACGACCAGCGGTGTCAAGGAGATCAGCAACGCGACGGACGATCAGGCGGCCTCCAGCGAGGAAGTGGCCAGCATCGCCGACAGCGCTGCCGAGATCAGCCGTGAGAACATGGAAGAAGCCGAAAGCGTCGCGGCCATCGCCGAGGAACAGACCCTCGCCCTCGGCGAGATGTACGTCAACGCGAAGATGCTCAGCATGCGCGCCCAACAGCTCTCGGCGCTGTTCGACCGCTACGAGACCGAGTGACGCGTCTCTTCTCGACGGGAACGTATAGCAGTACGATCCGGCGTGAACCTGCTCCTTAGCTCACTCCAGAGCGTTGGACTCCGGCATCGTCCGGTCGCCCCTCGTCTCCGCATCGTCGGTCCGATTCCTATCAGCCTGACCGGCCTCAGTCTGATCGTCGTCGGTCACGTCGTCAGCCTGTCCGTCGTTGGACATATCATGATCCCGGCCCTCATCGGTCTGCCCGTCGTCAGCTCGGCTGTCGCCAATCTGTCCGTCGTTGGCTACGTCGTCATCGCTCGCCGGGGCGTCTGCGTCTCGATCACCGTCACCCGCCGCAGGTTCGGCGTCGTCGTCCACACCCTCGAGCCGATCGGCCGCGTTCGCCATAGCGGCGGCCGTCTCGTCGGCTTCCTCGAGGACGTCCTCGGTGTGTAACTCCATCTCGCCGCGGGCGCGGATGGTCCCCTCGACGGTCGCGTTCTCGTGGAGGGCGACGTCCTCGGCGGCGATGTCGCCCCAGACGTGGACGCCGGGGCCGATCGAAACGGCCCCCTCGCGGGTGGTCACGTCGCCTTTGATCTCGGTGGCCCGCCCGACGATGACGTCCTCCCGTGCGCGGAGACTTCCGAAGACGACCGTGTCCCGGCCGACGGTGAGCGACTCGGCCCGGAGGTTGCCATGCAGTCGGCAGTCGTCGCCGATCCGCGCCGGCGCGGAGACCCGCCAGGCGTCGTCGCTGAGGTGAGCCCCGCGCGGGACGACGACCGGATCGTAGTCGGGGTCGTCGTCCGTCACCTCTTGGAGTACGTCCGCAGCGGCCTCCTCTTCGCCGATCCGCAGGAGGTGACCAAGGTAGACGAACAGGAAGACGATTGTCGGCATCGGGTTCCGGATGACGATCCAACCGTTTGCCTCAAATCCATCGTCGATATCGACGTCGTCACCGATGTCCAAGTCGCCCGCGACCTTCAACTCGCCGCCGACGTGAACTCGCTCGCCGAGGTAGGCGTCCTCGCCGACGAGGACATCCTCGGCGGCGTCACACCACATGTCCAACCGACAGTCGCCCGCGGCTTCGATATGGCCGCCGAAGCGCACCCGCTCGCCCGCGATGACGTTGTTCCCCCTGACGCCGAACTCGACGGTGCTCTGGCCACCGACGATCACATCGCCGTCGGCGACAAGGTCGTGCTCCTCGACGGTTGTCCCGTCCGGAATGAGGAGTTTTTCGAGGGGCGTCGATCCCAACACACGTTTATCAGGGGAATCCGACGTATTAAACCCCCGTGGCGCGTCTGACGGGCGTCTGACGGGCGCGGCTGTTGTCGGGAGCGTCCGCGACGCTTATGAGGGCGAGCACGCAACGTCCGGGCATGACCGCCCTTTCCTTCGACGAACACGGGGTCGACGTCGTCTATGAGGGCGTCGACTTCCGCCTGGAGAAAGCCCTCATCGAGGACGCGGTGGAGAAGTCCTATCCCGACGTGACGGACCACGAGGTGCTCCAGCTGGTCGATCCCGAGCCCGCACTGTCCGGCGAGCCTCGCCGGATCGCCGAGATCATCGAGTGACGGACGGACGCGACCGCGTGTCCACGTAGTCGCCGTCGGCCGACAACCTGCCGGCAGGCACAATCACTAAGGACCAGTTCCCTGTTGGGTATGACAGGCAGATGCCGTTGCTCATCGACATTCGGAAACTGCGGGTCATCAACCAGCTCATCAAGGCCGGCGCGGAGAACGCGGCGTCGTCGCTTGGCACGCTCGCCGGGGTGGAGGCGACGGTCGATATCAAGAGCCTCGCGTTCGTCGAGCCGCCGGACATCGCACGCGAGATCGGTACTGACCCGATCTACAGCGCGAGTATCAAACTCAACGAACCCCCCTATGGAGTCTTTCTGTTGACCTTCTACGAGGAGACGGCCCGCGAGATGGCCGAGCTACTCACCGGAACGACCGTCGACGGCGAGTTCAATCAGCTTCAGGAAAGCGCGCTTCAAGAAGTCTGTAACATCCTCACTTCGGGGTTTGTCGATGGCATCGCCAACACGCTGGGGACGACCATCGACATGGGGACGCCAACGCTTCGCCAGGCCGATGGCGAGGAGATCGCCGAGGACGCCCTCTCGCACGTCCGGGTGGACTCGCTGTCGATCGTCCTGGACAGTCTGGTGGACGTGACCGACCGCGAGGAGGCCTTCAAGGTCCGGCTGTTCCTGATTCCCGATCCAGGATCGTTCGTCAACCTGCTCGATCGACTCGATCTGGGCGACATCGACGACTCTGATACGGAAGCCGATCCGATATTCTGATCGCGTGGTCCGCGAAACTCGTCGGAGGCCGCCGATTCCAGTGTTTTGATAGGGCGAGAGACCAACCCGGGGATATGACACTCGCCGACGTACTCGTGGCCGGATTGCATCTCCTGTTCGCCGCGCTGTGGACCGGGAGCGTCCTGTTTCTCACGCTCGCCGTCCTGCCCATCGCTCGCGATGGGACACTCGACAGCGAGCCCCTCGACAGACTGACCGCGCGATTTGCGTGGATCGCTCGCGCGGGGGCACTGATGACGTTATTGACCGGTGCACACCGGGCGGTGACACTGTACAGCGTCGATGGCCTCCTCGAAACCACACAGGGTCACCTCGTGCTCGGTATGGTCGTGCTGTGGCTGGCACTCGCCGCGCTCTCGGAGATCGCGGCTGCTCGCCTGTCCGCCGGGACCGCCGAGGACAAGGTTCGAACCCCCGCGGCGAACGCCCGACCATTCCTGCTTGCGGCGTCGATAGTAGCAGTGCTTCTGCTCTTTGACGCGGGTGCGCTGACTGCGTTCTAGTGGGACAGCGGGCACGGAAAGTGGACCCCGAGCGCCCGCTCAGACGTCTCTGGTCTCGGCGTTGGGGGCATTGCGCTTGACGCTCTCGATCCCGTCGCGGGCCGCGCTCCGGTCGTTGTATCCCTGGCTGCCGTCCGCGAGGATGTTGCCGTTACGGTGGCGAAGCCGCCAGCGCCACTCGTTGCCGGCGTCCTCGTAGATCTCGAAGGCGGCCGGACTCACTTCGAGGATGTCGGCCTCCGGGGCGTACTTCTCGACGCGTTCGACTGCCGTCCTGGCCTCGTCGCGATCGGTATAGCCCTCGCCGCTGTCTGCGACGATGCGATCGTTGCTTGCGAACAATCGCCAGCGATATTCGCCTGCATTGTCCTCATAGACCTCGAACTCGTAGTCGGCGAGGTTCTCTCGAATGCGATCGACTGCGCGGTTGGCGTCGTTGTATCGGGAGTACCCCTGGCCGCCGTCGGCGAGGATGTTCCCATTGCGGTGGATCAGCCGCCAGCGGTACTCGCCCGCGTTGTCCTCGTAGATCTGGAAGGCGGTCGGATCGATCCGGAGGTACTGGGCCGGGCCGACGTACTCGCGGATCCGTTCGAGCGCCCGGATGAGGTTACCCCGGGAGGCGTACCCCTCGCCGGAGTCACAGAGGATGTTGTCGTTGTCGTGACGCAGCCGCCAGCGGTACTCGCCCGCGTTGTCCTCGTAGAGTTCGAACGTCGCCTGACTGTCGATTTCGGCGACTGGTTCGAAGGTTTCTTCCGCGGCCGGTAACTCCGTTTCCCGTTCGATCAGCGTAACCATTGCCCCGAGCGCGTCCCGACGGACGCCCGCGACGCCTTTCTGGGCGTTGTGTTTGCGGGTGTAGCCCTCACCGCTGTTCGCGATGACGCTACCGTTGCGATGGCGGAGACGCCAGCGCCACTCGCCCGCGTTGTCCTCGTAGAGTTCGAACCGCGACTGGCTCTTCCGAAGCAGTCGCAGTCTGGCAGCCAGGTCCATCTCGTCGGCCTGCGTATCCGCCAGTTCCTCGCCCAACCGTTCGGACTCGGCTTCCGACTCGGCGAGTTCCTCGTCACGGGTCGTAAGCAACGGGACGAACACGCCCGCAAAGCCCATCACGAGCAATCCGATCGAGTAGACGGCGATGACCGGACTCGCCTGCGGCCGCCAGTTGTTCGGGTATGCCGTCAGAAACCACGCGATCCCGGCCAGGCAGAGAAGTAACCCGACGACCAGGAGATACGACGCGCTATCGCCCAAGGGCAATCTGACGATCGGACCGGCAACGAGCAACGCGAGTCCGAACGCGCTCGCGACGATGCCCCAGCCACGGAGTTGGGTTCCTGGCTGGCTGGTCACAACTAGTACGATACCCAATATGCCGAGCAACAACCCGAGGACGAACACCCAATAGCCCATCACTTCGTCGTCGGTCGCCGGGCGGCCGATACGCTGGCGATACCACCTGTTGAGATATCCTTGCCGAGAACTTTCTGAATCCATAGTATTTCCGCTCGATTATACACATGGACGATACTTATAGATTATTGCCGACAAGTGAGGGACTGGTGTGCAGTCTGTGAGGGGGCCGTTCCGTAATCCCGGAGAAAGACAGTGCCCGAGGGATCGAATGGGGATCTCGGCGGCGTTCAGACTCCTTCGAAGAGGTCCGTCGAGAGGTAGCGTTCGCCGGTGTCGGGCAGGAGTGTCGCGACGACCGCCTCATCGGGGTATCCATCGGCAACGCGCCTCGCAGCGAGTGCCGCGGCACCCGCGGATATCCCGACGGCAAGGCCCTTCTCGCCTGCGATCCGGCGCGCTTCGGCGATGGACTCCTCGCGCTCGACGGTGACGACCTCGTCGAGCAGTTCCGTCCGCAGGATCTCGGGCACGAAGCCGGCCCCGATCCCCTGAATACCGTGGCTTCCGGGTTCTTCGCCGGAGAGGACGGCCGAGTCGGCCGGTTCGATCCCCACGACGTCGACGTCGGCCTCGACCTCTTCACGGAGGAACTCGCCGACGCCCGTGATCGTCCCACCGGTGCCGATCCCGGCCACGAACGCGTCGAGTTCCCCGTCAGTGGCTTCCCAGAGTTCCGGCCCGGTCGTCTCCCGGTGGGCGGCCGGGTTCGCGGGGTTCTCGAACTGCTGGGGGACGAAGGCATCGTCGTACTCCACGGCGAGTTCGTGGGCTCTATCGATCGCGCCGCTCATGCCGCCATCGGCGTCGGTCAACTCGAGTTCCGCCCCGAGTCCGGCAAGTAACTGGCGGCGCTCCTCACTCATGGACTCGGGCATGGCAAGCACGAGATCGTAGCCCTTTGCGGCACAGACGCTTGCGAGCCCGATCCCTGTATTCCCGCTCGTCGGCTCGACGACGACGGTGTCGTCCGTGATCTCGCCGCGTTCCTCCGCGGTTTCGATCATCGACCTCGCGATGCGATCCTTCACCGAGTAGGGGTTGAACGACTCGACTTTGGCGAGCACTGTCGTTCCGGACCCGCGCGAGAGCCGGAGCAACGGCGTTTCGCCGATCAGTTCGGTGACGTCGTCCGAGACATCCATGGCAAAATGCCCTCCTGGCTATCACTATTTAAGGCCATCCGAAACTCTCAGCGTGCGGGAATCCGGCCGAACTGATTCGATCGAGAAAGGCCGTCATCGCCGAGCCACACACAGGAATACCGTCAAAAAACGAAGTGACGTCCGTTCACAGTTCGAGCAACAGTTCGTCCATCAGCTTCGACTGGGCGGCAGCGAGGTGTTCGGTGAACGTTGAGGAGTCGATACCCAGTTCGTCGGCGACGTCCGTCGCGTTAGCCTCCCGCGGGTAAGAGAAATATCCCATCCGGTAGGCGGTCTCTAGGACTTCCTGCTGGCGGTCAGTCAGCCGGTTGCGGTTGATCGGGACGACGTCGGTACTTCCTTCCTCGTCGCTGTCGACCTGCAACAGGTACCGGATCCGGACCGATCCGTATCGTTCACGCAGGTCCGTCACGAGATCCCGGAGATCCTGGATCGCCGTGAGATGCAACGAGAGGATCAGCGAGCCGTCCTGGGCGCGTATCTCCGAGATCGGATGACTGTGTTCCTCGACGAACTCACAGACACAGTCCAGCGGTTCGTGCCGGAACCGATAGACGTTGGTCGAACGGTATTCGAACAACTGCGAGAGGCGATCGTCCGAGAAGTCCGTCTCGCCGCTGGCGGTGAACTCCTCGGTGATTGCCTCCCCGTCACGACCCGCTCGCGAGACGGAGGTGAGCGGCCCCTCGGCCCGTTCGGAGAGTTCCGCGACGGGACAGGTGTCCGGAGAGGGAACCTCGACTTCCGCACGCATTCCCGGCATTGTTAGCTCAATATACATCCGGACGCGGCATAACCAAACGGGCCATTCCCATCGACTGAAAACGTCCGCAGCAGCCCGATACGCGGCAAATATGTCCGCATCAGTCGTCGCTGTCCGGTATGTCGACCGACTGAATGAAAAAGGATTTTGACCGCGCCCGCCGACCCCCGTGGTATGCAAGCTGTCGTGCTCGCGGGCGGATATGCGACGCGTCTCTGGCCGGTCACCCGCAATCGACCGAAAATGTTCCTCCCGATCGGTAAGACGACCGTTATCGATCGGATTCTCGGAGAACTCGAAGGCGACGATCGGATCGAGGACGTCTACGTCTCCACTAACGAACGTTTCGCCGAGGACTTCCTCGATCACCTCGCTGATACCGGCTTCGAGAAGCCGATCCTTTCGGTTGAGGAGACCGTCGAGGAAGACGAGAAGTTCGGCGTGATCGGGGCCTTAGCACAGCTGGTCGATCGTGAAGGTCTGGAAGGCGAAGACCTGCTCGTCGTCGCGGGAGACAACCTCATCAGCTTCGACGTCAGCGACTTTCTCGACACCTTCCGGAGCCACGGCGACCCGACACTCGCGGCCTACGACGTCGGATCGCGGGAGCGGGCAAAATCCTACGGCTTGATCTCCGTCGAGGGAAACCACGTCGTCGACTTCCAGGAGAAACCATCGGACCCCGATAGCACGCTGGTTTCGATCGCCTGCTATGCCTTCCCTGCCGAGGACGTCCGTTTCGAGGAGTATCTCGCCGGGGGTAACAACCCGGACGAACCGGGGTGGTTCATCGAGTGGCTCGTCGGTCGGAGAGAGGTCCGGCCGTTCACCTTCGACGGCGCCTGGTTCGACATCGGGACGCCCGAGAGTTACCTCGAAGCCGTCGCGTGGGAGCTGGAGGGCGACAGCATCGTCGCCGAGAGCGCGACCGTCAACGACGCCGAGATCGGCGAGAACGTCCACGTCATGGACGGGGCGACAATCGAGAACTCGACAGTTACGGAGACGCTGATCTTTCCGGACGCCACTGTTCGGGACTGTGAGATCCACGACTCGATCGTCGATCAGGACACCCACGTCGAGAATCTCGATCTCGCCGACGCGTTGATCGGCGCTCACACGCACATCACGAACGGCTCGTGAACCCCGCTCTCGAATGAAACCACTAATGGGTTGCCTCGCTACGCCAGCCGGGCATCCTCGATCCTGATCGACCCGCGGGTGCCGTCCCATGCAGTGTCGTACTCGAGTTCGATCGACCGGTCCATATGTGGCGCGTCAGTTACGAGAGTTTCGAACTCACCACCTTCGCCGAGGACGTGGACACCGTAGTCCTCGTTGAGCGAGAGGAGTTCCGCCAGGGCGTCCTCGTCGAGTCGTCGGCCGAGCCACTCCTCGTCCAGGCCGGCGGCGGCGACTCTGACGATCCGGATTTCGAAGCCCGCTGCCAGCATCTCCTGCGCGAGGGTCTCGGGGTCACGCTGCCACAGTGGGGCGAACAACTCGGCGTCGAGACGGTCGGCGAGCCCCTCGATACGATCGGTCTGGAATTCGCTCTCGACGGCGCCCGCGATGAGTCCGGCCACGCCACCTGACAGATTGGTATCGAGGTCACGGACGGCGTCCTCTAGCGGTTCGAGTTCGGCGTCACCCTGCGTCCCTGCATCGACGGCGGATCCCGTCCCGAAATCGTCGGGTTCGACCTCGACGAGATCGATCCCGATGCTCTCGGCTGCGAGTCGAGCCAGGTTCGTCGCCGGGACGTGATACATATAGGAGTCTCCCTGCGGATGGACCGTTACGAGTCGCTTGACGGGAAGATCACGCTCCAGTGCACGATACAGCGCCCACGAGGAATCCTTGCCGCCGGAGAACAACGCCAGCCACGCACCCGGCTCGCAGTCGGTCATATTCGGGCTATTCGGGTCGTCGGCTTTAGATTGCCGGTCGAGTGGACGCAGGGTGACATCAGGGAACCGTGCGACACGTGCCCCGAAACTATTTATTTTCGGTCGGATGAGTGCCGTTTGACTCTTCCCAGAAGGCAGTATCGAGGGATTCCTCGTGGTCGACGTGCAAATACTCTGCTTTCGTGAGGTTCGCTTCCTCGATGAGTGCGGCCGCCTCGCCGGCCCGGGCGTAAAATCCGGTCAGCGTCTCGCGTCGCATCTCCTCTAAAGCGCGACCTTTCGTTTCGAATTTTCCGCAATCAATCGGTCGAATTGAGTGTATGAGGGCAATTCGACGATGTGATCGGAAGCTTTTCAACAGATGGCTCAGTGTCGAAATATATGGTCCTGCCGAGTGGGTTCGTCGTTCCGGACATCCCGTACCTGGTGGCACTGGGACTCGCTGCTCTTCTCACGACGTTGCTGCTGTGGGGGCTCGAACCCCCGGTAACCAGACACCACGTCGTCGCTTTCCTCCCCTGGGCGGCTGTCGGCGGTATCACACACGCCTTCTATCAGATCACTGTTCCGCCAGCAGTCACCAGCCCGCCGGGGTTGTACCCGGAGTGGATTGCGCCGTTATTCGCTGCCCCTGCGGTGTACGTCACCCTGTACGTCGTCGTCGGGATCGTCTGGCTGTCGCTCATCTTCGCCGGAGCGATCAGTGGGTCCCTCGATCGCACGCATCTCCATTTGGGGATCTCTGGCCTGGGCGTGCTGATCGTCTTTCTGACCGCGATGGTCTGGCAGGGACTGGAGATCGGCCTCTCGCCGACGTGGCCGATCGTCGGGTTCGTGCTCGCACTGCCGCTCACCGCCGTGGCGTACTTCCTGTTGAGCGTCCGGTGGACAGGCGTGGTCGCGCGGACCGGACTGGCGGGCGCCGCAGTCGTCTTCGCGCACGTCTTCGACGGTGTGATCACGGCGATCGGTTACGACGTGCTCGGGGCGTCAGAGCGCACCCCGCTCCCGGCGGCGATCATGGCGTTCGCGGGCGACCTCCCGACTGCGGCGTACCTCGGCAGCGGGTGGCTGTTCGTGATAATCAAGGTGGTCGTCGCCACGATCGTGGTCGCCGCCGTCGCGGACCTCGTCGACGAGCGTCCCGCTGCGGGGAGCCTCTTACTCACTTTCGTGGCCGCGTTCGGTCTCGGGCCGGCGACGAACAACTTCGTGTTGTTCTTCCTCGGGTAGGGCCCGATAGGGTCGCCACTGACGACCGAGAACGATTCCTACGAGCCCGATATGGTGGCCCGTCCGCCGGAAGGACAGGTCGGACAGTCGAGCGCGGTCGCCGGTGCGGGCCCGACATGGCGGTCGGTCCGCTCTCCCAGTCGAACCGTACGAGTTTTCAGGCTCCAATCCGACGACGGTTCAACGATGTCGAATCCGGTCGAGAAGGCGTACCGGGGGCTCAAACGTCGCCTCGCACACCGGATCACAGCGTTCCGCCGCTGGGTCGAGCACACCCAGAACCTGTTGCATCTGACGATCCTCGTCGTCATCCCGCTGTTGATGGGCATCGTGACAGCGTTGTCGAACACAGTCGACGCGCTGCCGTACCTGCTGTTCCCACCTCTGGCATCGGGGACGTACACGTTGTTCTCGGATCCAGAAGGGGAGAAGGCCTCACCACGACGGTTCGTCGGCGGACTGAGCGTCGGTGCGCTGTGTGGCTGGCTCGCACTCGCTGTCGTGACTCGCTACTGGCAGCACGTTCCGCCGGGCCAATACACCGTCAACGCCGGTGCGGTCGCGTTCGGCCTCTTCTTGACCGGCGCAGTGACGTGGACACTCGATCTGCAGGAAGCCTCGGCGTACGCCACCGCATTGCTCGTCCACGTCACGGGTGCGGCCCAGTTCGCGTACGTCCTGAGTGTGTTCCTCTCGTCACTGCTGGTTGCTGGTGTCTTCCTCGTCTGGCGGGAAGGGCTCTACGAGAAACGCGCGGAGTTCCTTTACGACTCGATCCGTGGTGACGATCACGTCCTCGTGCCGATGACCGGCGAACGCGCGGATGCGACTGCGATGTTGGGCGCCCGCCTGGCAGCCGCACACGACGCGGGCAAGGTCGTCCTGCTGGACGTGGTCGACGACGAAGCGGTCGCCCGTGCCGAGCGGGAACTCCTCGATGCCGAAAGCGGCCAAACAGTCGAGGCCCCTCACCCCGAGGCCGACCGCGAGACCAAGGAGTTCGACGAGGCGACGCTGGACGACATTGCCAGGGAGCAGGCGGTTTCGACGGTGACGAATCGCCTCGAATCGACGGCCGATCGCATCGAGACGAAGGTCGGCGTCCCGGCCGACGTGGCCGTCGCGGTCGACGGCGAATCGTCCGCGACGACGATCCTGCGGGCGGCACACGAGGCCAACTGTGATCTGATCGCGATCCCGTATGCCGAGCAGTACGGCGGCCTCTCGCCGACGATCCGTCAGCTGTTCGACGGCGACGTGGACGTGATCGTCCACCGTTCACGGGACGGCCGGACGCGCTGGAAGCGGGTCATGGTTCCCGTCCGCGAGGCCGGCGGCGTCGCCCACAGCATGATCGACTTCTCGATCCGCCTGGTGGGCGAGACGGGGCACGTTAGCGTCTGTCACTGCATCGGGAGCGAACGACGACGACGCCAGGCCGAGGAGATGCTGGCCGATCTCGTCGAAACCGTCACGGGGCGACTAGAGACACGGGTCGCCGCCGCCGACATTCAGACGTTCCTCGCGGAGAACGCTGCCGGTTATGATCTCGTGATCATCGGATCGAGCCAGGATCGCAGCGGGGCCTCGCGATTCGTCTCGCCGCCGACCTTCGAGCGCCTGGATGACGTTGAGGCGGACGTGGCGATCGTCGATCGGAACTTCGAGCGGCCGTGATTCTCGGCACGGCGCAGGCCACGACCGCGGAGCCGGCGTGGCGAACGTCGACGGACTTCGCACGGGATAGAATACCTCAGATGTCGTCCTCGTCCTCGACGTCAAGTAGGCGATCGGCGATCGCTTCCATGCCCTGGCCGCCCATCGCCGACTGGACGAGGAGGTGCCCGCCGATCACTGCCGGGCTGATGACCGAATCCGCGCCGGCCCGGCGGAGTTTCTCGATGTTCTCGCGGTCGGTCGCGGCGGCGACGATCCGAGCGTCGGGATTGAGTTGACTAGCCGTCAGGATCGCCAGTGCGTCCTGAGCATCGTCGTTGGTCGCCACGAGGACCGCACGAGCACGGTCGATCCCGGCCCGCTGTAGGGGCTCATCGTCGCTGGGATCGCCGACGATCGCGTTGATATCGCGCTTGCCGAGTGCGGTCGTAGCGTCGTCGTCCGGCGTGACGACGATGAACTCGACTGTCGACTGGAGTTCTTCGAGGATCGGTTCCGTGAGGTCGCCGTAACCCAGCACGAGGACGTGATCCTCGAGCCGGTCGAGTTGTGAACGGGTCATGGTACCGAGTGCTTTGGCGAAACGGGCCTGGATCATCGGGCCGATCAGCGAGCCCAGCGCGAGGGCGAACGACGCCGTCCCGAGGACGACCACCGACAGGGCGAACAACCGTGCGCCGTCGGAACTCGAAGGAATGACGTCGCCGTAGCCGACCGTCGAGGCCGTCACGACCGTGTAGTACAGTGCGTCGGTGAGCGTCTCTACCTGGCCGAACTCCTCTCGCAACGCGTAGGTCCCGATCGTCCCGTAGACTAGCGTGCCGATCAGGGCGGCCAGTGCGGCGAGTTGAGCCATCGAGAGGTCGATCCCGCGATCGAAGCGGCGGTAACTCACCAGGATCGTCGGCAGCGAGACGATCGAGAGACCGATCAACGGGAACGCGACGACGTCCGACTGGACGAGACCCTGGAGGGCCGTCACGGGCAACAGCACGATGGTCGAAACCCACGCCACACGGAGACGACGACGGAGACCGAAAACCGACGCGAGCATGAGAAAACCCGTCAGCGCGCCCGTAAAGCCCGCTGTCCGCTGGATCACGGGCGGAACGAACGGTGCGAGTGGCCCGGAGATCGACTGCGCGCCGACGTTGACCAGCCCCGTCGCGACCGAGAGGACGGCCACCGCGGTCGTCAGATAGATCGCCGGTTCCGGGCCGAGCCAGTCCCGAACCTCGTCCATACCCGGGTACTCCGCGGGCCGGGAGTAAAGTCTGCCGGGATGGTGTGCTCGCGACGAGTACGGAAAGGAGGGCTGACCCGGCGGAACGGGACGGCCGGTACTGATTTCAAACTGGCCGCGGTCGGTTCGAACATGCCATCGTTGCCGGTCGCGCTGCTGTTCGGCGTCTACCTGGGGATCCTCACGGGCATCATCCCCGCCCTGGTCGCCTGGGTCCTGGGGTTCGTGTTCAAGTACCTAACCGGCGTCACTCTCCCTGGGTTCGGGGTGGTCGTCCTCGGCGTCGCGCTGGCGGGGGTCAACGGCGGCCTGCTCGCGCTGGCGGACCCCTCGATCACGGGCTCGGCGAACGCCCCCTCGGTCGTCGTCGCCCTGCTGGTCATCATGATGATGGTGCTTTACGCCCACAGCAAGGGCGACCAGCTCGGAGCGAGCACGCCGCGGAAACTCTCGCTTCGGAAGCTCGGCGAGCGGACGCTCTCGCTGGACCTGATCGAGTCGGTCGGGGGCAACGAGGTTCGCGTCCGGGTGACCGGCGAAGTGGCCGATGTCGAAGGATACCCACCGCTGCCCGAGGGGCTGCGCGAGGAGATCAGAACCGGCGAGTGGACTTTTCCGGCCGACCTCAACCTGCTGGAACTGGAAATCCGGCTGGCCGAACGACTCACCAACGAGTACGAACTGGGGGACGTCTCTGTCTCGATAGACGAACGCGGACGGGCGACTGTCGCCGCCGCGCCGCCGTTCTCGGGCCTGTCGAAACGGGTCGAGTCCGGTAAGCGCGCCGTCTCCGTCGACGCGCTGGTCCCGACCGGCCTCGCTCGTGGCGACGTAGCGACAGTTGTGACGGCGGACGCACAGGTCCGTGGAACGGTTCTGAGCGCCAGATCGACCCGCAGCGACGGCTCCACGCCACCGCCGCCGACGTCGGGAGACGAACCTGATGCGTCGATCGAGGGGGGACAGGAGCCGCCATCGGTCAGGGCACCGACGACAACGGGCGGCGACGGCCAGGTAACTGTCGCAGTCGGGCGGACCGACGCCGAGGCGTTATTACGCTCGGATCGGGCGACGATCATCGTCGAGGCACAGGGAACCCGCCGGGAGTACGCGCTCATCTCGCTGCTCCGGCGGGCTGGCAAGCGCTTCCGTCGGGTGACTGTCCGCGCCGGAGGCGAACTCGCAGGCGAAACCCTCGGCACTGTCGGTCTCCGGGAACGGTTCGGCGTCGTGGTCCTCGCGGCCAGGGACGGCAGCGGCTGGCAGTTCGATCCGCCAGGGACGTGGGGGCTCGAACCCGGGACGGAACTGTACGCGGTCGGTCCCCGGGACGCGCTGAACGAACTGGGGGAGGCGGTAGCGTGATCGCGCCCGTCGAAATATCGGTCGAGGTCGTTTCGGGGACGACACTCCAGACGTCCGGAGTGACGGTCAGACTACTAGACGCGGCCGCCCAGATCGGTGGGCTTGCCGTTCTCGCGGCGGCGGTCGCGGGCGCCGTCGCGATCGTCTTCCGGTGGTACGCCCGCGAGCGGGTCTCGAACCCCCCAGCGGTCCTGCTCGGAGTGGCAGTCGTCGCGCTGTACCTGAACGCGACCACTGCGCTCGGGCAGGTAATGGGGGGCGAGGCCGTGCTGAGCGTCCGGGTCGCGCTGTTCAACGTGATCGCCCTCTTCACCGGGACTGTCGCGGCCCTCGTCGGGATCGCCGTCGGCGATCGGCTCGCCCGCACTGTACTCGGAGGGACCGGCCCAATCGCGGTCGACAAGTCTCTCAGTCGTGTCGTCAGGGCCGTCGGTCGCGTCATCACCGTCGAGTTGCCTGCGGAGATCGACGACGTTCCGGGGTACGATCCTGTCGATCCCGACATGAAGGCAACCCTAGAAGGAAAGACCTTCGTCTTCCCGCGCGGGCTGACCGTCGAGGAGTTACGCGATCGCCTGGCCCGTCGTCTACGGGAAGACTACCGCGTCGGACACGTCGACGTCGAACTCGACGAAGACGGAACCATTGCCCATCTCGGACTCGGCTCCCGAGCGTCGGGGATCGGTCCGACGTTGCCGCCCGAAAGTGCGGCGATGGCGATCCGGGCCGACCCCGCCCACGCGGCCAGTGCTGGCGACCTCGTGCAGGTGTGGACTCGCGATCCGCAGACGCGGCTGCTCAACGCCGAGGTCAGAGGGACCGCCGGCGACGTCGTCACGGTCGCGATCGACGCGGCCGATGCGTCGAAGATCGACACCGAAGAGCGATACAAACTCGTCACACTACCCGTCGAAGAACGGGCCGATCGGGAACTGACGGAACTGCTCCGGGCGGCCGACGAGACGCTCGGGGTCGTCGAGGTGAGAGAGGGGAGTTTCCTCGCGGGTACTCCCATCGGGGCACTGGACGTGACAGTCGTCGCCGTCCATGCCGGCGGTCCGGAGGATCGGATCGAGGCGCTTCCCGCACGCGATCGCGTGCTTGCCGCCGGGGACTCGCTGTACGTGATCACTCGACCGGAAACGATCCGAAGGATCGAATCGGCGGCGGACGCGACCCACGGAGTGGGCGACCGAGCTTCGAGTACGATCCCACCAGAAGCCGAGCAGGCAGGGCACGATCCGTCGGCGACTGCACCCGATCAGGACAGCCACGGCGAGACACCACCGAGTGACCGCTCCGGCGATGAAACAACCAGTGTCACCGACGACGGAACGTCCGAGGAAACGTCGGCGGCCGATCCAGAACGGACAGACGAACCAGTGCACGAGGACGATCCGGAACGGACAGACGAAAGTACCTCCGAGGAGGACGGATCTGGAGAAGTAGACGGGGAACCGTCCGAAGACAGCCAGGCACGGACAGGCGAGGAGCAGTCCGGCGACTTCGAGGAGAACGATGCGGGGCAGAAGACTACGGGGGCGTTCGGGGAAATCCCCGACGGGGAAACGGATCAAACTGACGAGTGGACGTCCGAAGATATCGACCAGCAGGACCTCCCGTCCGAGGGTACCTTCGAGGACCTTTCAGAGATGGACGATCTGACCGACATGGAGGACCTCACCGATCGTGACGATCCGACTGACGTGGACGAGGACCTCACCGATCGTGACGATCCGACTGACGTGGACGAGGACCTCACCGATCGTGATCGAGAGTGAAACCGGCCCGGAACGTTCATTCCGTCTGCGTTCCCCAGGTCGGATATGGACGTCACCTGGAGGCTCTTTGCGACGTTGGGCGAAGCGGCCGACGACAACGAAGTAGGTATCGACGTCTCGAAGGGGGCGACTGTCGCTGATGCGCTGGAGACTCTCTTCGAGGAGTATCCCACCGTCGCCGAGGAGGCACGCGACGAGGACGGTTCGGTCTACGAGCACGTCCGAACGCTCCACGAGGGAACGGATGTCGACGAGCCGCTCGCTTCGGAACGCGAGATCGAAGAAGGGGACGAACTGGCACTGTTCCCGCCAGTCAGTGGCGGGTGAGCCAAAGACCGATTCGCGGGCGGGATCGACAGCCGTAGTCGGAACCTCAGTCCCAGGGGACAGATCGTTCGGTGATCTCGCCGGCTAGCGGTTCGCGCATGGCGCTCGCGGGATCGTCGCGGTTCTCCAGGACCCACATCAACTTGACCATCGCCGTCCCCGGAAGCATGTCCTCGCCCTCGATCACGCCAGCGTCCAGCAGATCGCGGCCGGTGTCGTAGACGCGATCGCAGACGCGACCGTCGAGACACTGGCTGGTCATCACGACCGTCGTGCCGTCCTCGACGAGGTCTTCGATCCGGTCGATCCAGTCCGTGTTGACGTGACCCAGGCCAGTTCCTTCGATCACGACACCCGCCGATCCCTCGACGGGATCGAGCATCGTCGGTTCCCCACCGGGAACGAACTTCACGAGATCGACGTCGGTTTCCAGGTCATCCCGCAGTTCCAGATCCGTCTCATCACGCTTCTCGTGATCCCGGCGGAACGTGATCTCCCGACTGTCGTATTCGACTTCGCCCAGTGGCTCCCGGCCGATCGTCTCGAAGGCGTCCCGGCGGGAGGTGTGGTTCTTGCGGGCGCGCGTCCCGCGGTGGAGCGCACAGACGTCGTCGCTCTCGGTCGCGTGCATACAGATCAGGACCTCCGCGGCGTCGCTCTTGGCGGCCTCGACCGCACAGACGGCGTTCATCACGTTGTCGCTAGACGGGCGATCGGCGGAACGCTGGCTGCCGGTGAAGACGATCGGCACCGGAGTTTCGAGCATGAAAGAGATAGCACTGGCGGAGAATGCCATGGTGTCCGTCCCGTGCATGACGACGACGCCGTCCGCGCCGGCCTCGATCTCCTCGTGGATCGCTCGCGCCAGGTCCACCCAGACGTCCGGAGTCATGTTCTCTGAGAGGATGTTCGCGACGACACGGCCCCGATAGTTCGCAAGACCAGCGAGTTCCGGGACGGCCCGCAGGACGTCTTCGGCGTCGAACTGGGCGGTGACAGCGCCAGTCCGGTAGTCGACGGTCGAAGCGATGGTTCCCCCGGTCGAGATCAACGATATCGTCGGGAGGTCCTCGTCGAACTCGATGGCCGACTGCTCGCTCGTCTCTCCCGGTTCGATGTCGTAGACGCCCGATTCGAGGACGGTCGTCTCGGTGGCCTCTCGATCGACGCCGACGTTGTATCCATTCGGGAGTTTCACCACGATCGTCTCCTCGGTCGAAGAGGGGAGGACGACCCCTTCGACGGACCGGTCGTCGCGATCGACCCGCACACGATCTCCTGGGTTCATGTACTCGCCGCTACCGGGTCAGTTGACGTAAAACCATCTTTCCCGGTCGGGAAAGGTCCATGTGGCTGGAACGCCCAGGTCACGTATGGCCGAGCGTACCGAGGAACGAACGCGTGAGCGGTCCACTGGAGTGGATCTCGATGCCCTGTCGGAACTCGATGAGGGTGATCGCTACGGTGACGCCCCAACCGAGGCCGGCGGCCGGTTGGATCGACTCCGGGAACGGCTGGGTTCGCTATTCTCGTTGCGGTCGTTCCTCTTCGGGTTGATCACAACTGTCGTCGGGGCCGTCGCGTTCGGGCTGGTGATCCCCTTCTTCGGCTCGGTGGCCGCTCTGGGTGGAGTCTTCGCCGTCGCGTTCGCGTTCGGTGCCCTCGGAGGCCGGCGCCGGTATCTCGAACTCGGTCTGGCCGGCGCGGCGACGGCGGCGATCGGGACGCTCACCGAGTTCCTGGTCGTCACACTGGTTGGAGGGAGCCAGCTGCTGGTCGTCTTCGGTGCGGGGAGCGGGCTCCTCGCGGCACTGGCCGGCCATTACTTCGGCCGGGATCTGCGGTCGGGCATGACCCGTGAGGTCTGAAACGATCAAACTGCGAGTCTCCACCCGTCGTCAGTCTGCTCGACGACGTCGCGGGATTGTAAGGTCTCGATGACGTCCTCGACCACCGAGGGCGGGACTTCGACCTCACGAGAAACCTCCTCGACATCGGTCGGCCCGTCGGCGAGCACGCTCATGACCTCGACGTAGAGACGCCGTTCGCCCTCTTCGATCTCGTCGCCGATCCGTTCCATGACGTCCGTCATGCGACCCTGCACCCACCGCTGGGCGAGTGAAAGTTCGTTCTGGAGGCGCCGCAACCGGCGTAACTCGACGGCGAGTTCCGGGAGGTCAGAGGCACCGTCCGGATCGACGTCGATCGAGAGGTATTTCGTCGCGGTGATGTCTAGACCGGAACTCGCCGGATAGGCGGTCTTCGTCCCGAAGTCGTACGGCGATGCCGAGACCTCCAGACGGAATCCCCGCGAGATGTAGAAGTACTTCCGGCGACGTTCGTCGGTTCGACTCTCGACCAGTCCAGCCTCTTCGAGTTGTCGAAGGTGATCGATGACCGCCTTCGGACTCACGCCGAGGTAGTCGCTGATCTCGGTAACGAAACAGGGCTTACGAGCCAGCAGTCGCAGGATTCGCCGCCGGTTGGCGTTACCCAACAGATTTAGCAACTCGGCGGATTCCATTTACGTGACGTTAGCGCTTCTCCTTGATAAGTATGTCCGTCGCGAGCAGGAACGTCAGTGGACATCAGGAGAGACAAACGCGTCGTTTCGACGTACTACCGGAAAGAATCGCTCAGTGATCGATACTATTCCAAATCACCATCCGCTGGACCGGTAGAATAGTCAAACGGCCCTCCCAGTCGATCGGCGGACGGCCCCGTCTCGTCGTCGTTGTTCGGCGGGCCCGTCTCGTTGTCGTTGTTCGGTGGTCCTCCCGGCCACTCCTTCGGAGGGCCAGTCGTATCGTTGTCCGATGGTTTTTCCGGGATGTCGACAGATGGACCGCCCGGAATACCGGCCGGTGGGCCGAGCGAGAGGTTGCGAGCCGCCGAGGCCACCTCGTGTCCGGAGAGATTCGCCGCGTTCATACGGAGTCCGTCAAGTCGCGTCGCGTTGGCGCCGGCCCGGTCCGCAACGCGTTCCGTCTCGTCGATCGAGCGCTGGAGGCTCCGAACGCGTGTGGTGAGACGCGCTATCTCCCCCGCAGTGGCCGGATTGTTGACGTTGAGATCACTGTCCTCAAGCCGATCGAGTTCCTTTTCGAGTCGCTGGAGGCGGTCCTCGAGATGATCTGTCCGTTGCTTGACCTGCTGGGCGGCCGTCGACATGTTCTTGTCCACGCTCCGAACCCACGTTTCCGCCTCGACCGAGTCGTTCGTCGCGGCCGCGCTCGACTGCATGAATGCGCTCATTCGACTGCCGAACGTCCCCTCGCTCGCGTTATCCCCCTTTGTCTGGGTGACATCGCTTTCTCCGGTCACCGCCGACCCCTGATCGACGCCGGTTGTCGCATAGACTAGCGCCGGCCCGACAACGAGTGTGAGAACCACCAACAGGACGACGAGAGCACCTCGCGGCTGCATGATCGGTCGTACGCTCCTGACACACTAAAACGTCAACGGCCGTTCGAATAGTTTACCCACCCCTGATACCGAACTAGAAGGTCCAATAGGGTTCATAGAGCGTTTTCAGTCTGTAGCGGTTAGTATCCGGATTCCGGCGGTCGAACGGATATCGTGCCGTTCGCTGGAACGTCGCGACGATGTCGTTACTGCCAAAGGTTTATGGTGGATGAATGTGGTATGTGGTATTGAATAGCATGTTCGAACAGTTCTCGAGATCATATTATCTCGGTCGGCTGTACGTCCAGCCCAGCGAGGGTGGCGCTCCGTCGATGTGCGAACGACAGCACCGGACGGTCTACCGGCAACTGTACGACGACGTCGGCGACAGCGAACGAACGCCGCTCGTGATGAAGCTCGGCTCGCGACACTTCCCGGTAATCGGCTCCCGGTCGGTGCCGGCGGACACTCTCGCGCTACCGGGCGAGATTTTGAGCGCCACCGGGATCGAGAATCCGCCGTCGTTACGGGAGGTGCTGCTGGCGACCGACGACCGTGCCGAACAGTTGCTTTCGTTGGCGTGCGCTGACCGACCGGAGCCCGCCGGGATTTAAGCCGTTCCGCTCGCCGAGTTGGGGTAATGCTCGACAACATCCTGGGGAAGGCCGAACTCAAGGAGCGCATCGAGGAGTTAGAGAAACGAAACGGGGACTTGCAGCGACAGCTCGATGCGGAATCGAAGCGGCGGGCTGACGCCGTTACCCAACGCCAGGAGGCCCAGCGCGAAGTCAACCGACTCGAGGACCGCGTAACGGAACTCGAAGATCGCGTCGAACGACTGCAATCCGGCGAGCGCCGACTCGATTTCCGCCGGGAAGAGACGCTCCGGGGCGAACGGCTCGATGCCGTCCTCGCCCGGCTTGAATCGTTCTCAACGGATTCGGAAGCTTCGCTGACCGCGTACGTGACGGACAGCTCTCTGCCGTCGATCGTCAGCGATGCCTTCGGTGAGCGGGCAGCGCTCGTCTCGCGGGCGAGTCCCTGTTACGTCTTCGTCGACGACGCCGGGATGTGTAGTATCGCCCTCGAACCCCCGATCGCCTCCGAACCGTTCGTCGCCTGGGACAAGGAGTTCCACGTCGATCGATCGTCCTTTCGGCCACAGGGGGAGTATACGCTGGCGCTGGTCCGGTCGGACTTGTTCGCCATGGGCGTCTACCGGGGCCGCGAACGGATAGCTTTTCACGGGTTCGACAGCGATCTCGGCCGCAACCACTCCAAGGGGGGTTTTTCCCAGGCCCGCTTCGAGCGATTGCGCGACGAGCAGATCGACGATCACCTCGAACGGTGCCGGGCAGCACTGCAAGAGCGCACCACGGACCGTCTCTACGTCGTCGGCGAACGGACCGTGCTCGACGAAGTGGACGAAGAGGCCGACGTGACGGCGACGGTCGATGCGACAGGCGATCCTGAGCCGGCACTCGGGGACGCCTTCCGGGACTTCTGGACGACGACGCTGTACGCGATCTGATCAGATCCACTCGGCGAAGGTTTCTGTTTCCCCACTCTGTGCCACGTACTCGCGCTGCATGGATTTGATCGCCGTGGCGAGGTCGTCACCGTGGTCGAGATGCTCGCGGACCCGGTCTTTTTTCCACCGACTTGGCGTCGTTCGGCCCTCCCAGCGAGCTTCGATCGGCCCGAGGAGTTCGTCGATCCGGGCGTCCGCGAACCCCTGTTCACGGAGGCCACGACGGGCGTACTCGAACACTTCCTCGAATATCGTGCCGGGATCGGACGTCTGTGTGCCGTCGACGCGGACCCACGCGAGATCGGCGCCAGGACCGTCCTCGACGGCCGCATAGAAACTCTCCCGGGCGGCCTCGGCCGACAGTTCCGCGATCGGGTGTCCTGACGCGACGAGTCCACGGAGCAGGCCGGCCGTCAGCGCCTGGAGGGCGACCACATCACGAACGGTGGGCTGGGTGGGCAGCGGGCGATACTCGATCCGGATCGAGCGTTCGTCGCCGGCATCGGGAACCGGATCGCCGCCGATCACTGCCCGCACCCACCGCCAGTAGGTCCCGCGTTTGTGTTCGAACTCGGGGAACGCGTCCGTGAACTCCCCGGACTCTCCATCGTCGAGCCACTGGCTGAGAAACGGCGCATAGCGGTCGTCCGCGACGACCCGCTCGATCACGTCGGCGGTCGTCGTTATGTCGTCGGGAACCCTGACTTTCGGATGGTCACTGTGATTTACTGACTGCTCGAAGATGGGGATTCTGAGTTCGTGGGGCGTCGAATCGACTAGCCGGGTCGGGTCCGACACGTCGTCGTAGAGGTCGGGTGGCAGGAACGGGGCATTGCTCGATAGGGCCAGAAGCGGGCCGAGCGTTCTGATCGCCGCGTTGAAGTAGGCGGGAAAGTCCTCGGTGGACGGGATCTGGAGGTGTGGCTGGATCGAAGTCGCAAGCGACTCGAAGAGAATCGTCGGGAACGTCCGGGACGTGCCGGGAACGTCCAGCGGGATCGCTCCGTCGGCGAGGCCCAGAACTTCGTTGTCGATGGCGTAGTACCGTGGATCGGCACGCATGTTCGTCGCCAGCGTGACGTCATCGTGAGTCTCGTGGGCCGAGAGGTAAGGTTCGCTCCCGACTTCAGGGGGAACTGCCCATATCGCGTCGAGGACGAGTTCGCGGTTCTTCCCGAGTACGTCCGCTACCTCTTCGAGTGCGGTTTCGATCCCGCTTCGTTGGGATTCGAACCCACCCGGCCGGAGCGCGACCGGTTCGGTATTGATCTCGGCGTTGTGCAGGCCGAGTTCCTTGCTGACGCGCTCGCTCGCTCCGTATACGGCGTCGGGGATATCCCGTAGACGAGGAACGGTTCCCGTCGTGGAGACGGCGTAGCTCTCCATTTCCAGGCCGATCGCGAAGTCTTCAGTCTCGAGGTCGCCGGCGGCGAAGCGCTCCCGAAGGTACGCCGCCTGCTTTTCGACCCGTTCCTCGAAGGCCCATCCCGTCTCCGCTTCGAGCGACCGCATCACGAGTTCGACCGGTGACGTCATCGAACATCCGTTCGTCATCCCGACACAAATACGTGAGTTCCCCGGCAGTAGCGTCGTCGGAGTTCGGGGCCGGTGTTCACTTGTCAGCGATGTCGACCACTAGTACGGGAACGTCGGCGTTCTCGACGACGCGCTGAGTTACGCTGCCGAGGTTCGCGAGGCGATCCCGACCCGTTCGGCCGTGGGTCCCCATGACGATCAAGTCCGCCTCGATGTCTCCCGCGTATCGGAGGATGTCACGGTGTGGAATTCCCTTCCGCAGTTCCGTGACGACCGGGACGTCCGCCCCCTCGACCTGAGAACGGAGGCGATCCAGCGCGGCCTCGCCGTCCGCTTCGAGGGAGTCGATGACTTCCTCCTGGGCTCCCTTTTCGGCGGCGAGGTACATCCGCCGATCGAGGACGTATAGCCCGTGGACGGTGGCGTCGTTATCCGTGGCGATCGAAACAGCGTGTTCCAGGGTCTTGCTCGTCCCGCCGCTCCCGTCTGTCGGCGCCAGAATGGTATCGTACATTACAGTCGCTAGTACGTCCGCGTCTGTAATAGTTATACATGCCAGGGTGGCGTCGGCCGACGGGATCACTGTCGTAGAGAACCGTCTCGTCCGGGGAGTCAGCGTCCCGTGAAATTGGGATGGTTCGAGACGTGACGCGGCAGATACCGATGCTGCTGGGGCAGCCCCTCGACGTCAGCAAGGACCTGATCGCGAAGTTCCGCGAGGGACATGTCACGTTCTTCGTCGTCGGTCCGGACGTTGACGCCGAGTTCGCCGTCTTCCATTTCACGGTCGCCGACGACGACGTAGTACGGAACCCAGTCGGTCTCGGCGCGGGCGATCCGCTTGCCGACCGATTCGTCGCGGTCGTCGACGTCGGCCCGGACGTCCGCCTCGGTCAATTCGTCGACGAGTCCCTCGCAGTACTCGAGATGGGCGTCGGGGTTGACCGGGATGAACCGGACCTGCGTCGGTGAGAGCCACGTCGGTAACTGTGGGGTCTCCATCGTCGCGGCGTCCTCAAGCAGCGCGGCGAAGACACGCTCGATGCCGCCGGAGGGCGAGTAGTGCAGGATCGGCGGATGGTGGCTATCGGTGCCGTCGGTGTACTCGATGTCGAAGCGTTCGGCGCTCTCGACGTCGATCTGGACCGTCGGGTTCTCGATGGGCCGGCCGAGGCCATCGATCGCGGCGAAGTCGATCTTCGCCGACCAGTAGTGGTGGCGTTCGGGGAGGATCTCGATCAGGGCCGATTTCCCGAGGTCGGCGACCACGTCCGCGACCCACTCCTCGTTGTCCTCGTAGAACTCACGGGTCATCCGGATCGCCGGCTCGTAGTTGAGATCCAGATCCTCGGAGGTCTGGAGGGCGAGTTCGGCCTGCGTGCGGAGTTCTTCCCGGGCCTGCTCCATGTTCTCGGTTGCGGTGTGCATGTCCGGCATCGTAAAGGCCCGCAGGCGCTTGAGGCCGGTCACCTCCCCTTTCTGTTCGCGCCGGAAGGAGTAGGTAGACATCTCGTAGATTCGCAGTGGGAGATCGTTGACCGAGATGTGCATGTCCCGCATGATCGAGAACTGGCCGAAACAGGCGGCGAAACGCAGCATCATCCGGCGGTCGCCCGACTCGAAGCGGTACTGGCGCTCGCCGAACTTCCCGGCGTGTTCGTCGATCGCTCGCGCGCCCAGATCGTACATGATCGGCGTCTCGACTGGCATCCCGCCGTATTCGACGACGAGGTCGTTGACGTACTCCATCAGAGCGTCCCGGACGAGTTTGCCGCGGGGATACCACCGTAGGTTCCCAACATCCGAGAGTTCGTCGTAGCCGACGAAGCCTTTCTCCTGCATGAGATCGACGTGGGGTGGTTCCTGGCCCTCGTTGCTAGTGATTCCCTCAACCTCGTCCTCGATGAAGGCGACGAGGTCCTCGCCCACGTTCTCCTTGGCCGCCACGGCGTTCTCCAGATTACCGTCCGGGGTCATCACCTTCCACTCGCTGGGTGGCCGGTCCGGTTCCTCCTCGGCCTCACCCTCGTCCTCGTCGCGGTGGGCGGCGACGTGTCTGGAGAGTTCGGAGAGTGGATGACCCTTACAGGAGACCTCGAAGGACTTGTACCACCCGAAGGGAGCCCGGAGGATTTCGTATCCGGCCGCCTCCATCTCCGTTTCCAGGCGTCGCATGACTTCCTTGGCGGCGTCCGGGCCGGCAAGGTCGTCGCTGAGGTGGGCGTACGGGTACAGCACCACGTCGTTCGTGTTGAGCTGGCCGGCGACGTCTTCAAGCTCCGTGAGGGCGTTCTCGACGACGCCGTCGATGTCCTCCTCGTCGTCGCTCTCGACGCTGATGAACACCGTGACGCAATCCTCCATGCGTCCCTCCATCGGGACGCCTTCCGTCTCGGCGAGGTCATCTCCGCCTGCCTTCTCGGTCGTCTCGAACTCCAGATGGTCCGAGTGGACGAACAACAGTCTCATATCGAAAGGGTTCCGGCGCCCGGTAAAAAGGGTGCCGAATGCGGTCACGCGGCTCCGGTCAACCGATCGTCCGGAGGCCCGACTGGCCGGGGTAGTCGACAGCAATCGATACTGTGGAACATATGAGCTAGAACACATTTGTAAAATGATCCCCGAAAGACGAACACGACGGCGTAGGCCCGGACGGGAGACATTGTCCCCAACCCACGCGGCCGGTGACGACGTTACCCGGATTCGCACCGGGTCTTGCCAATCGAAGGCGTTGCCCGGGGTCCCACCGGGTGTTCCGTCCGACAACCGGACAGGTGTAGCCGGCCTCTGCCGGCACTGCCTATTTCGACCGGCGTGAGCCGGATTGCCACCGGCGTTGTCGTCCGTATTCCCGAAACCCGCTTGCGCGTATTCCGGTACGTTGGCCTTCACTTCGACCGCCATGGCGGCCGAACGTCGGGTCGGTTCGGTTCTCCTTCGGGACCTGCGTCCTCGTCGCCCTTTCACGGGCGGTTCGGTTACGGCCCCTACCTCGTCCCGTCTCGGCAAACCGATCCAGGATCGAGGCGTCCAATGTGCCCCCGTCGCGTTCCTGGGAGACGTTATACTATGGCGTGGTGAGCATTAACATTTTCTATCGATTCCTGACGTGTCAGTTCTCATTTTCACCGGTAACGATGGGTCATCTCGGGGACGAAGAGTCGGGTCGGGCTCGGATCGGCGGCCGGTTACCTCTTCGAGCCCGGAGAAGGGGGCCTGACCGGAAGGCAAACTGTTAGGGGATCGGCCGACGAGTCACCGGACATGGCTGACGTGACTGATCTCGTCGAGAAGGTACGCAGCGGGGAACTGCGACTGCACGAACTCGAAGACCACGCGGACCCGGACGACGCGACCACCGCGCGACGCGAATACGTGGCCGAGGAGACGGGAGCGGACCTGGAGACGATCGGCGAGTACAGCATCGACGCGGCCGACGCCGAACCGAACATCGAGAACATGATCGGGACGGTCCAGGTCCCGCTGGGCGTCGCCGGTCCTCTGCCCATCGCGGGCGACGCGGCCGACGACGACTATCAAGTCCCGCTGGCGACGACAGAGGGCGCCCTGGTCGCAAGCGTCAACCGTGGAATGGCGGCGATCCGTGCGGCCGACGGTGCGAACGCCAGCATCGTGAAATCCGGCATCACCCGGGCGCCGGTCTTCAGCGTCGAGGATGTCCGGGAGGCCAAGGCCGTCGCCGATTGGGTTCGCGAGAACGAGACCGATATAGCCGAGACGGCCGAGGAGACTGACCCGCACATTGCCTTCGAAGAGGTCACGCCGTACGTCGTCGGCGACTCCGTCTTCCTGCGGTTCCGCTACGACACGGGCGATGCAATGGGGATGAACATGGTCACGATCGCCAGTCGAGCCGTGGCCGAACTCGTCGAGGCGGAGACGCCCGCGGAACTGGTCGCGCTGTCAGGCAACCTCTGTTCGGACAAGAAACCGGCCGCGATCAACTCGATCGAGGGTCGTGGATACACGGTCGCCGCAGACGTCTTCCTCCCACACGACGTCGTCGAGGAGCGCTTCCACGCCACGACCGAGGACATCGCCGCAGTCAACACCCGCAAGAACCTGGTCGGTAGCGCCAAGGCCGGCAGCCTCGGATTCAACGCCCACGTCGCGAACATCGTCGGCGCGGCCTTCCTCGCGCTTGGCCAGGACGAAGCCCAGGTCGTCGAGGGATCGAACGCGATCACGAGCCTCGAAGCGCGCGAGGACGGTCTCTATGCCAGCGTGACGCTTGCTTCCCTCGAAGTCGGGACTGTCGGCGGCGGCACAGCACTGCCCACGCAGTCTGAGGCCCTCTCTATTCTGGGGGTCGCTGGTGGGGGCGATCCGGTCGGCTCGAACGCCGCGGAACTCGCCGAGATCATCGCCGCCACGGCGCTGGCCGGTGAACTCTCTCTACTCGGCGCGCTGGCATCCCGACACCTCTCGAGCGCCCACGAGGAGCTGGGTCGCTAAGCGTCAGGCATCCGGATCGGCCGGCGGCTCCTCGCTTTCCTCGATCGACCCGGAATCGTCAGCGTCGGTGTCGTCAACCTCGACGAGGACGTAGCCAAACCCCTCGGCGACTAGGAAAAGTCCGCTGAGCGCGACGATCAGCGCGCCGGTACCGACGAACAGCGGTTCCGAACGGGCCTGCGGGGCGAGGAAGATCAACACGAGTCCGGCACCGCCGGAGAGCGCGCCCACGCCCTGTCGGTAGGCGCCGCGCGTGGCCGAGCGCAGCCCCCCGACAAGCAACGCGAGCGCGAGGGCACCGGCTCCGAGGCTGATCATCTTGAACCCGCCGACCGGAACGGAAACCCCGGCCGCGGTTGTCCCCGCCGCGACGACGCTCGCGGCGACGAGGCCGATTCCGGTCACGAGCGGTGTCGAGCGGGTCGAGCTGTCCGGTTCTTGATCGATCACGTTCGTCCGTTGGCCCCCGATCCTCTTGAAACCGGGCGGTCGAATCGATCGCCTTCACGGATGACTTTCACTTTCACTGTGAACTCCAGGCCGAGACGTTTATGCGAGACATCCGTCGTTCCGATGGCGGCCGATCGGCGAGCACCGGCG
>ENA-ORCS01000180-ORCS01000180.1-marine-metagenome-genome-assembly--contig:-NODE-180-length-64183-cov-8.479768_pt1 | contig 64183 bp, 57 predicted proteins | sample MGYA00237781_ERZ508513 | MGnify/ENA primary metagenome ERZ508513 (study PRJEB26184, sample SAMN06268793) | marine metagenome | isolation source: Eden Landing Ponds, San Francisco, CA, USA | place...
CAACGTTGCACAGAAGGTCGTCCGCCAGTCGCCGATCCCGGTGATCGTCGTGCGATAGCCCGGCGTCGGCGAGGACGTACCGGCCTCGGAGAGGGGTCGTTCGAGCGCGCGCCGGCCCCGTCACGTCGCGCTTATATCCGTCGAGACGGTATCGTGAGCCATGACTGCGGACCCCGCGACGCTTTCCGTGACCATCGTCGACGGGTACGTCGACGAGCCGGCGCATTTCGGTGTGCCGCCCTACATCTCGACGTACCCCCGATACACCGCGGGGGCTCTCGTCGACGCCGGCGTCCCCCGCGAGCAGATTACGTACCACACCATCGACGCGCTCCGCGACGAGCGCTCGCTGTGGGCCGACGTCGCCGACGCCGATCTTTTGATCTACGTCGGCGGGATGACCGTCCCCGGCAAGTACGTCGGCGGCACGCCCGCCGAACCCGACGAGGTGCGCGAACTCACCTGGACCGCCGACGGGACGACCCTCCTCGGTGGACCGGTCCGCTTCGGCGTCGGCGAGGAGAACAAGGGCGCCGAGGAGACCGAGCGCGACGACCTCGACTACGACTTCGTCGCCAAGGGCGACGTCGAGGCCGCCGCCCACGACCTCGTCCGCGAGGGACTGGAGGGATTCGGCGACCGGATGCGCGACAACGAGGAGATCGCCCGCTGGGCCCGGAAAGGCGCGTTCGTCGTCGAACAGCACCCCAACCATCCCGACTACCTCATCGCGGAGATGGAGACCTCGCGGGGCTGTGCGTACCGCTGTTCGTTCTGTACCGAACCGCTCTACGGCGACCCGGCCTTCCGCACCGCCGACTCCGTCGTCGACGAGGTCGACGCCCTCTCGGACCACGGCGTGCGGGACTTCCGACTCGGTCGGCAGGCCGACATCCTCGCGTTCGGCGGCGACGGCGAGGCTCCCAACCCCGACGCGCTCCGGGACCTCTACGGCGGCATCCGCGAGGTCGCGCCCGATCTATGCACGTTACATCTCGACAACATGAACCCGGTAACGATCACGGACTACCCCGAGAAATCGCGCGAGGGGATCCGGATCATCGCCGAGCACAACACGCCGGGCGACACGGCAGCGTTCGGACTGGAATCGGCAGACCCGCTCGTCCAGGAGGAGAACAACCTCCTCGTCAGCGCCGAGGAGTGTCTGGAGGCGGTCCGGATCGTCAACGAGGAGGCGGGCTGGCGACCTGGCGGGGATCGGGACTCAGCGCCCAACTTCGGGTCGGGTGCGGCCCGGAGACTGCCGAAGCTCCTGCCGGGGATCAACCTCGTCCACGGGCTCCAGGGCGAGCGCGAAGAGACGTTCGAGCACAACAAGCAGTTCCTGCGGGACGTGCTCGACGCGGGGCTGATGGTCCGCCGGATCAACATCCGGCAGGTGATGGCCTTCGAGGGGACGGAGATGGCCGAGACCGGCGCGGAGATCGCCCGCGACCACAAGAAGCAGTTCAAGCAGTACAAGCGGGAAGTCCGCGAGGATATCGACAATCCGATGCTCAAGCGGGTCGCCCCGCCGGGGACGGTCCTGCCCGACGTGCATCTCGAGTACCACCAGGACGGCAAGACCTTCGGCCGGCAACTGGGCACGTATCCGCTCCTCGTCGCCGTTCCGGGCGAGCGGGAACTCGGGTCAGTCGTGGACGTGGCCGTGACCGACCACGGCTATCGGTCGGTGACCGGCGTCCCCCACCCGCTCGACCCCAACGCCGCGTCGCTGGACGAACTCACCGCCATTCCGGGGATCGGCGACCGGACCGCCGGCGACGTGGTCGTCTCGCGGCCCTACGACTCGGTCGACGCCGCTGCCGAAGCCGCCAACGCCGACGTGGATCTGGCCGACTTCTTCGACGTCGAACCGCCCGAGCCTGCGGACTGACCGGGAGTAGACCGGCTCGCCGTTCGACGCCGGTCGGCTGGCCGTTCACTAGTCGTTGCGGTTGGCGCGCGCCGTCGCGGCCTCCGTGCCGCGACGGAGCCGCGCGAGGGATGAGTAGCGCAGGCACGAGCAACGCAATCGGCTGGGGAGGCGTGTGGCTGTCTGCGGCGCGGTGCGGGGCGGTGCGGTCCTGGTGGACTGAAAGGGCGAGGCCCGCTCGCGTTCATACAGTCGTCTGCTGGACCACTATCCGCGCGGGCAGTGCGGAGAGCGCGGATATGTCCAGCAGCGACCGCGAGCGGGTCGAGGGCTTTCAACGCACACGGTCGAGTGCGGTCACGGTGTTGTCTGCGGTCGCGGTTACACCAGCTAACGAGCGGGTCGAGGGCTTTCAGCTCTCGGGACCGGCTGCGGTCGCAGTGGTGTCTGCGGTCGCAGTGGCATCTACGATCGAAACAACAGCTAGCGAGCGAGACGAGGGAGTCCAACACTCACGAACGACGGAACTCGAAACGCCGGATCCCACCGATTGAACAGAAGGTACTTCTGTGCGGTCGGGATAGGAAGCAGCAATGACTCGGGGCGTCGAGGTGAGCGTCGTCCTCCCGGCCTACAACGAGGAGGCGACCATCGAGCGGACCGTCGCGGTCACGCTGGAGACGCTCGCCGACTTCCTCCCCGAGGGCGCTTTCGAGGTTATCGTCGCCGAGGACGGCTGCGAGGACCGCACGCCCGAGATCGCCTCGCGGATGGCCGAATCGGACGACCGGATCCGACACTTCCACAGCGACGAGCGCCTGGGTCGCGGCGGCGCGCTGGAGTTCGCGTTCGAGCGCGCCGCGGGGGACACGCTCGTCTACTTCGACACGGACCTGGCGACGGACATGGGCCACCTCGAAGAACTCGTCGAGAGCGTCCGCTCGGGCGAGTACGACCTCGCGACGGGGTCGCGCTGGCTCCCCTCGAACCGCGCCGACCGCCCGCCCAAGCGCGCGGTGTCGAGCCTCGGCTACAACACGCTCGTCCGCCTGTTCTTGCGCTCGGACCTGCAGGACCACCAGTGCGGGTTCAAGGCCGTCTCGCGGGAGGCCTACGAGGCGCTGGCCGACGAGGTGGAAGACGAACACTGGTTCTGGGACACGGAACTGCTCGTGCGCGCCCAGCGGCGGGGCTACCGGATCAACGAGTTCCCCGTCGACTGGGAGCCCAAAGGCGACACGAAAGTCGACCTCGTGCGCGACGTGTTCGGGATGGGCAGCCAGATCCTCCGGACGTGGTGGCAGCTGTCGGTGAGCCCGCGGATCACCCGCAAAGTGAGCGCCGCGGGCGGGTTCGCGCTCGTCGTCGTCGCCCTGGGGCTGATGACGCTGTACCTCGACCCCGGTTCGGTCCTCGACGCGATCAGCGGCGCCGACCCCGTGCTCGTCGCCGCGGCGGCAGTCGTCTACCTGGTCTCGTGGCCGCTCCGCGGCCTCCGATACCGCGATATCCTGGAAGAGATCGGCTACCGCGAGAAGACCGGCTTCCTCACAGGGGCAATATTCATCAGCCAGACGGGCAATCTCGTCTTCCCCGCCCGACTCGGCGACGGCGTGCGCGCCTACGTCGTGAAGGCGCGCCGATCCATCCCCTACGCCTCCGGGTTCGCGTCGCTGGCCGTCGAGCGCGTCTTCGACCTGCTGACTATCACCGCGCTCGCGGGCACGGTGATGCTCGGCCTCGTCGCCACCGGCAACGCCGCGGACCTGCAGGCAGCCCTCGCCGGTTCGGCGGGCATCGGGGGCGAGCAGGCACAGAGCGGCCGCACGGCCCTGTTCGTCGCGGCGGGGGTCGGCGCCGCGGCGGTCACCGCCGTGGTCGCCATCGTCCTCAGCGCCCGCGCCGAGACCAACTACGTCCGCCGGGCCGTCTCGCGGCTGAGTTCGGACTCCTACGCCGACTACGTCGCGAGCGTCGTCGAGCGGTTCGTCGGCGACATCCAGACGGTGGCCGGCGACGGGCGGGCGTTCGCCCGCGTCGGCGCGTCGAGTCTCGCCATCTGGACGCTCGACGTTATCACCGCCTTGCTCGTCCTCCTCGCGTTCGAGGGCGTCGACGCCTCGCTCGCGACGCTCGTGGCGGTGAGCTTCTTCGCGGTCAGCGTCGGCAACCTCGCCAAGGTCCTGCCGCTCTCGCCGGGCGGCATCGGCCTCTACGAGGGCGCCTTTACCCTGCTCGTCGTCGCGCTGGTCCCGACCATTACTGCGCCGACCGCGCTCGGTGCCGCGATCGTCGACCACGCCGTGAAAAACGCCGTCACCATCGTCGGCGGGGTCGTCTCGATGGCCTGGCTCAACGTCTCGCTGACCACCGCCGTCGAGGAGAGCCGCGACGCCAGCGACGCCACGGATGCCGACGCCGTCGAACCCGAGCGCGCGACGCAGGACTGACAGGGCCACTTCCCGAACCTGTCGAGAGTCCTTCCGTGCGCCCCGCTACTCGCGCAGACCCCGACGTTCGAGCGCGCGCTCCCGGAGGACGAGCAGGCCGGGGAGCATCGTGACGACGGCGACGAAGGCGAAGAGGATCGCCAGTCCAGTCACGATGCCGAACCGCTGGAGCGGGGGTGAGAGTGCGAACGCGAGGACGCCGAAGGCGGCGGCCGTCGTGGCCGCGCTGGCGAGCAGCGTCCCGCCGGTGGCGGTGATCGTCCGCCGGAGCGCCGCGTCGAGCGTGTCGCGCTTCTCTCGTTCGTCGACGAACCGCTCGCCCGCGTGGATGCTGTAGTCGACGCCGAGCCCGATCGCGAGACTCGTGATGACCGCCGTCTCGCTGTTGAACGCGATGCCGAGCAGCGACATCGCCCCGAGCAGCCACGCGAGCGAGACGACGACCGGCGCGAGCACCAGCACGCCGAGCGACAGCGACCGGTAGCGCACCCAGAACAGCCCCGTCAGGAACGCGAGGATGACGACGAGCGTCACCGCGAACGCCTCGACCAGCGTCTCCAGCAGCGCGTCCTGGATGACGGCGGTCGTCACCGTCCCGCCCGTCGCGACCGCGCTGACGCCCGAGACATTACTTTCGATCCCGTCGGCGTACGCCCGCGTATCGGTCGCGATGGTCTGTGCCGACTGACTGCTCCTGACCGAGAGCAACAATCGCGCCGAGGTGACGGTGTCGTCGTCGCCGCGACTGAGCACCTCGGCGGCGGCCTGCGGGTCGGCGTCGAACAGCGCCGCGTACACCGCCGAGACGTTCTCGTCGGGCAGACTGTCGCCGTTCGCGTCGGCGCGCGCGACCAGCGCCGCGACCGTCTCGTTGTCGGCCGCGACGGCGCGGATCGCGGTGTGTGGCCCGTCGACGGCCGCCCACCCGTCGGGGCGGAGCTGGATCGAACTGTCGCTGGCGACGCCCTCGCCCGCGGCGTCGAGCGCCCGCAGGAGCGCCGGGTCCGCGACGCCGCCCCGCAAGAGCACTTGCGACCGTCCCTGGTCGCCCCGGAGCTGGAAGTTGTCGCTGAGATACCGGAAGTCGTCGGCGATGGTGTAGGTGTCCGGCGCCAGCCCGCCGGGGAGATACTGCGCCCAGTCGGGGGCGTCCTCCGGGAGGAAGTCGGCCTGGTTGAACTCCGTGTCGAGGGTCGTCGCGCCGTAGGCGCCCGTGGAAGCGAGCACGAGCGCGATCACGACGACTGCGACCGGCGCGCGGGTCGTGAGACCGGCCACCCACTCGAGCGCCGCGTTCGCGGGGCCGCTGTCGACGCCGAAAGCGGGTTTCCGGCGGCTCCGCCCGAGGCGGTTCTCGACGAAGCCGTCGACCTCGATCTTCAGCGCCGGGAGGAAGACGCCGAAGGCGACGAACGTGGCGAGGATACCGCCCGCGCTGAGGACCGCGAAGTCCTGGATCGCCGCGAGCGGGCTGACGACGTTCGAGAGGAAGCCGACGCCGGTCGAGACGGTCGCGGCCGCCAGCGCCAGCACGACGCTCCCGAACCCGAGCGCCATCGCCGTCCGGATCGACCGGTCCGGCGGCTCGCCGTCTGCTCCCCCTTGATCGTCCCCGCCGTCCTCGTCGCCGTCGAGGGTCCCCTCGCGGGCCTCGCGATAGCGCATCACGACGTGGAGCGCGTAGTCGATGCTCAGCCCGATAAGCAGGAAGGGGACGGCGATGAGGATGACGTTCATCGGGATGGCGAGCCAGCCCATCAGGCCCGCGAGCCACGCCATCACGACGCCGATGCCGAGGAAGGCCAGCAGAATGTCCAGCAGGTCCCGATAGGTGATCCCGAGGACGAGTACGATGAGCACGAGCGCGAACGGCGTGATGATCGCGAAGCTGTCGCCCGTCGCCCGCGAGGAGGCGTCGTCCCGGATCCCCTGTCCGAAGACGAACGCGTCGTCGAAGCGCTCCTGAACTAACCGGTCGATGTCGACCTGCGCGTCGTAGGCGGCCTGGGGCGTCTCGTCCTCGCCGCTGTCGTCGACCTGCGCGATAAGTGTCAGTCGCGCCGACGCTGTCGTCGACCCCGGCTCGTAGCCCCGGGGCAGGAACGCGTAGGGGTCCTGCCCGCCCAGCGCCTCGCTCTCCGGGTCGAGCACGTCCGCGACGAGTCGCTCGACCGCCTCGCTATCTCTGGATTCGAGCGCATCGATCTGGTCGGCCAGCGGGGCCTGCGCGGTCGGCGGTCCCGCGGCGTCTTCGGCGACGGCGGCCGTCGCGACGATGTTCTCGATGCCGACGAAGCCCGGATCGGAGAGCGTCGCGTTCAGCGACTCGTCGTCTCGGATCTCCTGCTGGAGATAGAGTCCGGCCAGCAGCGACTCGCGCGTGAGGACGTCGCCGCTCTCGTTGCGGACGACGAGCTGGGCGGCGACGCCCTCGTCCTCGCCGTAGTTCTCCCGGACGAAGTCCGCCGCGTCGGTCTCCGGGGAGTCGACGTCGAAGCCGCCGATGTCCTGCTCGCCCGCCCCGCCGAACGCCACGCCCGCGGCGACGACGGCCGTGGCGACCAGCACGGCGACGACGACGAGCCTGCTGTGTGTCGCGATCCGCTCGGCGTACCAGCGTGACAGTCCACCGGCCACGCTCAGGCTCCTCCCGGTACTGTTCGAACCACTCGATCGACCGTCCACCGCTCACCGCGCGCGTTCCCTGACACCTGCGATCACTCGATACCCGTCTCTACCGGCCCGTATTTCTTAAGTGTTTGTAGATATCTACTATATTTAACACCCACCGAGACGGCCAGTACGACCGGATCGGAGACGGAAAAGGGATTAGGCGACAGCGGAGAGAGGAGACAGGAGAAGATGACCGAGCACGAGGCGGTCGAATCGCTGCGGACGCTGGGGCTCTCGAACTACGAGGCGCGGGTGTTCGTCGCGCTCCAGCGGCTCGGCAGCGGGACCGCCAGAGAGGTGAGCGAGCTGTCTGAGGTGCCCCGCTCGCAGGTGTACGGCGCGGCCGACGACCTGGCCGACAGAGGGCTCCTCGAGGTGGTCGAAGCGTCGCCGAAGGCGTACCGGCCGGTCGCGCTCGCGACGGCGCGAGAGATCCTCACCGACCGCCTCGAACGCGAGACGGACAGGGCGTTCGACCGCCTCGAATCGGTCCGCGCGACGGAGTCCGACCGCACGGACGAGGGGGACGTCTCGACGCTGCGTGGCCGCCGACCGATCGACGACCGGATCGCGGCGCTCGTCCGGTCGGCCGCCCACACCGTCGTCTTTGTCTCGCCCACCGCCGAAGCGACGACCGCGGCCATCGCGGACGCGCTCCGGGACGCGGGGGCCGGCGGTGTGGACGTCACCGTCGTCACCGCCGACCGCGCGCTCGAAGCGCGCTTCACCGACGACCCGGTGGCCGTCTTCGTCATGTCCGAGGACAACCCCGCGGACTTCGCCGGTCGTGCGCTGATGGTCGACGACGCCACCGTGTTGCTCGCTGCCGAGACCGACGACGCTCCCGTCGACGAAGAGGCGCTCTGGACCGGCGATTCGAGTATCGGTCGCATCCTCGCGGCGTTCATGCGCTCGGGCATGGAGTCGGGCCGCGATCGTCACCGGGGGTGAGCGGCCGAAACCGATACGCGAAACCACAGGCCGTCAGAACAGGCCGTCGAACGCCCGCTCGACTTCCGCTCGCAACTGTTGTGCCGGGGCCGCCAGTAGCAGGAGGAGACCGCTGTGGCCGCGTTTCTCCCAGCCGTAGACGTGATTGAGCAGGACGTAGGTGACGACGCCCAGAAAGAGCGAGAGCGACCACGCGACGACGGCGATGCGGCCGACGCGAGCGTGGATCGTCTCGCGCAACTCAGCGGGCGAGTGAGTCAGCCCCAGCACGACGGCGTGGAGGACGACCGGCACGGACACCGCCGACAGCAGGATGTGGACGGCGAGCATCGCGAGGTAGGCGTAGTAGACGGCCCCTCCCGCCTGGATCGACTTCTCGAAGCCGCCGCCGACCTTCAGGAGGTACATCACGAGAAAGAGCATGATGAGCGCGAACGCGGTCAGCATCGCCGCGCGGTGTTTCCGGATCTCGTCGGTTTTGATGAACCAGACGCCGGCGAGGATCGACCCGAGTGCGAGCGTGTTGACGACCGCGATCGCGTCACCGAGGAGGATCACGGTGTCGTCGGCGATCTGCGGGAACGGCGCGTACGGCGTGAACGCGCCGAGGACCAGTACGTAGCCGATGACCGAGAGGACCGCCGTCACCCGGCGCGGGTTCGCCCGCGCTCGCGAGTGCAGCGAATCGGCGACTGCCATATCGGCTCTCGGGACGCCCCGACCATACCGGCTTCGATCAGTGTGAGTGTTCGCGTCGAGGGACGTCGGGGTTCGCGTTCTCTCCGGCGGCCCGACGACAACCGCCAACGGTGTGACCGCGTGAGTAGAGACGATCTGAACAGCGACCGCCAACAGCGTGACAGCCCCGAACGGATCAGAGAGAACCACGACCGAAGACAGCGTGAAAGCCCCGACGTGTTCGGCTCCCGCGCCTCGCTGCGCGCTTCGCTCACTGCGTTCGCTGCAGTGCTTGCGTCGTCGGGGTTCGCCGAACACGTCGCCCCTTTCATTCCCACCCTTTCAGACTGTCCGGCCAGCCGAATCGGGTGGGAATGAAAGGGGCCGGTCGCTCGTCGCCGCCCCGGCGACGTAAGCACCACAGCGAGTGCAACGAGCGAGGAGCGCAGCGAGCCGCGGCGGCGACGAGCGACCGGGGGCTTTCACGCTGTTCGCGGTCGCGGTTCCAGCGGTCCGTCACGGGACTGTCACGCTGTCGGCGGTCGCTGTTCGGGACACTCCTGCGGGGGCGTTCACGCTGTTCGCGGTCGCTGTCGCGTTCGTTCCAGCGGGAACACTCACACCGCCGGGGACGCCCAGACACACTGCTAGCGCAAAAATCACCGCAAACGTGAAACCGCCAGCGGCGGAACCCGTACGTATGAGCGCAGAGCAGGGCCAGCGACAGATCCGCTGTCTCGTCGCCAAGGTCGGGCTGGACGGTCACGACCGCGGCGCGCACGTCATCGCGCGGGCGCTCCGGGACGCGGGCTTCGAGGTCATCTACTCCGGACTCCACCGCTCGCCCGACGAAGTCGTCCAGGCCGCCGTCCAGGAGGACGTCGACGTGCTGGGCATCTCCATCCTCTCGGGCGCGCACAACACGCTCATCCCGAAGATTCTCGACGGAATGGCCGAGTACGACGCCCTCAACGACACGCTGGTCGTCGTCGGTGGGATCATCCCCGACGACGACAAAGACGACCTCCGCGAAGCGGGCGTCGCCGAGATCTTCGGCCCCGGCGCGTCGATGGACGAGATGATCGCCTACATCCGCGACAACGCCCCCGAGCGACGATGAGCGAGGAGGACGCGACGGGCACGGACGCCGAACGCGTCACCGACGACGCGAACGCCAGCGGCGACGACAACGACGCGGACGCTGACGACACACCGAACGCGGTCACCGACGAACTCATCGCCGACCTGCTCGACGGGAAACACCGGGCGCTCGCCCGGACGATCACGAAAATCGAGAACCGCGCGCCGGGCTATCGAAATCTCGTCTCGCAACTCCACGCTCACACCGGCAACGCCGACGTGATCGGGATCACCGGGAGCCCGGGCGCCGGCAAGTCGACGCTCGTAGACAAACTCGCCGCCACGTACCGCGAGCAGGGGCTGACCGTCGGCGTCATCGCCATCGACCCCGCCTCGCCCTACACCGGCGGCGCGGTGCTGGGCGACCGCATCCGGATGGCGTCGAACGTCGGCGACATGGACGTGTTCTTCCGGTCCATGTCCGCTCGCGGTACCCTCGGGGGCCTCTCGACGGCGACGACGGACGCCGTCAAAGCGCTGGACGCCTTCGGCAAGGACAAAGTCATCATCGAGACGGTCGGCGCGGGACAGAACGAGATCGACATCGTCCGCACCGCAGACACCGTGGCCGTGCTCGTCCCGCCCGGCAGCGGCGACGACGTGCAGATGCTCAAGGCCGGCATCCTCGAGATCGCCGATCTGTTCATCGTCAACAAGGCCGACCTGGAGGGTGCCGACCGCACCGTCAGCGACCTCCGCGAGATGCTCCACATGCGCGGCGGCGAGTCGACGAAAGACGGGGGCCACCACGGCGGCGCCGCAGGCGACCCGGCTGACGAAACGAGTGGAGACGGCGACGACAGCGAGGGGTGGGAGCCCCGCATCCTCGAGACGGTCGCGGACCGCGGCGAGGGCGTCGCGGCGCTCATCGACGCGCTCGACGACCACCGCGCGTACCTCGAGGACTCGGGCGCACTCGACGAGAAGGCCCGCACGCGCTACGCCGAGGAGATCCGCACGCTGCTCCGCGAGGACACCCGCGAGCTACTCGCCGAGGAGATCGACGCGCGCGGCGGCCTCGACGCGGACGTCGATGCCGTCCTCGCGCGCGAGACCGATCCGTACGCCGTCGCCGACGAGATCATCGCACCGCTGGAAGCGTGCGTGCGCGAGCGTCGGCCCGATCGGGAATGACACTGCCCTCGGTCACCGGGTCGCTGTCGTTTCCAAAAGTCAGAAATACGTCACCTATAAGCGGCGCAAGCCCCTTCTCCCGGGTATGAAACTCCGGAACGTCGTCGGCGGAGCAGTCGGCGCTGTCGGTGCGACGGCCCTCGCGAATCGCGCCCTCGCGTCGCGGGCGAGCGAGCTGGAAGCGCCGCTCGACGGCACCCAGCGCACCTACCGCTGGCGCGGGTTCGACGTGGCCTACACGGAGGCCGGCGACCCCGACGACCCGGACCTGGTGCTCTTCCACGGCGTCAACGCCGCGGCCTCCAGCCACGAGTGGCGCCGCGTCTTCGACGCGCTCGCCGAGGAGTACCACGTCGTCGCGCCCGACTTGCCGGGCTTCGGCCGCTCGGACCGCCCGCCGCTGACTTACTCGGCGTCGCTGTACCAGACGTTCGTCCGCGACTTTCTCGCCGACGAGAGCGACGAGGCCGTCATCGTCGCCTCGTCGCTCGTCGGCGCGTACGTCGCCGCGGTGGCCGACGAGACCGACGCCAGCCGGCTCGTCCTCGTCTGCCCCACTGCAAGCTCGATCCCCGGCCGCCGGGTGTGGGTCCGCTCGCTGCTTCGCGCGCCCGTCGTCGGCCAGGGGATCTTCAACCTGATCGTCAGCGAGCGGGGCATCCGCTACTTCCACGACGACCACGGCTACCACGACATGGCGAATCTGGACGACGAGACGGTGGCCTACGAGTGGGGGACCGCCCACCAGCCCGGCGCGCGCTACGCGACCGCGTCCTTCCTCAGCGGCCACCTCGATCCCGACATCGACCTCGCGGCCGCGCTCGGCGACCTCGATATCCCGGTGACGCTCGTCTGGGGCCAGGAGGCCGACCTGCCCGGCCTGGAGACCGGGCGGGAACTCGCCGAGGCCGCCGACGTGGAACTGGTGTCGATCGGCGAGTCCGCGCTCTTGCCCCACGTCGAACACCCCGAGGAGTTCCTCGCGGTCGTGACCGGCGAGTGAACGTCGGCGGGCCCACCTGTTCTCCTCCGAGACGCCCAACCCCCCGGTCGCGTCGAACGTTTGCACGATCACCAACTGTAATAGCGACGAAGAATCTGTACTGTGTCAATGAGCGACGCGAGCGGGTACGAGTGGGTGGCCGTGCTGGTCGTGGTCGGGCTGGCCGTCCTCTACGCGGGGGCGGTCGTCGGTGCGCCGGGCGCGAGCAACACGGGAACGCCGACAGCGGAGGACGGCAGCGCGGCCCCCGTTACTGGCGTGTCCGCACCGGGTGGCGGTGGGTCGGGCGTAAGCGATGGGGCGACCGCCGACGCCGGGGCGGACGCCGACGACTGGTCGGTCGTCCGGGCGCAGTCGGGCGCGGCAGTCGCGACGACCGACTTCGGCGGTACGGCGACCGACTTCGGCGGCACCGCGACCAGCGCCGATGGCACTCCGACGGGGTCGGTCCGCATCAACATGACGCGGATCGGGCCGCTGAACGTGACCGTCGGCGAGGTCGTCCGAACCGACGTCGAGGTGATAAACGACGGGAGCGAGCCGGGCAGTCAGACGGTGGCCCACCACGTCGACGGCGAGGTCGTCGCCGAGCGGGTCGTCGAGCTGGCGCCCGGCGAGAGCGAGACGCTGGTGTTCGAGACGACGTTCGAGACGACGGGGACGCACTCCGTGGGAGTCAACGACTTCGCCCGAACCGATATCTCGGTGGCCGCCGAACCGACGGCGACGCCGACACCGTCGAACCGGGCGCCCGACGCCGACGCCGGCCCGGACGTGACCGTCACGGAAGGCGAGACGACCACGCTCGACGGCACCGGGTCAAGCGACCCCGACGGCGACGGCCTCGCCTACGAGTGGTCGCAGGTCTACACGGAGTCTGACCCCGCGATGGAGGTCCGCGACGCCGACAGCGCGAGGCCGACCGTCGTCGCGCCGGCGGTCGAGTCAGAGGTCGTGGTCGAGGTTCGCCTGACCGTCACCGACGGGAACGGTGCGAGCGATGCGAGCATCGTCGACGTGACCGTCCTCCCCGCGGCGACGCCCACGCCAACACCGACGTCCACGCCAACACCGACGCTCACGCCCACGCCGACCCCGACTCCCACAGCCACGCCCACGCCGACCCCGACGCCCACAGCCACCCCCACGCCGACCCCGACGCCCACAGCCACCCCCACGCCGACCCCGACGCCAACCGCGACGCCCACGCTGACTGCAACGCCCACGCCGACCCCAACACCCACGCTGACTGCAACGCCCACGCCGACCCCAACACCCACGCTGACTGCAACGCCCACGCCGACCCCGACACCAACCGCGACTCCGACGGCAACGCCCACACCGACTGTGACGCCGACGGCGACTCCGACGGCAACGCCCACGCCGACGCCGGTGCGGACGAGCGCGACGGTGTCGGCCGAGGCCAACGAGACACAGACCGTCGACGTGAACGGGTCGGCGGGGAACGTCACCCTCGACTCGGTCGGCTTCGTCTCGAACGAGTCGGCGACGAGCACGGTCAACGTCACCGCGAGCGCGAACCCGCTGCCGGACGCCCCTACCTTCGACATCTCCGAGCGGACTCGCGGACTGGGCTATTTCAGCATCGACCACTCGACGGCGAACGAGGACCTGCAGAACGTCTCGCTGACCTTCCGGATCGACCGCGAGACCATCGAGCGAGAAGCCGACTCGCCCGACGAGATTGCCATGTACCGCTACACCGACGGCGAGTGGGTCGCCCAGCCGACCCGCCTCGTCGGTGGGACCGACGAATACCTCAGGTATCGGACGTTCGCCGACGGCTACTCCGAATGGGTGGCCGGCACCAACCGCCCGGAGATGCGCATCTCCGACGCGAGCGTGAGCGTCGAGGCGCGGACCGCCGCCGGGGGCGACCGCGCCCGCATCGATGCGCGCATCGCCAACGACGGCGAGGCCGACGGCGTCTACGTCACCCGACTGTTGCTCGACGACGAGGTCGTCGACGAGCGGCGGGTGACCGTCCCCGACGGCACCACGGTCCAGGTCACCTTCGACCGCTCGTTCGAGCGAAGCGGCCGGTTCCGCGTCACCGTCAACAACGTCACCGCCGGCGTCGTCGACATCAGCGAGGCGGGCAACATCACCGTCTACGACTCGGGAGCGGACGTGCCGCCGCTGACGACCGAGGGGTCGAGCGGCGGCGGACCGCTGACCCCCGCGGTCGCGCTCGCGCTCCTCCTCGCCCTCGCCGCGGGCCTCGCACTCCGTCTCCGGTCGGGACCGGAGTGAGCGAGCCGCTCGGCCTGATCGGCTCGAACGGGCCGACCAGGGCGATCAGGTCGCCTCGTCGACGACCGCCGCCGACTGCAGTTCGAGCGTGACCGTCGTCCCGCCGTCGTCGGGCACGTCGAACGAGAGTGTCCCGCCGGACTTCTCGACGACCCACGTCGCAAGGAAGAGCCCGAGCCCGCTCCCGTGCTCGAGGTCCGTCTCCTCGCCGGCCGCGACGACGCGGTGCTCGTACTCGGGAATGCCCGGCCCGTCGTCCTCGATCGAGAGCGCGACTCCGTCGACGTCCGTCTCGGCCGTGACGCGGAGGAGCGGGTCGTCGCCGTCGTGGTGTTCGAGCGCGTTCTCGCAGAGGCTCTCGACGGCGTAGTACAGCGACCCGATCCCGGCGACGGGGAGCCGGTCGGGCAGGTCCGCCTCGACGCGCGCGTCGGGGTACTCCTCGCGCAGGTCCTCGAGCACTCCCTCGACGATCCCGACGAGGTCGTGTTCGACGAGCCCCGCTTCGGCGGACTCCATCGCCTCCTCGACCTTGCGCGCTTTCTTCCCGTGAGCGACGAGGCCGTTGCCCTTCTCGAGGATGGTGTCGACGGCCTCTGCTTCCCGCTCGCCGTCGAGGTCGGGCAGCAGTTCGGCGTACGAGAGGATCACCGTCATGTCGTTTTGCAGGTTGTGTCGGAGGACGCGGTTGAGGATGCCGAGGCGCTGCTCGCGTTCGCGGATGGCCCGCTCGCGCTCGCGGAGCCCCGCGGTCATCTCGTTGAAGCCGTCGCTGATCTGTTCCCACTCCTCCGCCGACCGGAGCGAGAGGCCGTGCTCGAAGTCGCCCGACTGGAGCGCCTCGAACCCGTCGAGCAGTTTCCGCGTCTGGGTGAGGTTCGTCGAGTACTCCCAGTACCCCATCCCGAGCACCGCGCCGACAACCAGCAGGAGGCTGCCGAACTGGATCCCCTGCAGGAGCCGGATCCGGTCGTTGAGCGCCGACCGGTCGCGCACGACCGTCAGCGTCCAGGCGCCGCCGGACTTCGCGCCGGCGGTGATCGCCGCGGTCCGGCTGATGGTCCCGTCGAACGAGCCGGCGACCTCGCGGAGGACCACCTCGTCGCCGGTGACGTTCTGCCCGACGACCCGGACCGCCTGGGTCTCGCGCTCCTGGGGCGCGATCGAGGCGAACAGCGCCCCGTTCTGGTTGATCTGCGTCTCCCGTCGGCCGGGCGCGGCGTCGACGAAAAACGCCGCGACGAAGACGCCGCCGCGCCGGTCCGCGGTCTCCCCGGACGGGTCGATCGGAACGCTGAACAGGACGAACCGCCGGTCGGTCTCGCCCGCCGCCGACGGGCGGACGAGTTCGACGAAGCGGCTCCCCGAGCTCGCCTCCGTGAAATAGGGCTGGTCGCTCACGTCGAGTCCGATGCGCTCCCGGCGTTGCTCGCTCGTCAGCACGTCCCCCGACAGCGCGACGATGGTGCCGTTGGCGGCGACGACCTGCGCCTGAACGAACTCGGTCAGATTGAGGAACTGCCGGAGCTTCGTGCTCGTCTCGTCCTCGGCTCCGAACTCCTCGGCCGCGTAGTTGAACATGACCGCCTTGCGGTCGAGGATCTCGGTTTCGACCTGGTCGGCGGTCAGGTTCGCCGTGTCCGCGACGTCGGCCCGCTCCTGTGCGACGGCGTCCCGCTTGAACAGTTCGACGCTCCCCAGGACGACCCCGCTCAGGACGAGCATGACGGCGAAGAGCACGACGGCGAACTTCGTCCTGAGCTTCATCGCCACCGTGTTTCGAACCGACCGACAAAAGCGTCCCGGCGCGGGCTGTCGCTTCCCTAGACCGGCCACCCGACTTCGACTGAGCGCCCGCGACCCGGGTCGAACCTATTTGACGACATCGCGCCAAGCCGGAGTATGTCATCACCGGGTTCCGACGAGTCCCCCGCGATCGCCGTCGACGGCCTCGAGTTGACCTACAGCGACGGCACCCGCGCGGTCGACGGGGTGGACATGACCGTCCCGCGCGGGGAGTTTTTCGGCTTCCTCGGCCCGAACGGCGCCGGGAAGACGACGACGATCAAGGTGCTGGCCACCCTGCTCTCGCCGACCGCCGGGGAGGTGACGGTCAACGGTTTCGACGTCCGGAGCGACCCTCGCAAGGTCCGCGAATCCATCGGCTACATGGCCCAGGAGACGAGCATCGACCCCGAACTCACCGCGGCGGAGAACGTCCGCTTCGCCTGCGAGGCCTACGGCGTTCCTCGGGGTCAGCGGGCCGACCGCGTCGACGAACTGCTCGACCTCGTGGACCTCGGGGACGTGGCCGACAAGCGCGCCGAGGAGTTCTCCGGCGGGATGAAAAAGCGCCTCGACGCCGCCACCGCGCTGGTCCACCGCCCGCCGCTGGTCTTCCTCGACGAGCCCACGACCGGGCTGGACCCCAAGGCCCGCAACCGGCTCTGGGAGTACTTCCGGCGGATCAACGACCGCGGGACGACCATCTTCCTCACGACGCAGTACCTCGAAGAGGCCGACCAGCTCTGTGACCGCCTCGCCGTGATCCTCGACGGCGGCATCGTCGCCGAAGGCAGCCCCGCCGAACTCAAACGCGAGGTCGGGGGCGAGGTGCTAGAGGTCCACTTCGAGGGTGGCGACGGCGGCGACGCCCGCAGCGCCGACGCCGACCGGGGTGACCGCGCCGACGGCGATAGCGGCGACGACCGCGAGCGCGCCGCCGAGATCGCACGCGAGTTCGACCCGTTCACCGGAGCGACGGTGGAAGTGACCGACGACGGGATCAGCGTCACCGCCGCGACCGCCCGCGAACACGGGACCGACCTCCTCGTCGCGCTCCGGGACGCCGGCCTGACCGTGACGGGTTTCAACGTCCGCGCGCCGACGCTCGACGACGTCTTCCTCGCGATCACCGGCGAGGAAGTCGAGACGGAGCGGATGGACGCCGGGCGCGAGGAGGTGCAAGCGTGAGCGACGCGACCGGCGACGAGACCGCTGACGAGGCCCGCGCCGACGGCGGGACCACGGCGCCGACGGCAGACCCGTCCGCGGCGGAGACGGCCGCCGCGGGCGTCGCGGGCGAGGGCGGCGGCCGGTCGTCGAACACCTTCCTCGGAGACGTGTGGGTGAACTTCAAGCGCTGGAACGTCAAGGCGGTCCGCAACCCCTTCGTCCTCGTCGTCTCGCTCGTCCAGCCGGTGATCTTCCTCGTCCTCTTCACCGAAGTCTTCGGGAACGTCGCGGGCCGGGCCGTCTCGGAGGGGTTGCCCGGCGTCAGCTACGAGACCTACCTCGTGCCCGCCATCGCGATCCAGGTGTCGCTCGCGGCCGCGGTCACCTCCGGGATCGGTCTCGTCAACGACATCGAGAACGGGATGTTCGAGAAGGTGCTCGTCTCGCCGATGAACCGCACCGCCGTCTTCCTCGGCAAGACCGCCGCCGAAGTGTTCCGGATCGCCATCCAGGTCGCGATCATCCTCGGCCTCGGCGTGCTCCTCGGGGCGGAGATCGAAACCGGCGTCGTCGGCGCCGCCGCCATCGTCGCCACCGGCATCGTCTTCTCGCTATGGTTTATCGCGCTCTCGAACTCGCTCGCGGTGCTGACTCGCGACCAGGAGTCGACGATCATCGGCGCGAACCTCCTGCAGTTCCCCCTCCTCTTCCTGTCGAGCGCGTTCCTGCCACTGGAGACGCTCCCCGACTGGATCCAGACGTTCGCCCGGCTGAACCCGGTGACATACGGCGTCGACACCGCCCGCGCGCTGATGCTCGACCGTGACGTGATGACCGTCGTCGAAGTGTCCCGGTTCGACGGCGCAATGAACACCGTCGTTCCCGGTTTCGCGGTGCTTCTGGGTCTCGCCGTCGCGTTCGGGTCGGTCGCCGTCTTTCTCCTCTCGCGCGCGTCGAGTTCGGACGTGCAGTGAGCGCGAGAGATGACGAACGCGCCCGTTGTGTCGGGGTGGAAACCATCGACGCGTTCGCTCGCTGGAACTGCAACCGCGACTGCCACCGACACCGTCACCGCACTCGATCCAGTGAGTTGGAAGCCCTCGCCGCGCTCGCTTCGAGTTGTTGAAGCCGCACTTGCAGTGACCGCAGCCGCCCTTCACGTAGTGAGATGGAAGCCCTCGACGCGCTCGCGGTCGCTGCGCGGGATATCCGCGCTCTCCGCACCGCCCGCGCGGATAGTTGCCCGCGCAGCGACTGAACTGCACGCGAGCGCGTCTCGCCCTTCCAGTCCGCCAGGGATCAGTTTGCGGCGTGGAGCGTTCGACCGTTCCACGTTGAATCAGCCGATCCAACGTTGCACGTCGAGACAGCCTGTGCAACGTTCAACGTCGAATCAGCCTGTGCGACGTTGTGTTCCTGGTGGACTGAAAGGGCGAGGCCCGCTCGCGCTCGTGCAGTCGCCTCCGGGGCCCCTATCCGCGCGGGCGGTGCCGAGAGCGCGGATATGTCCCGGAGCGACCGCGAGCGGGGCGAGGGCTTTCAGCTCACTCCGATGAGTGTGGTCGCGGTGCTGTCTGCAGTCGCGGTTTCAACAGCTAGCGAGCGGGTCGAGGGCTTTCAACTCTCAGGCTCACTCGCGGTCGCGGTGGCGTCTGTGGTCGCGGTCACAGCTAGCGAGCGGGGCGAAGGTTTTCGACTGACGGGGTCCGCGGCGGAAGATTCGTTACCCATGCCTGAGATGTCACGTATATGAGTTTCGAGATCGGTGATCCGCTCAGCGAGGGATTCGACCGGCTGACCGAGCGCAACGGGCTGATGTTCGTCGGGCTGTTCGTCGCTCTCGGGGTGATAACGTCGCTCCTCGCGGCCGATTTCGCGTCGGCGGTGATCGCTGACCTCGTCGAGAGCGGCGACCTCGACCCGGCCGACATCCAGTCGGACACGAACCCGCTGCTCGGTGACGACCCGACCGAGCAGATCATCGGTCTCCCGGCATCGGTCGCGCTGTTCGGGATGTTCCTGGGGGTCCTCGCCCACGCGTCGATCTCGATCGCCGCGGCACGCACTTTCGCGGGCGACGAGACCGAGGAGATCCCCCGCGAGCATTTCACTCGAAAACTCGTGTGGTCGCTGGGCAACATCGTCGTCGGCGGGTTCCTGTTCTCGATCGCCCTCGCCATCGGGTTCGTTCTGTTCGTCGTTCCCGGACTGTTCCTGCTGGTCAGTCTCTACTTCTGGGTGTTTCCGGTCGTCCTCGACGACGAGAGCTTCATCGGAGGCTTCGCCAAGAGTTGGACGCTGACGAGCGGGAACCGGCTCCCGCTGTTTTTCCTGGGTGTGATCGTGGTCGTGCTCTCGTTCGTCACCAACATCGTCGGAAGCGTGATCAGTGCGCCGTTCCCGCCGCTCGCGGAAATCGCCGTCTCCGGTGTGTTCTCCGGCGCTGTGTTCGTCTTCACCGTCGCGACGGCCGCGCGAGCGTACCGGCAACTCGAGCGCGAGCGCAGCATCGAAACCGGCGCCGCTGCCGGAACAGAGACCGAATCCGACACGATGTTCTGACCGGGACGATCCACTGCGTCCCGACTCACTGCGGTTCGACCCGGCGCGTCCCGATCACCGCGGCTCGAAGACGATAGCGCGGTCGCCGGTCGTCTCGCGCTCGCCGACGGTGACACCGACCGTCATCCCCACCTCGACGTCGTCCGACTCGACGTCGCGCAGTAGCCCGGTCATCTGGACCGCGCCGAAGTCGACGATAGCGGTGACGTAGGGCGCGTCCTCGGCGAACGCCGGGGTGGCGACCGAAACCGTGGTGTAGGTCTCGACTTCTCCCGAATCGGGCAGTGGCGTCTCGCTTAGTTCGCGGCTGCCGCAATCGGGACAGACCCTTCGGGGCGGGAGCCAGCCGTGGCCCGCGTCGCATTCGACGTAGTAGCCCTCGCCCTCGACGATGGCGTCGAGGAGGTCGTCGTACTCGCCGTCGCGCGCTTTGTCCGTCATTCCGTCACCTCCAGGACGTGGACGGTCGCACTCGCGACGGTCCCGCCGGCGTTGTGCGCGATGCCCACCCGCGGGTCGTCGAGGTCGTCGCTCCAGGCCGAGCGCCCGCGCAGGAGTTTCGCGATGGAGATGATTTGTGCGACGCCCGTCGCGCCGACGGGGTGACCCTTCGCCTTCAGTCCGCCCGAGAGGTTGGTCGGCATCGAGCCGGTGGCGTGGGTCTCGCCGTCGCGCGCGGCGGTGACAGCCTCGCCCGGTTCGTAGAGGCCGAGCGACTCCAGCGCGAGCACCTCGGCGATGGTGAAACAGTCGTGGACCTCCGCGACGTCGACGTCGGCGGGACCGACGCCCGCGTCGTCGTAGGCTTCGGCGGCGGCGTCGTCGGCCGCCGGAGTCCGCGCGTAGTACTCGCGGTCGTGCAGCGCCATGCGGTCGCCGCCCTGGCCGGTGCCCGAGATGGCGACCGGCGCGTCCAGCCCCTCGCGCTCGGCGTACTCGTCGCTGACGAGGACGACGGCGCTGGCACCGTCGCTGATCGGGCAGGCGTCGTAGAGCCCGAGCGGGTCGGCGACCATCGGCGATCCGAGCGCGTCGTCGACGGTGATCTCCTTGCGGATCTGGGCGTACTCGTTGGGCATCGCGTGCTCGTGGTTCTTGACCGCGATGTGAGCCAGGTCCTCGCGAGAGCCGCCGTGCTCGCGGAAGTACGAGCGGGCCATCAGCGCGTATGCGCCGGGGAACGTCATGCCGGCGCGGATCTCGTAGAGGTCGTCGGCCGCGATGGAGAGCGCGTCGGTCGCACCCGCAGTGCCGATGTTGGTCATGCGCTCGGCGCCCCCGACGAGGATGGCGTCGGCCTCGCCCGACCGGAGTCGGAAGACGGCCTCGCGGACCGCCGCGCCGCTGGAGGCACAGGCCGCCTCGTAGCGAGTGGCGGGCACGTCGAGCCCGACGGCCTCGGCCATTAGCGGTGCCTGGTGGCCCTGGTGCTCGGCGAGTTCGCCCATGAAGTTGCCGTAAAACAGGGCCTCGATATCGTCGGGCGGCACGCCGGAATCGTCGAGCGCCGCGAGTCCCGCCTCGGCGAACAGGTCCCGGCCCGTCCGCTCGGAGAACTTCCCGAAGGGGGTCAGGCCGACCCCTGCGACACGTGGTGCAGTCATCGGATCGTCGTACGTGTCCCAGCGGGTAAAAGGAGCGCGTTCACTTGTGAACCGATCGCACGTTCGGTCCCGGCGACCCGAGGACGCGAGCCCGTTCTCACGGGGCCGCTCACATCCCCATGTCGGCGGCCGCGTCGGGGACGGGCAGGTCGTGTTGTGCGACCCCCAGCAGTTCGGCGGCGTGGTCCAGCGCCATGTCGAAGCCGTAGTAGCGTTCGAGTTCGTCGCCGTCGGCGGTCGGTCGCACTTTCACCATGGCGTAGCCCTCGCGGTTCTGCGCGACCGCCGCGGTCCGGCCGTCGGCCTCGAACAGGAGTCGCCGCTCGGTGTCGGTCTCCTCGTAGCGAGCGGTGATCCCGGCGCCCGTCGCGACAGTGTCGGCGTCGGTGGCGTCACCGTCGCCCGCGGTCGCTTCGGCCCCTCCGTCGGTGGCGTCGTCGGTCATCGTCGACGCTCGGGACTGGTGACAGTCGAAGGTGTCGATTCCCGCGCCGACGGCCGACGACCGACACCCGGCGACCGAAACCGCAACGACCGTGGCGATGGCGCTCACAGCGATGCCCATGACCAAGTGGCTCCAGAGCGGCCGCCGCCGGGACCTGTGTATCATCCTCACCGACGAGGGACCGCTCCACGGCCAGGCGCTGAAGTCCCGCCTCGAATCCCGCTACGACGAGCGCATCGACCCCAAATCCTTCTACGGCGCGCTCGACTCGCTGGTCGAAACCGGCCACCTGGAGGTCCGCGAGGCGGGCATCCACGACGAGTACGCGCTCACCGACGCCGGCCGCCGGATGGTCCGCGAGCAGTTCGACTGGATGCGCGAGCACGTCGAGGAGTGAGCACGAGAGCGCGACACCACCCCCGCTGGCGAACAATCAAGAGTCGAGGCGCCGAAGGTCGGGTATGGATTTCGCCCTGACACAGGAACAGCGACAGATCCGCGATATGGTCGCGGAGTTCGTCGACGAGGAGGTCGTCCCGCGCGCCGCGGAGATCGACGAGACCGACGAGTTCCCGCAGGATCTGGTCGACCAGATGGCCGAGCTCGGGCTCATGGGCATGCCCATCCCCGAAGAGTACGGCGGCGCCGGCCTCGACTACCACGCCTACCCCGAAGCGCTCGTCGAGATTTCCAGGGGGTCGGGCGGTCTCGGCACCATCGTCGCCGCGCACATCTCGCTGGCCTGCAACATGGTCTACGAGTTCGGGAACGAGGCCCAGCGCGAGCAGTACCTCACACCGATGGCCGAGGGAAGTGAGATCGGCGCGTTCGCGCTCTCGGAGGCCGGCGCGGGCAGCGACGTGCCCGCGATGGAGACGACGGCCGAACCCGTCGGCGGCGACGTCGGCGGCGGGGCCGACCCGGACAGCTACGTCGTCGACGGCGGGAAGCTATGGATCTCCAACGGCTCCGTCGCGGACACCGTCGTCGTGTTCGCCAAGACCGACCCGAGCGCCGACGGCGGCGGCATCTCCTCCTTTATCGTTCGGCCCGACGAGGACGACGGCTTCCACGTCGAGGGCACCGAACACAAACTCGGCGACAAGGGCTGTCCCACCGCGGAACTGCGCTTCGACGAGATGGAGATCCCCGCCGACCGGCGACTCGGCGAGGAGGGTGCCGGGTTCGTCCAGGCGCTGAAGACGCTCAACGGCGGGCGCATCACCATCGCCGCGCGGTCGATCGGGCTCGCGCAGGCCGCGCTCGACGACGCGCTCGAATACGCCCAGGACCGCGAGCAGTTCGACCAGCCCATCTCGGAGTTCCAGGCCATCCAGCACAAGCTCGCGGACATGGACACCAAGATCCAGGCCGCGCGCTACCTGATGCACGCGGCGGCAGACAAGAAAATGCGTGGCGAGCGCTACATCAAGGAGGCCGCCCAGGCCAAACTGTACGCCTCCGAGATCGGTCGGGAGGTCACCAACGAGGCCATCCAGATCTACGGCGGCTACGGCTACACCAAGGACTTCCCCGTCGAACGGTACTACCGCGACGCCAAGCTCAACGAGATCTACGAGGGGACCAGCGAGGTGCTCCGGAACACGATCGCCGACCAGCTGCTGGATTGAGCGGCGACCGGAAGAATCGGAACGCGGGTACTACTCTTCGGCGGTCGGGACGGGACCGGTGCCGACCACGTCGCGGACGGCGGCGGTAAACTCGTGGCGACTCTCGAAGTAGGGGACGTCGACGTCGGCGAGGACGTCGGCGACGTCCTGTGGCCCGTCGGGCGTGCGGATCGTGGTCTCGCCCTCGCGAGCGACGACTTCGCTGTGTTTCATGCCCCAGTTCAGTCGGGAAGCGACGCGCGCGAGCGGTGCGCCCTCGACGGGCTCACCGGAGCCCAGTTCCATGGCGGGTCCCTCCTCGTCCTCGGAGTCGTCGGCCATGCCCGCGGGTTCGACGGGCCGGCGATTAGTGCTTTCGCTTCCGAACGAGGCCGATCCGACGGATCGAACGGACGGTGCCCACCGACGGGCTCATACGGTCGGTTGTAACGACTTACCAGTGATTCGCCGGGCGGTCCGGCGAATCCCGAAAATGACTTACAACCGACCGTATCAGAACAGGTCGTCGAGCTCCTCGTTCTCGAAGGCAGCGCTGGGGTCGTTGCCGGCCTCGGGGCGGTTCTCCTGGGCCTCGCGGGCGCGCTCCATGAACTCGTTGATGCGGTTGGAGCGCTCGACGCCCCCGAGGAGGACGAGCGAGGCGATCCGGTCCGAATCGAGCGGGAAGTCCCCGCCGCGGACCTGCATACTCCCGGTCTCCTCCTCAACCCACGACCGGGCGCGCTCGACGCCCTTGCGGGAGATGCGTTCCGGTTCGCCGGCGACGACCAAAAGCGCCGTCTCGGCCTTGACGACGTTCGGGACGCTCGTGCCGGTCAGGAGCGCGTTGCGCGTCGTCGAGGTGATCGTGTTGACGTTCTCGCCGGCGTCCTCGCTGGCGGCGGCGCTGGCGTAGCCCAGCACCGCCATCCCGCCGGGCCGGAGCGTGTTGATGATCTCCGAGGAGTCGACGACCGATTCGGCTATCTCGTCGACGGCCTCGATCTCGCCGGAGGCAAAGAGCAGGCCCACGCGCTGGGCGATGTTGTCGTTGATCTCGGCGAAGCCCTCCTCCATCGACTCGCCGGCCGAGCGCCAGGCGTCGTTGTCGATGAGCAACAGCGAGTCGGCCTCGCGAGCGATGGTCTTGAGCGAGCGGCCGGCGTTGGCCTGGTAGATAGAGCCCTCGTCGCGGCCGGGGAGGATGCCGAGCACGTAGATCGGGACGTCGTAGATGCGGTTGAGTTCGCGGGCGAGCGCGGGGGCGCCGCCGGAACCAGTGCCCCCACCGAGGCCGGCGACGATGACGACGGCCTCGGCGTCGGTGGCGAGGCGCTCGTCGAGACCGTCCATCACTTCGGTGGCCTCGTCTTGCATGATCTCCGCGCCGAGTTCGTTGTCGCCGCCGACGCCGTGGCCTTTCACCCGGTCGCGGCCGATGAGCATCGTGTCGATGTCCAGGTCCTGGAGGTCGGTTTTCGCGGTGTTGACCGCGATAGCGCCCTGGACTGCGCCGAATCCCATATCGTAGTCGTACTCGGCCAGCCGCTGAGTGACTTTCCCCCCGGCCTGGCCGATACCGATCAGGACGACCTTCATACCCGTACCCTCGGCACAGTGGGTATTGAACGTTGGGTCGCGGCGAAGGTTCAAGTGCGAACCCGAGCCCAGGCCCGCCCATGTCCGAGACGGACCTCGACGCCAGACTCGACGCCGTCGAGCGCGCCCTGACCGACGACGAGACCGACCTGACCGACGTGCGCGAGGCCGCCGCGCTCGCCGCGACGGTCGAGGATCTCGAAGCCCGCGTCGACGATCTGGAGGAAACGGTCGCGGAACTCGACGCCGGTCTCCAGGCGGTCCGGGGCTACGCCGGCAACGTCCGCGCGGTCAACCGCGAGGTCGAACGCCGCGCCAGCGCCGCCCTCGCCAAGGTCGAGACGCTCGAATCCTCGCTCGACGAACGAGCACACACCGACCGGCCAAGTACCGACCAGCGCACGTCCCGCCGAGCGCTCGATACCGACGACCCCGACGAGCCCGGACGCGACCGCGTCGACCGCGAGTCCCACACCGGACGGCGCGACACCCGGCGCGACGCCGGCACGGACCGCGCCTTCGCGATCGAGGGCGAACGCTCGCCGGTCGAGCCCGGTAGCGGCCGAACGGACCGGAGCGATCGGACGGACCAGGGTGACCGCACAGACCGGGACAGGCCCGCGGACCTGGGCGACCAAGCGGACCGGGCCGGGCGGGTGGACCGGCCCGACCGCGCGGACCGGGCCGGACGGGGAGACCCGGGCGACCGTGACGGAGACGACGAATCCGACGACGGCACGGAGCAGTTCATCCAGCGGGTACGCGAGGCGCTGTGAGGGCGTGCTCCGAGTCGTCTTCACGGTCGCACTCGCCGTCGCCGTCCTCGCCGTGGCCGCTCCCGCCGTCGAGCAGGCGGGCGTGCAGCGCAGCGATACCGCGGTCGGCGCGACCGTCGAGCGACTCGACACCGCGGCGCGCGAACTCGCTGCGGGTAATCCCGCGCTCCCGCCCGGGTCCGACCCCGCGCGACAGACGGTCACAGTCGAGTTCCCCGACGGCGGGTTCGCGAGCGCGTCGCTCCGGAACTTCAGCGTCGGGCCACCGCCCGACGGGCGCGACGACGTCGACCCGACCGCGCTCGGGCCGGACGCGACGCGGTTCACCTGGCGCGTCGCCGGCGGGACGCGACACGCGCGGACCGTCGACGAGATACGGATCCGCCCTGACACGACAGCGACGACGCGCGTCGCTGGCGGTGGCGAGATCCACTTCCTCCTCGAACTCGTCTCCGTCGACGGCGAGCGGGTCGTCCGGGTTTCGCGGCGGAACGGGTGAACTGTGGTGCCCCCGAGGGTCGCGCGAACGTCCAGTTGCGAGCTATCATCGACACTGCAACCGTTCGAACCGCGACCGCATCCGCAGACGATCCTGAGTGCTGAAAGCCTTCGGCCCGCTCGCTAGCTGTCTTTTCCACCACAAACGGCACCGCGACCGCACTCGATCCTGTGTGTTGAAAGCCCTCGGCCCGCTCGCGGTCGCTCCGGGACATATCCGCGCTCTCGGCACCGCCCGCGCGGATAGGGGTCCCGGAGGCGACTACACGAGCGCGAGCGGGCCTCGCCCTTTCAGTCCACCAGGAAAACATAGCTGCACAGGCCGATTCGACGGTGAAGGTTGCACAGGTTCGACTTTGAAGATTGGATCGGCCGATTCGACGTGGAACGGTCGACCGCTCGATGCCACACACAGATCCCCGGCGGACCGGGAGGGCGAGGCGTGCGAGGCGCGTGCGCCTCGAAGCGAACGGCTCCGCCGTGAGCGGGCGGTGCGGAGAGCGAGAATATCCCGCTTGGTTCGAGAGAGCGGAGCTCTCTCGTCATCCCGGAAATCTTCGATTTCCGGAGACAGCGACCGCGAGCGCGGCGAGGGCTTCCATCTCACTACGATGAGCGCGGTGACGGTACTGTCTGCGGTCACTCTACCTCGAAGCGAACGGCCCCATCGTTTCAGTCCACCAGGGCCGTACTACCCCGAACCACACCACCCCACACAGTCCCACGCTCGCGCCGAACGTTGAAATACCGGGAGGCGACCAGCGCGGCCCATGTACGAACTGCTGTCGCGACTGCCCGGGGCGGGCGACGGGGGGGATTCCGACTGCGAGTGTCGGCCCGACGCGGACGGCGACCGTCTCGTCGTCGACGCGAGCGACTGTCCGGCGGACGGGCAGGTCGAGCGCTCGCCCGACTGTCGCGCGACGGTCGTCGACGCGCTCGCCGAGCGTGACGTGGAGACGGTCGTGACGCGGACCGAGGGGACGGTTCGGGCCTACGAGGACGGCGCGGCCGCGTTGCTGGTGGCGGCCGGGCGCTTCGTCGAGGCCGCGGGGTTTCACGACGAGCGACTGGCCGAGCGCGCGCGGACCGACCCGCTGGCGGCCGCGCGGGAGGCGACCGGCCGCGCCGGCCCCGTCGCGCGCATCGCGGCCGAGACCGGACTCGCGGAGTCTGCGGCCCGCGCCGACGGCTACGAGGGCGCGCTCCGCCCGTTCGTCGGCCTGCGGGTGAGCCGCTCCCGCGTGGCGGCTCGCCCGCCGAACGACGCGCGACTCGTCTCGACACGCGAACTCGAGACGGGCGCGACCGCCCGCGTCTACGAGTGCGACGACGACGCTGTCAGGACGTACCATCTCGAACCGCTCGAGGCGGGCTTCGACGAGGGGGCGGCCGCGACACTCACTGCGGCGCGCGAGCGGATCGCCTCGGGCGCGGTGGCGGGAGGCGACCGGGCGCCGGGCCGGGCGATCCGGACGAGTGTGCCCGACGACGGCTCCGAGCAGTCCGTCGAGGACCTCGTCGCAGTCCTGCGAAAGCACACGCGCGGATACGGCGTCCTCGAAGACCTGTTCGCCGACGAGCGCGTCTCGGACGTCTTCGCGACGGCGCCTGTGGCGACGACGCCGCTGCGGGTCCGCGTCGACGGCGAGGCGATGCGGACGAACGTCCGACTCACCGGCGAGGGCGCCGCGGCGCTGGCCTCGCGCTTTCGCCGCGAGAGCGGGCGGGCCTTCTCCGGGGCGGACCCGACGCTCGACGCGGCCGTCGAAACCGAGAGCCGCGGGGTCCGGGTCGCCGGCGTGACCGACCCCGTGAGCGACGGCGTCGGCTTCGCCTTCCGCGCCCGCGACGCCGAGGCGTGGACCCTCCCTGCCCTCGTCGCCACCGAGACGCTCACGCCGGCCGCGGCGGCGCTGTGCTCGCTGGCAGTCGAACGCGGCGCCGCGGGGCTCGCGGCCGGCCAGCGCGGCGCCGGGAAAACCACCTTCCTCGGGGCGCTCCTGTGGGAGGTCCCGCCGGGCACCCGCTCGGTCGTCATCGAGGACACCCCCGAACTCCCGGTCGAAGCGCTCGCAGACCGCGGTCGTGACGTCCAGGCGCTCCGCAGTTCGCTCGACGGCACCGGCCCCTCGCCGACCGAGGCGCTGCGGACGGCGCTCAGACTCGGCAGCGGCGCGCTCGCGGTCGGCGAGATCCGCGGCGAAGAGGCCGGCGCGCTCTACGAGGCGATGCGCGTCGGGGCCAACGACGGGGCGGTCCTCGGGACCATCCACGGCGACGGCGGCGCGGCTGTCCGCGAGCGCGTCGTCGCCGACCTTGGCGTCCCCGAGAGTTCCTTCGGCGCGACGGATCTCCTGGTGACGCTGGAAGCCGCCGAGACTCCCGAGGGGACCGAGCGGCGCGTCCGCCGGATCGAGGAAGTCCGGACCGACGCCGACGGCCGCGAGGTGACGTTCGCCTCGCTCTACGAGCGTGATGGCGACGGGCTCGCGTCGACCGACCGGATCGAGCGGGGCAACAGCCGCCTCGTCGACGGCCTGCGGCGACCTGGCGAGAGCTACGCGAGTCTTCGCGACCGACTCGCCGAGCGCGAGTCGTGGCTGCGCGAACTCGCTGCGACCGGCCACACCGACCCCGAGCGCGTCGAGCGAGCGCGCGCCCGGCGACTGACCGGTAAGGGGAATTCCCTCGACGGCGACGGTGAGGACAGTTGCCGGAACCACGACGCTGGGGGCGTTCCGTGACGGGGGCGACACCGCGAGTGGAGCGAGGGGTGACGGCCGCCGCGGTGCGGGCGCTCGCCCGACTCGCGCCGTGGGATCCCGGTCACGACGAGGAACTGGCGGCGGCGCTCCGCTTTCTCGGCTGGAACGTCGAGAGTGAACGGCTCCTCCAGGCGGGCGACGGCGCGGCGATGGTCGCCTGTCTCGCCGTCCTCGCCCCGGGGATCGCTCTCGTCGGGCCGGCTCCGCCGTTGCTGGTCGTCGCGCTCGCGGTCGGACTCGCCGCGTCACTCGGGACGCGATACCTGCCCAGACTGTTCGCGACGGCCCGGCGGACCCGTGCGCTCGGGCAGGCTCCGGGGCTGGTGAGTCGGGCCGTCCTGCGGATGCGCCTCTCGCCGACGCCGGAGACGGCGGCCGCCTTCGCGGCCGAGACGGGGTCCGGTCGGCTCGCGCGGAGCCTGGACGCGCACGTCGCCCGCGCCGCCGGGTCCGGGCGGGCCGGACTGTCGGCGTTCGCCGACGAGTGGGCGGCCTGGTTCCCGGCGCTTCGACGCGCGCTCACGCTCGTCGAATCGGCGGGCGAGGCCTCGGGGAGCGAACGCGAGCGCGCGCTCGACAGCGCGCTCGACGTGACCCTAGAAGGAACCCGCGAGACGATGGCCGACTTCGCCGCCGCCGTCCAGGGGCCCGCCACAGCGCTGTACGCCTTCGGCGTCCTGCTTCCGCTCTCGCTCGTCGCGCTCCTGCCGACGGCGGGGACGGTCGGCGTCGAAGTGTCGCTGCTGGCCGTCGTCGCCGGCTACGACGTCGTCCTCCCGCTGGCGCTCGTCGCCGCGAGCGCGTGGCTGCTCGCGCGGCGACCCGTCGCGTTCCCCCCGCCCGAAGTCCCGCGCTCGCACCCCGACGTGCCCGACAGGCGGTGGCCGGCGCTGGCCGCGGGCGCGCTGACCGTCGCGGTCGGGTGGGGGGCAGCGACGCGCGTCGTCGCGCCGTGGGCCGCCGCGGTTGCCGCACCGGCGGCCGGCGTCGGCGTCGGGCTCGTCGTCGCCTACCGCCCCGCGGAATCCGTCCGCGAGCGGGTCGAACGCATCGAGTCGGACCTGGCGGACGGCCTCTACCTCGTCGGTCGCGAGGTCGGACGCGGGCGGTCGGTCGAGGCGGCGCTCGATGACGCCGTCGAGTTGCTCGACTCGCCGACCGACGAGGTGTTCGGCGACGCGACCCGCCAGCAGCGCCAGCTCACGGCCGGCGTCCGCGAATCCTTCCTCGGTGACGACGGCGCGCTGGCGACCGTTCCGAGCGAGCGCGCCCGCAGCACCGCCGAGTTGCTCGCCGTCGCCGCCTCCGAGGGGAAACCCGCCGGACCGGCCATCGTCGAGATGGCCGACCACCTCGACGATCTCCAGGGCGTCGAGACGACCGTACGGCGGGACCTCCGGCAAGTGACGTCGACGCTCGCCCACACCGCGACGGTGTTCGGCCCGCTCGTCGGCGGCGCGACTGTCGCGCTCGCCGGGCGGATGAGCGCCGGCGGGCCGCTGACCAGCGCCGTCCCCACCGCCGCGCTCGGCCTCGCCGTCGGCGGCTACGTCGTCGCGCTCGCGGTGATCCTCACCGTGCTCGCGACGGGCCTCGAACGCGGGCTGGAGCGGTCGCTCGTCGGCTACCGCGTCGGCCGCGCGCTCGTCTCCGCCGCCGTCGTGTTCGTGTTCGCCCTCGCCGCGACGCGGCTGTTCGTCTGAGCGACGCCCCCTCCGTCTGAACCTTTAAATCCGAACCCGCGACCAGACCGGCCCATGTTCGACGTCCCCGTCGAGTCGACGTACGTCTGGGTCGCGCTCGCGCTGGTGAGCGCGTCGATGCTCGGACTCGCCGTGCGAGTGCCCTCGGCACCGCCGCCCGACGCGACCGAGGTGGCCCGCACCGTCGATTCGGTCGCGTCCAGTCCGTACGAAGCGACCGCCAGACACCCGCTCGACGCCGCGGAGATCCGCCTCGGGAGCGAGCGCGTCGGCGTCCGCACCGAGGCCGGCGCGAGCCACGCCGGGTTCGCCTACGACCGCGTCGTTCCGGTCGGTGGGTCCGCGTCTCTTCGGCGTGTCCTCCGCGGGCGGCCGCCCGAACGGGTCTTCGACAGCGAGCGGGCGTTCCGGAACGCGCTCGAACGGGGGCGGACGCTGACGCCGTCGTGGCGGCCGGCGCCCGAGCGGCTGCTGGTCCGGCGCGTCACCTGGGGGGATGCGAATGCGACGCTCGTCGGCGCGTGAGGCACAGGTCGAACCGCTGGCGGCGCTGGCCGCCGTGGGCGTCGTCGCGCTCGCGCTCGCGGCCTACGCGGGCGCCTTCGAGGCGAGTCTCCCCGGCGCCTCGGAGCGGAACGTCGTCGAAGACACCGCCGACCGCGTCGAGCGCGGGGTCACAGTCGGCGGCGTCGCGCGGCCGTCGAGACTCTCACCCAAGACGCTCCAGCGGGTCGGCCCCGACGGGTACCACGTCAACGCGACGCTCGCGACCGACGGCCGAACCTACCGTGCCGGCCCCGCCGCGCCAGCGTCTGCCGAGGCCGCGAAGCGTCGCGTGAGTGTTCGGACCGACACCGTGGTTCCCGGCCGGCTGGAGGTGCGAGTGTGGCTCCGATGACGGCCGGACCCGACGCCGCTGGCCGTGACCACGGGGACCGCCGGGCGCCGGGCCTCGTCGTCGGTTCGGCGGGGTCGAGTACGGTCCTCGACACCGTGCTGTTCGTCCTGCTCGTCGGTGCGGCCGTCGGCGTGCTCGCCACCGCCGACACCGGCGACCACCGCGAGCGAGCGAGCGTCACCGAAGAGACCGCCGACGTGCTGTCGACGAGCACCACACGCGTCGCGTATTCACAGTCGTACACTGTCATACAGGAGGGGCTGCTGGGGACGGCCGACCGGCGGCGGGTCACCATTCGACGGACGGCGGGCGGGACACACGCCGAACTGCTGGCAGCGGCGGCCGCCGCCGTGCCGACCGTGGCCGGAACGGCGCTCGTGATGGACGAGGGCGAGTTCGAGGAAGCAGTGCGCCCGAACGTGCGGCGAGCGCTGCCGACGGAGACAACGAACGTACAGGTACGGGCGGTCTGGCGACCGTACGAAGAGGGTCCACCCGGCGGAACGGTCGTCGTCGGTGATACTCCTCCACGAGACGCCGACCTGTCCGTCGCGACGACGGCGGTGCCGAGCGGGTTCCCGAACGTGACGGCCGCGGCCGTTCAGGGTGCTCGGTCCGGCGGGTACGACGACGTCGCGGCGGCCGTCGCAGACGGCGTGGTCCAGGGGCTGTTCCCGCCGGCACAGACGCGGGCGGCGCTCTACAGTGAGGGGCCGGAACTCGTCGCGACTGCCGCCCGGTATCGGCGAGCATCCGATCGGTTGGCCGTCGAGACGCGGACACTCGTCGAGCGACGCGACGTTCACGCGGCGAACGAGCGACTCGCGGGCGCACTCGCCGACCGACTCCGTCGGGAACTGCGACGGACGTTCGACTCGCCGAGGGCCGCGGCGCGGGCGGTCCGGATCGACCGCGTTCGACTCGTCGTCAGGACGTGGTCGCCGTGAGTCGGTCGCGGTCGGGGCCCCGCTCGCGCCGCTTCGCGCTCGGCGACCGCGGGCGGGTGCCGTTCGCGCTCGTCGGCGTCGTCCTGCTGGTCACGAGCGCCGCCTTCACCAGCACGATCACGCCCGACCGGCCCACGCCGGATCCGGCTGTCGATGTCGTCGTCGAGCGGACGACGGCGGACGCGCGAACCGCTTTCCGCTCGGCGGTCGCCGAGGCCAGCACCGCGGCAGCGGCCGACCCGGTCGTCTCCCGCGCCGACACAGAGTGGGGGCGTCTCCTCGACTCGCGCGCACCGTTCGGGGACGCTCTCAGAGTCAGGATCTATCTCGCCGCCCGCGATCGATTCGCGTCGGTGAGTCGGACGAACCGTGGTGTTCACACCAACGTCTCGTTGCCGGCGACCCCGACGCCGACCGCGCTGAAAGAAGCGATCGAGCGGATCGAACTCTCGCGGACCGACGGCGACGGCGCGGGGCTTCACGCCGCGATCTCGAACGTGACGGTGACCGCGACCGACGACGGGCGCGTCGTCGGTCGGGAGAACGTCACCTTCGCGGTCGACGTACCGACGCCGGTACTCGAAGCCCACGAGCGCGTCGCGACTTTCGAGCGGCGACTGAACGCCGGCGCAACGGACCCGGGACTCACCCAGCGGCTGTCGGGGCGGCTGTACGCCCTCGCCTGGGCTCGCGGTTACGCGCAGTACGGCGGCGCGCCCATCTCGAACGTGATCGGCACCCGTCACCTCGAGCTGATGGCCAACGGGGCCCTGCTGGAGATACAGGAGTCGGCCTTCGGTACGAGCGACCCCGCGGGCCGGAACGCGCTCACGAAAGCGACCGCCGCGGTCGGACTCCACGACGTCGTCGCGTCGCTCGGTGGTCTCCCCCCGGGGCCGACCGGGCTGTTAGAGGAACAGCTCAGACTGGCGGCCCGGACCGGCGAGAGCGAGGCGATCCCGCGACTCGCCGGGTCGCGACCGAACGGCGGTTCGTATCCGGCCTCGCGAGCCAGCGAAACGACCGAAGTCAGCGTCGGCGTCTCGGCCGACCGCGCGTTCGCGGCGACCGTTCTCGGCCACCCGCGTGCGCCGGCCGACCGGGCGACGCCGCTGAACCGGTCGGTGGCAGCGGTTTACAGCGCGGACGTCAGGGCGCTGGCCGCGGTCCGGAACGTAAGCGGCGGTCGGCCGCCGTGGCCGGACCCACCCACAGGAACACAGATCGTCGGACCCAACGAGTCGACATCGAAAGTCGTGAACGTCACGGCGACGCCGACCGGCCCGGCGGTCGAACCCCTCTCCGGCTACCATCGCCTCCGGACGTACAACCGGACGGTGACGATGAAACACCGGCGGACGATCACGGTACGGGAACACGCGAGCGAGGCGGCACGGAACGTGACGGCCGTGACGCCGGCGGTCGACAACGACACCGTCGAGCGGGTCGCAACGACCGCGATTGAACGGCGCCGGGTCCGGATCGTCCTCGTCGGGTCGCACGCCGAGAGCGAGGTGGCGCCGGCGAAGCCGATCGCGCCGGTCCACGAGCGCGGCGGCGCGCTGGACGGGCCGAACCTCCGGAACGTCAGTCGGAACGCCGAATCGACGCTCCTGTCCGGGCGCGGCGGTGCGAACGGCGTCGCAGAGCGCGTCGCGCTCGCCGGCGAGAACGGGACGCGCCTCCCGGTCTCCGTGGTCGCGTCGTCGGTCGCCGCCGACGAACCCGCCGACCTCAGAGCGTGGCTGCGGGCCGACCTCGCGGCCTTTCGCGACCGGATCCGGAACGTCTCGGTGTCCGTTCGACAGGGGTCGCTCGGCACCTACGAGGCACGGCCAGCGCGGCAGTTGCTCGACCACGTCCGGGCGAACCGCTCGCGACTGCTCGACGTGCCCGACACCTACGACGGCGTCGCGGAGAAAGCCCGCGTCGCGGTGCGAGCGCGGTTTCTGAACGCTGTCGTGGGGTTGCTCGAGCAGCGCGCGCGCAACCGCGAGGAGACGAGCGAGGCCATCGGCGACCGCCTCGACGCCCGGAAGTCACCGGTGTCGTTCGAGACAGTCCAGGACTCGTTCGACGCCGCGATGGACAACGAGAGCGGGACGCCGCTGGACGACGGCGTCGACTTCCGCGTCGACGGCGCGCCGCCGTATCTCACGACGACGGCGCTGGACAGTAGTCATCTCCCGTCGGTTCCGAACGGGGAGACGGTGTATCCGCTGGTCACCGAGAACGTCAACTTCGCGACGATCCCGTATTCGGACGTGGCCGACGCGCTGTTGCAGACCATCCTCGGCGGAGCGGACGAACCGGAGACGAAGCTCGCGACGGCCGGCCAGGCGCTCCGGGTCGCGAACCGGACCGGTGGCTCCGGCGGTCCGACCGTCTCGACCGGAAACCGGACGGCCCTCACCGCGGAGATCAAAGCGGAGCTCTACGGCGGTCGCGTGATAGACGAGCCGCTGGGTCTCGTCGGTCGACTCGGCGCCCTCCTCGAACAGTACGGTGTCGAGAACGGGTCCCCGCTCGTCGGACGGGTGCTCGACGAACGGGGACCGGTCCACGCGCGGGCTCTCGCAGTCGCGAACGGCTCCGTCGTCGATCCGCTGGTCGATGCGGCGGCGGGGGAGGCGAACGGCACGCTCGACTCACCCGGCGCGCGCGAGGAGTTACGGAGCGCGCTCCGCGGGCACCTCCACGCGATCCTCGATTCGGAGAGCGTCAGCGTCTCCGGGACGGTGACTACCGCTGTCGCCAAAGAACTGAAATCAGAGGTGAGCGAGCGGATCACCGGGAGCATCAATCGAACGGTCGCGCGCCGGACCGGCGGGGCGGTCAGCAGACTCCCCGCCGGGATCCCGATCACGCCGATCCCAGCGGCGTGGTACGCGACGGCCGGGATCTGGTCGGTCAAGGTCCGCGGCGAGTACCAGCGCTTCGCGGTCGAGACGAGGCGACGGACTCCCGACGCGACCGACCCGGCGGTGCGCTACGTCAGGGACGGCGGAAACGTCACGCTCGACGTGGACGGCGACGGCGAGCGGGAACTGTTCGGGTACGCCGACCGCGTCTCCTTCGCGGTGGCGACCGGCGTCGTCGTGGTCGTCCCGTCGGGCCCGCCGGGCGTCGGCGACGTGGACGGGAAACTGGACGAGGAGTCTTCGGGCTGGCCGTTCCCCGGTCCCGTGAGCGAGCGCCCGGAGCGATGTACCGTCTCCCTCCCGCCGACGATGGCCGGGGACAGGATCCGGCTGTCGGCACGGGACTGTCGACGACTGCGGAGGGCGGCCAACGCATCCGAAGGGCGGTTCTCGGTCGCGGCCTGGCTCGAACACAACGACGGCAACCTCTCGTCGCCGGACGCGCTTCCCGACCGTGACCGTCCCCGCGATGGCGCGGCCGCCCGCTTGTCCATGCTGTCAACGGAGGCGTCCACGCCGTCGGTCCGGGCGCCCGCGGCCGTCCGGCAGCGGCCAGTATCGCGCCGAGAGTAACAGAGACTTGTAGGCGGACCCAGTAGAACGGGTATGCTCAGAGGCGAGTTCGAGTCGGCGGCCGAATCGTCACCCGAGACGTTGCGCGGCGCGTACCTCACAGCCCTGCGCGAGACGATCGAGCGCGTCGGCGTCGATGCGGTCGTCGCGGAATCGGGCGTCGCACGCGAGACGGTACGGGCCGTCGCCGACGGCGACGAGCCCGAACTGACCCTGGAGACCGCCGCCGCGATACTCGCGACGGACCCCGACCGGCCGGACGCCGGCGCCATCGAGGCCGAGGCGCTCGACATCCTCCTCATGGGAATGACCACCGCAGTCGTCGACGTCGACGCGGTCGCGGCCGGGATCGGTGGGGAGATGGACCCCAAGGAGGTCCAGCAGAAAGTCGAGGGGCGGTACCCGGTCACGCTCGCGGAGTACGCGGCGGTCCACCACTTCCTCGAAGGGGAGGGGTGATCGTGCGCGTCGCCGTCCTCGGCTGTGGCTACGTCGGCCTCGAACTCGGGCGGCAACTGGCGCCCGACCACGACGTCGTCGGCGTCCGCCGCTCGGACGCGGGGATCGACGCGATCGAGAGTGCTGGCTTCGAGGCTGTGCGAGCCGACGTGACCGACGCCGAGGCGCTCGGGACCGTGCCGGACGCCGACGCCGTGGTGTTCGCGGCCAGCAGCGGCGGCCGCGGCGCCGAGGCGGCCCGCGAGGTGTACGTCGACGGACTGGAGACCGCGATCGAACAGTTCTGCGGGCGCGCGGACCCCCCCGACAGAGTCGTCTACACGTCCAGCACGGGCGTCTACGGCGACCACGACGGCGCCTGGGTCGACGAGGAGACACAGATCGAGCCGACGACCGAAAAGACCGAGGTGCTCGCCGAGGCCGAGCGGATCGCCCGCGAGCTCCCGGCCGAGTACGGCGTCGACGGGACGGTCGCGCGCTACGCGGGGCTGTACGGGCCGGAGCGCTACCGGCTGGAACGCTACGTCGAGGGGCCGGTCACGGAGGGGTACCTGAACATGGTCCACCGCGACGACGCCGCGGGGGCGGTCCGATACCTGCTCACCGAGGACCTGGCGCGCGACGCGGTGGTCAACGTGGTCGACGACGAACCGGTCTCGAAGTGGGAGTTCGCCGACTGGCTCGCGGCCGAGTGCGGGCACCCGGCGCCGGAAAAGCGGACGATCGCGGAGCGCCTGGCGGCGGAGGACCTCTCGGCGACGGTCGAGCGTCGCCTGCGGACGAGCAAGCGCGTCTCGAACGACCGACTCCGCTCGCTGGGCTACGAGTTCGCGTATCCGACCTTCAGGGAGGGATACCGGGCCGCGATCGAGGCGTATCGCGACCGATCCGCCGAGTGAGGGGGTAGCCGGACGTGTGGTATACGGTGAATACTCGGGAAACGAGTGAGAAACTACTTGGCACTGCACACTGACACTGCCGGGTATGCTCCGCGCCGCGGTGGGACAGGCGGGCGCTGCAGCCCCCGTGGACACAGCGACGACCACAGCCCAGGAGAACCCGTTGCTCGTCGCCGCCGCGGTCGTGGGACTGGTGGTCGCGCTCGCGGTACTCGTCTGGGGAGTCCGCCGACTGCGCCGGACGAGCGGCGGGTCGTTCCTCCGGACGCTCGGCAAACGCGAGGAAGTCGCGGTCCTGATGCACCCCAATCCCGACCCGGACGCGATGGCGAGCGCGCTCGCGGTCGGCGAACTCGCCGAGTCGGCCGACGTCGACGCGACGCTGCAGTACTCGGGACAGATCCGCCACCAGGAGAATCGCGCGTTCGAGACGGTGCTCGACCTCGAGTTCGACCGCGTCGAGACGGCAGGCGACATCGCCTGTGACGAGGTCGTCCTCGTCGACCACAACGAGGCCCGCGGGTTCGCGGGCGCCGACAGCGTCGACCCGTTCGCCGTCGTCGACCACCACCCCGGCGACGGCACGGGCTCGGCCTTCTCCGACGTCCGTCCCGACCACGGTTCCTGTGCGAGCATCCTCGCCGAGTACTTCCAGCAACTGGGCTGGGAGACGGTCACGCCCGAGGAAGAGGACGACATCGAGGGCGAGCGCTATCTCCCGACGACGGTCGCGACGGGGCTACTCTACGGCATCCAGTCCGACACCAAACACCTCACGAAGGGCTGCTCCGAAGCCGAGTTCGCCGCGAGCGCCTACCTCTACGACGGCATCGACGAGGATAATCTGGACCGGATCGCCAACCCGCAGGTCGACGCCGAAGTACTGGACGTCAAAGCCCGCGCGATAAACGAACGGTCGGTCCGCAACGCCTTCGCGGTCAGCGACGTGGGCGAGGTGTCCAACGTCGACGCCATCCCGCAGGCCGCGGACGAACTCACCCGGCTGGAGGGCGTGACTGCCGTCGTCGTCATGGGCCAGAAAGACGACACGCTGCATCTCTCGGGACGCTCGCGCGACGACCGCGTCCACATGGGCAAGACGCTGCGCGCGGTCGTCGACGACATCCCGATGGCGGACGCCGGCGGCCACGCCCGTATGGGCGGCGGCCAGCTCTCGGTCGACCACATGGAGGGACTCGGCCCCGGCGACGGGATGGACCGCGGCGAGTTCACCCAGAGCCTCTTCGACGCGATGGCCGGCGAGGTCTAGGAACCATCTTTTTCGCCGGGGGGTTTCCTTGGTCGCCTCCGGCGACCTGCGGGAACCCCCCGGCCAAAAACATGGGTGAAAAAAGCCGCCTCCGAGGGCTTCGCCCTCTCCGGCGGTGAACCGCGCGCCGCAGGCGCGCGGATGCTCGGTACAGGGCGCGAGTCTTGCACGACGATCTGTTCGAATAGTGGGCACAGAGAATCGGTCGATACAGTCAGCATGAGCAGTTGCCTGAGATCCACGACGGAGCAGAAGTTAACACATATATCTGGCAACTGTGTGCCTCTACGTACCATGCAGTTCTGTGACGAGTGCGGTTCGATGATGCACACGGAGGGCGAGGCGTGGGTGTGTCGCTCCTGTGAGAACGAGGAGTTGCGGGACTCGCAAGCCGAGGCGGCGATGGCGGTCCGGAACGAACAGCGAGACGACGGCGCACCCGCCGTGGCTGACGCGACCCAGGACTCCACCGAGACGATGCAGGAGCCCTGTCCGGCAGACGACTGCGACAGCGACCAGGCCTACTACGAGATGATGCCGAAGCCGGGCGGCTCCTACGAGGTTCGACTGTTCACCTGTGTCGAGTGCGGTCACAAGTGGCGCGAGTCCTGATAGTGATTAGTGTAGATTATTTACCGGTACGCGCCGACGACGGGGTCGGCGCGTACCGGTAAATAATCTACACTAATCACTACGAGTCCCCCTAACCCAGAATCGTCCGGCCGAGTGACGTTTTCGTGCCCGATCTCTCGGTCGCTTCGTCCCACCGGAACCACCGTGGCTCCGTCCCGAGACTGTTTTCCGCGACGACGACCGAATGATGATATGGCAACGAGCGACGCGACCTGGGCCTACCGCGAGCGCTTCGGTGACGACTTCGCCCGGACGTTCTTCCGGCGCTTTGGCGACGGCGTCGTCTCCAGCATCGGCCTGGGGACCTACCTCGGCGACCCGACCGACGCGGTCGACGACGGTTACCACGACGCCGTCGTCGAGGCGCTCGAATCGGGTATCAACGTCGTCGACACGGCGATCAACTACCGCAACCAGCGCAGCGAACGCGTCGTCGGCGAGGCCGTCGAGAGCGCCGACGTCGACCGCGAGGCCGTGATGGTCGCCACGAAAGGCGGGTTCGTCCCCTTCGACGGCGAGCGACCCGACGACCCCGGCCGCTGGATCCGCGAGGAGTACGTAGATCCCGGGGTCGTCGACGTCGACGACCTGGCCCGCGGCCAGCACTGCATCGCGCCCGACTTCATCGACGACCAGTTCGACCGCTCGCTCGCGAACCTCGGTCTCGAGACGATCGACTGTTACTACGTCCACAACCCCGAGACGCAACTGGCCGCGCGCGACCGCGAGGCGGTCTACGACCAGCTCGAGGCGGCCTTCGAAGTGCTCGAACGGCGCGTGGCCGCGGGGGAGTTGCGCAACTACGGCGTCGCCACGTGGGAGGCCTTCCGCGTCGGGCCCGAACACGACAGCCACCTCTCGCTGGCCGAGGTCGTCTCGCGGGCTCGCGCGGCGGCCGAGCGCGTCGGCAACGCGGCGACGAGCTTCCGGGCGATACAGCTCCCGTTCAGCGTCGTGATGGCCGACGCGTTCACCGTCGAGGGGCAGTCGGGCACCGAGGGATTCCAGTCGGCGCTGTGGTTCGCCCACGAGGCCGGCCTGGACGTGTTCACGAGCGCGTCGCTCGCGCAGGGGCAACTCGCGACCGGAATCCCCGAGGAAATCGCCGCGCGCGTCGAGGGGGAGACCAGCGCCCAGCGGGCGATCAACTTCGCGCGCAGCGCGCCCGGCGTGACCTCGTCGCTCGTGGGGATGGGGTCACCAGAACACGTCGCCGAGAACGTCGCCGCGGGGACCTACCCGCCGCTTGGAGCCGAGACGTTCGACGAGATATTCGAGTGACGGCGAAAAAGCGACTCCCCCCGCTGCGGTGCGTTACTTCGGAGAGTCGAGGAGAAAGCCCCGTGCTTTAGCGCGGGGATGAATCCGACACTACCTTTCACGAACCACCGTCGATAGCACGGCCCGATATTCCAATAGATATTTAAGATAACGCATCTAATTACAATTGTAATGGTTACGGTGACTGTCACCGCGAAGTTCCACAATCCATCTCTCTCACGGCGGAAAGAGTGGCAACGTGCCTCTCAACTCTACCGTGACACCAAGCAGTTCTGTATCGAGGGATGGAAAAACGGCGATTTCGACAAGTCCGTGACCACGGCCAGCATCGACAACGACCTCTACTCGGCCATCCAGAATCAAGCCATCCGTGAGGCGAAATCCGACCACAACAAGGACGGAGAGGTTCGCTACCGAGAGAGTCAGCCATTTGCTGTCAACAACCAGAACTGGGAACTCGACACGACCGAGAACGGGACGGTCGTCGTCGGTTTCCCGTGCGTCTCCCAGTGGTGGTACACCCCGATAGAGGTGTACGACGACATTGCCGACCCCGTAGACCGACTGGTCAAAGGCGACGCCGACAAAACTCGCCTACAGGTCTACCGTCGCGGAGACGACTGGTACTGTACGTTCAACGCCGAGTACGATACCAACACGTCGGGTGAGACGCCCATCGGTGTCGATATAGGCGAGCGACATATCCTCGCTGCAACCGCTTACGGTGAGGACGAGTCACTGCTGGTGTCTGGTGGTGAGGCGAAGTACGTTCGGCGCAAATATCGTTCCCTACGCGATTCGCTTTCGCAAGCGGGTGCGCTTCGCGCACGCAACCGTGTGGGTGACAAAGAACAGCGTCGAATCACGGACTTGAACCACAAACTCTCCCGTCGCCTCATCACGTTCGCGGAACAGTTCGAGAACCCCGTCATTCGGATGGAAGACCTCGAAGGCATCCGCGAGAACAGTTCGTGGTCGGGCGTTCACTCGTGGCACTTTCACCAACTCCAACAGTTCATCACGTACAAAGCCGAACGTGCTGGTATCCGCGTCGAAACGGTTGATGCGTCCCATACCAGTCAGGAGTGTTCGGTGTGTGGTTCGATGGGAACCCGTGATGGCGACCACTTTTCGTGTTCGGAGTGCGACCGAGGACGCCACGCTGACCTGAACGCTTCGGAGAACATCGCAAAACGGGAGGGTGAACCATGCACGGCGTAGCAGTTCGGCTGACGCGAACCGTGCTACCTCGCTGGTTGAACAGCCAGTCGTCGTTGACGCCCGCTGTATGCGGGGAGGAAGGCCCCTTTGACAGGGCTGCACGCGCTGGAAAGCACACCGTTGGTCACAACTCGGTGGCGACCTTCGACGTTCCACGCGAAAGCGTACTTGAGAACCGAGGAAACGCGCAACCTGAATATCCCCTTCGGGGAATCCTCGCCCTTTAGGGCGGGGAGGATGTCAACCGACTTTCTTCCACTCTCTGCCGCATTCGGGACAGGCCCGGACGGTCCCGATCTCGTCGGGGTCGTTCTTGGTCGCGAGTTCCTCCCCGCACTCCGCGCAGTTGAGGCGCTCGTAGACGTCCTTCTCGATCTCCCCGGCGCGAAGCCCCTTGCGGACGGATTTCATAGACGGGGGTTCGAGACCAACTGGGAAAAAGCCAGTGCCTGCGAGCGGACCCGCGGACATTAGTGGATCCAGTCGCTAGAGCGCGGCGATGGAGTACGTCCAGGAGCGGGTGACGACGCTACACGACTTCGGGGGCGCGGTCCCCGACGCGCCGCGCGACCGAGCGACGGTCGTCGTCCCGCTGACCGGCCGCGACCACGCCAGCCTCGCCGCCGAGCGCGTCCTCTCGACGCTCGGCGAGGTCGACCCCGAGTCGGTCCTCGTCGCCCTCCGCGCCGACGCGGCGCAAGTCGCCGACGTTCACGAGTGGGTCGGCTCGCTCCCCGTCGACGCGGATCTCCTGTGGTGTAACGCCCCCGCCGTCGAGTCCCGACTGGCCGAGCGCGGACTGGGTGGCCCGGGCGGCAAAGGGAGAGACGTCTGGCTCGCGCTCGGGGTCGCCGCCGAGCGAAGCGAGTTCGTCGTCGCCCACGACGCCGACGCGACGACCTACGGCCCCGAGCAGGTCCCGCGGCTCGCCTTCCCCCTCGCTCACGGCTACTCGTTCGTCAAGGGCTACTACGCCCGCGTCGAGAACAACCGCCTCTACGGCCGGCTCTGTCGCCTGTTCTACGAGCCCGTCGTCGCCGCGCTCGACGAGACCCACGACGACCCGCTCGTCGACTACCTCGGCGCCGTCCGTTACGGCCTCGCGGGCGAGTTCGCGGCGACGAGCGACCTCGTTCGCCGGCTCCGCCCGCCCCGCGGCTGGGGCCTGGAGGTGGCCACTCTCGGCGACGCCTTCACCGCCGCCGGGTTCGAGGGAACGGCGCAGGTCGACCTCGGCGTCCACGAACACGACCACCGCGCCGTCAGCGGACCCCAGGGCCTCTCGGACATGGCCGCCGAAGTCGCCGACGCGCTCTTTCTCGCGCTCGCGGACGCCGGCGTCGACGTCGACTACGACGACCTCCGGGCTCACTACCGAGAGACCGCCCGGCGGTTCGTCGACCAGTACGCCGTCGACGCGGCGTTCAACAGTCTCGACTACGACCCCGACGCCGAACGCGACCAGGTCGACGCCTACGCCGATGCTGTCCGCCCGCCTGCCGGCGACGGCCGGCTGCCGTCGTGGGCAGAGACGGATCTCACGCCGGAGGTCGTTCGGGCCGCATCTCGGGACGGGATCGACGACGTAATCGGTTGATCAGGGGCAGTTGCGGTCGGGGAGCGGCGGCTCTCCGGTGCGGTGGCGCGCGCCGTCGCGCCCTCCGTGGCGCGACGAAGCCGCGCGAGGGATGAGAAGCGCAGGCACGAGCATCGCAATCGGCTGGGGAGGTATGTGGCTGTCTGCGGTGGCGGTGCAGTACGGTGGCGGTGCGGTCGCGGTGCAGTGCGGTGCGGTCCTGGTGGACTGAAAGGGCGAGGACCGCTCGCGTCGAAGTGGAGTCGCTGCGGGGCCCCTATCCGCGCGGGCGGTGCGGAGAGCGCGGATATGTCCCGTCAGCGACCGCGAGCGGGTCGAGGGCTTTCGACTCTCATGCATACTTGCGGTCGGAGTGCTGTCTCCGCTCGAGACGACAGCTAGCGAGCGGGTCGAGGGCTTTCCACGCACAGGATCACCTGCGGTCGCGGTCACGGTATCGCCCGCGGACGCGGTCACCGCGAGCGGATCTGAAACGCCCGAAACGACTACCCGAACCCTTCACAGACGATGCGGTCGTCGGGGACGCCGACGGACGACGCGGCGTTCGCGAGGCTGTGGACCATCGCGTTGAGGCCACAGGCGTACACCTCGCTGTTCCCGGGGTCGATACGGGCGGTGACGCCCGAGTCGGGCTCGCGAGTCAGCCACGTCTCCAGGCGCCGGCCCAGTCCCGCCGTCACGGCGGTGTCGTCGACGTGTTTCAGGAGCGCGTGCTGGACGTAGTCGGTCTCGCCCGCCCAGTCGGAGAGATAGGGCTCGCGGCTCAGACAGGGGACGAAGTGGAAGTTCTCGCGCTCGCGGGCGTACTCGCGGAAGGCCTCGCGGTAGGGCAAGTCGTCTTCCCACGCGGCGCCGAGGAAGATCCACACGTCCCGTTCGTGGCCGTCGACGACGTCCTCGCCGCTGTCGAAGCAGTAGTCGATCATCCCCTTGAACGGGGCGACGCCGGTGCCGGTCGCGAGGAAGACGAGGTCCCGTTTCGAGGGCGAGTCGAGCACGAGGTCGCCGCGGGGGCCTCTGAGCGTCACCTCGTCGCCGACCGAGAGGTCCGCACAGAGCTTCGGAGAGAGACGGCCACCGGGGACGCGGCGGACGCAGATCTCGACGTTCTCGCGGGTGGGCGAACTCGCCAGCGAGTACGCGCGGGAGTTCCCGCGATAGCGCAGACCGACGTACTGGCCGGCGAGGTACTCGAAGTCGTCGTCGGGGTCGAGTTCGACGCGGGTGAGCATCGGCCAGGGACGCTCGTAGCGCTCCAGCAGGGCGCCACACCGGCGGGCCAGCGAGTGGTAGCCGTCGTCGCGGAGTTCCGCGACGAGGGTGTCCCAGTCGTCGTAGTCGGAGACGGTGTCGTACCGGTCGGCGATGCCGGCTTCCTCGAACCAGTGGTCGACGGCCTCCCGGACGTCCCGTGTGCGGTCGCGGTCCATGTCCTCCGTGGCGACGACGGTCGCCGACTCCGTCACCAGCGGCAGCTCCGCGATCCGGTCGTGTTTCGACGCGTGTCTCCTGACGGCCATTACCCGCAGTGGGGGCCGCCGACAGTAAGTAGTGGGGGTCGGACCCGGAGTCTCGCGTGCGTGGGCCGCGAGATTGCGAATTCCGGTCGATCCACGCGCAGAACGCGTCGAAATCGTTCGCACCGGCGTCCGTCGCGATGTCGCGGAGGGTCCCGATGCTGACCGAGTCGTGAGCCGGAACCGAAACGATCCGTGGGTCGGTGTCCTCGTGGTCGGCTGGTGGGTCCCACCGGAGTATCAAGTGGTCACCTGTCGTCCGGACGTGGCGAAACCCACCGGTGTTGACGAGGACCTTGTACACCACCTCACCGGAAAAATCCCGCGTGACAATCCGTATTACTCGAAGAGGTCTGGACGGCCGTCGTCCTGGGACCGCGCCGCGTCGGGGTCGACACCGAGGTCGCGGATCTCCCCGTCCGTCGGGTCGTGTCCGTCGTCACCGGTTACGGCGGCGACCACGTCGTCGAGGTTCGCCAGCGCCGCGTCGCGCGTCTCGCCCTGTGCGCTGACGCCGACCTGGAGGTCACGGGCAGTCCACTTCCCGTCCGGATTTTCGAGCAGTCGGATCTCGCGGGGTTCCCGTTCCCCGTCTCCGGTGTCGGCGCGAGCCATACCCGGTCGTTGTTCGGCTTCGAACAAAACGCTTCGGACGGTCCGATCCGCGGCGGCGTGCTATCCGACTCATAGTGATTAGTGTAGCGATTTACCGGTACGCGCCGACAACGAGGTCGGCGCGATCCGGAAATAATCTACACTAATCACTATCAGTTCCCCTCGACCAGCCGCCGGAGGTGCTCGGGCGGGACCGCACCGCGGGCGGCGTAGCCCTCGTAGACGAACGTCGGCACGCCGGTCACCCCTTCCCGCCGCGCCGCGTCGAAGCGCTCGGCGACCGCCTCCTGCGTGTCGGGGTCGTCGAGCGCCCGCTCGACCGTCTCGGGGTCGATCCCGACTTCGGCGGCGAGGTCGCTCAGCACGTCCGGGTCGCCGATGTCCCGGCCGTCCTGCCAGAGCGCGTCGAATATCGCCACGTCGAACGCGAGCCAGCGGTCGTAGGGCTCGCTCTCTTTGAGGTGAGAGGAGACCACCTGCGCGGGGCGGCTGTCGATCTCGGTCGCGAGTTCGAGCGTCATCTCGACGTCGTAGCGCTCGGCGAGGCGTTCGACGTTCTCGCGGGCCTGCTCGTAGTAGTCGTCGTCTTTCCCGTCGTCGGCCTCGGGGTCGATCTCGCCGTCGGGGCCGCGCTGGCCCGCTCGCAGGTCGAAGGGGTGCCAGTCGATCTCGAGGGGCGCGTCGCGCTCGCCCTGATACCGCGAGAGCGACTCGCGCCCGAGATAACAGAACGGGCAGACGTAGTCGGAGTAGACAGTGATCGACTCGCCGCCCCCGGTGGCGGGTGAGTCCGCGTCAGTGTCGACGCCGGCGGAATCGTTGCCCATACCACCGCTGGGAACTCACGCGGGGTAAGTGTCGCGGCCGCGCCCGCCGTGTTCGGGACGCGAGGGTCCGATGCCGTCGCGGCGACACCACATTTATGCCGGTCATGTTCGCCAATGCAGATATGTCGACCGCGACAGTTCGTGGCACGATCAAGGGTATGGGAACGCGGGCGAATCCGGCCTTCGCGGTGGCGATCGTCTTCCTGCCGCTGGCGGCGCTGGGCTACGCGGTGACGATGGGCTCCATCCAGACCCACACGTACGTCCACGTCATGGCCGGGGTGCTCTGGACCGGCATCGACCTCTTCATGGGCGCCGTCCTCGGCCCGGTCGTCGGCGGGCTGGACGACGAGGAAAGCGCCGCCGTCTTCGAGCGACTCACGCCCAAGACCGCCTTCCTCCTGCCGACGCTCGCGACGGTGACCATCGCCGGCGGGATCACGCTCGTCCAGCGCATCGGGTACGCCCTCCCCGACGCCTGGCTCGCCGTGTTCACCGCCGTGAATCTCATCCCCGTCATGCTCCTGCTCGGCTGGCGACTGAAGGCCTGGCGCGACTGGCGCTGGCAGGCCGCCACCGCCGTCGTCACCGCCGGCTCGCTCGCCTGGGTCGGCCTGACGGTCGACGGACTGGGCTACGTCGAACCCACCGTCGCCGTCGCGCTCGCGCTGGTGACCGTCCTCTCGGTCCAGGGCTTCGGCTTCCTCATGCCCGGCGAGATCCGCATCTACAAGCAGATGCAGTCCGCGAATCCGGACGCCGCCGTCATCGCCGCCGTCGGGAAACAGAACGCCATGCTCGGCGGCGTCCAGGGCGTGTTTCAGCTGTTGCTCATTCTCGACATGGTCTACCTGCGGTACGCCGGCTTTCCGTCCTGGGTCCCACTCTAGGTGATTGCGGCTGTTTTTGAGACTCTCTGGTCCGTTCGCTAGCTGTCATCGTGGCCGCAATCGGCACCGCGACCGCACTCGATCCTGTGAGTTGAAAGCCTGCGACCCGCTCGCTACGAGTCGTCGTGGCCGCAACCGCAAACGCCACCGCCGCCGCAGGAGATCCTGAGCGCTGAAAGCCCTCGACACGCTCGCGGTCGCTGTCTCCGGAAATCGAAGATTTCCGGGATGACGAGAGAGCTTCGCTCTCTCGAACCAACCGGGATATTCCCGCTCTCCGCACCGCCCGCGAGAATAGTGCCCGCTCAGGCGACTGAAGTGGACGCGAGCGGTCCTCGCCCTTTCAGTCCACCAGGACCGCACAGCACCGCGACTGCACCGCCACCGCACAGCACCGCGACCGCAGACAGCCACATACCTCCCCAGCCGATTGCGTTGTCGTCGGGCGACTCGTCGCCCGACTGCCAGCGAGATTGGAAATCTCGCCCTGCTCGTGCCTGCGCTTCTCATCCACCGTCAGAGCGAGCTCTGACGAGCCTTCGCTCGCACGCTCGCGAAGACCTCGCGCGGCTTCGTCGCGCCACGGAGGGCGCGACGGCGCGCGCCACCGCACGTGGGCGGTGAATTTCCCGCAGAACACCGTGAAAACGCCAGCGGTTCAGACGTACCCGTCGGGGGGTTCCGGCTCGGGTTCGGTCGTCGGGGCGACGCCCTGGAGCACCTGGATGGCGGAGACGACGCCGGCGCCGGTGACGATACCGACGAAGTGGCCGTCCTCGGCCACGAGCAGGCGGTCGACGCCCTGCTCGTTCATCGTCAGGATCACCTCGAACGCCTCGAGATCGGCGCCGATCGTGGCGGGGTTCGCGTCCATCACGTTGCCGACGGTCGTGTCCTCGCGGTCGGCCCCGGCGACCGCGCGGGCCTGGTCGAGGGTGACGATACCGACGAGCGTGTCGCCGTCGACGACGGGGAAGACCGTCTCGCGCTCCTCGAAGACGCGCTCGATGAACGCGGAGACGGACGTCTCGGAAGAGACAGTCGGCGCGTCGCGGGTCATCAGGTCGGTGGCGGTGAACCCGCGCAGGAGCTCGCGCATCATCACGGCGCGGGACTCCGAACTCGCGGCGACGTAGACGAACAGCGCGATGATGATGAGCAGGGGCGCACCGCCGAGCAGGGCGACGATGGCGCCGAAGACGGCCAGAATCTTGGCGAGGCGAGCGGCCCGCTGGGTGGCGGTGGCGTAGGGCTGGCGCCGGGCGAGCAGCGCCCGCAGGATCCGGCCGCCGTCCATCGGGAAGGCGGGGATCAGGTTGAAGACGGCCAGCGAGAGGTTGACGACGGCGAGCCAGCCGACGACGAACGTCAGGACTGGGGCGTCAGCCGGCGTGAACTGTAGCGCGCCGAAGAAGACGCCCGAGAGCAGGACGCTCGTGACGGGGCCCGCGAGCGCGACCCAGAACTCGATGTGCCAGTCCTCGGGCAACTCCTCCATGCGGGCCATCCCGCCGAAGATCCACAGCGTGATCGAGGAGATGACGATATCGTACCGGCGGGCGGCCCACGAGTGGCCGAGTTCGTGGATGAGGACGCCGACCATCAGCCCGACGGCGCTGGCGGCGCCGATGACCAGCGGCGTGTTCCCGCCTTCGAGGGCAGTTCTGTCGATCGAGTGGCCGGCGAGCGACTCGATGAGGTCCGCGTAGACGTCTATCTGCTCCGGGCGGCTGATGAGCCAGGCCAGCACCGGCAAGAAGAGGACGAGCGTCAGGTTCAGGTAGATCGGGATATCCGAGATGGTCCCGATCTTGAAGTTCTTCATACCTACGCACCCGGGAGGCGGAGGGATAAACACACTGCCCAGAGCGCCCGGATCTGCGGTGCCGTCCTGGCGTTTCCGCAGCCCCGGGGCTTATTTACCTGTATCGCATACGGCGGTGGTAGTAGTTGATGAGTTATCTGTTGACGGACCCAACGGCCGTTCTCGCCGTCGGGGGATCGAACGATGCCGTCGAGCGCGTCCGGTCGGCACTGACCGACGGAACCGCGTCGGCGGTGCTCGCCGTCGACAGTATCGAGGGTTCGCTCGTCGAACTCGACGGCCGCGACGACGTCGGCTGTGTCCTCGTTCTCGGCCCCACCGACGACTCTGTCCTCGATATCGTCCGGGCCGTCGACGCAGACCACGAGCGAGTCCCCGTCGTCGTCTTCGCATCCGAAGCCGACTGCGACCTCGCGGCCGTCGCCGCCCAGCGCGACTGCGTCTACCTCCCCGACTCGGCCGAGGACGACCGCCTCCGCGAGGCCGTCGCCGACGCGCTCGAAACGTTCGCGGAGCGACGCGACCGCCACGCCGAGAGCAGCCTGTTCAGGACACTCCTCACGGACGGCGAACTGTCGATATTCGCCAAGGACGAGCAGGGGCGACACGTCTACAAATCCGACATCGAGGACGACGTCGACCCCGAGTCGGTGATCGGTCGGACCGATCTGGAGATAACCCCACAGGAAGCGCGGGACGTGGCCGAGGAGACACTCGCGGACGACCTCGCGGTCGTCGAGACCGGCGAACCGATCTACGAGAAGGTCTTCGAGTTCCAGTTCAGCGACCACGAGCACTGGTCGCAGGCGACGAAAGTCCCGTGGTACGACGAGGACGGCGAGATCCAGGGACTGATCGGCTTCTCCCAGGACGTGACCCAGCGGAAGATCTACGAACGGCGTATCCGCGAACAGGCCGACCGGATAGACCAGTTCATCAGTTACATCTCCCACGACCTGCGGACGCCGCTGCAGATCGCCTACGGGTCGCTCGAACAGGCCCGCCGGGGCGACGAGGCGGCCCTCGACAAGGTCGAAGAGGCCATCGAGCGCATCGAAGCGATCGTCGACGACCTGAGCACCCTCTCGAAGAAAGAGGGGTCGGCGGACATGGCCAGCGGCACACTCCAGCGACTCCGCGCGGACTCGATCACCAGTGACTTCGTCCCGCTGGTCGAGGAGGTCTGGTCGGTCATCGGTCCCGAAGAGGCGACACTCGAGATCGACCACCCACCCGAGAGCGAGATCGGCGCGGAAGCGGAGACGGTCCGGCCGGCCGTGGAGAACCTGCTGAAAAACGCCGTCGACCACGCTGGTCCCGACGTGACCGTTCGCCTGGGTGCGCTCGACGACGGCTTCTTTGTCGCCGACGACGGCCCCGGCATCCCCGAGAGCGACCGCGACCGGGTCCTCGAATCCGGCTACACAACCTCCGAGGACGGCACCGGAACCGGCCTCGGCATCGCCGCCGAGACGGTCGAACAGAACGGCTGGGACCTCACTATCGGCGAGAGTCGGTCGGGCGGCGCTCGCTTCGAGATCACCGGCGTCCCGCTCGTGACGGCCACGGTCACGGACGCGGAGGTGGCTGACGAAGTCGACCTCGACGCCAACTGCGACGTCGGCCCCGTCGCCATCGAGGGGTCGGCCAGCTACGACACCGACACCGACCGATGGACCATCGTCGCGAACGGCCGGAACGTCTGGAACGACACTCACGAGTTTCACCTGGTGTACGGACGCGCCGAGAGACCGGTCCGCGTCGAGGGGCGTATCACGGGTCTCGACGGCGTCGACGAGTACAGCAAGGCCGGATTCACGATCCGGGCCGGTCTCGACGAGCGCGACCCGTTCGGCTACGTCGGCGTGACGGAGTCCCACGGGTCGGAGGTGACCTGGCGCCACGCGACCGACGGGTTCACCGACAGCGACCAGTTCGAGGAGTTGCCCGGCACCTTCACCTGGTACCGCATCGAGTACGTCGACGGCGCGGTGACCTGCGCGCTCTCGCCCGACGGCGAGGAGTGGCACTACGTCGACCAGCGCGACCTCGACCTCGGCGACGAGGTGGTCGTCGGCCTCTCGGTCTGTAGCCACAGTGGGAACCGGACGTCAGAGGCCGTCTTCGCCGACGTCCGCGCCTACGAACTCGACGTCGAGTGAGTGCCGTCGGCGGTGTCACTCGCCCCGTCAGTCGCGTCGCCCGCCTCGTCGGCCCCCAGGAACGCCCTGACCTCGTCGACGCCGAGAAAGCCGTCCTCGCGAGTGGCGACCAGGTCGCCGTCCTCGAACAGGAGGAGTTTCGGGACGCTGCGCACGTCGTAGGTTTCGAGGAGCGCGGGGTCGTCGCGCGGGTTCATCGTCGCGACGGCGACGTCGGTCGACTTCGCGACGCCGCTCAGCACCGGCTCCATCGCCGCGCAGGCGCTACACCCCTCCGTGTGGAACTCGACGAGCGCCCGGTCGTGACTCGCGACGAACGCCTCCAGTTCCGCGGCGCTCGCGAGCGATACCGGTCGGTTCGCTGCCTCCGCTCCAGTCATGTCTCCGGGTACGCGCTCGACGAATAAGACTCACCCGCCGGCTGTGCGGTCGCGTCGCCCGGCCGCGGGAGTGCGGACGCCGGTCGCAGTATCGCGGCCGACAGTCGGGAGCGAACGGGACGAGAGCGCGTGGGTTCCGGAGGGTATATCGGGGCGGGGATCCAGGCTCACTGGCATGGACGCGGCACTGGGGCCGCCGGCGAAGATGGCCGACCGCGAGGACGACCTGACGCCGATGATGGCCCAGTACTACGAGCTCTGTGACGAGTACGACGACTCGCTCGTGCTCTTCCAGGTGGGGGATTTCTACGAAGCCTTCTGCGGCGCGGCCGAGCGCGTCGCCCGACTCTGTGAGATCACCCTCACCAAACGCGAGGACTCCACCGGCGAGTACCCGATGGCCGGCATCCCCATCGACAACGCCGAATCGTACATCGAGCGCCTGCTCGAGGAGGGGTATCGCGTCGCCGTCGCCGACCAGGTCGAGGACCCCGACGAGGTGACCGGCGTCGTCGAGCGCGCGGTCACCCGCGTCGTCACGCCCGGCACCCTCACCGAGGACGAACTCCTGCGCACGCCCGACAACAACTACGTGGCCTGCCTGACTGCGAACTCTGGCACAGATGCAGGACAGACCGAATACGGCCTCGCCCTGCTGGACGTCTCGACGGGCGACTGCTACGCCACCGCCGCCGACCGACTGGACACCGTCGAGGACGAACTCGGCCGGTTCGCGCCCGCCGAGGCCATCGTCGGCCCGGAAGCGCCCGCGGACGTCTTCGACGGCGACTGCATGGTCTCGCCGTACGAACGCCGAGCCTTCGACCGCGACACCGCCCGCGAGCGCGTCGACGCCTACTTCGGCGTCTCGGACCTGGCGAGCGACGCCGAACTCCGCGCGACCGGCGCGCTGCTCGCCTACGCCGAGTACACCCGCGGCGGCGCACCCGAGATCGGAATCGACCGCGAGGGTGCCGAAGCCGCCGATGCGACCACTGCCACCGCGACCGACCCCGCCACCGCCAGCCTCGACTACATCAACCACCTCACGCGCTACGACCCGCGCGAGTACATGCTGCTGGACCGCGTGGCCCTCGAGAGCCTCGAACTGTTCGACCGCCGCGCGGTCCACGGCCGGTCGGGACTCACCCTCGTCGAGGTGCTCGACGAGACGGCCTGCGCGCTCGGCCGTCGGAGGCTCGACGACTGGCTGCGCCGCCCCCTTCTGGACGAGGAGCGCATCGCCGCCCGTCACGAGGCCGTCGCGGAGCTCGTCGAATCGGTCACGCTCCGCGAGCGACTCCACGAGTTGCTCTCGGACGTCTACGACATCGAGCGACTCGTCTCGCGGGTCGCCCGCGGCCGGGCGAACGCGCGGGACCTGCGCTCGCTCCACGACACGCTCGCGGTCGTCCCCGACGTGAAGGCGGCCCTGGCCGACGCCGACTGCGAGCCGCTCGGTACCCTGCGGGAGAACCTCGACGAGCTCGCGGACGTCCGCGAGTTGATCGACCGCGCCATCAGGGACGAACCCGCCGCCGAACTCACCGAGGGCGGCGTCGTCAAACCCGATTTCGACGACGAACTCGCCGCCCTGCGAGAGACAGAGCGGGAGGGCAAGGCGTGGATCGACGACCTCGAAGCGAGCGAGCGCGAACGCACCGGCATCGACTCGCTGAAGGTCGGCCACACCTCGGTCCACGGCTACTACATCGAGGTGACCGACCCCAACTTAGACCGCGTGCCCGACGACTACCAGCGCCGACAGACGCTGAAAAACTCCGAGCGGTTCGTCACGCCGGAACTCAAATCGCGCGAGGACGAGATCATCAGCGCCGAGGGCCGGGCCGACGACCTGGAGTACGAACTGTTCTGCGAGGTGCGCCGGGACGTGGCCGGCGAGTCCGAGCGCGTCCAGGCGCTCGCCGACCGACTCGCCCGACTGGACGTGTTCGTCTCCTTCGCCACGGTGGCGGCGACCCACGACTACGTCCGACCGTCGGTGGGCGCAGACCGCTTCGATATCGTCGACGGGCGCCACCCCGTCGTCGAGCGCACCGAAGAGCGGTTCGTCCCGAACGACGCCGTCTTCGACGACGACGCCTTCCTCGCCGTGATCACCGGCCCCAACATGAGCGGGAAGTCGACGTACATGCGCCAGGTCGCGCTCACCGCCGTCCTCGCCCAGGCCGGGAGTTTCGTCCCCGCGGCACGGGCGCGCCTGCCGGTCGTCGACCGCGTGTTCACCAGAGTCGGCGCCAGCGACGACATCGCCGGCGGCCGCTCGACGTTCATGGTCGAGATGACCGAACTCGCCGACATCCTCGCGGGCGCCACCGAAGACTCGCTGGTCCTCCTGGACGAGGTGGGTCGTGGCACCTCCACGACCGACGGTTTCGCCATCGCCCGCGCGGCCACCGAACACCTCCACGACGAGGTGGGCGCAACCACGCTGTTCGCCACTCACCACCACGACCTGACCGCCGTCGCCGACGAGTTGCCCGGCGCCTTCAACCTCCACTTCGAGACCGAGACCGACCCCCGGGACGGGGACGGCGTCACCTTCGACCACGAGATCGCGCCCGGCGCGGCCGCCGCCTCCTACGGCGTCGAGGTGGCCACGCTCGCCGGCGTCCCCGACTCCGTGGTCGCTCGCGCCCGCGAACTCCTTGACGAGGAGAGACGCGACGCAGCCGACGACACGCCCGAGAACGGGACGCTGGGGACGGACGACGCCGCGGTCGAGGAGACCGATGGTGAGGAGGACGGCGACGGTCTCGACCCCGAGACCGCGGCGGAGATCGCGACCCACGTCGACGCCCTTGACGTGGCGACGATGACGCCGCTGGACGCGCTCAACGCGCTCGCCGAACTCAAGGCCGAACTCGACGACTGAGCGGGAGTCTCACCGCTGGAGTCGTCGTCCGGGATAGCTACCGGCCGTTTATTACTCGTTTCGTGAGATCGGACAGTGTCCGAAGAGACGAAACAAGGTTTAAACTCGATACCGACGGCGGTGCCCTCGACGTGACGCTCCGCACGGGGCCACCTGTCTCTGCCGCTCCGGCGACTGAGGGCACCCTATTCACCGGATTCGTCGTCGCTCACAGCGTCCGCTCCGGGCGGTTCGAGGGCCACGAACTCCAGGCCGCGCTCGGCGAGCAACCGCCGGGCACGGTCGGTCACGGAGGGCGCGACGAGAATCCCGCGGACCGCGCGCTCGGCGTGGAGGTCCCGCTCCAGCGCGTCGACGTACCGCGAGAGCTGTCCCACTGCGTCGGGGCCGACGCGCCGGCGTTTCAACTCGACGACGACCGCGCGGCCCTCGCGGTCCTCGCCGTAGACGTCGACGGCGCCGGCGGGCGTGGCTCGCTCGGTCGCCAGCGGGGAGAAGCCCGCCTCGACCAGGTCCGGGTCGTCGAGGATCCGCTCGCGGAGGTCTTCCTCGGTGCCGGCCAGCGAGAGGTCGCGCTCGTCGGTCAGGCCGAACGCCGACGCCTGCAGGACCGACTCGAAGGTGACGGCGAGGTGTTCGGCGGGCGTCTCGCGGTGGCTCTCGACCAGCAGTTGTCCGTCGACGACCGAGACCTCGTGGTCGCAGTCGGGCGGTTGCCAGTTGACGGGCTGTTGCCCTTCGTCGGTGTGGACCAGCGCGGCGCCGTCGGGTTTGAGCATCACGTGGCGCTCGCCGGGGCCGAGCGTGCTCTCGGCGCGACCCTCGTAGTCGACGGTGCAGCGGCCGACGACCGTCACCAGCGCCGCCGCGTCGATCCCCTCGGTGACCAGGTCGCGGGCGTCCTCGTGGCTCGGTCGGGTGAGCGACCGCAGTCGGACCGACTCCTCGCTCGTCGTCACGCGCCTTCCTTGCGCCCCGGCGGGTAAAAGCGCCGCGTCCCGCGGTCCGTCGGCAGGTCACGGAAGTGCGTCAGCCTGCGCCACCACCCCCGAGCGGCAGCCAGACCGGCCTCGCGGGGGCCGCCAGTCGGGCGACGCCGGCGCGGAAGACAGCGAGCGCGACGGCCGGCGAGAGCGACCCGTCGTCGACGGTCACGCCGAGCGACTCCCGCCACGCGAGCAGCGACCCGCGGAACCGGCGCGCGCTCGCGGCGTCGGCGACGGGAACGAGCGCGGCGGCGTCGTCGCCGACCACTCCGTCCCGGAGGACGAGCCCCAGCCAGACCACGAGGAGGGGCTCGACCGCGTCGCCGCTGGCGACCAGCAGCGCCTCGTCCGAGCGCGGGTCGACCGCGTCGCAGACGGCCGCGACCGTGCAGTCGCGCGCGACGAGTCGCCCGTCCATCACCGCGTCGGCCACGGCGGTGACGAGACTCCCCGGTCCCTCGACGGCGAGCGCGCCCCACTGCGAGCGGTAGCAGGCGTAGCGGCCGTCGCTCCCAGCGACGGCGACCAGTGCGCGATGTCCCACGGTACCCCGCTGTGGCCCCGGATTCCCTCATAAACGCTCGGGCGTGACGGCGGCGACGGCGGTCGAGTGCGGCGAGCGGCGCCTACGACGACGACTCGCGCGCACTCACGCGCATCCCGGCCCACCAGCCAACAGCGACGACGGCGAGCACCGCGACCGCCAGCAGCGGGTCGGCCAGCGCCGACCGATAGAGGTGGTTCACCGGTTCGGCGGGGAGCCACCCCGGCTTGTCGAACGGACCGAACGGGACGGCGAGGTAGTACGCGGCCACGACGAACATCAGGACGCCAGTGGCGACGTCGACCCCGCGTCGGTGGCTCGTCAGGAAGCCGATGACGCGGTCGCGCCAGGGTTCCGAAACCACCGCGAAAGCCAGAAGCGGCGTCGCGATCCCGGCTCCGAAGGCGAGAAAGCGCGCCATATTGACGACCGGGTCGGCGAAGAGCAGGAATCGCGAGAAGAAGATGCCGATGAAACCTGGGTTGCAGGGGAGGACGATGGCACCGAAGAAAGCGCCGTAGGCAAAAGCCGACAGCGACGGGTAGCGAGTCTGTGGCGGTTCGACCGAGGGGAGCCGCGACTGGGGGTGGAAGTCGGCGATCAGCGCGAGGCTGAACAGCGCGAGCAGGGTGAACGCGACCGGTGAGACGGTCTCGACGACACCGGTCAGCGACTGCTGGAGCCACGTCGTGAACACGAGTCCCAGAATGCCCATGAAGGAAACGACGCCGAGCGCGACCAGCACGCCGAGTTTCGCTACCGACGGGGCCGATTCGTCCTGGTTGGAGAGGTAGGCGAGAAAGCCCGGATAGAGGGGGATGACACAGACGGCGGTCAGCGGCGTGGCGAAGCCCAGCGAGAACGACTCCGTGACGACCGGCCACAGTTCCCCGAGCGAGACAAGCGGTGCGTCGCCGCCGGCCAGCGGCGGGGCGTACCCACCGCCGGCGAGCACCCCGAGGAGTTCAGCAGCCATCGACGTGGCCGCCGAGGGTGTCGGCGGACTTGACGCCGCGCTGGTCGACGAGCGACGCCGAGCCGTCCTGACAGGCGACGATCACCGGAGCAGACGGGGCGTTCGTCACGGCGGCGCCGAACTCGTCGACGAGCGTGCTCGTGAGATCTGCCGGCGCGACCGCGTAGCGCCAGTCGAAGCCGTGGTCGCTGGCGTGCGAGCGGACTTTCGAGGCCGACTCGTTCGGGTCGACGTTCAGGCTCACGACGACCAGGTCGTCCCGCCGGGAGCGCAGGTCCGCGAGTTGCTCCTGCTGGCTCGTACACACCGGACACCACACCGCGAACGTCTCCAGGACGACCGGGCGGTCGAACCCGCCGATGGTGAACGTCCCGTCACCGGTCACGTCGCGCAGTTCACGCCCGTACCACGACGGCAGGTCGGCCGTCGTCCCCGACGAGTCCGTCCCGCCGCCCCCGCTCCCCGTCGCGGTGGTTCCCGTTCTCCCCGTTCCATCGGTCGCCATCCCCATCACGGATCCGTCGTCGCTCATCGCGGACCCCTCGTCGGAACTCGTTGCGGACCCGTCGGCCGCCGCGTCGTCGCCCCCGTCGGTCGCAGTCGAGTCGCCGCCGCCCAGACACCCCGCGACTGCCGCACCACCGAGCGCGCTGGCGGCAGCGAGAAAGCGGCGTCTCGTCCGTCGTGACGACCCATCGTCCCGGTTCGGTTCGGTCCCGTTCGTCCCCCGCGCGTCGCGCGTTCGCTCCATGACGTCTGGACCACTCGGCCGACCCCCGATTAACGGTTTTTCAAAATTCGTTCGAACTCCGTGTGGGGTTCGTGGGAACTCCGCCCGGAATCGGGCTGTCAGCGGTCCTCGACACGGGTCCGGTCGGCGCTACATGTCGACGAGGCTCTTGAGCGGGACGAGTCGGTGCTGGATCTCGGGTTTCGTGTAGCCGGAGGACTCCTCGGAGACGCCCGCGGTGTAGACGGTGACTTTCTGCTGGAGGACGTGCGGTTCGCCCTTGTTGTTCCGGACGACCTCGACCGACCGCCAGGCTTCGTCTTCCATGCCCCGACGCAGGCACGCCGACGGCTTAGTGGCTTCCCCGCAGGGCCACCGGGCGAGGGGACGTCCCGGCGACGGCACGTCGTACGGACTGCTGTACGCATCACTCGGGCGTCTCGACGCCAGTGATCTCGAAGCGGGCGCCGCCTGCCGTGCTCTCGACGAGGCCGATCTCCCAGCCGTGGGCCTCGACGATGCTCTCGACGATAGCGAGACCGAAGCCGGTGCCCTCGTCGGCGGTCGAGTAGCCGCTCTCGAAGACGTCGTCGCGCTCGCTCTCGGGGACGCCCGGCCCGTCGTCGGCGACGTAGAAGCCGCTGTCGGTGTCACCGACGGTGACCGTCACCGCGTCGCCGCCGTGCTCCACGGCGTTCCCGAAGCAGTTCTCGAACAGCTGTTTGAGTCGGGTGTCGTCGGCCATGACCGTCTGGTCCGTCTCGACGCGGAGGTCGGCGTCGGGCGTCTCGACGGTCTGCCAGCTCGCGCGGGCGACTCGCTCCAGCCCGACGGGTTCGAGGTCGGTCACGCGGTCGCCCTGTTTCGCGAGCGTCCGGAGGTCGTCGACGAGTTGTTCCATGCGGTCGACCGCGCGCCGGGCCCGATCGAAGTGTTCGGGCTCACCGGTGCGCTCGGCCATCTCGATGGCGCCGGCGAGCACCGTCAGCGGGTTGCGCAGGTCGTGGCTGACGACGCTCGTGAACTCGTCGAGCCGTTCGTTCTGCCGTTCGAGTTCGCGCTCGTGCTCGACGCGGTCGGTCACGTTCTGCGAGACGGCCATCCCCTCGGAAATCTCGCCGCCTTCGTCGCGGATCGGGAGCGTGTGGACGCGGTAGTGACTGCCCATGTAGCTCTGCTCGAAGGTGTGGTGCTCCCCGTCGAGCGCCGCCCGGTAGTACTCCTCGAGTTCCGCGGCGATCTCCTCGGGGAAGAGGTCAGACGGCGTCGACCCCTCGATCTCGTCGGCGGTCAGTCCGACCGCATCGAGTTCGTCGCCGCCGGCCAGCGTGTTCCTGAGTTCCTCGTCGAAGGTGAACACGCCGCCGTTGGGGAAGTTGTCGATGAGCGTCCGGTAGCGTTCGGTCGCGCGCCGGAGCGCCGCCTCGCGCTCGATCCGCTCGCTAACGTCCCGCGTCGTCCCGAGGACGAGCGGCTCCTCACCGTCCGGGCGCATCGGCGTCAACCGGAGTTCGACCGTCCCCGTATCGGCGGGCACTGCCGGTTCGAGTTCGATCTGGACTTCGTCGGCGTCGCCGGCCAGTACCCGGTCGGCACCGGCCTGGATCGAAGCGACCTCCGCCTCAGAGAGGACGCCGTACTCCGCGAACGCCGCGAGTGAGTCTCCCGTCAGGTCGACCTCGGGCGCGTCGCCTTCGCCCACGCGGTAGTTGAGAAACCGTATCTCGTAGTCCCCGTCGAAGACGTAGACCCCCTCCTCCATGGTCTCGATGACGGTGCGATGCCAGTCGACCGCCGCCTCGTGTTCCTTGCGTTCGGTCACGTCCCTGACGTTGCCGACGATGCCCTCGACCGCCGGGTCGTCGAGGAGGTTTCGCGTGGTCACCTCGATCCACCGCCACTCGCCGTCGGCGTCTTCGGCCCTGAGTTCGACGAGGCGCTCGGCCCCCGGTTCGCCGACCAGCTCCGCGAGTTCGGTCGCGACGCGTTCGCGGTCCTCGGGGTGCATGTACTCGGTGATGTCGTCGCCCATCACGTCCGCGGGGCCGTACCCGAGCACGCGCTCGATAGACGGCGTGACGTACTCGATCGACATGTCCGCGTCGACGACGATGACGTAGTCGGCCGAAACCGACAGCAGGGTCCGAAACCGCTCCTGGGTCTCGGTCACCGCCCGTCTGGCGTCCGCGCGCTCGACGGCCTTGACGATCCGGTTCGCCAGCAGCGCGAACTGTTCGGTCCCCGAGCGCTTCTGCAGGTAGTCGGTGACGCCCGCCGACACCGCGTCCGCCGCGATCGACTCGGAGCCTTCGCCCGTAAAGAGGACGAACGGCACCTCCGGATGGTCCTCGCGGACCGCCTCGAAAAACTCCAGCCCGTCGAGACCCGGCATCTGGAAGTCGCTGACGATACAGTCGAAGTCGGTCCCGGCGAGGCGGTCTAACCCCGCTCGAGCGTCGTGGGCGGTGACCACCGTCAGACGGTCGTGCTCGTGCTCCAGGAACTCGCTCGTGAGGTCGGCGAACTCCGCGTCGTCGTCGACGTGAAGCACACGGATATCCGCCGGGGGATCACTCATGGAAGAGGCGTTCCAACCTATAGGGGCGAATCGACCTTAAGCGTTGGCGCCGCTCCGGTCACGCTCGGATACGGTCACGACCGGACGCACAGTCACGCTCGGGCGCGCAGGTACCAGACCCCTCGTGTTCCGAGCGCCGCGACCGACGCCGCGAGGCCGCCGACGAGCGTCGGCCCGGTCGCGAGCGCCAGACAGACCTGCACCGCGAGCGCCAGCCCGAACATCACGCCGCCGCGGCGGTACCGGTCCGCGAGCGTCGCGGCCACGCGCCGGGAGCGATAGACGGCGACGACGGCCGCGACCCCCAGCAGTCCGCCGACGACGGCCGCCACGGCGGTCCGGTCGGCGGTCAGCGCTACGTCCTCGACCGTCGCCACGAACGCGAGCACGGCGGCGAACGCCGCCGCGGCGACAGTCGTCCAGGCAAGGTCCGTCCGCGCCAGCGACCGGGAACCCGGATCGGGAAGTACGTCCGAGCGAGCGGTCTCGTCGATGGAGGGCATCGTCGGCGATCAGCCGCGGCGGCGAAAAAACGTATCGGCAGTGAAGCGGCGATATCGACAGGAAGAACGGAAAGCAGGCGCCGGAAGCGGGGCGTCCGCCTACAACAGGTCTTCGACCTCGTCGGCGACTTCCTCGGGGGTGTCACCGACGGGGACGCCCGCGTCGCGCAGCGCGTCGATCTTCGACTCGGCCGTGCCGGTGCCGCTCCCGGAGACGATGGCGCCGGCGTGGCCCATCCGCTTGCCCGGTGGGGCCGTGCGGCCAGCGATGAAGCCGACGACCGGCGTGTCGACGTGCTCGTCGATGTAGGCCGCGGCCTCCTCCTCGTCCTCGCCGCCGATCTCGCCGCACATCACGATGGCATCGGTGTCGGGGTCCTCGTCGAACACCTGCAGCGCGTCGACGAAGTCCGTCCCGATGATCGGGTCGCCGCCGATACCGATGGCAGTCGACTGCCCGATACCGCGCTCGGTGAGGTTGTCGACGACCTGGTAGGTGAGCGTGCCCGACCGGGAGACGAGCCCCACGTTCCCGGACGAGAAGATGTTGCCCGGCAGGATGCCGAGTTTCGCCTCGCCGGGGGTGATGACGCCGGGACAGTTCGGCCCGACGAGGTAGGTGTCGGACTCCTGCTCGGCGCGCTTGACGCGGGCCATGTCCTGGACGGGGACGCCCTCGGTGATGGCGACGACGACGTCGACGGGCGCGTCGAGCGCCTCGAAGATGGCGTCCGCCGCGAAGGCGGGCGGGACGAACACCACGGAAGCGTCGGCGTCCTCTTCGACGGCGGCCTGCTCGACGGTGTCGTAGACGGGGACGCCAGCGACTTCCTGGCCGCCCTTGCCCGGCACGGCGCCGGCGACGACGTTCGTCCCGTACTCGATCATCTGTTCGGTGTGGAAGTTCCCTTCGCCGCCCGTGATACCCTGGACGACGACGCGGGTGTCCTCGTCGACGAGGACGCTCATGCGTCCACCTCCTCGCCGGCGACGTCGTCAGCGTACTCGACGGCGCGCTGGACGGCGCTCTCGAGGGTCTGCTCGACGGTGACCAGGTCCTCGTTGAGGATCTCCATCCCCTCGGCCGCGTTGGTGCCCGCGAGGCGGACGACGACGGGTTTGGGGATCTCGTCGAACTGTTCGAGCGCCTGGTTGATCCCCTTGGCGACCTCGTCGCCGCGGGTGATCCCGCCGAAGATGTTGAACACGACCGAGTCGACGTTCTCGTCGGAGAAGACCATATCGAGCGCGTTCGCGATCCGCTGGGCCTTGGCGCCGCCGCCCACGTCGAGGAAGTTGGCGGGCGACCCGCCGTAGTGGTCGACCAGGTCGAGCGTCGTCATGACGAGGCCGGCGCCGTTGCCGATGATGCCGACGTTGCCCGAGAGGCGGACGTAGTCGAAGTCGTACTCGTCGGCCTTGCGCTCGAGCTCGTCGCCGCCGAACCCGCCTTCCTCCTCCATCTCCTGGAGGTCGGGGTGGCGAAAGAGGGCGTCGTCGTCGACGTTGAGGACGGCGTCGGCCGCGACGACCTCGTCGTCGCCCGTGATCATCAGCGGGTTGATCTCGGCGTCGGAGCCGTCCTTCTCGTCCCAGAGCTGATACAGCGTCGTGAGGACGCTGGAGACGTCGCGGGCCACGGCGCTATCGACGCCGGCGTCGTAGACGGCCTTGCGGGCCTGGTAGGGGTGCATGCCGAACGCCGGGTCGATGTGTTCGCGGGCGATGGCGTCGGGGTCTTCCTCGGCGACCTCTTCGATGTTGACGCCGCCTTTCGTCGAGACCATCGCGACGGGTTTGCCCTCGCCGCGGTCCATCGTCACGCCGACGTACAGTTCGTTCTCGAAGTCGACGGCCTCCTCGACGAGGACGCGCTCGACGGTGAAACCCTTGAGGTCCATGCCGAGGATATCGGTGGCGGCCTCGCGGGCCTCGCTCTCGTCGTCGGCGAGCAAGATGCCGCCCGCTTTGCCGCGTCCGCCGACGTGTACCTGTGCCTTGATGGCTACCGGATAGCCGATCTCCTCGGCCGCGGCGACCGCCTCGTCGACGGTCGCCGCCAGCCCCGACGCCGGTGTCGGGATTTCGGCATCGGCGAAGACCTGCTTGGCCTGGTATTCGTGCAGTCGCATGTCGTTCGAAAGGGGGCCGCCAGAGCGCTTAAATCCCGTTCATCTCCACCCGTCGGTCCGCTGTCGGATCGGCCCGTCTCCGGTCCACCGGACCCGATTTTGCGACGTGCGTCGAGAAACGGTCGACCGAAGCACGGAGATAATAAACCCCCACAAACTATTTATCCGTTCCAGCCTCACTGCCAGGTGCTGGCACCGTTTGGTGCCCGCATCTCCCACCCACCCCACCCACCCATTCCGTCTCCCACTTTCCGTTTTGCAATCGACTCGTGAGCCGCTGGTGTCGGGATTTCGCAGCGACCACGGCGTGCCCGCGGGCCCGGAGTCACGACGTCGCCGACCGGTTCGCGTTCGCGCGCAAGCGAAGCGCAGCGACACCGACCGCGAGCACCGCCTGGTGAAGCACGGTTCCGAGGACGAGCGCACCCGACGCGGCGCCCGCGACGGTCCACGGGCCGGGCGTCGCAGGTGCGACCAGCGCCACGGCGACCACGAGCGCCGCGGCCCCGAGTCCGTTCCGGACCGCCGGCCAGAGTTCCCCGCGCAACAGCGCCGCGAGCGGTCGCTCCGTGTCGCCCTCGACGAGCGCCTCGTAGCACATACCCGATAGCGAGGACTGTGCGGCCTTAGTGTTCGGGGGCGGGCGCGACCGGTGGACCCGACGACGACCTGCGACCGATCGGTCTCTCTGGCGTGTTCCCTTCCCTCGCCTCCCACGGTGGCGCGCGCCGTCGCGGCAAGCGCGGCGCTGTGCGCCGCGAAGCGAGCGGCTCTGCCGCGAGCACGCCGTGGCGCGACGGAGCTGCGCGAGGTTTTCGCGAGCGTGCGAGCGAAGGCTCGTCAGAGCTTGCTCTGACGGTGGACGAGGAGCGCAGGCACGAGCAGGGCGAGATTTTCAATCTCGCTGGTAGTCGGGCGACGAGTCGCCCGACGACACCGCAGGAGGCTGGGGAGGCGTGAGGCTCACGCCACCCTGGCCAACCGCCGTTCACAGCCCGCCTCGGCAGAATTCTCCTGGCGGACTGGAAGGGCGAGGCGTGCGAGGCGCTTGCGCCTCGATGCCGAACGGCGCTGCCGTGAGGCGCGCTCGCGTCCAGTTCAGTCGTTGAGCGTGGCCCTATTCTCGCGGGCAGTGCGGAGAGCGAGAATATCCCGCTTGGTTCGAGAGAGCGGAGCTCTCTCGTCATCTCGGAAGAGCGAAGCTCTTCCGACGAGTCCGACGGA